>WBZU01000489.1_pt1 | contig 33672 bp, 28 predicted proteins | sample 5204311 | NCBI WGS metagenome assembly WBZU01 (sample SAMN12344359, study PRJNA552823) | activated sludge metagenome | biome: Activated sludge suspended growth; feature: Nitrification reactor; material: Wastewater; isolation source: activated sludge from nitrification reactor of wastewater...
CGATGTCGTAAATCACAACTGGCTCGTCCGCTGCATAGAGTGACGGTCCGGTCATTGCAAATCGGCGAGTTGGTGACACGTCCACGCCCGACCCACCCGTGCCGAGCAGTTTTTTGCCGTGTACATCATAAAGCGCGAGCATTGCGCAGCTCGTCCCGCAGCCCCACGTGTGGACGATATTGCCCTTGGGCGTGAAATGCATTTCCCTGCCAAACCCAGGCATGAATCGGGCGGTTCGTCGCATGGAACGCAGAGCGTAAATCGCCAATTGGAGCGGCGGGCGAGCCTCGCGGTACCATACGAAGGCCCAGCGTCCATCGGGAGAGATCTCCGTGGCTTTCACGCCGATCGGCTTTGCATACCGCTCGAGGAGGCGCTCGCGCCGACCCGTGACAACGCGCACCTCGCCGGTTCCCCAAAGTTTATTTACGAGACGCAGCTTCGACCCTGCCGCGTCGACGGTCGAGGCGCTCGAGAAAACGAACGCGAGGACGGCTCCAAAGAGCACGCGCACGATATGCCGAAATCGAAAAACCGCTTGGGATCCGGTCCCATCTCCGGGCAATTCTTCACCGTTCAGCAACGCCCAACACGCAGGTCGACTTCCCAGACATTTCGGTTCAGCGCCTTCGAATAAACTTTGCTGCCAGTCGGTACTCTACGAGCAGCAATGGGCTCGGCAGGCGATATTCCCTCTGTTCGCGGATGTTCGGTCTTTTCGGATCCCGAAGGCGGAGGCATGGGATATCGTGCGAGAGGTATTCATTCACGTGAGTACCCGGGAAAAACCGCTTCCTGATGCACCGAGAGGTCGCAAAGGGCTTTGGTTCAAAATCGCCAAACTCCGAATGCTCGCTTATTTCACCGAGTGTCAGCGGCATGGCGAACGAGCGGATCTTGCGCTTGAACATGCCATTTTCGCCGGAATGACCCACGAGCGTGACGCGTCTGAAGTGCGCGAAGCGCGGGAACAAATCGAATTGATTCTTTCGGCGTTGTCCGAGGATCAATACGAGGTTTTCACGACCAAGGTCCTCGAAGGTTTTCGTGAAGAGGGGCGTCGAACTGATCAACAACGTCGAGAAGCCGAACGAGCGCATTTCCATGCGGTCATCCTGCCCGGCATTCACACATGGATAAAACGACGCGGGGATTGATCAGGTTTTGTCGGGTGAGCCCAGGCAAAAATTGCGCGTATCGCATTCTTGATTGATACGAATACCTTGCACGAAGAGCGCAGCGATTGCATGCAGTCACATGCGCGTAAACCCTCGAATCGTCAGGCAATGCCACGATCAGCGCCAATTCATCAGCTCTGCCGTTCATGGCATGACAGTTGCCACACGATATTGCCAGAACGCTGCGCAATAGGACACGTTCCTGGGACTGCGAAGCGGTCGTCAACGAAAGAAGGATAGAACAATGTCAACGGGCCTTTCGCACGTCAAGTATGTCGGCTCCAATGGGCTGATGGGTGGTTGGACCTTGCATCTCGACCTCGTGGTCGATCACCCACATAAGAAAGCCTCCGGCACGGCCATTCTCTCGCGCGCAGTCCAAGGTCAAGAGGAGATCACCTTCCCGCGCGTCAATGGCCCGCTGATCATCATGGCCACGATGGAAAATGTTCATTATCGAATGGACCTCGCAAGCGAAAAGATGGCGGGGCGCCAGATCGACGTGCAAGTCGTGGTGAAAGAGGACTGGAAGACCGGCACCGCCAAAGTCAATGCCTTCCTGGATACGCCGGACGGGAACGTCTCGTTCGAGGTCCCGATCAAGCAGGCCGAGTAGCGTGGGATAAGTTGGGCTAAACCGAAGTCTCACTCGACGTAGGATGCCCGCGCGGAGGCACAAACCCCCGCGCGGGTCGTCGAAACGGCCCATTACATATCCGGTTTCACTGTAGTGAATTCGGACGTAATGGTTTCTCGTGTGCGCGACGCCTGCGCCGATGGTCGGAGGGATCGGATCCCCAATTTCTAATACGCATGCGCCAATGGCCGACCAACCCGGAGCACTTCCTGATCCTCGAACTTCACCTCCGGCACGAAGCGTTTGATGACGCCCGGCTGGAAAATCAAGCAATGGGTCGATCCGCCAAACTGGAAATACCCCAGCTCATGGCCCTTCTCCAGCAATTGGCCACGCTTTACCGTAATGACGCAAGAAGACACCTCGGCCATTCCCACGAAAACGCAAGCGACTTTCCCCATGACGGCATCGCCCGTATCGATGACGATAATCGCCCGTGTTGCAACTGCCGTGAGATAACATTGCGAGTGGTCCGGGCCCGATTCATCAAGACCACCCGACGCAACGTCGGAGTAATACGTGCCCGGAACGTTGTATGCCTCGATGACTCTACCCGCAACCGGCGCGTGCCAGCGGTGGTATTCGTACGCGCTCAAAAACCCTTGATACACGGGACCACCCACGAAAAGCTGCGCCAGATCCTTCCTCGGAGCCGTAAAAATGTCCTGCAACGAATACGGCTGCGATTTGATCCAGAATTCGTCGACCAGCGATGCCCGCTCCTGAAGATTGAGCGGCGTCGCATCGCAAGCGCTGACGACGACCTTGAGGTCCCCGCGGGAATCAATCGGACGTGCGCCATCTTTGAGCCGCCGCGTAAAGAAATCGTTCCAGGAGGTAAAACCGTAATGAGGCAATGCCGGGTGACACTCGAAATCGCTCATGTTGACCTTCTTGGAGGCTGTTTTGCTGAACCAGCCCTCCGGATCGTCCTCGGTCAGGTACGTGCGCGATTCCGGCCCGCTGAGGAAACGGCTCCAATGGTCGAGAACGTTACGAATTTCCGCATTGAGGGCCGGTGATCGAAATAGCGCAAAGCCCGAAGGCATGCACATCGGCCAATCAAGCAATGCATTGATCGGACAACCCACCAGGTGATTGGTATCAAATGGCGGGGCGGTGGTGATCGCCTCGTCAATCATGGCCATCAACCCATCGATGTCCTTATAATGAAGGTCGATCCTCTTGCCGTGGGGATCTTCGTGCAGCCTGCGAGCTTGCCGAATCGCTTCCGTAAACTCCATGCGCAGCACGGGATCCTCATGAATCAAATTGGAGAGCCTTTGCACGGGCGGCGATAACATCGTGCCGTGCGCACGCGCTTCCACACGGGCCGCCAATTTGTGACGAAATTCGCTCAGCTTATGTTCGTCGCTCGAAAGCCAACCACCAAATCTGCGCCGGGGACTCGGGGAAGAATTGCTCGCATTCATGACGACTCCTACTGCGTGGAAAAACCAATTCCCAAGGCGCTCCTGGCAACGCCTGTGCCACGGCTGTTGCATTCCGGGGCCGAACGATAGATGCGTCCGATTCGGTCCGATGGCATGCCCGGAGGTAAACGTGTCATGCATCCTTTGCGCGCTCACGCATGGCCTGCGCGGAGTGAAAAAATCCAAAACCTTCATGGACGAGAAGTACCGCAAATGAAACGCAACTTCGATAATGGCATAGTGAATGCATCCCGCGCCGCGCCAAGGAGGTCGCCATGAAAAGCAAAGCGCTCGAATCCCAGGTCCATTACCAGGTCACGGTCGATCAGAAGAATCACGAAATCGCCGTCGAAGTGCATTTGACGGGGCCCATCGCCAAGGGAGACGTGCGCCTGGAAATCCCCACCTGGGTGCCGGGGGATTATTCGTTCGCAACACTGGCGCGCGATCTCTTCGACATTCGTGCCTCCAGCCCCCATGACGAAGAGCTCGAAGTATCCAGAGATGGGTGGCAAGCATTCATCGTTCACGGAGGCAAAGGGGAAATCAAAATAACGTACAGGGCCAGCGCTTGTGCGAGCGAATTCGGAGAATCATCGGGAATCGTCGATAACGAATATGCCATCCTCCTCGGGGCCCGTTACCTGCATTGCCCCGCATTTTCCGGCGCCTGCATGGTCACCTATGCAATTCCCAAAGAATGGCAAGGCATGATGGTGCATCACCCGTCCGGAGCGGAGAAAATGTCGTCGCAGCCCGGCACGGAAACGTGGCGCTATCCCAGCTACGAAATCTTGCTCGACACGCCCGTGGTCATGGGAAAATCCGACCGAAAAGAAAGAGTCGTCCACAACACGCCATTCTATTTCGTATTCGTGGACCGTGGAGTGGGCTTCCAGGAAGAAGTCGACGCGTTCGTCGACAAGGTCGCCGAAGTGGCGAAAGATATGTTTGGCATATTCGAAGGTTTTCCCTTTACGGACTATACCTTCGTCTTGAGCCTGAGCCCGAAAAACGACTGGGGTCTCGAGCACCTTACCAGCTCGATGTGTGGGCTGGACCAAGATGTGTTTACGGATCCCGATAAAAACGCAATCGGTGTGCGCGTATGCGCTCATGAATTGCTCCACGCGTGGAATGTGCGACGCCTGCGGCCCGCTCCATTGGGTTGTTTGGCGGAAAAGTTGACGTCGGGATGTTTTACCGAAGGGTTATGGCTCGCCGAAGGTTTTACTCGGTATTACGAGTTTCTCTCGTGTACGCGCACGAAGGTATACTCGCCGAACCAATTCTTCAGCACCATCGTGGGCTATTTCGAGCATCTGCGGGCCGCGCCTGCGTATCAGCGCGTGAGCGGCATCGACTCGTCACTCACGGCTTATCTGAATCACAGTCCCAAATATTCAGGGCGCATGTCGAATGCCATCGATTATTACGATCACGGCATGCTGGTGGCCTTCGAAGTCGATGCAGCATTGCGCTTTGCCGCGAAGGCGACGTCGACGCTCGATGAAGCAATGCATGGGTTTTATCGAAAGTATGTCGGTTATGGCCCGGGCAAACCAGGATACACCACGGAAGATGCACTCGATTACTTCACTCGTTTGTCTCCGGAGGCGGGCCGGCTGATTGCGGCAGCGATCAAGCACCCGGGGAAACTCGAAGTGCAGGAGCTGCTGACGCAAATGGGATTCACGGTGGAGGAGGAGCACGTTCGGCAGCTCGGAATTGTTTTCGAGGGCGATGGCGCTCCCACCATTTACGACGTACTCGACGATTCTCCCGCGGGGAAGAGCGGAATTGCGGCGGGGGACTCAATCGTTGCCATCAATGGCTTTGCTTATACCGCGTCGGGTTTGGCCTGGGCAGCTCGCGGCCAGAACCCGGTCATGCTCGACGTCACTCGAGGCCATCGTCGACTGTCCTTCACCATGACGCCCGAGCCAAAGACGAAGATCAAATCCCTGATTTGGGGCGGCAGTGACGAGCAGGCGAAGCGAATTCAGAAATGGTTGGGGAGCGAATTTGCTTGCCAACAAGGCGATGTCATTTCGCTCGATTTCTACGAAAACTTTCACGGAATCGAAACCGTGAGGTAACGCCCGCGTTGTTGCGCACATTCGGGGGGCGTTTTTCTCGGCAAGGAGGTCGAAATGGCTCATGGAACGCAATTGATTGGTATGCGTGTGCTCATGGTGGATGACGAGCTCATCGCGCAGACGGCGACTGGACGTGCCGCTCGAGCGCTCGTTGCAGAGCTGACGAATCGCGACATTGCGGTCGTCGAAGCCATTTCGACCGATGACGGGCGGGTCGTCGTCGAAACGGATCCTTCGATTCAAGCCATTCTGCTGGACTGGGTGTTGAGCGACGATCCGGAGCATTCCAAGGCGCGGGAGCTGATTTCGCTCGTACGGCGGCGTAATGCGCAGATTCCGATTTTCCTCGTGGTGCCGCATGGCGATCGGTCGAGCATTCCGGCTGAAATCATGCGCGAGGTCGACGAATTGGTGGTGCTCCTGGAAGACACTCCGTTTTTCATTGCGGGGCGAGTGCTGTCGGCGGTGCTTCGGTACCGCGATTCCATGGCGCCGCCATTCATGAAAGCCTTGCTTTCGTTCGCGCAGGATTACGAATATTCTTGGCATACGCCCGGCCATGCGGGGGGATTGGCGTTCCTGAAATCGCCCATTGGTCAAGTCTTCCACGCTTATTTCGGCGAAAACCTGTTGCGCTCGGATTTGTCGATCAGCGTGGGTGAGCTCGGGTCGCTCTTGGATCACTCCGGGCCGATTGGGGAGAGCGAGAACTATGCTGCGCGCGTTGTTGGAGCCGATTGGTGTTTTACCGTGACGAACGGATCGTCGATGTCCAATCGGGTGATCATGATGGCTTCGGTGACGCGTGGCGATTACGCGTTGTGCGATCGTAATGCCCACAAATCCACGGAACAGGCATTGACGATGTCGGGCGCGATTCCAACGTATTTGCAGCCGTCGCGGAACTATCTGGGAATCATGGGCCCCATTTGTACGCGTCATCTTCGGCCGGAGGCGGTGCGGGACGCAATCCAGAAAAATCCTCTCGCGGTCGACAAACGCCAGAGCCCCGTGCACGCAATCGTCACCAATTCGACGTACGATGGGTTGACGTACCACGTGCCGACCGTCATCGATCTGCTGGGACAGAGCGTCGATCGCATTCATTTCGACGAGGCCTGGTATGGCTATGCGCATTTCAATCCGCTCTACGCCCACCGGTTCGGAATGTGCGATGCGCCAACGCCTGACGAGGCGCCCAAACGGCCGACGATCTTTACCACGACATCGACGCACAAGCTCCTCGCGGCATTGTCGCAAGCGTCGCTGATCAGCGTGCGCAAAGGTCGAAGACCAATCGACAAGCCGCTTTTCAACGAAGCGTACATGATGCACGCGAGCACCTCGCCGCAATATGCGATTATTGCTTCCAACGAGGTGGCGATGGCCATGATGGACGGTCCGGGCGGACGCACATTGACCACGGAAGCGATTTCGGAAGCGATTGCATTTCGTAAAGCAATACGCCGCCTGCATCGCCAAGCTTGGCGCGCCGATGATTGGTTCGTGGATGTCTGGAATGCCGATGTGGTTACGGACTCGAAAACAAGGCACAAATACGCATTCGAGGACGCGCCCGACGAGCTGCTGATCAGCGATCCGAATTGTTGGGTACTGCATCCTGGAGATGAATGGCATGGTTTCAATGACCTCGATGAGGGGTATTGCATGCTGGATCCGATCAAAGTTTCGATCGTGACTCCAGGGGCTTTGCCGGATGGCTCCTTGGACCCGAAGGGCATTCCCGCGATGATTTTGTCGGCATATCTCGATCAGCGCGGCATCGTGGTGGAAAAGACGACGGATTTTACGATTCTCTTTCTTTTCTCCATTGGGGTGACGAAAGCGAAATACGGCACGTTGATCAATGCGTTGCTCCGATTCAAGGAAGATTTCGATCGCAATGCGCCATTGGTGGAGGTATTGCCGAATCTCGTTGCGGCACAACCTGCAAAAACATACGACAAGGACGGCTTGAAAGATCTCGCTCGAAAAATGATCGAGCAAATGCGTGCCAGTAGCCAAATGGAATATCAAGCGCAAGCATTCAACGAACCGCCGACTGCATGCTGCACACCGGCTGATGCGTATTCTCGTCTCGTTCATGGCGAAGTGGCGCTCGTGCCCGTGGACGAGATGGCGGATCGAATCGTCGCGACGGGTGTGGTGCCTTATCCGCCGGGAATTCCGTTGCTCATGCCGGGCGAGAATGCGGGCAAAATTGATGAGGCGTATCTGAAGTATTTGCAGGCCCTGCAAGCTTGGGACAATCGGTTTCCCGGATTCGCCCACGATATCCACGGCGTCGAGAACGTTGAAGGGAAGTACATGATTTACTGCCTCAACGCATAGGCAAAGCGCTCGATGCGCTTGTATGCAAATGGCCGTTCCGGTATTTATTCCGACCCCGAGTCGGCAGTATCGAGAACGGTATTCTTGGTCACTCCCTTGAATGAGCGGTGTTGAAATATCGAGCGCTGAAGTGCGTCTTGGCAAAACGTCTCGCCTACCGCAGGGCCCAAATTCTCAACAATTCGTATACGGCGTATGCCGATAATACTTCGGCCGCGAATCCAAGCGCACGTGTAGCCAATACACGCCCGTTCCGGCAGTGCTCACCCATAGCGGTCGATGGCTCAAGCGCGCCAATACCGCTTCCCCCAAAGCCCGCAGCAAGGCGTGCACTTGCCCGCGCGGAGCTCCGCGAACGAATGCGCCCAGGTGCGTGTATCGTTCGTATTCGACAATCGGGCGGGGCACGACGAGCATTGCGTCGCGCCCTAGATTCTCGAAAATGACGACGCCTTCGCCGGAAGTATCTTTTCCAAAATGTTCGTCAAATGCTCGAGCGTCCGGAGAAGCCGCGGCCAGAGTCGGGGCGTACGTTCCGACATACTCGAATGCGCGTTGTGCGTTTTCCGTGGTAACCGGAGGCGTTTCCCAGAAATACGCGGCGAATGGCAATGCACGAAGGTCGTCGATGAAAGCATCGCGAAATGACTCGCTCGAACCACACAGCTCATAAGCTTTACGTGCGGAGATCGGCTGACCATTCCAATGAATCGTGCTTGCGACCGTGTGGGAATTCAAGAGCTTCGTATCGGTAGACCACATATCGAGGGGCTTTCTTGGCTTGCGGTACACGATACCATACGAGCCTTGCATCATGAAAAAGAATTTGTCCGAGAACAGATGCGTTTCATTCCCGGTGGTCGAAACATGGCTTGCCCTGTCGCGAAGTTCGAGGTGCACGACGTCAAGAACGTGCCCCATTCTCTGCATGGCTTCACAAAACGCGGGATAACCAGTGCATGAGATTGAGTACGAATTGAGAATTCTGCTCCGCTTCCGGTGCGTTCATACCGATCGGCAAACGCGATCGCCCTGCAACCTGAGCGCTGAACATTGCCGCTTCGCCGAAGAATGCGGCACGACCCGAGTCGACGGTCATTACCGCGCCTTGATACCATCCACCGGCGGGTATTCGAGGCGTGTTGCGACCAAATTGCCACGCTTTCTTGGGCATCAAGGCAATGAAGGTGGATGGAAGCACCATCAATGGTTCTGCCATTGCGGACGCTCGAAATGCTTGCCCCGTGAAAGAGCGAATGCTCGAGACGGCTTCTTTTGCGTTACGTCCATTGACGATGGCGTGCAACCGTAGCGTTTGATCCGCTGTACGAAAGATTGTCGGCTTCGCAAATGCCGCATCCCGTTCCGAATCCGCGCCAAACCCTTCGACGGCGAACGAATCCGAGAACGTGACGTCAAATGCTGCCGCGAGGCTTGCGGCTGCACCGGCACACGGCATGTGATCGGCAATGAGGAGCAGATTTCCACCCGCGCGAACCCAGTCATGCGTTGCAGCAATTTCTTCCCGAGCAAAAGCGGATGGGGTCGGATATGGGTATGTTTCCCAGGGGTTGCCATTCGGCAGCGCATTGGATATGACCAAGATACCGCATTCTGCGAGAGATTGACGGTCGAATTTTGTCCGAATGGCTCGAACGACGTATCCGTCACGTCGTATCAATTCGCCGAATGCCCGGAACCGCCCCTCGAGCGTATGGAAATTGGCATGGCCTTCATCGAGGCATACGACAGGGCCTTGGCCGATAGCATATACGGGATTCTCGACCGCGGGATGGAAGTCGCGGTCCGGTCCTTGTTGTGGTGCGAGCGGTGGCGCGCACGCGAGAATGATCGATGTAATGGCAAAATAGGCCGGTTTCATCTTCCACATCGATGGCGCACAGGCGACCCAAAAGTCGCCCTCTTGCAATCGCTCCGCCTTGTGCTGCCGGATGCGCACGGCACTCGTATCGCGTTTCGATTCGGAAAAACGACGGTGAGTCTCCGGGGAAAACAGCGTGAGGTCGTGGGTCATCGAGGGGCTCGTCGACGGATATGTCGCACCTTGGAGAAGTTCTCGACGTCACGTGTATCATGGATCGTGCGAGTCCGACAACCAACGAATTCGTCGAACGTTGTTGTCATTATGCCCCGGCCCAAGCCCTCGAGCTCACCTGAACCGCGATCTCGTCGCTGAATTGTTGGACCTTCAGCCTGATATTGCGCTTGGACGGCCCGTCTGCCAAAAATGTGCCCGCATATTGCGCCCATGATTGCATCCGCGCATGACCACGTCGCGATTGCGGTCGATATTCGCTGCAACGGCATTGCAGGTGCCGGCCAATGCTGGAGCCCGCGGATTATTGGCAGCGTAATCCGTCGGCGCAGCGAATCGTCGTTCTATTTGCAGAGCACGATGACGTTGGCAAAATCCGGGTTGGTTTTCGCTGGAAATCCGAGGCGCCCCAAAGGTATGGCGACGTGGGTGTCACTCACGGCCGGCGCGCCGAATTCGACCGCGGGAACCGTCGATACGACCTCGGCCGAACCTCCCGAGAACGGCACTTTGACGATCCGCGCATCATCATACGAATTCCCAATCACGTAGGCGTGCGTATCATCGACCGCGAGGTGGTGCGGGGAGTAGTTGTGGGAGTTCCAGACGTCCCCGAAAGGTATGCGCGACGATGACCCAGCCGAAAAGACGTATAGCCACGGCTCGAACACTTGCTCGGGTATATTATGCTCCATATTGCCATAAACCACGCGTGAACCGCGCACAGCGAGGCCGATCGGTTGTTCGACTTTGTCGTCCATGAGAATCGTGACCGCGTCGGAAGCTCGCTCCATTTTTACGACGTCGTTGGTATTTGGGCCGTAGTTCCAGGTCTGAACGGCAAAGTACAGGTTATTGGCGTCCAATGCGATATGGCCGAAAAAAACGACATCCTTGAGTGTTTTGAATCCATCCTGCCAGCTCCAATGAATCAACCGCATCTCACCGCCCAATTGATTGATCGCCGCCTCGTCGTCGATGAAGTACATGTCCTGCGCATCGGCGGCGATTTCCCACACTCTTCGATTCTCGTTGACGGCGAGCACCGTGTACGACCCATCCTGTTTCGACACCCGCAAAATGCGCGGTCCATCGGTAATCAGCAACCAATCGTCCACGGGAACCATGACTGGGTACTTGCTGGTCAACTGCGCCAGATCGACGACGTCGCCGGTCGCAAGCGTGCCTCGTTGAAGCCGCCCCGCGTAGGTTGTCCAATACGCGTACGTCTCGTCGAGCACGACACTCACGGCCCCGGACTTATCCCCGACAAACCAGATTTTGTCGCAGGCATCCGCAGCCGTCGAAAGATCATTGCGCGACCCGCATCCAAGAACACTCGCCGCAACCACCACACTCCAGACTCGCGTTATGCTGAACATGCGGCGACGATACCAGTTTCGCCGCGACAATGTCCAGCCCCGAACGCTATGTGATCAATGGCCTGCGGCTCCCGGAGCAACATCGGCACCCTCGACGAATAGCGCAATGCCCAACGATGACCCAATGCGTGGCGCGCGTTTCCCTACGGTTCAATTGCATAAACAATAATACGAGCTGATTCCTTCTTCTCGGCCTCCCCAGCCGACAATGCAGGCATTCGCCCAATTGGGGCGCAAGTTGTATCCGGTGCGGAATCCCTCCCCGTAGGCGTTTGCCGAGCATACATAGAATTTCTCGCCATTCACATAAACTCCGGAACTCACCGGAGTTCGCCCCGCGGACGTACACGTATTTGCACACGATGGAACAGTCGCCATCACCCACTCGACAGCGTGGGCGTTGCTCACCGCCGAAATCACCACACCGGCCGCCAAGGTCACGATTGCATACCGCATCATAAATGCCCCCAGTCTTTTGAACGTGCGGCCACGAGCGACCACGTCAACGCCTGCGACGGGTCGGTCTCGTTTGAACCGGACGATTTTACAACCGCGGAACTGACGACTTCATAAACGTCGAATATTTCACCAATGTGGTCGTTGCCGTGGTATCAGCGGGGGATGAGCAACGTCGAGGTCGTGCCGGCCGCATGGGCGGACAAAGTTGCGCTGCAAAACATGATGCAGCTCTACAATCACGATTTCACCGAGCAATGGATAGGTCTGAGCGACCGCGAGCTCGGCCGTAACTCGGCATTTGCGTACTTGCGTGACGATGGGCGTTTTCCCGATTATCCGCTCGAGGCGTATTGGGTTGAAGACGGACGAATTCCGCTCCTCATCAAAGCGGATGGGCGCCTTTCGGGTTTTGCGCTTTTGAACAAGCTCGCGCATTCCGGTTTGGGACTCGATCGCAATATGGCGGAATTCTTTGTCGTTCGCCGCTGTCGTCGCAGCGGTGTCGGCACGCGGGCCGCGCACCTGATTTTTTCGGCTTATCCGGGCCGATGGGAAGTCGCGATCGCGCGGCGCAATGTCGGAGCGCTCGTGTTTTGGCGCAATGCGATTACCTCGCATCCCGGCGTAAGCGGGCTCGAAGAACACGACGTCGAGCATGATGCATGGGACGGCGCGATCCTTCGGTTTCAGATAGGGAGTTCACCCACCGCGCCAAGGGTCGATCCGTTGTAATGGATCGTTCGGGAGTGTTTTGGGAATTGAGCAAAACGCGGCGTGTCGTCAGCGTTTGCCGCCTTTGGGGCGCCCGGGGGCAACCAACGACGCGTCGGCCCATTTTTGGCCGTCCACGAAATGGATTTCGGACACGACGCCTTCGAACGTAATGTCGGGCTCCCCGGCGAGCGATTTGGTCCCCTTTCGTTCCTCCACATAAGCGTTCATGGTCTTTGTCGAACCCGCTGCAAGCGGCTCCGTGAAGGTAATGCTGTCATCCGTCCAGCCGACGATCTTGTCGTCTTTCCCGTACGCATACATCGTCACGAGACAGAACTTCACGTCCCGCGTGGTCTTGTTTGTCAGGGTGTATTCGACCCGCTTCTTTCCCAAGCTTTCGACGGTCTTTCCCGTGAGCGCGAGCACGCAGGCGTCCGCATTGGATGCTTCCTTTGCGGGAGCGGCGCTCGGGGCGGGCGTCGCTGCGCTTGGAGCCGGCTTGGCGCTGTTTAATGCCGCAGTCGTCTCCGAAGCGGGGGCGCTTCCCGAGGACGAATTGCAACCCAAGTTGAAAACCAGCGTCAAACCAACGAGAAAATCGACGATACGCATGCAACCTCCGACAATCGGATGAAAAGCGAACGGCGCACGCTACACGGCTCGGTGCACACCGGCAATGCTTTTTTCTCGGGTCGGGGCGAAAGATTGCGCAATCACGGCTTTGCCATCGGCCCAATCGTGCTATAGCGCCAAACATCATGCGCATCCTGATACTCGGCGGGACTGGGTTTGTCGGTCGTCACCTGGCTTCGATCTGTTTGGCTCGAGGCCACGCGGTGACGCTTTTTCATCGTGGTCGTTCGAATCCATGCATTCGGGCTGCGGATGAACGCGCGCGTCCAATGGCAAAAACGCTTGACGAGCAGATGCGCGTAATGTGATAACATCGGCGCACAATGCCCACGCCTTTCGCTTACGCCTATATTTGCTGCTGGTCCTTGTTGTGCATTGCGGGCATCATCGTCGGATGGCGCAACCGCGCCGATTGCACGTTATTTCGTCCGATTTATCTGCGCACGTTGCTCGTTCCTTGGAAACTCGTCATTTTCGCCATCGCCCTCGGTTTTTTTATTCTCGTCGCGCCGTATTCGGGTGATCCGACGTGGGATGTCGTCGACGCGACGTTCATGTCGGTCTTCACGTACGTCTCCGCGCCTTGGTCCGTGGGCACGTTGTATCGTTGGGCGCGCGGGCGAGAACGCCGCGCGTTGGCCTTCGTCGCTTTGTGTGTCTGGCTGTTTTCCGCAAGTTTTTCTTACGATATTTATATCTTTTTGCGCATGGGTCATTATCCCGGCAGCTGGTGGTCGAATATCATCGCGTCGTCGGTTCTTTATGCCTCGGCGGGCCTTTTGTGGAGCCTCGAAGTGCGCCCCGATCGCGGTGTCGTTTTCGGTTTTATCGTGGAACCATGGCTTTTACCGCAAGGCCCTTCGCGAGCCGGCTGGGCCATCGCGGGTTATGCATTCGTCTTCGTCGCGCTCGTGGCGGCCATGATGCTCCCGTTTGTCTGGGAATATCTGCCGTGGTTTGGCGTTCATTAAAAGCGACGGTATTCGGACGCGATTGCAGCGTGTCAATCGTCGTACGGGTAGTCCGCGCTTCCCGAAGCGATCAGCGCCCGGACAAACACTGCGCCGAAGAGAACGACGACGCAGGCGAGGATCAAGAAACAAATATCCGTCGATATCGCCCACCGCGTGCGCAGTTCATACGCCGCCAAACCCACGAGCACGAGCGGCAGCGTGAACGCGCCCGCGAAGAGAGCCGATTCGCGTGAAAACCGGCTCCCCTCCAAACGCTGCACACCCACGGCCAAAAACACCCACACCGCGAGCGCCGGCAATCGCGCTTCGGGCCGGTAAACGAGCGCCACGCCTCCGAGAATCAAGGCGACGACCGTCGTCGCGGCGACGGCTGACATCAGGACATTCGAGGTTCTGCGGCGTAATGGAGCCATGATTCGAATCTAGCGGCAATCGAATCGCGAGACAAGGCAAACCGTCGTTTACAAAGCCGAATCGTCGTGGTAAAACCGCCGGATGTCGCGATTCAAGAAGGTCGGCCTTGGGGTTGTGTGTTTGTTGAGCGTCGCCATCGTCGTCTTCATGGCGGCGACGTGGGCGCCCGATCGCCCTGTGGAATCGCTGAAAGCTCGCTGGGCACCGCCGCCGTCGAATTTCTTGACGCTCGACGGAATGCAGGTTCATCTGCGCGATGAAGGGCCGCGCGACGATCCGGCTCCGATTGTCCTGTTGCACGGTACGTCGGCGTCTTTGCATACGTGGGAGGGATGGGCGACCGTACTTCGGGACAAACACCGCGTCGTGCGCTTCGATCTTCCGGGTTTCGGGCTCACCGGACCACATCCGCAGGGGCGATATGATGGAAAAACGTATACGTCTTTCGTCAGCGGAATGCTCGATCAATTGGGCATTCGCGCCTGTGTCTTGGGCGGCAATTCCCTCGGCGGATATATTGCGTGGAAAACCGCGCTCGTCGATTCCCGCGTGCGTAAGCTCGTCCTCGTGGACTCGGGCGGGTATCCCAATCCGAATGCAAAAATGCCCCTCGGTTTCAAGCTCGCCAAAATGCCCGGGCTCAAGATGATCATTTCGTATTCGATGCCTCGTTCGGTCGTTGAAAAGAGTTTGCGAAACGTGTACGGCGATTCGAACAAAGTGACCTCGGAGCTCATCGACCGTTATTACGAATTGGCTCTTCGCGAGGGCAACCGAGCCGCGTTGGTCAAGCGTTTCGAACAGACGACCTACGATGCAATCGAGGAAGTGCCGCGAATCAACGTGCCGACCTTGATTCTCTGGGGAGGGCAGGATCGCCTGATTGCTCCCGAATTCGCCGCTCGATTTCAACACGATATCAAAAACACCAAAGTCGTCATGTTCGATTCCTTGGGTCACGTGCCGCAAGAAGAGGATCCGGGCGCAACTGTCGCTCCGGTGGTGACGTTTATCGAAAATCCGTGATGCTTTTGTGGCGAACGTCGAGCGTTGCCTCTTGACCGCGATCGGCAATTTCGCCTATCCTGATGGAAGATCCAACGTCGCCCTCTGTTTTGACCCGAAAAAAGGACGCATTCATGTCTACACTCGAGAAAACAGAAGCCCGCATTCTCGAAACCCAAAACGTCCTCGTCGTCTTTTCCGATGTGGCCGATGAACAGCTGCTCCGGGACTTTTGCGGCTCCGTCATCGAGCTCGATGGTGCGCCCGCCGGCAAGCTGGATTTATCAGGAAAAACCATTTACCTCTGTGGAGACATTTCCCGAGCTGACGAGCGTGATTTTTCATCGGCCGAGCGTGTGTTTGTCATCCGAGAGCATTCGCGCGGGTACGCGGAGGATGAGCGATGGGCATTTTCGCTGGTGGATGTGGGGCGAGTTCCGATGCGGGTGCACGGCGTCGGCGTGTATTATCGTCGCTTTTTCGATTTCGATATCGATTATTTCCAACGCATTTGTGCCGAACACACGTTCCAATCGCTTACGGAATCCACCAAACCGGCGAAAGCGCATCGTACGGGCATTTACTTGACGCCCGTCCATCAAGAAGGCGACGAGCTGCATTTTCATCTTCTGCGTTGTTCGACGAATCTTGCGGGACCCAGCGAAAACTTTCGCGCCAACGATACGCATATCGTGGACAGCTTGAATCTGGAGGCTGCGCGTCTTTTCGAGCACCAGGCGCCATTGAATCACGTTTTGGCGCAAATTTACCACAATACTCCGGCGAGCGCGGAGCACAAACAGACCAAAGCCAAGATCTCGGCGCACGCGGACAAAACCAAAGACATGCCGGTGAATGGGATCATGGCGTTTTGCACGTTTTACCAGGGGCTGGAAAAACTTCAGCCGCTGAAGCAGGACCCATTCGATTACGGGCATAAAGGGAAGAGCGGCCTCACCCGATTGCAATTTCGTCTCAAAGCTTCCGTGAATCAAAAGCGGGACGATTCTCTTCCCGAGCAATTCAGCGTGACGTTGTACCCTCATTCGGTGTTTTTCATGCCGCTGTCGACCAATCGGTTGTACACGCACGAGATTCAATCGTCGATTTTGGACGCGGAGATGCTCCCGACGCGCCTCGGATACGTCGTGCGCTGTTCGAAGACGAAAGCGGTGCATACGAGTGGTCAAACGTTTCTTCAGAAAAACGAAACGCGCGTGCCGCTCGAACCACCGACACCGGAAGGCATGCTGGAGCTGCGTCGGCTTTATGCCGAGGAAAATAAGACGCACGATTTCATCGATTATGGGGATCAATTCCGCTTCAGTATGAACCAAGGCGATTATGTCGCGCCCGTGTACCACGCAGCGGACGAGTTTCGCGTGTATACGCTGTCGACGTGGGACAAGCACTTTGACGAATTGCGCGAATCGATCCGCTTCGAACAAGTGGGCAAAGGCAGGCTCGGGACGGTGCTTGTCCGGCCAAACGAAGCGGGGCACGTTCCGCTGGTGCGAACGACGACGCAGTACACGGTTGCGTCGAGCCGTTTTCGGCCGGTGCATGAGCGGTTGGCGCGGATGATTCAAAAGAGCGCGTCGCTCGCGCGGGAATTCAACAATGCGTTGATCGAGATTTATACGAATGAGTATACGTCGATGGGGAGTCACTCGGACCAGGCGCTCGACTTGGCAGATGAATCGTATATCGCGCTGTTTTCCCATTACAGATATCCTGATCGCGTTCAGCCGCCGCGCAAGCTGGTTATCGAATCCAAATGGCCCGGGGGAGAGACGTTCGAGATACCGTTGGTTCATAACAGCGTCGTCGTGTTTTCCGTGGCGACGAATCGGCGTTTTCGGCACAAGATCGTGCTCGAACGAACGGCAAAGACGCCGGAGAACGAATGGTTGGGCATTACGTTTCGAACGGCCAAAACGTTTGTCCGTTTCGACGAAGAAGCGGCTTGTTTTATGGACGGGACGCGGCTGACGTTGGCGAGTGACGAAGAGCGGCGGGCATTTTTCCGGATGCGTCGTCGCGAGAACGCGGAGCTCGACTTTTGTTATTCGTCGCCGACATACACGCTGAGCGAAAGCGACAGGATGCGACCGGAAGGGATTTGACAGTCCGCAGCGATTCGGCGGATATCGATCAAAGGCGACAAAACAGATGAAACAACGAACGGTTGGGCTCGGACGGGTATTTTTAGGTTTGGCATGGTCGACCATGCTGCTGTCGGGTTGCGGCGGTGGGCCGCAAGCGGTGCCGGCGGTCACGGCGACGCAATCGATGGCGGTGCCGGACGATCTGCGCGACGTGCGGTATTGCGAAGTCATCCCCGTATTCAAGGACGGGACGACATTGAATGTGGAAGTGTACAATACGCTCGGCTTGAATGATTGTCCCGCCGACGCTTGGCAGAAGCTGGACGCCGAGAAAATGGCCGAGCAATATGGGGCGAAGATCGTCAAACTCAATGGGCCGCGCCATTGGGTGATGAACAAAATGGCGAGTGGAGGTGCGACATCGGCCGGCAAAGTGGCCGACTTCGGTGGCATTCAAATGAAGCTGCGGGGAACGTTGCAAACGAAGATCTGGCAGGGGTCGGTCGGTGAAAAGCTGTATACGCCGAACGATGTGCATCGAACCACGGTGTTCACGTATCTTGCGGGCCATAAGGTGTATGAGCTCGTGGCTCCGAACGGCGACGTGTACATGATGCAATCGTACGCGCAAATCACAGATCCGAAATTGACGATAGCGGACTTGGAAACGTTGGGAAGTCGATTGAAGCTCCCGCAAGGCTGGACGTATCGTGCGCGCAAGCTGGACGCGGATGTATTGCTCGAGGCGAATGGGCACGCGTACGTCATCAATGACGATTTTTACAATGCATACCAGCGGGTCACGGGGAACGCGGCGAAGTGAATCCGTACGTTTCCGAGGTCGGCCGGATCAGCCTCACCTTTAGGCATATTCTGCCGCCTGAAGAACGCGGTTGAAACTGCCCCTCGGTAAAACCATTCTATGCGCTTCGAGCATCCAGTTCCCGCTGAATGCGCGGAACCAAGAGCGCCATGGCCAACAGCATCGAACACGACCAGCACCAGACCGACCCTAATTCCTCGCCCGAATACCACAAGAGGCAAGGCACCATCGTGCCGAACATAATGGCGCAAAGGCTCACGGTCATCCACATCGGCCGACGAAAAAGCACGAGCGACCCGACGGGAAGCATCCAATACAGCGAAAAGAAAACGATATCCAAACCCGGTTGAAGGTCCGCGTGCCGAGCCAAATACGGCGGCCAAGCTTGATGATGATGCGGGCCGATCGTCGTGCATAGTTGCGGCCCCACCCAATAGGAATGCATTACCATCGCACCGCGCAACACGACATAAGCGGTGGTCACCGCCAAAAGTATCCGTGCCAAACGTTTTTTCGGCGATCCGTGTTGGGCAAACCAAACCCATGCGAGCGGCACGGTGCCTGTGATTTGCCGAACGAGCAGTCCGCCGACGATGTTCACCCGATCGCACTCGGTCAAACTCGACGCGATGTGCTCCCACAAAACCCATTGCAGCACTTCTTGGGCCGCAATGGGGCTCACGGCCAAAGCAAATGCCCGATCCAAACCTTGGTTACGTTTGACGAGCCAACCGATGCCCGCCCATTCAAACGCCGCAAAAGCCGCCGAAACTTCCGCACTCCAGCACATCGCCTCGGTCTTACACCAAAATCGACATGAATGGAAACAGAAACGCTCGTCTTTGACGGAAAGTGTGTTACACACGGCCGGCATGAATTCCAGATTGACCAACGTCGTGTTCATCAGCGTGTTTGGCGCTCTCGCTGCTTGCGGTGGCCCCGCGGTTTCTCCGTCGAATAACGTCGCGCCGTCGAGCAACCCCGCGCCTTCGAGCGCTCCGGCGCCAACAAGCAGCGCTGCGCCTTCGAGCAGTTCATCGCAAGCGGCGCCTCCGCCCGATCCGCCAAAGGACGCTCCGCCGGCGAACCAGGTCAAGTGTCCCCCCGAAGAGCGGCCGGTGAACGCCGAGTTCGTCTCGGTAAAACTGGAGATGGAACTACGCGAGGGCGAAGGGATGGACGGGACGGCCGAGGTCTGGGCGAAGTTGCCGGCAATCAGCAAAGACGGCCGAACGTTGGCTATCCTGGACAAACGAGAAACGGAAGAAGGGAAATCCCTATTTCTTGTCCTGCAAGATGTCCGGACAAACAAGCGGACACCGTTTGTTTTATGGACCGATGTCAAAGGTCGGAAAGCTCGATTGAAAGAGGCGCAAGCGGCCTTGGACAAGACGACGTGGCAAGCGTTGATTCCTGGAAAAATGGGCAAGGATCCATGTGCTTCCGATCCGACCAAGATCGATCCCGACGCATTACGTTTCAAAACGACCGAGTTTCAATTCGGGGGGGACGGTTTCAAGGTCGAATTGACGCAGCGGACGGGTTCGACCGAGAAAAAATTCGATCTCAAAGTGACGAATCTTCCGGGGCACATGGGCGAAGCGGCGGTGCCGACACACGAGGCGGGGGGCAGTTGCGGCGCCTGGGCTTATTTGAGCAACGGTTGGGTTTCACAGGACAACAAGCTTTATTTGTTCGAGCTTGGCGCGTTCCTTGGCGGCCGGTGTGGCACGGCGCTCACGCCCCGCGAGTCTTTCGTGTGGATTGCGCGGTGATCGAGGAATGGGTGGGAGCGGCGGGTGTGGCGAAGTTGGCGATTACGGTGCATACACGCCGTATTTGGCCGCTTCGGCATCCTTCACGTGATAATCGCGATTTGCCGCATCGGCGAACAGAGGATCCCGCAGGATATTCCCTCCGCCGTCCACCACATTCGAGTTCATTTCGACCACGCCGGTGGATTCCCATCCCAGATTATTTTTGACGATATTGTTCGCCCCGGTCAACGAAAATCCGGTGACGTTGGCCCGTCCCATGCCCGGACGAACCATGAGGTTCCATTCGGCCAGGTTATCGTGGGATTCACACGAAAATTGTAGATTCGATGGGCCGAGATTATCGACCATCGTATTGTATCGGACGACCACATTGGCAATGGGACCATTGCCGCACGAGGATGGGCCGATTTTGACGGCGCGACCATTTGGACTTCCGACAAGAATGCAACGTTCGATCACGCCGCCGCCTTCGCCGGCATTGACGTAAATCAAATGGTCTTGGTTGACCGAGTGTCCCGTGACGTTGATATCCGCGGTATCGTGGACATACAATCGGCGCAGAGCCCAAGCGGAGGGAGCTCCGGCGACCAAAATGCCGGCAAACGATTCGGCGCCCCAAACTTCCGCGTCGGCGTATTCCCAATTTTTGCCGTCGGTGAATTTGACCATGTGTTCATCGTGCATATTGGCGCTGTCCCAGGTCACGTTGATGCCGTGAAAATGCCAATCGTCGGATCCTTTGACCCACAACAATCCCTGAATGACGGGTTTTTCTCCGGCCACCGAAAGAACGCGCACCGGGGCATCCGTCGTGCCCGGAGCGACAACGCCGACTTGCGCTCGTTCTTTGTACGTACCGCCATGAACGCACAAGGTATCGCCTGCTTTCAAGGCTTTCAGCGCATACGAAAAAGTTTGCCACGGCGCCGCGAACGAGCCTGGGGCATTGTCCGATCCCGTGGGTGACAAGTAATAGGCATTTTCGGATCCATCGGCCGGGCATGTATCCGCCGACGAACCTCCGCCGGTGCCGCTGGACGAACTGCCGGAGCTGCTCGAAGCGCCGCCTGATCCGCCATTGCCGCTTGTGGAAGCGCTGGAGCTGCTGGTCGAGGCGCCGCCGGTTCCGCCGGACGAACTCGTCGTGGAGGCGGGAGGGTTTTCCGTGCCGCAGGCGTTTGCCGAGACAACCGTGGTGAGGAGAAGAAGGGTGAGGAGGTGTCGTTGCATGGGGAGATGATAGCGGAAATGCTAGTTGAAAGGTGGATGCGATGAAGGGGTCAGCGACGGTATGCCGTTATGTCGATCCTGCGCCATAAACGTAGCCGGTCAGTCTTTGCTCTACTTCCGCAACGAGCGCGTCGCAAAGTTTTTCCGGATCGGACACGTTCAATTCCTTCAGTGCTTCCCGAACCAATGGCTGACACAAGAAACCGTTTTGCTTCGACCAGAGATTGGCGTCTTGCATCTTCTTCGTCGCCGCTATCATCTGCTCCGGTGTGGGTATTCCATGGGCGACGTCATTTCTGAGTTTACGGATATCTATCGAAATTGCGTTTTCGAGTGCACTCAGCTTTGGCGTTGCCGAAGGCGACTTGAAATACTCATTGATGATGCGTCGATAACTCGGTGCTCGGTGTGCGACCTCGTAGCCACCGGTTACACGCACAAATGGCTCAAATTTGTTGCCGTATGGTTTGTCTGTAATGAGGTCCTTCTCAGGCGCTGGATTCAGCGTATACACGTCAGTTTTTCCCCGACATAGCGTTGCGCGCTTCATCAAGTGATCCCACATGGCTGCTTCGACCAGGGCTGCCGTTCCATGCACCGCGCGGGGAATATCACCCGCGCGCAAGGCAAACTCCACGCGCATCGCCGCGTCGATCGCTCGCGGATGTTTATCCGTCAGCATGGGGATCTTGCACCGGCACGTCTCCAAATCCAGCGATGACGCCCATTTGTACAGCAATTCGATGACGCTCGTCCAATTCGACTCGGATGGGTCGTCATGCAAATGCTTCACGGCTCCCCACGCTGCAATCAAATGCCCCTCCCGGATCAAATCCAGCGCTGCCTTTCGAGCCTCGAACGATGCATGTGGCGTCGGAACGATCTTTGCGCGCAACACCGCGCGATCCATGTGGTCACCACTCGAACGTGCGGCATCCGGAATGTCGATCCACATCACCTTGGCGGGCGCTTTCGCCCGCATGCGGACGATATTCACGGTTAATGCGGTGACCGGCGTAATGCCCCCTGTGGCAACCACGTAAATATTCTCCGCACAGCTTGTCTCCATGGCCATGCGAATCTCCTCGTCCACTCGTTTGACCACATCGCGATGTACGAGTGCGTCTTTCGGCTCCTTGGCATTGTCGAGTTTTCCATCGCCCGTGATGTACGACTTCACCCACGCGTCGGGCCCATGGTCTTCCTTCAATCGTCGGGCGAGAATGGGACCGGCATGATTCGGATCCTGTTTGTCATGCTGAGATCCACGTTGCGTGCCGAGGATCAAAGCGTGGGTAAAGGTCAAACCTTTGTCCTTTGCCAACCGCCGGACCGCATCCAATCTCGGTGTGCACAATGCAATCGGGCGGTCCGCGGGTAGGGAAGAGACTTCTTCTTTGGCCTTTTCGCGCCCGCTGTCGACAAGCGTCCACGCCCCCGGATCCAATTGCGCCAGCGCTTCGTGAATCTTCGCCGTTTCATTCTTCACGAACGCGTGGCGTTTTCCGTTCACCACGATCTGCACGTCGGCTTGCCCCACCGAAAGCACCAAAAGCGTGTTCACGTTTGCCCCTCCCGCCGAAAACGACGGCGTCGCGAATGTTGCGCCCGCAATTCCGAATGATACTCGTACACTGGCCCGTTCTTCGTCAACGTTGGATAATCGCCCGCCTCGGGATGATTGCATTGATGAATCTTGAACCAGCGGCCCAGGGCTTTGACCGCTAAGAGCCCCTGATGCTCACGAAACCACCTTGCAGGTTCTTGCTCCTGAAGTGTCAATGGATCCCCTTCGAGGAAGTACATCTCTTTGGCTTGTATTTGCACGCTGCCCCAGCCCAACGGTCGAGCGTATCCCAATTTGGAACAATACGTCGTATGGTTCGAGGTTTGAATGCTCTTGAATTGCTCCGGGCATAACGCCAACAGCACCGCCACGAGTTCCCGTTTGTCCAAGTCACGAAAGCGCAGCGTAAATCGAAATCTTCGGTCCTTTTTCGATGCGTCGATGGCCAAGGTGCTTCGCTTGTTGCTCTTGTTCGCATGGGAAATGTCTTCGGCTGTTGCTCCCGCCCGGTCCAGGTAAAACTTGCGCCCTGCAAGCTCCCCGGATTTGTCGTATCCCTTCGCATCGCCGTACGTCATCAACATGGCGTCATCCTTTCGATGAGTCCGAACGTGATCGTCCCGTTGTTGGATGTAATGCTCGACCGCGCTCGGTTTGGGCAGGCCCAATTCGCGAAGAAACGTTTGCTTGATGAACCGGTCGTCTTCCTTTTCGTTTTCGCGTACGTCTTCAATGGCCGCATTGATGGAAATGCGTCCCATGAGTTGCGAATGATGACCTCGGCCAATATCCTTGCTGCCGTCGTTGTCGCCGGTGTACCCGAAGAGGCGCCGGACGAGCGTGAGTTTTTCCGGTATGGTCGGGTCGACGCGCTTCAATTCGTCTTCGGTGGGAAAAAGCCCTTTACGTTTTTCCTTCGACCCACGCAAACGCACAGTATCCTGGTACGCCCAACGGTAATAATAATGCCAGCCAAACGAAACGATGCGCCCTTTTTCCGTGTCCCACTCGACCCAGATGAGATCGCCAGGCTGGAAAACTTCATTGCCCGCAGCATCCAAAATGCGCGCACACGCAGTTGCGCCTGAAATTTGTTCGGGTACGTCAGGATGACGTTCGCTGAAGTGACCGGAGCTGAGGTCCGTAAGGTGCCGAATTGTATGTAAATAACCAGCAATCGCTTCCGGGCCAACCGCAACGATGGTTCCTGGATGGCTGGGGTCAAACAGGATTGTGGAGTGTAACTCTTTCTTCGAATTGAGCATTTGTCCGGCGCCTTGGCCACCGCGGTAGTTACGCGGTGAACTTCCATTCATGAACTCATAATAAGGCGGTCGATGCTCGTGCCACTTGTCGTACCGGAGTTTGTCCGAAAGGAGTTCAAGTTTTAATGGTACGCGCGCGGTGTGACTCGCATCGCCGGGAATTGGCCGACTTTCTACTTGCCCCTCAATGACCCGTGCCAGGCGTGCTCGCAGGAACCCCTGTGCAAACATTGCATTCGGTCGATACGAATACGACCGCTCGGCCACGCGCTCCATGGGTGCCCCCATGAGCGCACCCAGCTCGTGCCGCAACAATCCCTTCAGCGAATCGCCAGGAATCAGCACCGGACGATGTCCCCACGGAGCACGAAGCGGGCTCAACGTCGGTTTGTCGGGCGGTACATCGTTCAACGTCAAGCCCAGCTCTTTGAGCGTTTTTCGTTCCCAACCAACGAGCAAAGGCGTCAGCGTTGTCATCTCGAAACGCACTTCTCCGCTCAGCCGTCCTTGACTGCTCGAACCGTCATGCCAAACCGGTTCCAACGCCTCGAACTCGTCGGGAAGCGGCACGAAGGCATAAGGCTTGTTTTTCAAGGTTTGGATGACTTCGCGCGGCGGCTTTTTGTTCGAGTTTTTCATCACGCATTCTCCTTGTTCTCGAACGGCGTCATCGTATACCCCAATCGACCTTCATCGTTATGCCATTCACGAACGGCAATCTTGCGTTTCCCCTTGATTAGATTCGCTTGACCGAAACGTGTCCCATCCTGATGCAAAACACCGGGCATCGTAAGCACTTCGACGCGTATTGCGCCATGCGTTCCATCGGGGACCTCATGCCAATGGACGCTCCTCCACCCGCTTTGTGTTTTCGCCGCATGCCAGCATTGCTTCGGCGCAAAAAACATGACTTCGTCGACGAGGAGATTCGCATTTTCCGGCGTGCCCCATCCAAAGGTCAGCGGGCTCCTCGTCACGCTCAGATCCAGCGTCGGTTCACACCACCACGCCACTGCATCGATGCCCAGAGCTTGACGCGCCAGTTTTGCCGCGTCGCCCAACGTCAGTGATTGCGTTGCTCCGAGGGCTTTCTTGTCGCATACCAAATAAGCCGTCGCCCGCGATTCCTGCACGCGCTTGTACGCAGATTTGGCGTCCGAACCGAAACATCTGGGCGACGTTGGTCGAGCCTGCGAGGTCTTGTTGGAATTGGCCGGCGCAAGTTGCTTCGTGTTTTCATTCGGATTCGTTTGCGCCGCTTTGCCCTGAACATCGACGGCTATCCACTTATCCGCCGGCTTCCAAATGCCCCACCCCGCACCGCGCGTCTTGTCGGCACCAATCGGCAAATGCCCGCATTTTCCCAACGCGATCAGTTTGTCGATCTTCGCAACGAGCGTGTCCACGTGTTGCGCATCGGAGCCCTCGACGACCATTTGCACCGGAAACGATGCTTGTAAAATGCGGACCGCAGTACGTTTGCTCGTACCGTAAGCTCCCGCGGAAAACTCGTCTTCGGCGTGCGCATGCAAATTGGCTGCAACCCAATCACCTTCTGCGCGAGCATCCCGAATCAGCAAGCTACTGCTTTGGTTTACCGTGCCAAACACTTTTCCGGCCTCGTCGTTTTCTCCCACATCGTGCTGATCCGTCGTGTGCGGATCCTGAATGGTTTCCCCCGCCGCGCGTCGGGCACGAGAGAACGCGTGACGCAAAGGTCCGCGTACGCTCGAGCCCGGCAATAACGGCACATTCCCCTCCATCAAAAGCGCCCGATTCGTTTCGATTGATTCCGTGGCGGTTTCATTTTCGGAAGCTTTTGCCCACGTTCCGGTTCCGGGGTCTTGGCGACGGCGATCCAGATCGTGTGGACCCACGGCAAACATATCGACGCCCCAAGCATGTTTTTCTGAATTTGGCTTGTATTCACCAAACTGAATCTTTACCTCGAGTGTTCGGAAAAACCACGACCGCGTTGGCTCAATCGGGTTCTTTTGCGCCACATTCGTGCTCTGCCCGGCCTTCTTAGATCGCTCTTCGACCCACTTTTTTCGATCCGCTATGTACTTTTCGTACTCGACTTCATCGAGACGAATCATTTGCAATTCTTTGAGGTGACACCAGCCCAAGCCCCGCGCGACACCACCACCCAACCAACAGCGACCTCGAGCCCAGTGTTCCTCGAGCACGTACCTCAAAATGCCTTCCGCAGCCTCGCCGTCGGTGTTTTCTGCGTAACGCCAATTCACGCGCGCTTCGAATTGCCACGTTGAGCCTGACGGAATCACTTCGCGATCGAACAAAACGCCATTCGCGCGCGCGCCTGTTTTCTGCAGAATGCCGACGCCGGCTCGCAAGACTGGAACGACATCTTTGCAGGGTCGCGCGTGATCGAATTCCCAGGCCGAGCGGCGAAAGTCTTCACCTTCGTCGTGTCTGCCGGAGATGAACAATGGCAATGGGTCGAAGAATCGGCGCGCCATGGCCACGGCGGCACCTTTGAGTCCCCGGCCCGACAGAATGGGTTTTCCCTCGACCATCGCAAACGGTTGATCCGATGCATTTTCGCGATCGATCCCCGAGACCGACAAGGCGCTGTCTTGGACCAACGTTGCCAAGAATAACGTCAATCGTGTCGTCATGTCGCGGCTCCTTCCGTTGTCGACAGTTGCTCTTGGAGTGCCTGCCATTCTTTGTCGCGCTGGTGCGCGCGTAACCAACGTAGAAACATGCGCGCATGAGCCACACGTTCTTCCTTCGTGTCGAGTTGATTGATTTTTCGTAGAATCTTCTGCGTATTGGGCGTATCCCAGCCGGTTTTCTCGGAATGTCGCGGCGTCGTGCCGTTTTCGAGTTCTTCGACGTAATGATACCACTGTGACAAACTTGGTCCGGGCGTCTTGCCATGATCGAGGCTCCCGTGAATCTCATCGAACCAGCGTTTGGTTGTCATGCAGATGTGCTCAGTCTTGTCGTCACCGACAGCGCCTAGCAATTCGGGCTCCCGTTTTTTCGGGTCAGTTACGCCAGGCAATTCGTCATCCAATCGAAACCGGCCGTGGCCTTCGTGCGTGCGTTCCCCAAGCCATTCTCGTTTCCCGATTTTTTCTGCCAAAGCCTGTATGCCTTCGCCTGAGACTCGGAAAACGGATCCGCGTCGAATCGCGGTCATGGGCAAACGCCACAACCGCGCCGTCCCATTGAATCCCGCCACCACCGTATCTTCCTGCATGACCGGTTCCACCGTAACATTGGGCGGCCAGCCGGGTATCGTCGCGAAATCCGTCGCGACAAGGCTGGTTTTCCAACGCAAATCGTCCCCACGCACCAAGAGATCGGATGTCAACGTCAGCAAGACGTTTTTCACGTTCTTGGGCTTGAATGTTGTCTTTGCCGTTTTCCCCTTTTCGATCGGGTCATCGGACCAAGCGAAAGCGACCACTTCCACGGGCGTGCTCGAACGTCCCATGCGTAACCATCTGTGCCCCAGCAAGACCGATCGCAACGCGTGGCGAACGAGCGCCATGATTGGTTCTGCTCCATGAATTTCTACGAGGAACTGCGTTTGTTCCGCAATTTGTTCCAGCGCAAAAAGATTGAGTTTCTCCTTCTCGTTTGCGTCGACACGACCATGGCGGAGTCGAATTCGTTTTTCCGGGCAATACGTCTTCCAGGCCGTACCTTCGCTTCGATACAGCAGCAGATCCGGCTCGGGTCGTTTTAGGTTTTCCGCTGCGATATTGTTTTCGCGAGCAAGGACTCCATCCACGCGTTTTTTGGGTGATGAACTGTACGCCCACGAGGGGATGGCTCCGGGGACTCCTTGGGACTTCTCCGCCTGCAAGGTCAACGGTGCCGGAAGTACCTGTACGTCGACCAGGTTTGTCTTGTCATTGAAGTCTTCGGGCAAGGGCAAAGCGTCTCCCACGGAGATCTTTCCGGCAATCAGTTTTTCGGCCGCTTTTTGTCCACCATTGTCTAACAACCACGCGGTGAATGCCCCCAGGACCGTTCGTCCGGGAATAAACGCCAACGTAGGAATGATGTTGTCGGGAACGGCTGTGTGCGCAATGCATAACGGCTCGACATTTCGCAACAAGAGCAGCAATCGTTTCTTTTCGTTTCCAGCACCGCCATTGGTTGATTGCTGGAGCGGCTTCAAATCCCAGTCCACGCGCCCCGCACCAGCGGCTCGACCATGTCCGACCGCCTCCACTTCGTGCAACAAACGTCGCAATATCGGCTCCAAATCGGCGGGCATTTCCACCTCGCCGCGGAAGGTCGTACCCAGTGGAACGAATTCCATCATGCGCAGCGTATTGTCTTTGGGGGCGCGATTGTCGTACGAAGCGCGCGCGGTCGAGCGCCATATACGCGATTCTTTCGCATCTGTGGAATGGAGGGACGTAAAAATGGCTTGCTGTCGTTGGTTGCCCCGCGTGCCGAACAGTCGTTTGACCTCATTCGATTCGTGGCCATAGACGCGCACGGCGACGTCGCGCAGAATGCCTTCGAATTGCGAGGCCCAAATAACGGGTTGCCCTTTGCGATCACGGGCGATGAGCGCATCGACGGATTGGTCTCCCGCGCCCGAACCCAAATGCGCATCTTCGCGCAGCTTGGCCGTGAGGGTAAAACGTTGCCAGGTTGTGGAGCTCATTGGGCCATCTCCTCGCGATTGTCGTCTGAATCCTCGTCCCCTTCGTGCTCGTCGGCTTCCAGTGCAGTGGCGGTAACGCGTCCTCGCACCTCTTCCTCTTGGTCACCTCGGCCCAATTGACCGATTTCGTAGATTTCCACGAGGTCCAACAGCGACGTTGTCACCATATTCGGCGTACCGGTTGGTGACCATAATTGTTCATTGGTTTTGAATCCTGCGTCAGCCAAGGCTTTGCGGGTTTCCGAAGACGACTCCAGCAAGGCCAATTCCGCCAAATGTTTTCCGCGCCTAAGCTGATCGACGAGGTGCAGCAATTGGGAGCGCGGAGCGTCTTTCATCTTATCGGAGGCTCGAAGTAACGCTTGGAGTGAATCCAGTTTTTCTCCGACGACTTTGAGCGGGCGTTGCGAAAGGATACGTTTTTCTTGACCGTTCGTGCGAATCCAATCGCGTCGACGGATGTCTGTCGGATCGTCGGTCCATGCGGTCGTATACACCGCCCAGTCGACCAGAGACACTTTGGGATTGGTCTCCAAGGCGCGATATTCGACTTTTGCCGAGGAAGCCAATGTTTCGGCGACTTGATGCAAACGATGAAAGGGAACGGTGTGCGGCGCAATGACCACACCAATACCCAAGGTCAAGTGGAACAAATCGCCCCTTGTCGATTGCAGCGTTTCGAGTTCCGAACACAACTTCGCCACGAATTTGAGAGCCACATCGGCGCGAGTGACCACCAAAACGTCGTCACCGCCGACCATCAGCGGCAATGCGGGCATGTAACGCGTTTTCTCGGATGCATTCGGTTTTTCTTGGGATTCGAACGTCCGGTCCAACGCGGCGAGCAGGGCTTTGCGTATCAGTACACGATTGCGATGATAAAAAGCTGCGCGTTTGAGTTCGCCTTCGGCAGGTTGTTTTTCGTCGACCTTGGGAGCGCTCCCGCCGATATCATTGCCGTCGGCGTGAATCACGGCCATGTATCCATTGCCGACCAATTGCTGGAACGTCTTGGGCCTTTTCAAGTTTTGCTTCTTTGTCTCTTTCAGAAGCAGGGTGGCCAGGTCGCGAGCCGACTCGTCTTCGGCTCGTTTTGCGGCGGCATGTCGAGCGGACACCTCGAGCGAAGTCCAGGGGCGATCCTCACCTTGGCGGGCTTGAACCGAGGCGATTCCGTGACCGGCCCATTGGCATCGGGTCAGTACGGGCAATTCTGCGGATAGCGCCGCGCGCGCCTGCGTCATTTTCACCTTATCGATTAGCACGGAAAAACGCAAGCCGGGCAATTCATTGCGCAACAATGTAGCCGCGTGATCCGCGAACGTCTTTGCGCCTTCGCGAAAGTATGCCTCGAAATGACCGCCATCCCGCGACAAGATACCTTCCTCGAGGTCTTCGGCGGGATCGTCAACACCGTTGAGGGGATCCTCCAGGTCGAGTGCGGGGAACGAGCCGGTGATGGGTTCCAGCTTCCAACCTTTGCCCTGCTCGCATGCCCGCGTTCTCAGTTTGTTACGCGCAACTTCACCGAGGAGCGTGTTGGCTCCAACCATCGCTCGCAACCGGGGTACAGCAAAAAGCCAGGTCTGGAGCCGCTCGAACTTGATGTGTACCTTCTGGATCCCCTCGCCCTTTTCCGTCATTTCCGCGTCCATCCTTACTTTGCTTCAGAACACGTCTAGGACGCGATGTCAATGACAAATCGGAGGGCACGCAATCATCTCTGCTCATTGTGCAACCGGCTCTTTGGATGTCGCGACTCGCCTCTGCACGTCGAGCAAAGGGCACTTGCTACACCTCGAATAACCTTTGCACGTTGAGCAAAGGCGTCTTGGCATGTCTCGAATGACCTCTGCACGTTGAGCAAAGGCGACTTGGCACGTCTCGAATGATCTTTGCACGTTGAGCAGACGCGACTTGGCATGTCGCGAATGACCTTTGCACGTGGAGCAAAGGCGACTTGGCATGTCTCGAACGACCTTTGCACATTGAGCAAAGGCGACTTGGGACTTCCGAGATACCAAGGGGGCAAAAATTTTTTTCGTACGGGATGAATGAACGGCCTTCGTCTTGCAACGAAGGAATTGTTCGACGCTGATGAAGAAGAGAAGACGAATCGTGATGGATGGAGGCAGAACGCGTCGAAGGAAAGGAACGAGTCATGAAAATCATGGGTGTAGCGAGCAAATCGGCCGCATTTCAGTGGGAACTGTTGTATTTGTTTTCGCAGCTTTCGACGGATCAACGTCCGGTGGTGGCCGCGCTGGCGCCGCCGGTGGAGAGCGCAATGAATACGCTCGATGCGCGTATTGCAGCGCACGAGCACGCGCGGGCGGCCGTCGTAATTGCAACGGCGCTCTTGCACAAACGTGACATGGCGCGTGATGGATTGATTTTGGAATTGGGTGGGGTGGCTCGAGCGACAGGACGCGAGACGTACAAGCAATTGTTTCCTAAATACAGTCCGAGCCAAACGGCGAAATTGGCGATGGATGAGGAAACCGAGGAAGTGCAGCGGATTCTCGGGGAGATTGCAACGTTCGCAGCGACGCATCCATTGCGTGTACAATACGAGGCGAAACTCGTGGCAGCACAAGCAGACGTGAATGCGGCGAAGGCGCAATGGGCAGCGGCGGAGGTGGCGTTGAAGCTGGAGCGGTCGCAAATGCAGCGGTGCAAAGTGGACCTCGACAAACTGCGGCTGGAGACGCACGGGAAGCTTTTGGCATTGTTGGCGGACAAGTCGGAGGCGGATTCGTTTTACCGGCCAACCACTCGTGCGCCGGAAGAGGCGATCGAGAGCTGACGAGTGAATGAATGCGCCCGTGCGGGATGGGGGAATCGCACGGGCGTGTTGTTTAATGCCCTTTGAGCGGGCGAAAGCCATTCAATATTTTTTGCATTTTTCCCACAATTCGACCACGTTGAGTTCGCGTGCCCAAGTTTGAAGATATTCCGTGTCGAGGTCGATACGTTTGGCGGCAATCATACCCATCACATCCGAGATTTGTCGTTCGGAACCCGACATGGCGGCCCATTCGAGTTTGGCAAGGATGACGTCTTCGGGTGAGGCCACGAAGGTTTCGACATTGAAAAGACGGGCCGGTTGCCTTCGTTCGAATTCGGTGACGCTGAAGGGCCTTGTTTTGCGAACGATGAAATCGATCTTCCAGCCGGTTTGCATGTCCATGACGTTGAACATCGAGCGACGTGACAATGCGTCACGCGCGGCTGCTTCGTCCACGTAATAGGAATCTTCGGGCAAATGTCGAATGAACTCGAGCAAAGTCGAGAGGTTTGGGGCGATGATGATATCAATATCTTGGGTCATTCGCACGGCACCGTAATAGGTGCTGGCGAACGAGCCGGCGATCATGTGCGGAATTTGTGATTGGCGGAGCAGGTCCACGACGCGTTGCAAGAGATCGGACAGCTCATTCACGGGGTCACCAAAGCATCGAGTGGCCACATTTTTCGAACGATTTCGTCGCCGTAAAGAAGGCGCAACAGTGCGCGATGGACCTGTTCATTCGAATAATGCGGATGTCGTTGACGAATTCCATCACGAGCCAATTGGCGCGCGGATAAGCTGATGCGACCCGCGAGGGCGACACGACCTTCGGGGCCGAGTCGTTCCCAGACGGCCAATTGAGCGCGAAAGGCGGCTTCCGATGTATCGTGCGGGACGAGCATGCCCGGAATGTCTACCAGGGCGGGTGGCGGGTGTCAAGCGTTCCGAGCTGACACGCGATGGGATGGCGTGCAGGTATGAGCGGGCGATGCCGTTGCGGGAACGTGGCTGACAATATCGCGTCGTACAATAGACTCGATGTTTCAATGCCCTTTGAGCGGGCGATGCCGAGGCGAGTGGACGCGACGATGGTTCGTCATGGGCCACGTCGGTCCATGGGGGAAGAACGCATGGGGGAAGAACGCATGGGGGAAGAACGCATGGGGGAAGAACGCATGGGATTAAAATCCCATGCTATGCAATCAAAGTCCCCCTTTGGGGGACTACCGTTATCGAGAAAGGCGAGGTTATGGGTATATTCGCATTTCGGTGCATTTTCAGGTGATCATGCCTGGGGTTTGGTCATCGCCGCGCGGTTCCCAATCCGAGGTAATCGCATTGGTCCGGTGATGTTGTTTTTGGTGCAAAATGTAATGACGCACTGTGGGTATATCGGTTTTTCGTATTGAGAACGCCCCATACCCGCGTTGCCAACGAAATGTTGGATTTGCCTTCAGGTGCCTTGTCACAAAATGGGCCGACGACCCTTTTACGTCTTTGATCAACGTCGCAATCGACACGTCACGCGCCAACGACACCAACAGATGGACATGATCCTCGGTGCCACCCAATGCGTATGGCGGGCATCCGAGGTCTTGGCATTTTTTCGTTATTGCATGATACAATGGTTTTTCGATTTCTTCAGAAATCCATGGTGCACGGTCAAACGTACTCCATACGAGGTGCACGAACACCTCGGCATGCGCTGTACTCATTGCTTTCCTTGTTGGAACCACCGTAGTCCGCGAAGGCGGACTTTGATTGCATAGCATGGGATTTTAATCCCATGCGGTGTTGTGGGTTTGGCAGGGACTCCCACAACACCGTTTCAATGCCCTTTGAGCGGGCGATGCCGTTGCGGGCTCACCGGCCTCATCAGCATCGATTTCTCGCAATTCTCGTGCGTTTCAATGCCCTTTGAGCGGGCGATGCCGTTGCGGGGGTGAAATATATTGATCGCCGCAGTCAGGAGATTGTTCCCTGTTTCAATGCCCTTTGAGCGGGCGATGCCGTTGCGGGGGCGTACTGCTGGGCTTCTGGGTAGCCTCACGCCTGAACTGTTTCAATGCCCTTTGAGCGGGCGATGCCGTTGCGGGACGGTTCGATCCCGAAAG
>WBZU01000279.1_pt2 | contig 33657 bp, 31 predicted proteins | sample 5204311 | NCBI WGS metagenome assembly WBZU01 (sample SAMN12344359, study PRJNA552823) | activated sludge metagenome | biome: Activated sludge suspended growth; feature: Nitrification reactor; material: Wastewater; isolation source: activated sludge from nitrification reactor of wastewater...
AAGAAGTCGCAGCGGGCGAGGCCGGAGCAGCCGGCCATCGTGAAGACCCGCGTGGCGAGATCGCGGACCGCCGCCGTGGTCGGTTCATCGAGGTCGGCCGGGGCGGCGATCCTGGTCCGGCCCTCGGTGTACTTGGCTTCGTAGTCGTACCACTCGTCATCGGTGAGGATCTCCCCGGGCAGCGAGGCTTCCGGGCTCTCGTTTCCGAGCACCGAACACTCGATCTCCCGTCCGGCGGAGTTGGCTTCAATGATCACGCGGGGGTCGAACCTCGCCGCCTCCTCGACCGCGGCGGCCAGCCCGGACGGGTCGGTCACCTTGCTGATGCCGACACTCGAACCAAGGCGCGAGGGCTTCACCCAGAGCGGGAACTCCAACCCCAGAGCTTCCTCCTCCCAGCCGGGAGTGAAAGCCTGGACGAAACCGACCTGGGGGATGCCGTGGAAACCGCAAAGCCGCTTCAGGGTGAGCTTGTCCATGCAGACCGCGGAGGCGAGCACGTCCGAGCCGGCGTAGGGAACACCGACCGTGTCGAGCGCTCCCTGGGTTACCCCGTCCTCACCGAAAGGTCCGTGCAGGACCGGAAAGACGACATCGAGCGAAAGCAGGTCACCGTCCACGGTCAAGCCCTCGCCGGGGCGGATCTCGACCGCTTGGCCACCGCTGACCCAAAGACCGGACTTCTCGATCTGGATGCGGATGACCTCGTGACCCGCCGCTTCGAGGCCTTCCACGACCGCCTCGCCCGAAAGCAGCGAGATTTCATGTTCGCTGGACCGGCCACCGCTGAGGACTGCGACTCTCATCTGCCGGGAACGATATTTGGTCGGCAGTCGAGCGGGTCGGCGGACGGGTCAGTCGATGCCGATGCCGCCGGTGTCGCTGCCGGTGGTGCCGCTGTCCGGTTCGTACTTGCCGACCGTGATCACGACGGTTGAACCTTCCGCGACCTTGGTTCCGGAACCCGGGCTCTGGTCGATCACCTTGCCATCCTGCGGCTGGATCGTCGTACTCTGGGTCTGGACGCTCGGGACCAGCCCGGCGGCCGTCAGTTGCGACTCCGCCGAGGACTGGGTCTGGCCGACCAGGGCCGGGACCGAAACCCGGGTGTCTTCCGGGCCGGAGGAGACGACCAGGGTAACGGTTGAGCCCGGGTCCACCCTGGTCCCCGCGGTCGGCGACTGGTCGATCACCTCGCCCTGCGGGCGGTCGCTGGGCTCTTCGCTGGAGGAGTAATCCAGGCCGACCGCCGCCAGCTGCTGCTTGGCGGCGTTGAGGGTCTGCCCGACCACCGGCGGGACCTTGACCTGGGCGGCACCGCTGGAAACGGTCACCGTGACCTCGGAGCCGCGCCGGGCCATCTCGCCTCCGGCCGGATCGGTTTCGATCACCAGGCCGGAATCCACGTCGGAGGAAGTCCGGGTCTCGATGCTGGTCGTGAACCCGGCATCCTCCAGCTCCTGCTCGGCGTCATCCTGGCTGAGACCGGTTACGTCGGGGACCTCGGTCTGGCCGGGGCCTCCGCTGACGGTCAGGGTGACGGTCGGATTAGAACAGGAGAAGCCGAGGAAGTTGCAGTCCTGATCCGCCTCGCCGGAAGGGTCCTGCCTGTAAACCTGGTTGTTCGGCACCGACGGGTTCTTTTCCCGGTCGACTTCCACCTTGAACCCTTCCTGGTTCAGCTTCGAAACCGCGGCATCGCTGCTGGTGCCGACCACGTCCGGGACCTCGACGGTGTGGCTGCGCGTGGCGGCCCAGGCGATCAGCAATCCGATCAGGACGGCGAGGACTACCAGTGCCCACTTCCACCAGTTGCTCTTCTCCTCGGGCACGCCCGGGTCGGCTTCGGCGGCGTCGAGCGCGGCGATGAAACTCTCGGCGTCCGGGTAGCGCTCGTAGGGTTCCCGCTGAAGGGCCCTGAGCACGACTGCATCGAGGGCGGGCGAAACGGCCCGGTTGTACGAGCTGGGCGGGACCGGATCCTCCTTCAGCTGCTGGAGGGTGACCGCGACCGGCGTTTGACCATCGAATGGGACCCGCCCGGTCAGGCACTCGTAGAGGATGACCCCGATCGAATAGAGGTCCGACTGCGGACTCACCTCGTACCCCTGCGCCTGCTCCGGCGAGAGGTAGTGGACGGTGCCCATGATCGAGCCTTCCTCGGTGATCTCCGAGATCCCGGCCCGGGCGATGCCGAAATCGGTGACCGTGGCCAGGCCGGTCTCGTCGACGATCACGTTGAGGGGCTTGAAGTCCCGGTGGACGATGCCGCGGCGATGGGCGAAGCCGGCCGCCTCGAGGATCTGGCGCACGATCGCAACGGACTCGGGCGGGGTGAGGCCGAGGCTGATCAGGTCGCGGAGGGTGCGGCCCTCCAGATAGGCCATGGCGATGTAGTAGGTGTCCCCCACCTGGCCGCGATCGAAGATCGAAACGATGTTCACGTGCTGAAGCGAAGCGGCAGATTCGGCTTCACGGCGGAAACGGGCGATGAACTCGGGGTCCCGGGCGTAGCGCTCGTGGAGCACCTTCAGGGCGACCCGGCGCGGCAGCTCCAGATCCTCGGCCAGCCAGACGTCGGCCATTCCGCCGGAACCGATCAGGTAATCGATCCGGTAGCGGCCATCCACCACCATGCCTTCACTCAGTCTCATCTAGCTCTTGCCTTTCGGGTTGCATCGCCCATCTCCTACTCCCCAAGCAGCGTTTCCATTACGCCCGCAGCAATCGGGGCGGCGACCGTCCCGCCCTGGCCGTCGGTGCATTCGACCGTGGCCGCAACCGCGATCTGCGGGTCGTCGGCCGGAGCGAAGCCGACGAACCAGGCCTGGTTCGGCAGGCCGTCACAACGGTCCACGTCGGGGATCTCGGCGGTGCCGGTCTTGCCGGCCACGTCCACCCCGCTCAGCGCGGCCGCGGTACCGGTGCCCTCGTTGACGACATCCTTCATCGCCTCGGTCAACTCGCCGGCGGTCTCCTCCGACATCACGTCGGACTGCTTCTCCGGGTCCATCGACTTGACCGTGCGACCGTCGGCATCCATGACCCTGGACCAGATCTGCGGGCGCATCAGGTCACCTCCGTTGGCGATCGTCGCCGCCACCTCGGCCATCTGGATCGGCGTCGCGAGCAGCCTCTCCTGGCCAATCGCGAGGCGGCCGACATCGATCGGGTCCGCGCCGGTCAGCAGGGTCCCGTTGTCAAAGACCCCGGAGACCGACATCTGGCCATCGGGGAGGTCAAGCTGCGGTTTGGCGTTGAAGCCGAAGCGGTCCATGTACTCCTCGAGCGTCCCGGTTCCGATCTTCTCGCCGAGCTGGGCGAAGTAGGTGTTGACCGAGTGGGTCAGGGCGGTGGTGACGTTGATGTCCCCGTAATCGGTGCCGTCGGCATTGGCCAGGGGGTTGCCCTGGATGTCGACCGTGGCCGGCGAGTTGATCGTGTCATCGGGGCTGATCGCGCCCGAGTCGAGCGCCGCAGTGGCGGTGACCAGCTTGAAGGTCGAGCCGGGCGGATACTGGCCCTGGGTGACCCGGTTCAGCATCGGAGAACCGGGATCCTGATTGAGGCCGGAGAAGTCGGTCGGAACCGAGTTCGGATCGAAGGGCGGCACGCTCACCATCGCCTTGATCGCTCCGGTCGAGGGTTCGATCGCGACCACCGCCCCGGGCTGGCCGGCGAGCAGGTCGAAGGCGGTCTGCTGGGCGGTCGGGTCGATCGAGGTGATCACGTCATCGCCAACCGGATCCTTGCCGCGCAGCTCGTCGAAGATCGTGGAGAACTCGTTTTCATCCCCGATCAGTTCGGAGTTGTGGTACGCCTCGAACTCGGAGTTGCCGTACTCGACGAAGCTGTAACCGATCGGGTGGCCGTAGGTGTCCCCTTCCGGGTATTCGCGCACGTAACGCAGCGAGGGGCCGCGGCCCTTGGCCACCGAACGGGCGATCACCGTTCCGTCGGCGGCCAGGATCCGGCCGCGCTTGATCTTCTGTGCCTCGAACAGCGGCCGCTTGTTGACCCGCTCGTTCTTCAGGTTGTTCGCGTCAAAGACCGTCCAGTAGGCGGTGAAACCGACCAGCACGGCGAACATCACACTGATGAAAGCGAACAGCCTGACGATCCGTGCGTTCATCGATTCCGGCCGTCCTCAGATGCCTTCGCGGGCTTCGCGGCGGGCCCGGTCGGAAACCAGCAGCAGCAGCGCCAGCAGGATGAAGTTGGCGAGGATCGAGGAACCGCCGTACGAAACCAGCGGCAGGGTGACGCCGGTCAGGGGAATCACCCGGGTCACGCCGCCGATGATCACGAATGCCTGGAAGGCGAAGACGGTGGTCAGCCCGGTGGCGAGCAGCTTCGAGAAGCCGTCGTTGGCCATCAGCGCGACCTTGAAACCGCGGGCCGCGATCAGCAGGTAGGTGGCGATTACGGCGCAGGCGCCGAACAGACCCAGCTCGGAGGTGATCAGGGTGTAGATCAGGTCGGTCTGCGCAGCCGGCAGGAGTGGTGCATCCGTCCCCGGTATGACCACCATCGCCTGGGCGAAGCCCTCGCCGAACAACCCTCCGTCCGCCATCGCGAACATCGACTGCAGGATCTGGTACCCGGAGCCGGAAGGGTCCTGGTACGGGTCGAGCCAGATGTCGACCCGGTCGGTTACATGGGGAACCGTGTGGTAGATCACCCAGGCCCCGGCGAGGAACATCGCCATGCCGATCACCACGAAGGAGAGCCGCCCGGTCGCCACGTAGATCAGGGCCAGGAAGGCGGCGAAGAACATCAGCGAACTGCCGAGGTCGCGGATGAAGATCAGCATGAACATCGCTGCGCCCCAGACCACCAGCAGCGGCCCGAGGTGCTTGAGCGGCGGGAAGGTGATGCCCATGAAACGCTTCGCCCCGACCACCAGCAGCTCGCGGTGCTCACGCAGGTAACTGGCGAGGAAGATGACGATCCCGATCTTGGCCAGCTCGGCCGGCTGGAAGGAGATCGGCCCGAAGCTGATTCCCAGGTAGGCGCCGTTGACCTGGGAGCCGATCAGCGGCAGCCGTGGCGCCATCAGCAGGGCGAGACTGATGAAGGCGATCGTGTACCGGTAGCGCTCCAGGACCGAGTAGTCCTTGAAGAAGTGGATGACCAGGGCGAAGAGGATCAGCCCGATCACGAACCAGTTGGCCTGGTCCCGGGCGAGCTCGTTGCCGAGCTCGGAATCGAGCCGGTAAAGCATGACCAGGCCGATCGCCGTGAGCAGGGCCATCAGCGGGAAGAGGTAAGGGTCCGCGTTGGGCAGGCGGATCCGGATGTAGATGTGGGTGGCGAGGCAGATCGCCAGGAAGTAGAGCCCGTAGGAGAGGCTCAGATTGGTCAGCTGGTTGTCGTTCTGCGCGAAGACCGCGGCGAAGCCCACGGTCAGGAGCAGGGCAACCGGGACGAGGGCCAGCAGTTCCCGGTTGCGGGAGGCACTCACCCGGTCAGGCCCTCACGGCTTTCGATGTCTTCGATCAGCGAAACCGCGTCATCCTTGGAGCGGACCTCGTTGTCGGTGACCGAGCGCTGACGGCTCTCCGGCAGTGAACCGGTCTGGATCGCGGTCGAGTACTTGAGCTTGTAGAGCTCGATCCCGAAGGGCAGCTCGTAGGGTAGCCCGCTGTAGAGGGCGACCCGGCCGGCCGGGTCGGTGCCGAGGAACCAGGACTGGCTGACCGCGTACCAGGTCGCGCCGGCCGCGAGCACGAGGATCGCTGCCAGCCCGGCGAGCGCGAGGGCGACGCGCCGGCCGCGGCGACGCGGAGGGGCGGTTTCACCGTCGCCCCGGCGGCGGCCGGCGGCGCGGCGGGAAGCTCCGCGGGCTGCGCCGCCGCGGCGGATCATGGTCGGCTGCTCGCCCTTAGGCAGCGGCCGGGCCGGATCCTCGACCTGGAAGACGATCACGGTGATGTTGTCCCGGCCACCGGCCCGGTTGGCCTCGTCGACCAGGGTGCGTGCGGCCGCGTCGAGGCTGGTCGCCCCCATCAGGATGTCGCGGATCTTCTCGTCCCCGATCATCGTGGTCAGTCCGTCGGAGCAGAGCAGGAAGATGTCGCCCGGCTCGGAGGGCACCGCGGTGAGGTCGGCCTGGACCTCCGGCTCCGGGCCAAGCGCCCGGGTGATGATCGAACGCTGGGGATGGTCCTCGGCCTGCTCCTCGGTGATCTGGCCGCGGCGTCGCATCTCCTCGACCAGGGAGTGGTCCTTGGTCAGGCGCTGGATGATTCCGTCGCGGAGGCGGTAGGCGCGGGAGTCGCCGACGTGGCCGATGATTACCTGCTCGGAATCGGAGTCGACCGCGGCCACCGTGATCGTCGTGCCCATCCCCGAAAGCGACGGGTCGGCGTGAGCCTGCTCGTAGATGTTCCGGTTCGCGACTCCGATCGTCTGTTCGATCGCCGCTTCGGGACTGCCCTCCGGCAGGCCGGCCTGGAAGGCCTGGATCGCGGTCAGCGAGGCAACCTCGCCGGCCTGGGCACCGCCCATGCCGTCGGCGACCACGAAAAGCGGGGCGCGGGCCATGTAGGAATCCTCATTGGCCTGGCGCTGGCGGCCGACGTCGGTCCGCTCGGAATGTCCCGAGACTCTCAGCATTTGGATGTTTCCGAGCTACTCATGAGCGGTCAAGTTCAAACCTGAAAGCGGTGTCGCCGATCTCGATCATGCTCCCGTCCCGGACCTCGGCGTCGGATGTCACCGCGCCGCCGTCCAGCAGAGTGCCGTTGGTCGAGTTCATGTCTTCAAGGAAGTATCGGTCACCGCGAGGGTAGAGCCTCGCGTGAAGGCCGGACGCGTAACGATCGGTGAAGGCGATGTCCGCGTCGGAAGAGCGGCCCAGGGTCACCCCGCCGAAGACGTCAAAGCGGGTCCCCGCTTCGAGTCCGCCTCCGCGGACCACGACCAGCCAGGCGTCGTAGGAGCCGCCGGGCATCGCTCCGATCGTGGTGTCGGACTCGAAATTGCCGCCCGAGTTCCGCTTCAGGTCTTTCCTCGCGCTGGTCGCGATCCAGAGCAGGAACAGGAAGAGGACGGCCAGAAATCCGAACTTGAGGGCAACTGAAATCGGTTCGTAGTCCAATTGCGCGGCCGGCGCTTTCTACCGTTCGATTCCGAAGCGGAAGGTCGTGGTTCCGATCGTGACCTGGTCGCCTTCGCGAAGCGGTGCTTCCGTCACCCTTCGCCCGTTGATCTTGACCCCGTTGGTCGAGCCGAGGTCGAAGATCTCCCATTGACCGGCCGCATCCTGCCGGAGCTCGGCGTGGCGGCGGGAAACGTTCGGGTCCCGGAGTACGCACTCGGCGTCGTCGGAGCGGCCGAGGACGGCGCGCGGTCCGTCGAGGACGTAGCGCCGGTCATCGAGGTCGACCACGGCGCGGGTCAGCGAGGGCCTTTCGGGGGCGCGTGCGGTCGGGTCGGCCGCCGGCTGCGGCGCCACCTTGTAGACCATGGTGTGGCCCTCGTCGGCCTGGCGGGGCATCTCGCCCTCGCGGACCGGAGGCTTGACCAGGCGGGCCTGGATTCCGAACTCGCCGAGTCGCAGCCGGCTGTCGGTGTTGAAATGAACCTCGGGCCTGGTCAGCAGGTCGTAACCCTTGCGGCGCGCATGCTCCAGCAGGTACCCGGAGAGTTCCTGTTCCAGAGATCGCTCGTAACCCTCGAGCTTGTCGCGGTCCTTTTCCGAGAGGTGCACCGTGTACTCGTTCGGCACATAGACCCGGGAGACCGACGCGGTCTTGTGGGAGTCCATCTCCTTGGCCAGCTTGCGGGCAAGTTCAACCGGCTGGACCTCTGAAGAAAAGGCACGGCTGAACACCCCTTCGACGAGGCCCTCGATGCGGGCTTCGAGGTTGCGGAAAACGCTCATCGCCGCGAATCCGTGAAGCCAATCGGCTCAGTTGGCATTCGGGACACGACTTGATCCTACGGGAGCGATGGTCAGTGGCTCGTGGACCGGGCCGCCGCTTCGCCCTCTGGTCCAGCCCACGATGGCCCCGACAAGCAGCGCCACCGCCGCCCAGACGGCCACCGAAAGGAGGAAGGAAGGCGAGCTCACGACCGGGACGATCAGCCCGGTTACCGCTGACGAAAGTGAATCCTCCCAGCCCGTCCCGGCCTTCTCGATCTTGCCGAAGAGCAGGGCGCGCCCGGTGATCGACTCGGCAAAGGCGGTGAAGAAGAGACCGGTCACGGCGACCACCACCCGGTCCCGCCAGTCGGTTGCGACCGCGGCCAGCAAGGGCAGGAACGGCGCCATGCCCAGGGTTCCGAGCAGCGGTCCGACCACGGCGAGGGCCAGCGGGCGCCCGGAGCCGCGGATCAGAAGGGCCGGCGGCACCGATACGAGCAGAACGACCAAAGCCGCTCCCGGCATCGCGGCGATCACGCTGAGCCAGGCGGCGAGCAGCACACCCCCGGCCAGGAAGCCGGCCTTGGGCCGAAGCAGGGTGAGCAGGGCCGAGACCACGGTGAGAAGCGCGACCGAGGCCGCATCGGCGGCACCACTGACGATCATCCCGGTCGCCACCATGCCGCAAACCGCGGCAGCGGAGGCAATGCGACCGAGATCGAGGCCGCCGTCGGCGAAGGAAGTCAGCCCTGCCCCGCGGGAATTGCCTTCCGGCACCGACCGGTCGAGTTCCGGCAGGGCATCCTCCAGTGCGTGGCCAAGTTCCTCCAGTCCGGGCCGGAATCCGGGTTCGCGATCCAGGCAGGCGTCGACGACTTCGGTCATTTCCGCCGGCAGGTCCGGCCGCAGGTCGGCCAGCAGGGGCAGGTCCCTTTCGATCGCCCGCAAGGCGAGGGTCGGGGTCGGCCGGCGTCGGGGGTTCTCCCCGGTCCAGGCTTCAAAGAGGGTCAGGGCGAGCGAGTAGACGTCCCCGGCCGGGGTCACCGGGTTGCCTTCCGCCGCTTCCGGGGACATGTAGGCGAGCGTCCCGAGGATGTCCCCGGTATTGGTCAGGTCATCGCCGTCGGTCAGCCGGGCGACCCCGAAATCCATCAGTTTGGCGCCGCCCCGTCCGTTCGGGACGATCAGGTTGGCCGGCTTGATGTCCCGGTGGATCACCTCGCGGGAATGCGCGTGATCAAGCGCTTCGCAGATGTCGATCCCGATCTCCCCGATTTCCCGGTCGCTGATCAGGTCCCGGTCCATCAGCTCCCGCACCGTGTGCCCGTCGACCAGTTCCGAAACAAGATAGGCCCGGCCGCCTTCCCGGCCGTACTCGTGGTGGGCGAATTCGTAGAGGGTGACGATGCCGGTGTGGTTGAGCCGGGCCGCCGCCTTCGCCTCCCGCTGGATCCGGGGACCGGACTCGGCAGCGGTCTCGATCACCTTGACCGCGACCTCGCGCTCCAGCCTGCGGTCCCAGGCGCGGTAGACCGTGCCGAATCCTCCGGCGCCAAGCCGGTCTCCGATCTCGAATCGGTTGAGCACGATCGTTCCGTTCATCACTCAGCACTTTTCGGCGCGAAAGCCCCCGACCCTCCCCTTTCGGGCACCATTGTGCGGTTTCGCTCCGTTTCGGCCGGGATTTCGGTGAACTCCCTGCAAATTGGCATGCGGGGGTCGATTTTCCGGTAAAGGGAATAGATTGGCCATGCCGAAAGTCGTTCGGCAGGTGGACTTTTGGAGTTTTCGAACCCTTACAACCCAGACGACCGCGAAAACGATCCTTTCTCCGAAGGGGCGTCCGACAACCCCTTCGAGGACGATCGGACGACCGTGTCGGAGCCCGATTCCGATCCCGACCTGGAACTCGATGATCCCGCCGTTCCGCCCCCGCCTCCCCGTCGTCGTTCGGGCGGCGGTTCCGGCCGTGGCGGTCGCCCGGGTGGCCGCGGTCCCCGCGGTGGCGGTTCCGGTGGTGACCGGCAGCAGTTGATGGTCCGCCGGGCGATCGCGCTCGGTGCCGGCCTGCTGGTTCTGATCCTCCTGGTGATCGGAGCGAAGGGCTGCCTCGATGCCCGCAAGAATCGTTCGCTCGACGATTACGCGAACAGCGTGACCCAGATCGTCAACGAGACCAATGCTCTCGGCAAATCCTTCTTCGGCCGACTCAGTGATCCGGGCGAGCTCTCGGTGACCGAATTCACCAGCGAAATCCAGTCGGACCGTTCGGCGATGGACGGCTTCCTCAGCCGGGTCGAGAAGCTTGACACGCCCGGGGACATGAGTGCCGCCCAGGATTCCCTCACCCTCGTCTACCAGCTGCGCGCCTCGGCGATGGATGACATCGCCGATCAGATGAGCACCGCACTCGGGGATGAAGGCGCCGAGCGGGCCCGGCGTCAGATCGCCGCCCAGATGGAAGTGCTGAGCGCCGCCGACGTCCTCTACAACCGGGTTACCCGCCACCAGATCGACAACACGATCGCCAACAACGGCGCCAGCGCCCCGGCGATGCCGGTCAGTACCTTCATCGAGGATCCCCAGGACTGGATCACGGTTGACGCAATCAACGGCGCGCTCGACGACGTTTCCGGCTCCACCAGTACGACGGCACCCGATGACGGGCTGACCCACGGCACCGGAATCGACCCGGCCTCGTCGGTCACGGTGGATGGCACCACGCTCAGCCCGGACACCACGACGACGATCGCGGCAAGCACCGACCCGACCGTGGAAGTCACCGTCATGAACCAGGGCGGAGCGACCGAGACCGATGTGACGGTCGGCGTCTCCGTGGACGGCGGCACCAGCCTGGAAGCCAAGATCCCCGAGATCGCAGCCGGTTCGACCGGCACCGCGACGATTCCGCTGACTCCCGCTCCGACCGGTGAAGTGACCCTGGACGTGTCGGTTGACGCCGTCCCCGGTGAGCAGTTCACCACCAACAACGAAGCTTCCTACACCGTCAGCTTCGGGTAGGCACGCCATGCGTGTCGCGTATCTCGGCCCCGCCGGCACCTTCAGCGAGGATGCGCTCGAGGTCAGCCGCTTCGCGCCCGAGGGCTTCGAGGCGGTGGTTTGCGAAACGATTCCGGCCGCGATCGAGGCGGTGGCGGCCGGGGATGCCGACCGGGCCCTGGTTCCGGTCGAAAACTCGATCGAGGGGTCGGTCCGCCCCACTCTCGACGGCTTGATCGAGCACGCCGATGCGGTTCGCATCGCCGGCGAGTTCGACCATGAGATTCGTTCGGCCCTGATCGCCCGGACGGCCCTTGACCCCGGATCGATCGAGGTGGTGATCTCCCACCCCCAGCCACTGGCCCAGTGCGCGCTTTTCCTCAGAACGGAACTCGGCCAGGCCGAGCAACGGGTCGCGACCAGCACCAGTGCCGCGGTTCGCGAGGTCGCGGAATCGACCGGACCGTGGGCCGCCCTTGCTCCCGCCCGCGCCGCCCGGATTTACGAATGCGAGGTAATCCGGGAGGGCATCGAGGATGAACCGGGGAATGTGACCAGATTCCTCTGGCTGGCCCCCGAATCTGCCGAGAACCCGGTGGTCGGGGATCAGGGCGGCCAGTGGAAGACCAGCCTCGCCTTCGCTGAACTGGGTGCCGATCACCCGGGTGCGCTGGTTGAAGCCCTCCACGAATTTTCCGACCGCCGCGTGAACCTGGTCCGGATCGAGTCCCGCCCGATGCGCCGCGAACTCGGGCGCTACCGCTTCTTCATCGACATCGAAGGCCGCGAGGACGCCGACGATGTCACCGCCGCAATCGCCGGACTCCGGTCAAGAGCCGAGTGGGTAAGAGTCCTCGGCTCCTACCCCGCAAACTGACTGCAAGTCGCCATGTTGAGTGACCCGGGGCTACTCCTCAGTGGCTTCGAGTTCGGGTTGCTCGGGGGCTTCTTCGCCTTCCGGGTCCCCGTTCTCGCCGTTCGCGGCTTCGACCACCAGGGCGACGGCGCTGATCCGGTCGCCGTCCTTGACGTTCATGACCTTGACGCCCTGGGTGGCACGACCGGTCTTGCTGATGCCGCCCGCCCCGGTCCGCTGGACCATTCCGTTCTCGGTGATGAACATCAGCTCCTGATGCTCACGCACGATCAGGGCGCCGGCCAGGCCACCCTTGGCCTCGGTCAGCTTGATCGTCAGGACGCCCTTGGTACCGCGGTTCTTGACCGGGTACTCGGAGATGCCGGTTCGCTTGCCGTAACCGTTTTCGGTCACGACGAGGAGGTCCGAATCATCCCGGGCCACGGTCAGTGACAGCACCCGGTTGTCCTTCTGGCTTACGTTCATGCCGCGCACGCCGGCGGTGCCACGGCCCATCGGCCGGGCCTGATCCTCGTGGAAGCGCGAAGCGTGGCCGGACTTCGAGACCATCAGGAGGTCATCCTCGCCGGAGGTCAGCTGAACCCCGACCAGCTCGTCGCCCTCGCGGATCTTGATCGCGATGATTCCGTCGGCCTTGATCGGCGTGTTGTAGTCGAGGAACTCGGTCTTCTTGACCTGGCCCTGCGCGGTCGCGAAGACGAGGTACTTGTTCTCCTTGAACTCCCTGGTCGGGATGACCGCCATCACGCGTTCGCCTTCCCGGAGGGGAAGCAGGTTGACCAGGGCCGAGCCGCGGGCCTGGCGCGAGCCCTCGGGGAGCTCGTAGACCTTCTTGCGGTAGACCTTGCCGAAGTTGGTGAAGAACAGCAGGAAGTCATGGGTCGAGCAGATGTGGAGATGCTCGATGTAGTCGCCTTCCTTCAGGTTCATGCCGGTGACCCCGACCCCGCCGCGGCGCTGCTGGCGGTAGGAGTCGACCGGCAGGCGCTTGACGTAGCCGGTGTTGGTCAGCGAGATCACCATCTGCTGCTCGGCGATCGTGTCTTCGATGTCGATGTCCCCGCCGAAGTGCTGGAACTCGGTCCGGCGCTCGTCGCCATGGGTCTCGACCAGTTCAAGCAGCTCGTCCCGGACCAGGCCGTAAACCCGGTCCTCGTCACCGAGGATCGCCCGGAGCTCGCCGATCAATGCCATCAGCTCGGCATGTTCCTCGCGGATCTTGTCCGACTCGAGCGCGGTCAGTCGCTGCAGCCGCATGTCGAGAATCGCCTGGGCCTGTTCGCGGCTCAGGTCGAACTCGCTGATCAGCCCGTCGCGGGCAACATCCGGATCGGACGAGCCGCGGATCAGGGCGATCACCGCGTCGAGGTTGTCGAGCGCGATCAGCAGGCCTTCCAGAATGTGGGCCCGGGCTTCGGCGCGGCGCAGTTTGTACTGGGTCCGCCTGGTCACTACCTCGCGCTGGTGTTCGACGTAGTGGACGATCATGTCCCTGATGCCGAGGGTTCGCGGCACCCCGTCAACCAGCGAGACCATGTTCATTCCGAACGAGGTCTGGAGCTGGGTCTTCTTGAAGAGGTTGGCGAGCACCGTGTTCGGAACCGCCCCGCGCTTGAGCTCGATCACCAGGCGCATGCCGGTCCGGTCGGTCTCGTCCCGCAGATCGGAGATCCCGTCCAGCTTCTTGTCCCGGACCAGCTGGGCGATCTTGGCGATCACGCCGCTGTCGCCGCCCTTCTTGACAGTGAAGGGAAGCTCGGAGACGATCAGCGCGTCCTTGCCGCCCTTGAGCGGTTCGGAGTGGATCCTCGCGCGGACCTTGACCGAGCCGCGGCCGGTCTGGTAGGCGTCGCGGATTCCGCCCGGATCCATCAGGCCGCCGCCGGGGAAGTCGGGGCCCTTGATGTGCTTCATCAGGCCTTCGAGATCGATCTCCCGGTTGTCGATGTAGGCGGCGACCGCGCCGGCAACCTCGGTCAGGTTGTGCGGCGGGATGTTGGTCGCCATGCCGACCGCGATCCCCGAGGAACCGTTGACCAGCAGGTTCGGGAAACGGGACGGCAGGACCAGCGGCTCCCGCTGGGAACCGTCGTAGTTCGGGCCGAAATCGACCGTATCCGAGTCGATGTCGCGCAGCATCTCGGTGGCGAGGCGGGTGAGCCTGGCCTCCGTGTAACGCATCGCGGCGGCGGCGTCGTCATCGATCGAGCCGAAGTTGCCCTGGCCGTCGACCAGCGGGTAGCGCAGGGAGAAGTCCTGCGCCATGCGGACCAGGGTGTCGTAGATCGCCGAGTCGCCATGGGGGTGGTACTTGCCCATGACTTCACCGACGATCGTGGCCGACTTGCGGTACGGCCGGTTCGGCTGCAGACCGAGGTCATGCATGCCGTAGAGGACCCGGCGGTGGACCGGTTTCAGGCCATCGCGGACATCGGGCAGCGCGCGACCGACGATCACGCTCATCGCGTAATCGATGTAACTGGAGCGCATCTCCAGTTCGAGCTCGCGCTCTTCGATGTGTCCGGTCAATGCTTCGAGTGCCATCAGGCGGGTGCTCCGTTCGTGGTCAGAAGGACGCGATCAGATGTCAATGCCCGCCTCCTTGGCGTGTGCCTCGATGAACTCGCGGCGTGGTGCGACCTGATCTCCCATCAGCATCGAGAACACCTGGTCGGCCGCAGTGGCGTCTTCCAGGGTGACGCGCTGAAGCGTCCTGGTCGCAGGGTCCATCGTCGTTTCGCGGAGCTGGTCCGCGTTCATCTCGCCGAGACCCTTGAACCGGGTCAGCTGCACACCGTGCTTGGCCAGGTCGAGCACGGCCCGGTGCAGATCGAGAAAGTCGCTGGCCTCTTCGGCCCGCTCGCCGAGGGTGACCCGGAAGGGTGGCTGGCCGAAGGTACCCAGCAGCTCCTCGTGAACCGCGGCGAACCGGCGGAAGGCGTCACCTTCGAATAGCCGGGCCGGAAGCGTGTGGTTCCGGGCCAGGCCGGAACGCTGGTGGATCGCCTTGATGCCGGTGTCTTCTCCGTCCTGGGAAAGGATCTCGGTCGCGAAGATGTCTTCCTCACGGTCGACCTCACCGAGAATGCGCCGGACCTCGTCAACCGTGGTCGCAGCTTCGTCGAGCAGGCGGGAACCCGCGATGAAGCTGATCACGTCATTTCCGAACTCGGCCTGCAGGGCCGCATGCCAGCCTTCGTACTCCTTCGACCGCCGGGTGTAGGTCTGCCAGCGGCGGCTGTTCAGCTTGGTTTCCTTGCCGGTCGAGTCAGTGACCAGGAAATCCTCGAGCCGGTCGCGCAGCAGCAGTTCCTCCAGCTCCGACTCCTTGTCGAGGTAGGTCTCCTGGTTTCCGCGCTTGACCTTGTAGAGCGGCGGCTTGGCGATGAACACGTAGCCAGCGTCGATCAACGGCTGCATCTGCCGGTAGAGGAAGGTCAGGACCAGGGTCCGGATGTGGGCGCCGTCCACGTCGGCGTCGGTCGCCATGATGATCTTGTGGTAGCGGGCATTGGTGATGTCGAACTCGTCGTGGATGCCGGTGCCGATCGCCGTGATCATCGCCTGGATCTCGTTGTTCTGCAGGACCTTGTCGATCCGGCTCTTCTCGACGTTGATGATCTTTCCGCGGAGCGGGAGCACCGCCTGGGTCGAACGGTCGCGGGCCTGCTTGGCCGAACCGCCGGCCGAGTCACCCTCGACCACGAAGATCTCGGCGAGTTCCGGGTCACGAACCGAGCAGTCGGCCAGCTTGCCGGGCAGGTTCATGTTCTCCAGGGCCGAGCCCCGGCGGGTCATGTCACGGGCCTTGCGGGCGGCCATGCGGGCCCTTGATGCCTCGATCGCCTTGGTGATGAAGAGTCTCGCCTCGGCCGGGTTCTCCTCGAGGAACTCGGCCAGCTTGCGGTTGACCGTCTCCTGGACCATCCCCTTGATTCCGGGGTTGCCCAGCTTGGTCTTGGTCTGGCCTTCGAACTGGGGATCGTGGAGCTTGACCGAGATCACCGCCGCCAGGCCCTCGCGGACATCCTCGCCGGCCAGGTTCGCGTCCTTCTCCTTGAGCAGGCCCTTGCTGCGGGCGTAGGCGTTGAGGGTCCGGGTCAGGGCGGCCTGGAAACCGGAGAGATGGGAACCGCCCTCGTGGGTGTTGATGTTGTTGGCGAAGCTGTGGATTGAATCGTTGTAGGACGCGTTCCACTGCATCGCTACCTCGACCTGACCCTCTTTTTCATCCTCGCCCTCGAAGTACACGACCTTCTTGCCGAGCGGCTCCTTGTTTTCGTTCAGGTAGCGGACGAAGTCCTCGATGCCGCCGTCGTACTTGAACTCGACCTCCTGGCCTTCGGCCCGTTCGTCGGTGATCTGGATCCGCAGGCCGCGGGTCAGGAAGGCGGTTTCACGAAGCCGTTCGAGCAGGGTCTGGAAATCGAAGTCGAGTTCCTCGAAAATCTCGTCGTCCGGCAGGAAGGTGATCTGGGTGCCCGTCTCTTTGGTCGCCTCTCCCTTTTCGAGTTCGGTGACCGGGCGGCCGCGCTCATAACGCTGGTTCCAGACGAAGCCGTCGCGACAGATCCGGAGTTCGAGCCAGCTCGAAAGCGCGTTGACCACCGAAGAGCCGACGCCATGGAGGCCGCCCGAAACCTTGTACCCGCCGCCGTCGCCGAACTTGCCGCCGGCGTGCAGGACGGTCAGCACCACTTCGGCCGCGGGGCGACCCTCCTTCTCCATGATGTCGACCGGAATGCCGCGGCCGTGGTCGGTGACCGTGCAGCTGTTGTCGGGATGGAGGTTGACCTCGACCGACTCGTTGTGCCCGGCCAGGGCCTCGTCGACCGAGTTGTCGACGATCTCGTAAACCAGGTGATGGAGACCCCGGGGTCCGGTCGAGCCGATGTACATACCCGGGCGCTTGCGGACCGCCTCGAGGCCCTCGAGGACGGTGATGTCCTTGGCCCCGTAGGAGGCGTCGCCGCTGCTCTTTTTCTCAGCCAATCAGTGCCTTTCCAAAAACTTTTCGGCGGCCACCGCCGTACCGGCTACCTGTGGAGAAGGTGCGCCCGGGGGGAACCGCGAGTCAGGTCTCCATAATACCATTCCCGGTCGGATAAACCCGCCTGCCAGAGCCAAAAAAGCCCTGCAAAAGCGATGTTTTTGCACTTATGTCAGTGACTTGTTGCACTTCGGGCTCATCTGGCCGCCCGAAATCGCAGTTTTTCGGGTACCGGACCGTCGATCCGATCCTTGAGCCGGGCCAGGATCCGGGGCGCCATCAGCTCCAGTTCCTGGGCCCAGACGGCACTCGAACACTCGACTGTCACGACCCCTTCGCGCTCGTCAATCACGTCGGTTACCCCCGCGATCCGGGGGCCCACGACCTCGTCCCATTGCGTCTGAACCGCAGCCAGGAGGGTCGGCGGGGTGACCTCGCCCCGGAAATCACCCAGCACTTCCCCCAGCCGCTTCGGGGAGGGGCTCCTGCCGCGTGCGTCTCTCACGAAGTCCCTCCCCCGGACCCGGCGCCGGGGTCCTCCCCGTTGTCCCGCTCTTCATCTGCGCCGACCAGGTCCCTGATCGCGACCCGGGAGATCTCCTGCCGCTCCGGGATCAACTCGCCCTCGGCCGCGGTGATCACGCTCTGGCCACCCCCGAGCAGGCGCTCGACCAGACGGCCTCGCCGGTGGGCGTCGAGTTCGCTCATCACGTCGTCAAGCAACATCAGCGGCGCGGCCTCGCCGGCATCGAGCAGCGCCGCCCGCTCGGCGAACAGCAGGGCGAGGAGGCCCAGCCGCTGTTGCCCCTGGGATCCGAAACGCCTGAGCTGGCGGCCGTCGAGCTCCAGCCTCACCTCGTCGTGGTGCGGGCCCCAGCTGCTTCGCCCGAGTCGCAGGTCATGCTCCAGCCGCTCCTCGAGGCCGGCTTCGATCTCCTCCTTGGTGGTGGCGGATCCGGGCCGGTAACTGATCCCCTTCGGGCCTTCCAGGCCGAGGTCATCAGCCGCCTCGACCCAGCGCTCGGCCAGCGCTTCAACCGCCGCTTCGCGACCCGAAGCAAGGTTCGCGCCCGCTTCCGCGAACTGTGAATTCCACGTGGCCAGTTGAGAAGAATTGGCTTCACCGGAGGAAATGCGGGCGATCAGGGCATTCCTCTGCGCGAGGATCCGGCCGAAAGTGGAGCGCAACCCGGCCCGGCTTGGCCACCGGGCGGCCACGAAACTGTCGAGATGCGCCCGCCGGCCCGCCGGGGGGCCCTTGACCAGCTCCAGCCGGTCCGGCGAGAAGACCGTCACCTTCGGCCGGTGGAGGACCGCTTCCGCCTGCTCGATCCTGGCTCCGTCCATGGTGAAGCGATTGCCCTCCGAGCGGGAAGCCGAGGCCATGAAGACGTGGTCGACCCCGCCGCCCTGGACGGTGACCCGGCAGCGGGCAAAGGCTGAACCGAACGGGATCAGGTCCCGGCGGTCGGAGGTCCTGAACGAGCGCGAGGTCAGACCGAAGTAGATCGCCTCGACGAGGTTGGTCTTGCCGGCCCCGTTCGGGCCGATGATCACGGTCAGGCCGGGGTCGGGTTCGAAAATCACCCCGGCCAGAGATCGGACCTGGTCCGCCTCGACCCGGGAAACGATCACGTGACTACTCGTTGAGACGGATCGGCATGACCAGGTAGCGGAAGTCTTCACTGTCGACCGGCTGCAGCAGACCGGGCCGCAGGGGAGAAATCAGTCGCAGCAGGACTTCGTCACCGGGAATCGCCTCGAGACCGTCGCGGAAGAACTCGTGGTTGAAACCGATCGCCAGTTCTTCGCCGTCGAAGTTCGCCGGCATCTTCTCCTCGGCGTCGCCCAGGTCCGGAGTCTCGGCCGAGATCGTCAGCTCGCCGGGGGTAAGGGCGATCTTCAAGGGCCGGTTCTTCTGGGCCATCTGGCTGACCCGGCGAACCGATTCAAGGAGTTCCGTCCGCGGCAGCCGCACGTCGTGATCCCAGGTTTCCGGGAAGAGCTGCTGGTACTTGGGGAACTGGCCGTCGACCGTGTTGGTCGAAAGGATCGAGCCGTCGACGTTGAAGACGACGAGCCGGTCGGTCACCGAGAGGCGAACCGAATCCGATTCAGAAGCCGAAAGCAGGCGCGAGAGTTCACGCAGCGCGTTGGCGGGAATGTTCCGGTCAAGTTCGACCGAAACTGCTTCCGCCAGGTGAGTCTGCTTCACGGCAAGCCGGTAGGAGTCGGTGGCCACCATGGTCAGCTCGTTTCCGGAAGCGAGCACCTGGACACTGGTCAGCACCGGGCGCATGTCATCGCGGGAGGCGGCACGGGCAACCAGCTCGATCGTTTCGAGCAGTGACTCCCGGCCGAGCGAGATCGTTTCTCCGCTGGCGTCGGGAAGGGGCGGGAAATCCTTCTCGTTGAGGGTGCGAAGGTTGAAGCTCGAGGATCCCGACTTGACGCTCACCTTCCGCTCGGAAGCCAGGTACTCGATCTCGGACTGTCCGGACCCGAGCAGACGGGAAATGTCGGCGAAGAGCCGGCCGGGAAGGAGGACGGTGCCGTCGGACTCAACCGACCCCTCGACATGGACGGGAACCCGCAGGCTCAGGTTGCTGTCGGTTGAACTGAAGGAGAGGCGCCCGTCGGTCGCCTCGACCAGGATTCCGCCAAGAGCCGGATTGACTCCACCGGTCGCGAGCGTCCTGGCGACCAGGGCGAGTTTGCCTGAAAGCTCGTTGTTCTTGATCGAGAACTTCAAATCCGATTACCTCGTTTAAGTTTGGTAGTTCTGTGGAGTAAAGCGCAGAACCGGTGGAAGTGGCTTGGGGAAGCCAAAATCACTGTGGGGAGAAATGTGGAAAAAGGGATTCTTTCAGCGCGTTCGGCGGCTGGAAAAGACATCTCAGGAGTTTTCCCCGGGGCTGTGGATTTGAGCCCGGAGAATTTCGACGGCGTTGGTGATCTCGGCGTCCTGGCCGACCGACTGTTCGACCCGCTCGATCGAGTTGAGAACGGTGGTGTGGTCCCGGTCCCCGTAGAGCCCGCCGATCTGGGGCAGGGAAAGCGAGGTGATCTCCCGGGTCAGGTAGATCGCGACATGCCTGGCCGTGGCGGTGTTCCGGTCCCGGCGGCGGGACTGGAGGGTTTCAACGTCAGTCCTGTAATGGGCGGCAACCGTGCTGCGGATCGTCTCCGGGGTGATCTGGATGGCCGGAGCAGATTCGGTCGCGGGAAAGACCTGGGTGATCAACTCGGAGGTGATCGGAGCGGAGTTCAGCGAAGATTCGGCAATCGTGCGGGTCAGTGCTCCCCGGAGCTGACGGAGGTTGGACTGCACCCGGCGAGCCAGCAGGGTAAGGGCGTCCTGATCGGCTACCTCGAGTCCGGCTTCGGTAACCAGGTGGCGAAGAACGGTGAGCCGTGTAGCCAGGTTCGGCGCTTCGATCGACACCGTGAGGCCCCATTCGAAACGGTCGCTGAGCCGGTCGGCGAGGGTCGAGATCTCGCCTGGCGAGCGGTCAGCGGAAAGAACGATCTGGCTGCCGGCGTCATGCAGGGCATTGAAGGTGTGGAAGAACTCTTCCTCGGTGTGGGGTTTGCCGGCGATGAACTGGATGTCATCGATCAGCAGTACGTCGAGATTGCGGTAGCGCCGTTTGAACTCGTCGGTTCCCTGGTCGCGGAGAGCGGTGACGAATTCGGCGGTGAAGGACTCGGCGTTCGTATAGAGGACGTTCAGTTCGGGAACGTGAAGGGCCAGGTAGTTGGCGATCGCACCGAGCAGGTGGGTCTTGCCGAGGCCGGGGGGACCGTGCAGGAAGAGCGGGTTGTATGACTCGGAGGGGGCTTCGGCGACCGCCAGGGCAGCGGCGTGGGCAAGATGATTGCCGGGCCCGATCACGAAGCGATCGAAGTCATGGGTCGGGTTGGGACCGGCCGGCCGGGTTGGCGCCGGGACCCGTTCGGGTTCGGGTGGATTCTCGAAGCTGACCGCGGTGAGGTGCGAACTCGAGTCGACGAGAGTCTCGGTTATGACCTCGATGTAGCGCCGCTCGACCCAGGTACGAATCGGATCCGGAGCCTGGAGGTAGAGCGTGGTTCCGCGGACCGCGACGGGAGTAACCGGTTCGATCCACATCCGCCAGGCCGAGTCAAAGAGGCGCCGCTTGAGGGTCGGCTGGATGGTCTCCCATTCCTTCACGGCACGAGCCGAGCCGGGAAGCGACTTTCGGCTTCCTGCCTTGCTTTCACGGTTTGAACTGGTGGCTGCTCTCATGTCGGAAAAGGGCTGATCGAGGCTGGCCGGGGAACGCTCGCTGCTCAATCTCCACCCTGCCTGCCGACCATAGCGCCGGTCCATGGGAGGCCGCGTTCCGGACCCGCAAATCGCGCAGAAAATTTCTTGGAGCCGGGTTTCCGCCCGGCAGGAGGCTGGCAGCGGGCGCAGGGCGGGAACCATGAGGCGCCTGATCCCCTTATACTGCCCGGCTCCAATGAAGCGTACGTACCAGCCAAAGAAGCGCAAGCGCGCAAAGACCCACGGCTTCCGGGCCCGCATGAGCTCCAAGGGCGGGCGCGAGGTTATTCGCCGCCGCCGCCGCAAGGGCCGCAAGCGGCTCGCCGTCTGACCATGTCAGCAAACGGCGCTGGTTCTCCCAGGCGCCGCCGGCTCTCCCGCAGCGGAGACTTCAAACGGGCTTACCGCGAAGGGTCGTCAAAGGCGACCCGTTACCTCGTTCTCTACCGGTTCGATCGCTCGGCCGATGATGAATCCGAGATTCGCCTCGGGGTCAGCGTTTCCAAGAAGCTGGGCGATGCGGTCACCCGGAATCGGGTCAAACGCGTGCTGAAGGAAGCCTTCTGGTCCCAGGTGGACCGCGATGAAGCCGATCAGGACTTCGTTCTGGTCGCCAGGCCCGGGGTGGGCGAGGTAATCGACACGGACGGCCTTGCCGGAGCCGAAGCCTGCGTGAAGGAAGTGCTCGAACTTGGCAAGGGCGGGAAGCGTTCCACGTGAAACGGATCATCCTCTCCCCGGTTCGGGCTTACCAGCGCTGGATCTCCCCTCTTTTGCCCCGCAGATGCAAGTACGAGCCCACCTGTTCGGTCTATGCCGTGGAGGCGGTAGAACGCTTTGGCGTCATACGGGGTACAGTTCTCGCCTGCTGGCGCATCCTGCGCTGTAATCCCTTCAGTCACGGCGGCTTCGATCCCGTGCGGGATGAATTCACTTTGAAGGTCGGTCCGATGGACCCGGCCGTCTACCACGGAGAAACCGAACAGCGTTGATGCCGATCGCCAACATCCTGCAGCCACTCATCGATGTGGCCAACGCGGTTCTGTCGTTCTTCCACGACGATCTCGGCGCCAGCTGGGGCATGGCGATCATCCTGCTGACGATCTGCACCCGCGCCGTGCTGATCCCGCTGACCTACCGCCAGCTCAAGAGCATGCGGGCCCTGCAGGCTTTCCAGCCGCAGATGAAGGAACTGCAGGAGAAGTACAAGAACGACCGTCAGCGCCTCTCGCAGGAGATGATGAAGTTCTACCAGGAGAACAAGATCAACCCGCTTGCCTCCTGTATCCCGTTGCTGGCCCAGTTGCCGGTCTTCATCACCCTCTTCCAGGCTCTGCGCGGCCCGCTCCGGGAAGACATCTGCGGTCAGACCGCGGTCGCCTGTTCACAGCTGACCCAGGCCCAGATCGACGCCAATCCCGCCATTCATGCGCTTTACCCCTTCGGCGAGTCGTTCCTCTTCATTCCCGACCTGACCGACAAGGCGACCGGCGGCGTGCTGATCGCGCTGCTCGTCCTCTACGTCGGAACCCAGCTGATCTCGGGCGTCATCTCGATGACCACCGGCGATCGCAACCAGCGCATGCTGATGCTGGCTCTCCCCTTCATCTTCGTTCCCTTCATCATCTCCTTCCCGGCCGGCCTGATCCTCTACTGGATCACGACCAACGTCTGGACGATCGGCCAGACCTACGTGATCAACCGGGTCATCCCCCCGCCGGTGATGTCCACCCCTGAAGGTGTCGTCGTCGCCGCCGCGGCGAAGCCCCCGCCTCCGCCCCCCAAGAAGAAGAAGCGCAAGCGCTGAGCGCCTGCTTTCTCCGGGTAGACTGCGAGCGATGGAAGCGAGCGAATGGCCGGCTGAACCGGCAGAACGGGTGCGACTCCTGGTCGAGCGGGTTCTCGACGAGCTCGACCTCGACGGCGAGGTTGAAATGGACGAGACCGATGACGTCATCACCGCCACGGTGGAGGGTGACGAGGACTACGGCCTGCTGATCGGCCGTCGCGGCCAGACCATCGACGCGCTCCAGCTTTTGGCTTTCCAGGCCGCTTTCCGCGGGATCCGCGAACGCAAGCGGGTTGTGGTGGACGCAGCCGGCTACCGGGCCCGGCGTGAGGAAGTGATCTCCGAGCGGGCCGATCGCGCCGCCGAGAAGGCGATCGCCTCCGGCTCCGAGGTGGAACTCGATCCGATGAGCGCACGCGAGCGCCGGATCGTTCACGAGCACCTGAAGAGCCGGCCCGAGGTCGAGACCTTCAGTTCCGGTGATGATCCGCATCGGCGGGTCGTGATCGCACCCCTGATCACCGAGTGACCCTGGCCGGGTGAATTCGGTCACCCCTCCACCCCCGCCCGCAGGCCCCTCCGCCGGCGAAGGCACGACCGGCGGCGAAGCAGAGCCCTGGCTGGACCGGGAGGCCCTGGCCCGCCTGGACCCGATGCTCGACCTGCTCGCGGAGAGCCATGTCTCGCTCAGTTCGGTGACCGATCCGGCCGAAGCCCGCCGGGTCCACGTGGCCGACAGTCTCTCGGGCCTGGCCTGCCCCGAAGTCAGGGCAGCGAAGCGCTGCGCGGACCTCGGTGCCGGAGCCGGCTTCCCCGGCATCCCGCTGGCCGTCTTCCTGCCCGAATGCGAGTTCGTCCTGATCGATTCCGTGGGCCGCAAGGTCGATTTCATGAATGAGGCGATTTCGGCTCTGGGACTGGAAAATGCCCGGGCGATCAAGGCCCGGTCGGAAGATTTCGCGAGCGGCGAGGGACGTGAGGCGTTCGATCTCGTCACGGCGCGGGCGGTTGCTCCGCTTGCCGCCCTGGCCGAACTCGCCTCTCCCCTGCTTCGCGAGGGAGGGCACCTTCTCGCCTGGAAGGGTGAGCCGGAACCCGACTCGGAACAGGTCATCGCCGCCAACCGGGATCGCCTCGCGATGGAGATCGAGGGGGTCCGGGAAGTAATGCCCTACGAGGGATCACGCGACCGGCGCCTCTACCTGCTGGTCAAGGCAGGGCCAACCCCGGACGGCCTCCCCAGGCGCCCGGGCATGGCCAGAAAGCGACCGTTGGGCGGCGGTTGACCAGTGACCGGTCGCTTCCGGCAAACAAATAAGCTGGCCTCTACATGAGGCTTTCTTCGTCCACGTGCGGATTCCTTCCTGTCCGGACCTCTTCGGTCACCGGGGCATTCAGTTGATCTATTCGGTCGCCAACCAGAAGGGAGGAGTCGGCAAGACCACCACTGCCGTCAACCTCGGGGCGGCCTACGCTCAGCTGGGCAAGCGGGTGCTGGTCGTCGATCTCGACCAGCAATGCAACGCGACGGTCGCCTTCGGCCTCGAGAAGCAGGATTCGCCGACTACCTACGAGGTGCTGAGCGGCGAGGTCACCCTCTCCGAGGCGGCCAAGCCGGCCGGTCCCGAGAACGTCTGGATGGTCCCGGCCAGCCGTGACCTGGCCGGAGCGGTGGTTGAACTGCCCCGGCTCGAACGACCGAATCACCGGCTGCAGGAGCAGGTCGGATCGGTCGACGAGGATTTCGACGTGGTCTTCATCGACTGCCCGCCCGCGCTCGGACCGATCACCGTCAACTCGCTGGTCGCCTCCGACCGGGTGATCGTGCCGGTCCAGGCCGAGTACCTGGCGCTCGAAGGCCTGGTCGAGTTTCTCGACACCCTTTCGACCGTGCGGCGGGAGATGAACCCGACCCTGGAGCTGGCTGGCGTCCTCGTCACCATGCATGATGAGCGGACCAGACTTGCCCAGGATGTCGAGCGTGAGCTTCGCGATCACTTCTCCGAGACTGTGTTCCGGACGGTGATACCAAGGACCGTGCGCGTCGCAGAAGCCCCGAGTTACGGCATCCCGGTGACCGACTATTCCCCTTCGTCAAGGGGTTCCGAGGCCTATCTTGCCCTGGCCGAAGAGGTGATGGCACGTGGCTGAGCGGCGCGGAATGGGGCGGGGCCTCGGGGCGATCCTGCCGGAAAGCGCCACCGGGCCTGACATGCGCGAGCTGCCGGTAAAGTCGATCGACCGCAATCCGGAGCAGCCCCGGACCAACTTTTCCGAGGAGGCTCTCGAGGCTCTCGCCGAATCGATCCGGGCCAGTGGAGTGGTCCAACCACTCATCGTGCGGCCGGCTGGGCGCGGAAAGTACGAGATCATCGCCGGCGAGCGACGCTGGCGGGCCGCACAGATGGCCGGGGTCGAAAAGGTCCCGGTGGTCATCCGTGATTCCGATGAAGCCGACCGGCTCGAGGTCGCCCTGATCGAGAACATGGTCCGGGAAAACCTGAATCCGGTGGAAGAGGCAAAGGCCTGCGCCGCCCTGGTCGAGGATCTCGGTCTCAGCAAGGAGGAACTCGGCAAGCGGGTTGGCCGCAGCCGCCCCCAGATCTCCAACCTGATCCGGCTGCTCGACCTGCCCGACGACGTGCTCGAGATGCTCGAAGGGGGCGAACTTTCCGAAGGCCATGGACGCGCGATCCTCCAGGTTCCCGACCACGCCGATCGCCGCAAGCTGGCCAAACAGGCCAGGAAGGAAGGCTGGTCGGTTCGTCAGACCGAGGCCGGGGCTCGCGCTCTCGCTGCGGCGCCGAAGAAGGGCGGCCGCAAGCAGGGTCTGTCGGCCGAGGAGAGTGAAGCCGTCGCCGAAGCAACGGAGCGGCTGGAAACCAAACTTGATCGCCCGGTGAAAATCAGACCGAAGGGGAAGGGGCTGGTGGTCGAAATCGAACTCGAGGACCTCGCCCAGGCGGCTGAGATCGCCAGGCGTCTCAAGTAAGTCGAGGCTCCGGGCTCGTCCCGGCGCGGTGTCTCCTCACCTCACGACACCCGGGCCCGACCCCCATTAGAATCCTCGGTTCCTCGAGGGCGATTAGCTCAGTTGGTTAGAGCGCATCTCTGATAAGGATGAGGTCCCTGGTTCGAATCCAGGATCGCCCATAGGCTTGACCGCAGTCCGGCGGGTCCGCGCCCGCCCTCCAATCTCAACCGGCCTTCCCGCTCACACAAAATGACGGATGGGAGGACCTCCGTTCGAGCCGACACGGCGGAACGGCTGATGAGGTGACCAGGGCTCGTCCTACCTATAATCGGGATCCATGCGTGAGGTTCAGATCTATGGCGTCAGCTTCGACATGGTCGGCAAGCAGCCGATCGTTTTGCTGAAGACGATCGACGACAATCGCTACCTGCCGATCTGGATCGGGCACCCTGAAGCGGCCGCGATCCTGATGAAGCTCCAGGGTGCCGACACGCCGCGGCCGATGACCCACGACCTGATCGTGGACATGCTCGACCAGGTTGAAACCAAGGTGGAACGGATCTCGGTCAACGAGCTTCGCGACAACACCTTCTTCGCCACGATCACGCTCTCGGTCTCAGGCACCGAGATTGAAATCGATTCACGCCCCTCCGACGCGCTGGCCCTGGCGGTCAGGCTCCAGGCACCGATCTTTGTGGCCGAGGAAGTGATCGAGGAATCCTCGATCGAGTTCGACCAGGGCATCGAAGACAATGAGCAGGTGGTCGAGAAGTTCAAGGACTTCCTCGACGACGTCTCCCCCGAAGACTTCCTCCAGGACTCCTAGAGGCCCATCCGTCGCGTGACCGATTCCGGCAATGTGACACCAACCAGTGAGTTCGACCGAAGGGCGGAGGTTTCCGCGCTTCTCGCAACGGACGAGACCTGGCTCGGGGACATCTATCGGAGTTACTCGGAGGGGAAAACCGCGATCCAGATCGCCGAGGAATTCAGCGTCACACCTAGTCCCGTCTACTCGTATTTCCGGACGATCGAAGCGCTTCTTGATGGAACGTCCACCGCTCCGCCCACGGTGGCATCGGGGTGGGCCGGGCGTATCCGCGGCTGGCTCAAGAACAAGCCATTAAGTCCAGAGCTGCGAGAGGCGCTGACGAGACAGGAGCAGCTCCTTTCCGAGGCTTCAAGCGACCCGGCAGCGACCAAGGCCGAATCTGAAGAGGCGGTCACAAAGTCCAAAGCGGCAGAGGCCGAAAACGTGCCGGGTGTCTATGTCTACACGCTTCCTCACTACGTCCGGTATCCGTTTGATCCCAAGACGGGCAGGACTCTCCTCAAGGTTGGTCATTCGTCTACGTCAGCGCACTTTCGTGCCAGCGCGCAGGCGCGCTCAACCGAGCTTCCGGAGGATCCCTGGCTACTTCGGATCTATCCGGCCGAGAGCTCGGCTGAAGCCGAAAAGAAGTTTCACGCCTTCCTCAAGGCGGCTGATCACAATGGCGTGAAGGGCAACCGCACTGGCGCCGAGTGGTTCCTGACATCGCTCAAGTTCCTCGATCACATCGCGAAGTCACTGGACCTCACGAGCATCGTCGTGAATGATTTCGAGATTCCGGAAGACGAATAACGACGTCTGCCGCTAGACAGACGAGAACGCGAATCGCCTGAAGGATCTCAAGTCAAAGCGAGGTCCAGGATTCGCTGGACCATCTGGTTGAAGTCGAGGCCGGCGGCTTCGGCGGCCTGGGGGAGGAGGGAGGTTTCGGTGAGGCCGGGGATTGCGTTGATCTCGAGGATCTGGGGGCCGGATTCGCCGAGCATGATGTCCACCCGGGCGAAGCCGGAACAGCCCAGTGACTCGTAGGCTGCGAGGGCGACCCGCTCGACCTCGGCGGCGTCGGCGTCGGGGAGATCGGCCGGGCATTCGAAACTGGCTCCGCCGATCTCGTAACGGGCCTCGAAGTCGTAGGCATTGCTGTCCGTCGGGATCGCCTCGACAACCGGCAGGGCTTCGCCGCCCAGCACCGACACCGCCAGTTCGCGGCCGTTGACCCAGGCTTCCAGCAGTGCCCGGTTGTCATAGCTGAGCGCGGTGATCAGGGCGCCCGGGATCTGCTCGAGCTCGGTCACCACCTTGACGCCGAGCGATGATCCCTGTGAAGCAGGCTTGGCGACCAGGGGCAGCCCGACCCGTTCCACCGCCGCACCGAAAGTGGAGGCGGCACCGAAATCACGGATCGACGCCTCGCTGTAGGTGACCCAGTCCGGGGTGGGCAGATCATGCTCGCGCAGGATGTACTTGGTCAGGCTCTTGTCCATGCAGCGTGTGCAGGCGGCGACCCCGGGCCCGGTGTAGGGGATGCCGAGCAGTTCCAGCAGGGCCTGGATCGTGCCGTCCTCGCCCTCGGTGCCGTGCAGGGCGATGAAGACCACGTCCGGACGCTTTGCTTCGAGCCGGTTGACCAGATCCGGGCCGAGGTCCATCACATCCACCTCGTGGCCGAGGTCGAGCAGGGATTCGGTAACCCGCATTCCGGATCGAAGTGAAACGCCCCGCTCGAGCGAGCGGCCGCCCTGAAGCAGCGCGACTTTCAAGGAAGGTCCTCTCGTGGCGGAAGCTTCATTTCGCTTCCGCCTCCATCAGTGGACTCCGGTGGCGGAAGCTTCATTTCATCGGTTGAAGTCATCGTCTCGTAGAGCTTCAGCATCTCGCGGGCTACCTGGCCGATGCGGCGGATCCCCTCGATGATCTCGTCTTCCCTGACTCCGGAGAAGTTCAGCCGCATCGAGCTGACCCCGCGGCCGTCAACGTAGGCATTCGGTCCGGGCACGAAAGCGACATTGCGCGAAAGCGACTTCGCCAGCAGGTCCTCGCTGCTCAGCACGTCAGGCATGGTCGCCCAGATGAAGAGGCCTCCCTGCGGCTTGTTCCAGGTCGCGCCGTGGGGGAAATACTCGGCCATGGCGCTGATCATCACATCGCGCCGGGCCCGGTAGATGCCGGTCAGCTCGGCCACGTACTCGCGCCAGCGGCCGGTCTGGAAAAAATGCCCGGCGAAGTCCTGGGTCAGGGTGGAAGTGCAGAGATCGGCGGCCTGCTTGCCGAGCACGACTTTCTCGCGAATCGGATTGGGAGTGACCAGCCAGCCGATCCTGAGGCCGGCCGAGAGGATCTTCGAGAAAGTGCCGAGATAGACCACAAAGTTGCCGCCGTCGAGGCTGTAGAGCGTGGGCAGGGGTTCGCCCTCGAAACGGAGCAGTCCGTACGGGTTGTCCTCGACGACCAGGATCTCTTTTTCGCGGGCGATCTCGACCAGCCGCCGGCGCCGTTCCAGCGAGAGCGTCACCCCGCCCGGATTCTGAAAAGTGGGAATCGAGTAGATGAATTTCGGCTTGCGGCCCTCGGCCTCGAGTTTCGCGATCATCTCCTCGAGCAGGTCGACCCGCATCCCGTCGGCGTCCATTTCAATCTGCCGGACATCGGCTTCGTAGGAGCAGAAGGTCGGGATCGCCCCGGGGTAGGTCGGGGCGTCGCAGATGATCACGTCGCCGGGGTCGATCAGGGTCTTGGTGATCAGGTCGATCCCCTGCTGGCCCCCGGTGGTGACGGTGATGTCCAGCGCGTCGACCCGGGTTCCCTCTGCCGCCATCACCTCGACGATCTGCTCGCGGACCAGCCAGGATCCTTCGGTCGGCCCGTACTGGAGCACCTCGGCGACCGCGGTCTTCTCGATCCGGTGCATTTCGGCGGCGAAGGCCTCCGGGGGGAAGGTGGAAGTGTCCGGCAGGCCGCCGGCGAGGGAAATCACCTCGGGACGGGCGGTGATCTCCATCATGTCCCGCATCGCCGAAGAGCGCATCACCCGGGTTCGCCTGGCGAAAAGAGAGGCGTACCGCTCAAGGTCTTTGGCCCGGGTCTGCTGACGCCGGGGAGGTGGTGAGGCCGCCATCCTTCTATTCTGCCGGTATCGACACTTTCTCGACAATCTGCCTCGCCGCCGGAATCGGCATTGCGACCGGAATGATCGCCGGCACAACCGGCCTGGAAGGTTCCGCCCGGGGCCGCATGGCGATCCTCGCCGGGATCATCGGCGCGGTCCTCGGCTACCTCGGTACCTCGATTCTGGACGGCGCCCCGGTCATCGGTGCCCTGGTCGGCGCGATTGCGGCGGTGCTGAGCACCGCTGTCGTTTCCGACGTGATCGCCGGGGCCCAGCGGCGGGGCGGCACGGCAGCCCTGGCAGTGATCACCGTCTTCGCGGCCCTGGTGATCGCGATCATCTGCCTGCTCTTCCCGTTCTTCGCCATCATCCCGGCAGCGTTCCTCGTCTTCCTCGCCTGGCGCCGACGCCAGCAGGCCGACCGCAAGCACGCCGGTCTCCGCGTCCTCCGCTAGCCGCCCGGTTCCGCCATGGGAAAAAAGCTGGTCCTCGCCTATGTCGATTCGCTTCGAACCGACATGCTCAAACAGACCATCGAGGAGAGCCGCGCGCCCACCTTCAGGCGCCTGCTGAAGCGCGGCACCCTGATCGAGGACTGCGTTTCATCCTTCCCCTCGGTAACCCCCGTGGCTTCGGCCGAGATGGTCACCGGGGCCCAGGCGGACCGACACTGGATCAGCGGCATGAACTGGTTTCACCGGGCCGAGCAGCGATACGTGGAGTACGGGTCATCGCTCGAGGCGACCCGGGCCTTCGGCCTGTTCCGCTCGCTGCATGACCTCGTCTACAACATGAACCTGAGCCATCTCAGCCCCTCGGTCGAAACGGTTTTCGAAACCCTCGATGACGCCGACATCCGGACCGCGTCCACGCCGTTTCTGATCTACCGCGGCCGCCATCGCCACGAGGTGAACATCGCCGGGATCACCGGCAAGGCGATCGAGGCCGGGCTGCTCAAGTTCGATTACGGCACCTGGGGGCCGCGGGAACTCTTCTACGGCGACCTCTACACCTCGATGGAAACGAAGTGCAAGCCGAGCTCGATCCCCGGCAAGCGTGACATGTACTCGGCCTGCTGCGGGGCCGAGCTGATCTCCCGGGACGCCTTCGACTTCATGCTGCTGGCCTTCCCCGACAACGACAACTACTCCCACCGGCACGGCCCGCTGGCCTCGGTCCGCTCGATCGAAAGAGCCGACTACTGCATGGCCGAGGTGATCCGCGCGGCCGGCGGGGTCGAGCCTTTCCTCCAGGACCACGCCCTGATCCTGCTGGCCGACCATGCCCACACCGCGGTCGAGCACCGTTACGACATCATCGAGTGGATGAGCCGCAAGTGGAAGGTTCTGCCGCCTTCCTCCGAGGAGCCGGCCGAGGCCGAGCTGGCGGTCAGCCCGACTTCCCGCGCCGCCCACATATATCTGCTGGCCGAACAGGACAACCCGATCCGGCACCGGCGGGTTCGCGAGCATCTGGTCGGCCTCGAAGGGACCGAACTGGTCAGCTGGACCGAAAGGGACGGCCAGCCGGTCGTTCGCTCGACCCGCCCCGGCCACCTCGAACCGGGCAACGTCGCGGTCGTGGAAAGGGACGGTCGCCGGCTCGACTTCTTCCCCCTGAGTTCGGGGGCAAATGGCGACGGGCAGGGAGAGGTGCCGCAAAAACAGCCCCGTGACGGGGCAAAACGTGCGGCACCTTCCCCGGGTGAGGGCCGTGAAACGGTGACCGACCGGCGCGGGCGACAGTGGTCGATCAGCGGCAACATCGAGGCTCTCGGGGCCTCGGTCGAGGAGGGCCGGATCGAGACGCCCGAATACCCGGACGGGCTCGGCCGGCTCTGGTCAGCCCTCGTCGCCCCCCATGGCGGAGACATCATCGTCTCCGCCGCGCCCGGCTACGAATGCGTCGACTGGGGCGGAGCCGCCCACGTGCCCGGCGGCAGCCACGGTTCGCTCCGCAAGGAGGATTCCGAAGGCCCGCTGCTCTTCGTCGGCTGCGGCCCCGACTCACCGGACCCGGAAACCGCCGCCCGCCACCGGTCCCGCCCCCAATGGGGCCTCCAGGATGTGGCCCCGATAATCAGGGAATTCTTCGGCACCTGAGAGGAGCCGGGTCCGGCCCCCTCCCGGAGACATCCGCCCTCCGCTAGGACGAGGGTTCGAGGATTTGCTTGAACCCGGTTGCGAGGCCGTTTTCGTCGATCTCGACCGCGGCGCCCATTACCCAGACATCATCGGTGGCGGATTCGAAGCGGATCGGCATGTCGGTTCGCATCTTCTCGATCGCCTGTTCCTTCTTCACTCCGAGGACCGAATCGCGGGCGCCGGTCATGCCGACGTCCGAGATGAAGGCCGTGCCTCCGGGAAGCACCCGCCCGTCGGCGGTCGGCACGTGGGTGTGGGTGCCGAACACGGCGGCGACCCGGCCGTCCAGATACCAGCCCATCGCCACCTTTTCGCTGGTCACCTCGGCGTGGAAGTCAACGACCACCGTGTCGGCTCCGCCGCTCTTCTCGAGGTCGTTCAGGATCAGGTCGGCCTCGTCGAAAGGTGACCGGGCGGCGTCGAGGCCGATCTTGCCGATCAGGTTGATCACCGCGACCCGTCGGGCCGGCGAGCCGTCGGCCGGGTTCACCTGGACCACGCAGTGGCCCTTGCCGGGATTGGCCCGCCGGTAGTTGGCGGGGCGGATCACCCGCTCGGCCCGGTCCAGGTAATCCCAGCTTTCGCGCTGGCGGTAGGTGTGATTGCCAAGCGTGATCACGTCGGCGCCGCAGGCGAAGATCTCCTTTGCGGTCTTCTCGGTGATTCCGAGGCCGCCGGCCGAGTTCTCGCCGTTGACCACGATCAGGTCCGGCGAATGTTCTTCGCGCAGTCGCGGCATCAGCGAAGCCAGCCCCTTGCGGCCGGGACTCCCGACGACATCACCGATGAAGAGCAGCTTCACGCTTGCGAGCCTAAACCTTGGGTAGGTTCAACCTCGTGCAGACACCGCTCACAGGCACAGGCCCCGCCCTCGCGGCGCGGGGGGTCAGCAAGTCCTTCGATGGACGGAAGGCGCTCAGGGGAGTCGACTTCGAGGTCGGGACCGGCGAGGTCGTGGCGCTGATCGGGCCGAACGGCGCCGGCAAGACGACGCTGCTTTCGATCCTGGCAGGCATCGCCGAACCCGACTCGGGCGAGGTGACCGGAAACGGTGTCGCCTGGGTCCCGCAGCAGGCGGCGCTATACCGGCGGCTCGGCGTGCGCGAGAACCTGCTGCTGTTCGCCCGCCTCCAGCACGATGCGGGGCAGACCGGCGAGGCCCCGGAGCAGATGGTCACCCGGATGCTCGAGCTAACCGGGCTCGGTGACCGCGCCGGCGACCAGGTCGGGACTCTCTCCGGCGGCAACCAGCAGCGGGTCAACATCGCGATCGGCCTGATGGCCGGCCCCTCGGTGCTGCTGCTCGACGAGCCCAGCGTCGGGTTGGACCCGGCCCAGCGGGAGCGGCTCTGGGGGTTCGTTCTCGGCCTGGTCGGCGAGGGCACCGCCGTCGCCTTCTCGACCCATGACATCCAGGAAGCCGAGCGCTACGCGGAGCGGATCGTGGTGGTGGCCGAAGGCGAGGGCATCTTCAGCGGCACCGCCGACGCGCTCCGCCAGGCGGTGGAGGTCGAGGGCGGACCGGCCGGCGACCTCGAAACGTCCTTCCTCGCCTACCTCCGGGGGCGCGGTCACTGATGCGCTGGCTGCTCCTCAAGGACCTGCAGATCCTCAAGCGTTCGCCGCTTCAGCTCACCCTGCTGATCCTCTATCCGATAGTGATCGCCCTGCTGGTCGGCTTCGCGATGACCCGCGACCAGGACCAGACCAAGGTCGCCCTCTACAACGCGATGCCGGCCGGTGAGCCGCTCGGCTTCGGCGGGGAGGAGGGCGACGGCAACGAG
>WBZU01000490.1_pt1 | contig 33614 bp, 28 predicted proteins | sample 5204311 | NCBI WGS metagenome assembly WBZU01 (sample SAMN12344359, study PRJNA552823) | activated sludge metagenome | biome: Activated sludge suspended growth; feature: Nitrification reactor; material: Wastewater; isolation source: activated sludge from nitrification reactor of wastewater...
CGTGCATGCACAAACTCCTGCGCATCCTTAACGCCATGGTTCGCGATCATCAGCCCTTCCAGGCTTGACATCCAACACGGTTACTGAAGCCCGACCCACCGGGAAGCGCCCGTGGGTCGGACTTCAGTCCGACCGGCTCGAAGCTCCCGAGGAGCGTCGGGCTGAAGCCCGACCCACCGGGAAGCGCCCGTGGGTCGGACTTCAGTCCGACCGGGTGGATCTTTCCGCTGCGCCTAGAGCCGCTGCTCGACCCAGCTGCGAACCGACTTCAGCGCCGCCGGCAGGCCCGCCGGATCGGTGCCGCCCGCCTGCGCCATGTCGGGCCGGCCGCCGCCCTTGCCGCCGACCTGCGTGGCGACGTGGTTGACGAGTTCGCCGGCCTTCACCCTGGCGACGAGGTCGCCGGTGACGCCCGCGATCAGCGTCACCTTGCCGTCGGCGACGCTGCCCAGCACGATCGCCGCGCTCTTGAGCTTGTCCTTGAGCTTGTCGACGGTCTCGCGCAGCGACTTCGCGTCCGCGCCGTCGACCGACGCGGCGACGACCTTCACGCCGCCCACCTCGGCCGCGCCGCCCGCGAGGTCGTCGCCCGCCGACGAGGCCGCCTTCGCCTTGAGCCGCGCGAGCTCCTTCTCGGCCGCGCGGGCCTCTCCCACCAGCTGCGCGATCTTCGATTCGATCTCGCCGACCGGCGCCTTCAGCGCGGCCGCGGCCGCGGCGAGCGTCGCCTCCTGCGCCTGCACCCACGCGAGCGCGCCCTTGCCGGTCGAAGCCTCGATGCGCCGGACGCCGGCGGCCACGCCCCCTTCGCCGGTCACCTTGAACATCCCGATGTCGCCGCTCCGCGCGACGTGCGTGCCGCCGCACAGCTCGCGCGAGCTGCCGATGTCGAGCACGCGCACGGTATCGCCGTACTTCTCGCCGAACAGCATCATCGCGCCGAGCTTCTGCGCGTCCGCGATCGGCATCGTGCGCGCCTGCGTGGCCGCGTTCTCGAGGATCTCCGCGTTCACGATCGCCTCGACGCGCCGGATCTCCTCGTCGGTCATCGGCGCGTGGTGCGCGAAGTCGAAGCGCGTGCGCTCGGCGTCGACGAGCGAGCCCTTCTGCTGCACGTGCGCGCCCAGCACCTCGCGCAGCGCCTTGTGCATCAGGTGGGTCGCCGAGTGGTTGCGCATCGTGCGGCCGCGCGCCTCGTGGTCGACGCTCGCGGCGACCTTGTCGCCGACCCGGAGCTCGCCGGTCTTCACCTCGCCCGCGTGCCCGAACACGTCGGGCCGGATCTTCTGCGTGTCCTCGACGGCGAAGAGCGTCAGGCAGACGCCGCCCTTGCTGAGCTCGCCGCGATCGCCGACCTGGCCGCCCGACTCGGCGTAGAACGGCGTGCGCGACAGCACGACCACGCCGCGATCGCCGGCGGCGAGCGACTCGACCTTCGCCCCGTCGCGGTAGAGCGCGACGACCTCGCCCTCCGCCGAGAGCGTCTCGTAGCCGTCGAACCGGGTCTTCGGGCCGTCGTAGGCGAGGCCCTCGCCTACCTTGAAGTGCGAGGCGGCGCGTGCGCGCTCGCGCTGCGCCTCCATCGCGCGGTCGAACGCCGCCTCGTCGACCGCGTAGCCGTGGCCGCGCAGCACGTCGGCCGTCAGGTCGAACGGGAAGCCGTAGGTGTCGTAGAGCGTGAACGCGGTCGTGCCGTCGAGCACCTTGCCGCCGGATTCGCGCAGGCCCGCGATCGCGTCGTCGAGGATCTTCATGCCGTGCTCGATCGTCTCGCCGAAGCGCTCCTCCTCGGCCGCGAGCACCTGCGCGACGCGCACCCTGTCGCGGCGGAGCTCCGGATACGCGTCGCCCATCGCGCGGTCGAGGTCGTCGACCAGGCGGTGGAAGAACGGCTGCTTCTGCCCGAGCTGGTAGCCGTGGCGGATCGCGCGCCGGATGATCCGGCGCAGCACGTAGCCCCGTCCCTCGTTCCCGGGAATCACGCCGTCGACGATCAGGAAACCGCACGCGCGGATGTGGTCGGCGATCACGCGCAAGGACGGCGCGAGCAGGTCCTTCGCGCCCGTCTCGCGCACCGCGGCGCGTATCAGGTCCTGGAAGAGGTCGATCTCGTAGTTCGAGTGGACGTGCTGCAGCACCGCGGCGAGGCGCTCGAGCCCCATGCCGGTGTCGACGCAGGGCTTGGGCAGCGGCGTCATCGCGCCCTGCGCGTCGCGGTTGAACTGCATGAACACGAGGTTCCAGATCTCGATGTAGCGGTCGCCGTCCGCCTCGGGCGACCCGGGCGGCCCGCCCCACACCTGCGGGCCGTGGTCGTAGAAGATCTCCGAGCAGGGGCCGCAGGGGCCGGTGTCGGCCATCTGCCAGAAGTTGTCCGACGCGTAGCGGGCGCCCTTGTTGTCGCCGATGCGCACGATGCGCTCGCGCGGAACGCCGACGTCCTTCGCCCAGAGGTCCCAGGCCTCGTCGTCGTCGATGTAGACGGTGACCCACAGCTTGTCGGCGGGCAGGCCGTAGATGACGGTGAGGAGCTCCCACGCATAGCGGATCGCGTCGCGCTTGAAGTAGTCGCCGAAGCTGAAGTTGCCGAGCATCTCGAAGAACGTGTGGTGGCGGGCCGTGTAGCCCACGTTCTCGAGGTCGTTGTGCTTGCCCCCGGCGCGCACGCAGCGCTGCGCGGTCGTCGCGCGCACGTAGTTCCGCCTGTCCTGGCCCAGGAACACGTCCTTGAACTGGACCATCCCCGAGTTCGTGAACAGCAGCGTCGGGTCGTTCCCCGGCACGAGCGGCGACGACGCGACGTGCGCGTGCCCCTTCGAGACGAAGTAGTCGATGAACTTGCGGCGGATCTCGGCGGCGGTCATGCGTCTGTCCGATCGGGGGCGCGACGGCGGATTGCGCGCTTCGCGTCCGGCAAAGTCAAAGCTTTTGATTGTACCGCCGGGCTCGACGGTTCCCCAAACGCGTCCGGCCGGGACCATGGGCGTCCGGCCGGGCGCGTTGCGTCGTTGCGCCACGCACCGCCTCGGGGTCGGCCGAATGGCCGAAGGCGGAAGGGTGGCCGGCGGGGGCAAGCTCGGAATGTCAGGGACGGGAACGCCCGGGCGCCCGACGACGAATCGCGCATCCGCGCGCGGCGGCCCGCCCCCGAACGATCGGAGGACCGATGGAACGCGAAGACCTGATCCGCCACCTCGCCGGATGGCGCGACGGCGTCGATCCGGCAACCGGCGCGCTGCTCCCGCCCGACCACCCGGCGCAACGCCCCGATTTCCTGCGCGTCGTCTGCGCGGCGATCGACACGCTGGCCGCGCGAGCGCCCGCGGAGGGCGGCGGCCCACCCGCCAGGCCCCAGGGCTCCTCGCCCCCGAAAGCCGGCCGGCCGTGGACGCCCGCCGAAGACGCGCTGCTCGAACAGGCCCACGCGGCCGGGATGCGGACCGCCGAGCTCGCCCGGGCGCACGAGCGCTCGCCGGGCGCGATCACCGCACGGCTCGTCAAGCTCGGCCTGATCGCGCTCCCGCCCGGGATGCGGTTGCGCGGGATGGCGCTTCCCGGCGCGGGTCCGCGGGCCCGGTGACGGCACGCGGTGGCGTCCGACCGCAGAGAACCTGTGAAAGAACCCGGCATCCCCGCGTTGCCGGCAACCGCGCGTCGACATCGGCAGCGGGGAGCTTCGAGCATGCGCGGCTGCCGGCAACCCTGCGGGCCGGGGCGTCCCGGGGCGCTGACGGGTGTTGCGCCCCTTGCGCGGGCAGCGAGCCCGCGCTGCGGGGCGCGCCTACGCCAGCACCCCGGGACGCCCCGTCGCGGGGACGCCGGATGCATTCACAGGTTCTGACGATGCGCCGGTACGCCGACCGGGACGATCGCCGCGCAAGACGCGCGCCGATCAGGCGCTCTCAGGCGCTCTCGTCGTCGTCGGCCTTCGCGCCCGCCGCGCGCAGCACCTTGAGCGCGACCGACATCGCGTAGCCGCGCGCGAGCAGGAAGCGCACCTGGCGCCCCTTTTCGCGCTCGTCCGCGGGGGGCGCGCCGTAGCGGCGCCGCCACAGCGCGAGCGCCTCGTCGACCTCGTCGCGGCCCGCGAGCGCGGCGAGCGCCGACGACGCCGCGGCCGCGTCGACGCCCTTCTCCTTCAATGCGTGCGCGATCGCGCGGCGACCGTAGCGTCCCGCCTTCTGCGCGACGACCGCCTCGGCGTATCGCGCATCGGACAGGAGGCCGCGCCGCGCGAGACCGTCGAGCGCCGCATCGGCCTCGGCTTCGCCGACGCCCTTCGCCAGGAGCCGCGTGCGAAGCTCCGCACGTCCGTACTCGCGGCGCGCGAGCATGCGCACCGCCGCCGCCATCGCCGAAGGTGCGGGACGCTCGCCGCGTCGGGGCGGAGGCCGGCGCATCGTCGGGTGGCCGGGTGATGGCGGATCGCGGGGAGGCGGCCAGCGGTGCGGCGGCGAGCGCGAACGAACCGGCGAGGCGCTCGCGACCCCGGCGATCAGGCGTCGTCGTCGGCCGCGCCCGGCTTGATCGGGCCGGGCACCGGGACGCCGACCGCAGCGCGGATCTTCGCCTCGATCTCGGTGGCGACCTCGGGGTGCTCGCGCAGGTACTCGCGCGCGTTGTCCTTGCCCTGCCCGATCTTGTCGCCCTGGTAGGCGTACCAGGCGCCCGACTTCTCGACGATCCGGTGCGCGACGCCCAGCTCGATGATCTCGCCCTCGCGCGAGATGCCCTCGCCGTAGAGGATGTCGAACAGCGCCTCCTTGAACGGCGGCGCGACCTTGTTCTTGACGACCTTGACGCGCGTCTCGTTGCCGACGACCTCCTCGCCCTTCTTGATCGCGCCGATGCGGCGGATGTCGAGGCGCACCGAGGCGTAGAACTTGAGCGCGTTGCCGCCGGTCGTCGTCTCCGGGTTGCCGAACATCACGCCGATCTTCATCCGGATCTGGTTGATGAAGACGACGAGCACGTTCGCGCGCTTGATGTTCCCGGTGAGCTTGCGCAGCGCCTGGCTCATCAGGCGCGCCTGCAGCCCGGGGAGCTGGTCGCCCATCTCGCCCTCGATCTCGGCCTTCGGCACGAGCGCGGCCACCGAGTCGATGACGATCACGTCGACGCCGCCCGAGCGCACGAGCATGTCGGCGATCTCGAGCGCCTGCTCGCCGGTGTCCGGCTGCGAGATCAGGAGGTCGCCGACGTCGACGCCGAGCTTGCCCGCGTAGACCGGGTCGAGCGCGTTCTCCGCGTCGATGTAGGCGGCCACGCCGCCCGCCTTCTGCACTTGCGCGACGACCTGCAGGCACAGCGTCGTCTTGCCCGAGGACTCCGGGCCGTAGACCTCGACCACGCGCCCCCGCGGCAGCCCGCCGACGCCGAGCGCGATGTCGAGCCCGAGCGAGCCGGTCGACACGACCGACAGGTCGTTCTGGATCTGGGACTCGCCCATCTTCATGATCGAACCCTTGCCGAACTGCTTCTCGATCTGCGCGAGGGCGGCGGCCAACGCCTTGCTCTTCTGGTCGTCCATCGTCGTGGTTCCCGTGGTGTCCTTAGCGGTGGATGGGGGCCGTCGGGGCGCCGGCCGGCTCCCCGCTCCGGGGGCCGCCGACGGGGTGTGCCCGTCGATGGCCCGGATTATTCCATAGAACGATCGTTCGATGGAAGGGGTCTTTCGGCTTAGGCCGGACGGACGATGGCGCCAGGCCGGGAACGGTGCCCGGAGGCGGGGGCCGGGCGCGCGAAAGCGCCCTCGACGGAACGCGACGGCGGCGGCATCCTGTCGTCGCCACCGGACCGCCTCCTGCCAGCCGAGCCCGTGCCCGACACCGCCAGCCCCGCCCCCGACGACCTGACCCGCCTGCTCGAGGCCGCCCGGGCCGGCGACGCGGAATCCGGCCGTCGCGCCTACGCGCTCGTCTATCGCGACCTGCATGCGCTCGCCCACGCGAAGCTGCGCGGCCACAGGACGATGTCGCTGCTCGACACGACGGCGCTCGTGCACGAGTCGTACGTGCGCCTCGTCGGCGACGGCCGCCTCGCCGTCGAGGGCCGCCGGCATTTCTTCGCGTACGCGGCGCGCGTGATGCGGTCGGTCGTCGTGGACACGGCCCGCGCTCGCCTCGCCGCCCGCCGCGGCGGAGGCGTTCCCGACCTGACGCTCGACACCGCGGTCGCCGTGCCGGGCGGCGCCGACGACGCGACGCTCGTGCGCGTCGACGACGCGCTCGCGGACCTGGCGAAGGTGAATCCGCGTCTCGCGCAGGTCGTCGAGATGCGCTACTTCGGCGGGCTGACCGAGACCGAGATCGCCGAGGCGCTGGGCGTCTCCGACCGCACCGTCAAGCGCGACTGGGAGAAGGCGCGCCTGCTGCTGGCCGCGGCACTGCGCTGACGGAGCGCCCCGGGGCGACGAACGGTGTCCCGCGCGGCCGCCCCGATGCGTACGAACCGGAAGCCCGCCTCGCGCGCGCTCCCGCCCGACCGATGACGCTGGACCGATGACCCTCGACCTCGCCACGCTGCGCTCGCTCGACCGGCTGCTCGACGAGGCGCTCGACCTGCCCGCGCCCTCGCGCGAAGCGTGGCTGGACGAGCTCGCCGGCGACGACGCGCGTCACGCGCCGCTCCTGCGCGAGCTCCTGCTCGCGCCCGGAGGCGCCCGGACCGCCGACTGGCTCGACCACCCGCCGCTGCCGGGGCCGGATCCGTTCGGGGACCGGGGACCGGCCGCGGCCGAGGACCTCGCGCCGGGCCGCCTCGTCGGCCCCTGGCGCCTCGTGCGCGAGCTGGGCGTGGGCGGCATGGGCTCGGTGTGGCTCGCCCAGCGCATCGACGGTCTCGTGTCGCGGCCGGTCGCGCTCAAGCTCCCGCACTTCGGCGCGCGTCCGCGCGCGATCGCCGGGCGCTTCGCGCGCGAGCGCGAGATCCTCGCGACGCTGGCGCATCCGAACATCGCGCGGCTCTACGACGCGGGCATCGCGGCCGACGGCCAGCCCTGGCTCGCGATGGAGTACGTCGAAGGGCGGCCGATCACCGAATGGGCGGATGCGCGCGGGCTTTCGATCGAGGCGCGCGTCACGCTGTTCCTGCAGGTGCTGCGCGCCGTGCAGCACGCGCACGCGAACCTCGTCGTCCACCGCGACCTCAAACCCTCGAACATCCTCGTCACCGACGCGGGCGAGGCGCGCCTGCTCGACTTCGGCATCGCGAAGCTCGTCGCGGACGGCGAGGCGCGCGAGACCGAGCTCACGCGGATCGCGGGCCGCGCGCTCACCCCCTCCTACGCGTCGCCCGAGCAGATCGCGGGCGCGCCGATCAGCACGGCGTCCGACGTCTACTCGCTCGGCGTCGTGCTCTACGAGCTCCTCGCCGGCCGGCGACCGTACCGGAACGGCGACGACGCGCGCGCGCTCGAGCGCGCGATCCTCGAGGACGAGCCGCCCCGCGCCAGCGCTTCCGCCACCGACGAGGCCGCGCGATCGCGCGGCGCCGCGACCGCGCGCCGCCTCGCGCGCGCGCTTTCGGGCGACCTCGACACGATCGTCGGCAAGGCGCTCGCGAAGCGGCCGGACGAGCGCTACGCGACCGTCGCCGCCTTCGCCGCCGACCTCGAGCGCCATCTCGCGGGCGACCCGATCGAGGCGCGCGGCGTCGACGCCTGGCGCCGGGCCCTGCGGTTCGCCGTGCGCCACCGCGTCGCGGCCGGCGCGACGGCGGCGATCGCGGTCGCGCTCGTCGCCGGCGCGGCGGTCGCGCTGTGGCAGGCGAACGAGGCGAGGCGCGAGGCGGCGCGGGCGAGCGCGGTGCAGGCGTTCCTGATCGACCTGTTCCGTACGAACAACGCGGACCAGGCGGATCCGCTGCGCGCCCGGAACACGACGGCGCGCGAGCTCCTGGACCGCGGCGCGGGCCGCCTCGGCACGGCGCTCGCCGATCAGCCGGCCGCGAAGGAAGCGATCGCGGACACGCTCGCGAAGCTCTACCGCGACCTCGGGCTCACCGCCGAGGCGAGCGACGCGGCCGAAGCGCGGCTCGCCGCCGCGCGCCGGCTCTACGGCCCGCGCGACCCGCGGCTCGGCGCCGCGATCGTCGACGCGGCCCTCGCCCTCGCGCTGCGCGAGCCGGTGCCGGTCGACCGCGGCCGGGCGCTCGTCGCCGAGGCGCGCGGCCTGCTGGCGGGGGAGGCGCCGGGAGTCGTTCAGGGCGAACTCGAGTACGTCGCGAGCCGGCTCGCCTCGGAAGCCGCGGACCCGGCGGCCCTCGACGCCGCCCGGCGATCGGTCGCGATCCTTCGTGCCGCCGCTCCCGACGATCCGCAACTGGTGCGCTCGCTCGACTGGCTCGCCTTGCTGGAGAACCGCGGCGGACAGGGCGACGCCGCGAGCGCGACGATCCACGAGGCGGTCGAGCTGGCGCGGCGCATCGGGCTGCCGCCCCCGCGCATGCTGCGGCTGATGTTGCGCGCGGGCGAGCTGTACTCGCTGCGCGACGAGGTCGAGGACGCCGATCGGACGCTCGGCGAGGCCTACGCGCTGTCGGTCCGGATCAACGGCCCCGGCCATCCGACGACGCTCAGCGCGCGCCGCATCTACCTGCGCCACCTCGCGTGGACCGGTCGCACCCGGGAAGCCGAGGTCCTCGCGGAGGGCCTGGTCGACGACGTCGTCGCCGCCGCCGGCGGTCGCGAGCCGGCGCTGGTGCAGGAGACGCGGCGCATCGCCGTCGAGTTCCTGCTCTCCCGCGGGCGGCTCGCGGACGCGGAGCGCGTGCTCGCCGACGCCACGGCCGCGTGGGGAAGCGCGCCCGAGTCCTCGTTCGAGCTCGCCGATCACCTGACCAATCGTGCGCGCACGCTGACGATGCGCGGCCGGACGGACGAGGCGCGCCGCGACCTCGACGCGGCGGGCGCGATCGTCCGCCGGCTCGGCTACCCGGCGCACTCGATGCTCGCGGTGAACGTGCTGCTCGCGCAGGCGCGCGCCGACATCGCCGCGGGCAGCGGCGCGACCGACGAACGGGCGCTGGAACGCGCGCTCGAGGCGTACGCCGGCGGCCGCGGCTCCACGCCGATGCGCGTGGTCATCGGCGGCACGATGGCCGAACTCGCGGTCTCGCGCGGCCGGGCCTCCGAGGGCGAGGCGCTGGCGCGGCGCGCCCTCGACGCCCTCGACGTCCCGCTGCGGCCGTATCTCGCCGAGGAGGACGCCTACGTCCATCTCGCGCTCGGCGAGGCGCTCGCCGCGCAGGGACGATGCGCCGAGGCGTTGCCCGCCTACGCTCCGGCCGTCGTCCTCTATCGCCGCCTGCACGTCCCCGACAGCCCCTGGCTCGGCGAGGCGTACGCGCGCGAGGCGGCGTGCCTGTTCGCCGCCGGGCGCGCCGCGGAAGGGCGCGAGCGGCTCGCCTCCGCGCGTGCGATCTACGCGAAGGCCGGCCCGCTCAGCGCGCCGATGATGCAGGCGCTCGCTGAGGCGGAATCGCCTGCCCGGACGCTCCCGATCCACGCCCGCCGCTGATCGACCGCGTCCGCCGGGGGCCGCCCGCGCCCGGGCGTCGGCGGGGCCGGGGGGGGGGCGCCTGTCCCGTTGCGCCGCCGTTTTCCGTACGAGAGGTCGGGACCGCACGAGCGCGGCCTCGAACGCCGGTGAACCCGACCTCGATCGACGCGATGCCGCCCCTCCTCCGCCGGACCGCGCCGCTGGCGCGCAGAATCGTGGACGCCGTGCTCCTCGCGCTGGCGGTCGCCGGACTCGTGATGTTCGTGGGCGCGCCGATGGTCTCGGGTCCGCACCCGTGGCCCGCCGAGAAGGCCGGGCAGGACACGGCCGCCACGCGCGCGCCGGCCCAGGCGTCCGCGCCCCCCGCGCCGAAAGGCGAGACGCAGCATTGAGCGCCGGCGGCGCGAGCCGGTCAGCCGGGCGTCGCCGCCGCACCGACGAGTTCGAGCGCGCCCTCGAGGGCGATCAGCACCGACGCGGCGCGCACCGAGGCGCGATCGCCCGGCAGCCGGTGCGTCCGTACCACGCGCCGCCCGTCGCGCGTCGCCCACGCGAAGCAGACGGTGCCCACGGGCTTCGCCGGCGTGCCGCCGCCCGGCCCGGCCACCCCGGTGATCGACACCGCGACGTCGGCGCGACTCGCGCGGAGCGCGCCCTCCGCCATCGCGACGGCCACGGACTCCGAGACGGCCCCGTCGCGCTCGATCGTCGCGGCGGGGACGCCCAGCATCTCGACTTTCGCCTCGTTCGAGTAGGTGACGAAGCCCCGCTCGAACGCGTCCGAGCTCCCCGCGACCGCGGTGACCGCGTGCGCGACGCCCCCGCCCGTGCACGACTCGGCGGTCGCGAGCCGCCAGCCCCTCGCGCGCAGCGCATCGATCAGCGCCGCCGCGAGCGCGGCGGGATCGGACGTACCGCGCCGGCCTACCGGCATTCGCCCTCCCGTCCGCGGTAGTGGTACTCGTAGCTCGTCGAGAACCCGAGCTTCCGGTAGACGGCGAGGGCGGGCGCGTTGCCCGCGTCCACCTGCAGGTATGCGACGCGCGCGCCGCGCTCCCAGGCGCGAGCGAGGAGCCGCGCGACGAGCGCGGTCGCGATGCCGCGGCCGCGCGCCCGCTCCGCGGTGACGACATCGAACACGCCGACGAGCTCGCCCTCGCGCGCCGCCTTGCCGGCGGCGACCGGCTCGCCGTCCTCCAGCGCGACGAGCCGGCGACCGTCGAGCGGCGAGTGGGAGAGCCGCTCGCGGTGCGCGTCGCGCTGCCCGGGCGGCGAGCCCCGCAGCGCGCCGACCGCGTCGACGAACGCATCGATCGACGGCTCGACCAGCGTGACTCCCTCCGCGTCGGGCGCAGGCAGCGCGGCCCCGACGAGCTCCGCCGCCAGCACGAGCGTGCGGTCGAACGCGAGGTAGCCGCGCCGCGCGAGCGCCGCGTCGAGGCCGTCGGGGCGGTCGAACGGCGTGATGCGGAAAAGCGCCGGCAGGTCGCGCTCGGCGTAGACGCGCTCGCAGTGCGCGATCTTGTCCTCGAGGGGCAGCGTCGAGCCGAAGCACGCGCTGACACTGCGCGCGCGCTTGGCGCTGCCCGGCGACACGCGCAGGAGCCAGCCGTCGTGGAAGAGCTGGCGCTGCGTCTGCAGCGCGTTGAGTCCCGCCTCCTCGATGCGACGCGCGTCGATCACGCCGCGATCCCGAGCGCCGCCTGGAGCCGGACGATCAGCGCGAACGCGAGGAGCGCGTAGCCCGCGGCGACGACGTCGTCGGCCATCACGCCGAGCCCGCCGTGCCAGTGGCGGTCGATCGCGCGCGCCGGCGGCGGCTTGACGATGTCGAAGAGCCGGAACAGCAGGAACGCCGCGATCTCGCGGAACGGTTCGAGCCCGGTGAAGAAGAGCACGGCGAGGAACGCGACGACCTCGTCGACGACGATCGCGCCGTGATCGGCGACGCCCAGGTGCCGCGACGTGACCGCGGACGCCCACGCGCCGGCCGCGAACAGGAGCGCGACGGCGAGCGCGTAGCCCAGGTCGCCGGTCACGTGACGCAGGCCGTGCGCGATCGGAATCGCCACGAGCGTCCCGAACGTGCCCGGCGCGAACGGCGCGAGCCCCGCGCCGAAGCCCAGCGCGAGGAAGTGCGCCGGATGGCGGAACAGGAACCGGAACGTGGGGGTCGTCGCGGTCACCGCGGTCCCGCCGCGAAGTGGTCGAACGCGCGCGGCAGCGTCGCGAGCGGCTCGCCGCGCTCGTCGTTCACGACGAGGCCGCCTCGCCCGACGATGCGGCCGATGCGCGCGACCGCGACGCCCGCGCCGCGGCCCGCCGCCCCGACGCGATCGCGCAGCGCGGCGGGCGCCGCGAACACGAGCTCGTAGTCGTCGCCGCCGGCGAGGAGGCAGGCGAGTGCGAGCGCGCGCTCGCCGCCCTCGAGCTTGCGGTCGAGCGCGCCCGATCGCGGCACGGCGGCCAGATCGACAACCGCCCCCACATTCGACTGATCGAGCAGGTGGCCGACGTCGCCGGTGAGCCCGTCCGATACGTCGAGCATCGCCGACGCGATGCCGCGCAGCGCGAGGCCCAGCGCGACGCGGGGCGTCGGCCGCTCGAGCCTCGCGGCGCAGGCCGCCCGCGCGGCGGCGTCGAGCGACGTGCGCCCCTCGATCGCCGCGAGCCCCAGCATCGCGTCGCCCAGCGTCCCCGACACCCACAGGTCGTCGCCCGCCCGCGCGCCGCTGCGCAGGATCGCCGCGCCCGCCGGCACCTCGCCGGCGATCGTCAGGCAGAGGTTGCGCGGTCCGCGCGTCGTGTCGCCGCCGACCAGCTCGACGCCGTGCTCGCCGGCGAGCGCGAACAAGCCCCGCGAGAACGCCGCGAGCCACGCATCGTCCCCGTCGGGCAGCGCGCCCGCCAGCAGCGCCCAGCGCGGCCGCGCGCCCATCGCCGCCATGTCCGACAGGTTGACCGCGAGGATCTTGTGCCCGAGCGTCCCGGGATCGGCGCCGGGCAGGAAGTGCCGCCCCTCGACCATCATGTCGACCGCCAGCACGAGCTCGCAGCCCGGCGTCGGCGCGACGACGGCGGCGTCGTCGCCGACGCCGACGACGACCGACCGGTCGCGCGGCGCCCGCGTGAAGTGCCGCGCGATCAGCGCGAACTCGCCGCGGACCTCGCCGGGGACCTCGCCTGCGGGCCGGCCCACCGGGCGCTTCCCGTCAGGCGGCGCCCGCGCCGCGCTCGCGGCGCAGCGCCGCGATCTCCGCCGCGCGCACGGTCGCGGCGTACCGGTCGAGCACGCCGTTGACGAACTTGTGGCCGTCGATCCCGCCGTAGGACTTCGCGAGCTCGACCGCCTCGTTGATCGCGACGCGATACGGGATTTCCGGCCGCGACTCGAGCTCCCAGGCGCCGATCGCGAGGATCGCCCATTCGATCGGCGAGAGCTCGGCGGGTGCGCGGTCGAGCACCGGGGCGAGCCGCTCGACCACCTCGCCGGCGCGCTCGGCCAGGCCGCGCCACAGCTCGTCGAAATAGGCCTCGTCGGCCTTGGCCCAGGCGCTGCTCTCGACCAACTGCATGCGCACGTCGGCGGCGGGGCTCCGCGCGAGACGCACCTGGTAGAGCCCCTGCATCGCGAGCTCGCGCGCGCGGCGGCGCGCCGAGGGCCTACTGGTCGTCGAGCGCATCGGAGAGGTTCGCGAGCTCGAGCGCCGCCAGCGCGGCTTCGTAGCCCTTCGCGTCCATGCGCGCCTCCGCCTGCGCGTCGGTCTCGCAGGTCAGGATGCCGTTGCCGACCGGGATGCCGAATTCGAGCATCACGCTCGAGACGCCGGCGGCGGACTCGTTGGACACGATCTCGAAGTGGTAGGTCTCGCCGCGGATCACGGCGCCCAGCGCGACCAGCGCGTCGTGGTCGCCGCCCTGCGCGAGCCGTTGCAGCGCGAGCGGGGTCTCGAGCGCGCCGGGCACGCTCACGACCAGGACGTCGTCGTCGGCGACGCCGGACTCCGCGAGCGCGCGCAGCGCTCCCGCCAGCAATCCGTCGCCGATCGTCGCATTGAAGCGCGAGACGACGATCGCGACGCGACGGCCGCGGCCGTCGGTCGAGGGCGCGATCCGACGGTGCGCCATCAGCGCTCGCCCGCGCGACGCGCCGGCGCTTCCTCGTAGCCGGCGACCTCGAGGTCGAAGCCGGCCATGCTCGGCATCTTGCGCGGCTTCGCGAGCAGCCGCATGCGGCCCACGTTCAGATCACGCAGGATCTGCGCGCCGATGCCGTAGTTGCGCAGGTCGAGCTTCGAGCTCGCCGGCGCCTCGCTCGCCATCGCGCGGCGGCGCAGCTCCTGCGGCGACTCGGGCCGGTGCAGCAGCACCATCACGCCGCGCCCGGCGCGGTCGATCGCCTCCATCGCCGCCGCGACCGTCCACGAGTGCGTCGCATCCTGCGCGTCGAGCAGGTCGATGACCGAGAGCGGCTCGTGCACGCGCACCAGCGTCTCGGCGTCGGGCGCGATCGGCCCGCGCACGAGCGCGAGGTGCGTCGCGTCGGTGAGCTTGTCGCGGTAGACGACGAGCCGGAACGTCCCGTGCGGCGTCGCGATCGGCCGCTCGGCGATGCGCTCGACCAGCTTCTCGGTGCGGCTGCGGTAGTGGATCAGGTCGGCGATCGCCCCGATCTTGAGCCCGTGCTCGGCGGCGAAGGTCACGAGGTCGGGCAGCCGCGCCATCGTGCCGTCGGGCTTCATGATCTCGCAGATGACCGACGCGGGCGTAAGGCCGGCGAGCCGCGTCAGGTCGCAGCCGGCCTCGGTGTGGCCGGCGCGCGCGAGCACGCCGCCCGGCTGCGCCATCACCGGGAAGATGTGGCCCGGGTGCACGATGTCGGCGGGCTTCGCGTCGGGGGCGACCGCGACGCGCACGGTGCGCGCCCGGTCGGCCGCCGAGATGCCGGTCGTCACGCCCTCGGCCGCCTCGATCGAGACGGTGAACGCGGTGCCGGTGCCCGACCGGTTCTGGCTCACCATCAGCGGCAGCGCGAGCTGGCGGCAGCGCTCCTCGGTCAGCGTCAGGCAGACGAGCCCGCGGGCGTGCATCGCCATGAAGTTGATCGCCTCGGGCGTGACGAAGTCCGCCGCCAGCACGAGGTCGCCCTCGTTCTCGCGGTCCTCCTCGTCGACCAGCACGACCATCCGGCCGGACTTGAGCTCGGCGAGGATCTCGGAAACGGAAGCGAGCGTCATGGGCATCCTTTCGTCGTGCGCCATTCTACCGCCAACCCCGCGGGCGACCGGTCAGGCCCAGGCGGCGTCGCCCGCGCCCGGCGGCGGGCGACGCACGCGGAACCACGCCGCGTAGAGCGCGGGCAGGAACACGAGCGTCAGCACGGTCGCGATCACGAGGCCGCCCATCATCGCAACCGCCATCGGGCCGAAGAAGTCGCTGCGCGTCAGCGGGATCAGCGCGAACACGGCGGCGGCGGCCGTCAGCACGATCGGCCGGAAGCGGCGCACGGTCGCGCCGACGATCGCGTCCCAGGCGGAGCGGCCGGCGCGGATGTCGGTGTCGATCTGGTCGACCAGGATCACCGCGTTGCGCATGATGATGCCGGACAGCGCGATCGTGCCGAGCATCGCGACGAAGCCGAACGGCTTGCCGAACGCGAGCAGCGCCGCGACGACCCCGACCAGGCCGAGCGGCGCGGTGAGCACGACCATCAGCGTGCGCGTGAGGCTGCGAAGCTGGATCATCAGCAGCGTGAGCACCGTCACGACGAGGAGCGGCACGCCGGCCGCGATCGACTTCTGCCCGCGCGCCGAGTCCTCGATCGCGCCGCCCAGCTCGATCCGGTAGCCGAGCGGCAGCGCGGCGCGGATCGGCGCGAGCTTCGGCTCGATGCGGTTCGCGACGTCCGGCCCCTGCGCGTCGCCGCGCACATCCGAGCGCACGGTGATCGTCGGCAGCCTGTTGCGCCGCCAGACGACGCCCTCCTCGAGCTCGTAGCGGATGTCGGCGAGCTGGGTGATCGGCACCGGCTTCCCGCTCTTCGTCGGGATCGCGAGGTCCTTCAGGAACGAGACTTTCGCGCGCTCCTCGGGAGCGCCGCGCAGCACGACGTCGATGAGCTTGTCGCGCTCGCGGAACTGCGTGACCGTGAAGCCCGAGACCGAGTTGTTGAGGAACGCGGCGATGTCCTGCGACGAGAAGCCCAGGAGCCGCGCCTTGTCCTGGTCGACGACGAGCCGGATCACCTTGGACGGCTCGTCCCAGTCGAACTGGACGTCGGTCGTGTCGGGGTCCTGCCGCATGATGCCGGCCACCTCGCGCGCGATGCGCCGCACCTCGCCCACATCCTCGCCCGAGACGCGGAACTGGACCGGGAAGCCGACCGGCGGCCCGTTCTCGAGCCGCGAGACGCGTCCGCGCAGCTCGGGAAAGTCCCTCTCGAAGCGTTCGATCAGGCGCGAGCGCACGCGCTCCCGCTCCGCGTCGCTCGCCGCCACCAGCATGAACTGGGCGAAGTTCGACTGCTGCAGCTGCTGGTCGAGCGGCAGGTAGAACCTCGGGCTGCCCGCACCGACGTACGCGACGTAGCTCTCGATTCCCCGCTCCCGGTCGAGGATCGCCTCGAGCTTCTTCGCCTGCGCGAGCGTCGCCGCGAACGAGCTGCCCTCGGGCAGTCGCAGGTCGACCAGGAGCTCGGGGCGCGACGACGACGGGAAGAACTGCTGCGGCACGAAGCGGAACGCGGCAATCGCGGCGGCGAACACGACGAGCGTGCCGGCGAGCACGAGGAAGCGACGCTCGACGCAGGCGTCGACGAACGCGCGCAGCCGCAGGTAGAACGGCGTGCGGTACACGGCCTCGGGATCGCCGCCGTCGTGCGCCGGGGCGGGGGGCAGCGGCCGACCGCTGATCCGCGAGCGCAGCCTCGCCCACCACGACGGGCGGTGCAAGGCTTCGCCCGACGGGAGCATCCGGTAACCGAGGTACGGGATCACGATGACGGCCGCGAGCCACGAGGCGACGAGCGCAATCGCCGACACCTGGAAGATCGAGCGCGTGTACTCGCCGGTCCCGCTCTTCGCGGTGGCGATCGGCAGGAAGCCCGCGACGGTGACGAGCGTGCCGGTGAGCATCGGGAACGCGGTCGACGTGTAGGCGAAGCTCGCGGCGCGGAACCGGTCGTAGCCCTGCTCGAGCTTGATCGCCATCATCTCGACCGCGATGATCGCGTCGTCGACGAGGAGCCCGAGCGACAGGATCAGCGCGCCCAGCGAGATCTTGTGCAGCCCGATGTCGAACATCCACATGCCGAGGAACGTCGCCGCGAGCACGAGCGGGATCGACACGGCGACGACCAGTCCGGTGCGCAGGCCGAGACTCACGAGCGACACCGCGAGCACGATCAGCACCGCCTCGGCGAGCGAGCGCACGAACTGGTTGACCGAGCGCTGCACGGCGGACGGCATGCTCGCGACCTCGACGATCTCGACGCCGACCGGCAGCTTCGCGCGCAGGCGCCCGATCTCGGCGTCGAGGTCGCGCCCGAGATGGACGACGTCGCCGCCGGCGCCCATCGTGATGCCGAGCCCGAGCGCCTCGCGTCCCTGCACGCGCATCTTCTGCTGCGGCGGGTCGACGTAGCCGCGGCTCACCGTGGCGATGTCGCCCAGCCGGAGCACGCGCCCGCCGGCGCGGATCGAGAGGTCGCGTATCGCGTCGAGGGAGCCGTAGGCGCCGGAAGGCCGAAGCGCGATCCGGTCGGTCGGCGTGTCGAAGGTCCCCGACGCGGCGACCACGTTCTGCGCGGCGAGCGTCGAGAAGATCTGAGCCGGCTCGATGCCGAGCAGCGCGAGCTTCGCGTTCGACACCTCGACGAAGATCTTCTCCTCCTGCTCGCCGATGAAGTCGACCTTCGCGACCGACGGGACACGAAGGAGCTCCGCGCGCACCTTGTCGCCCACGGTCTTGAGCTCGCGGTAGGCGAAGCCGTCGCCGACGATCGCGTAGATGTTCGTGTAGGTGTCGCCGAACTCGTCGTTGAAGTAGGGTCCCTGGATGCCCGACGGGAGCGAGCCGCGCGCGTCGCCGACCTTCTTGCGCACCTGGTACCAGGTCTCCGGCACAATCGAGGCGGGGACGCTGTCGCGGATCGCGAAGAACACCATCGACTCGCCGGGCTTCGAGTAGCTGCGCACCCAGTCGACGTTCGGCACCTCCTGCAGCTTGCGCTCGATTCGGTCGGTGAGCTGCTGCTCGACCTCGCGCGCCGAGGCGCCCGGCCAGTTCGTCCTGACGACCATCACCTTGAACGTGAACGGCGGGTCCTCGGACTGGCCGAGCTTCGTGTAGGCGGTCGCGCCGAAGATCGCGCACATCGCGATCAGGAAGCGCACGAGCGAGCGGTTGTGCAGCGCCCATTCGGACAGGTTGAACCGGCCGCTCGCACTCGCGCCCGGGGGCATGACAGGCGTCATGGGCAGGAGCTTTCGCGACCGTCAGGCGCGCGGCGCGGCGGAGGCCGCCGGCGACGGCGCGCCGTCGGCTTCCCAGGGCGCCACGAGTTGGCCCTCGCGGAGCTTGTGCACGCCGGCGGCGACGATCCAGTCGCCGTTCGCGAGGCCCGACGCGACGAGCACGCCCTCCTCGCGGTATCCGCCCAGCGTCACCGCGCGCAGGCTCACGGTCCGTTTCGCCGGGTCGTAGATCCAGACCGCGGGTCTTCCGTCCTGCGCGTGGTAGATCGCGGCCGACGGCACCAGCGCGATCGCGCTCCCGGCCTCGCCCTGAAGCACGACGTTGGCGGTCATCCCCCACTGCACCGCTGCGTCGGGTGCGAGGATCGACACGCGCACGGCGAACGTTCGGGTCGCCGCGTCGACGGCCGGCGCGATCTCGCGCACCTTCGCCGGATAGATCCGCTCGGGATTCGCCCACAGGACGACGCCTAGCTGCTTCGCGCCCTTCAGCTCGTCGAGACGGTTCTCGGGCACCGCGATCGCGACCTCGCGCTCTTCCGCACGCGCGAGGTGCACGACCGGCTGCCCCGCCGACACGACCTGCCCGACCTCCGCGCTCACCGCGGTCACGACGCCGTCGGCGTCGGCGACCAGCGTCGCGTAGCCCGCCTGGTTCTGCGCGACCTCGAGCTGCGCCTGCGCCTGCTCGAGCTTCGCGCGGTTCGCGTTCATCACGTTGCGCTTCTGGTCGAGCGCGCTCGCCGACACGAACTTCAGGCCGTGCAGGTTCTCGTAACGCTCGAATTCGGCTTTCGCGAACCGGTACTCGGTGTCCGCCGCCGCGACCGCCGCCTTCGCGGCCTGCGCCTGCAGCGCCACGTCGGACGGATCGAGGCGCGCGAGCGGCGCGCCCTTGCGCACGTGCGCGCCGACGTCGACCGACCGCGCGACGAGCTTGCCGGCGATGCGGAACCCCAGCTCCGACTCGTGCCGCGGCTTCACCTCGCCGGCGAACACCGTCATGGCGGCCGTCCCGCCCATCGAGACGCGCGCGAGCTTGACCGGCCGCGGAGGCTCGGGCGGCGGCTCGTGCTTCGAGCAGGCGGCGAGCGTCGCGGCGAGCGCGAGCGCGGCCGCAGCGGCGAAAGGCGCGCGCCCGCTCACGGCTTCGCTCCCGTACCGGCGTCGCCGACGACGCCGCGCCACAGCGCGGTGAGCGCGCGGTCGAGGTCGTCCGCATAGCTGAACTGGAGGACCGCTGGCGCGTCGCCGCCTGGCGTCGCGGGACAGGCGCCCTGCGCGCCCGCCATCTGCCACAGCCCGAGGATCAGCGCGTAGCTGTGGCGCAGCAGCACGAGTCCCGCGCCGGGCGCGAGCGAACGGAAGTGCTTCTCGAGGCCGGCGCCGGCCTGCTCGAGCCGCCCGGCCATGCGCTGCTTGAACGCGATCGCAGCCTCGGCCGGGATCGACTGGGACATGAGCCCGAACACGCGGGCGGCGAGCGGCAGGAACAGCGTCGGCTCGACGATGTGCTCGTGCGCGAGCGCGAGGACGCGCGGCACGTCGACGCGGGGCTCGCGTTCGAGCATCGCGGTCAGCGCGCGGAAGAACCCCTGCACGTTGCGTTCGTGCAGCGCGAGGAGGAGCTCCTCCTTGCTCGGGAAGTACAGGTAGACGGTCCCCTTCGCGAGGCCCGCCTCGTCGGCCACTTCGGCGACGCTAGGCATTCGCTCCGGCGAGCGGAGCAGCAGGCGCTCGGCGGCATCGAGCAGCGCCTGGTGACGCTCTTCCTTGTCCTCGGCCTGGATGGCCCGCTGGCGGATCGCCATGACGTGAAACCCCGGCCCGCGGCGGGGCCGCGAAGCAGCCCAACTGACCACGAGTCATTATTGTCGCAGCGTAAATGACCGTCGGTCAGCTGTCAAGGCGACAGGTGATTCCTGTGGCGTCACGCCGGCAAGCGAGCAAGGCGAATAGTCGCCGGCGAGCGCCGTCGGCACCCACGTTCCGGCCACGGGTCCCGCTGTAGAATTCCGACCGCGATTCGCCGGGCCGGTCATGTCCGACCTTGCGCGGGGGAGGGCATGGGTCCCGATCCCGCTCCTCCACCCGGCCGGCCGGCCCTCGGGATCGCCGCCCGAAAACGTCAAGGACTCGGCCATGATCTTCCGCACGACCGTCGCCTCGCTCGCCGCCGTCACGCTCGCCTTCGCCGCAATGCCGGCGCCGCTCGCCGCACAGCCCGCGAAGGCGCCCGCCGCCCCGAATCTCCCCGCCGACCCGTGGCCGCGCGACGTCAGCATCGCGAACGCCGCCGTCCTGATCTACCAGCCGCAGGTCAACAGCTGGACCGGGAACCGGATCGACTTCCGCGCGGCGCTCGCGATCAAGCCGGCCGGGGCCCAGAACGAGACGTTCGGCGTCGCGTTCGCCACCGCGCGCACGCAGGTCGACAAGGTCGCGCGCACCGTCGTGTTCGAGAACCTGAACGTCACGAAGGTCGACTTCCCGACGCTGCCGGACCGGGGCGCGCAGTACGCGGCCGAGCTCCAGAAGCGCCTCGCGTCCGACGTCCGCACGATCTCGCTCGACCGGCTCGAGTCCTCGCTGGCGCTCGTCGGCGTGAAGCCTCCCTCGGTCGAGGTGCAGAACACCCCGCCCCAGGTGATCGTCAGCTATTCGCCGGCGATCCTCGTGCCGATCGACGGCGCCCCGGTGATGAAGCCGGCGCCGCAGAGCTCGCGCTTCCAGCGCGTCGTCAACACGCGCGCGCTGATCCTGCAGGGCGGGTTCGGCGACCGCTATTTCCTGCACGTCCACGGCGGGTGGCTGCAGGCGGACTCGCTCGCGGGCCCGTGGACGCAGGCGTTCCTGCGGCCGCTGCTGCAGTCGGACGCCGACGCGATCGCGCAGGCGCTCGGCAAGAGCGGCGCCGTCGACCTGCTCGACGGCCCGCCCAACGCGAAGCCGAAGCCCTCGCTCGCCGACGGGATCCCGGCGATCTACGTGACCCAGGCGCCCGCCGAGCTGATCGTGTTCAAGGGCCAGCCGGACTTCGTGCCGATCCAGGGCACCGGGCTCCTGTGGGCGTCGAACACGACGAGCGACGTGCTCGTCGACACCGCCGACAACCGCTACTACGCGCTGCTCGCCGGCCGCTGGTTCCGGGGCCCGGGCCTCTCGGGTCCGTGGTCGTTCGTCGCGAGCAACGCGCTGCCCGCGGATTTCGCGAGGATCCCGCCGCACTCGCTCGCCGGCGCGGTGCTGCCGACGGTGGCCGGGACGCCGCAGGCGCAGGAAGCCCTGATCGCGAACTCGATCCCGCAGACCGCGACGGTGCCGCTTGCGAACGGGCCGAAGTTCACGCCGAGCTTCGACGGCGCGCCGCAGCACGCGCCGGTCGCGGGAACCTCGCTTTCGTACGTGACGAACGCGTCGGTGCCGATCATCCAGGTGACGCCGGCCTCGTACTACGCGGTCGAGGCGGGCGTCTGGTTCACCGCGCCGCGCGTGACCGGGCCGTGGGCGATCGCCACCTCGGTGCCGACCGCGATCTACGCGATCCCGCCCTCGTCGCCCCTCTACTACGTGACCTACGTGCGCATCTACGAGGCGACGCCGCAGTACGTCTACGTCGGCTACACGCCGGGCTACCTCGGCACGGTGGTGTCGCCCTACGGCACGATCGTTTACGGCACCGGCTACGTCTACTCGCCGTGGATCGGGTCGGTCTGGTACGCGACGCCCTACACGTACGGCGTCGCCGCGGCGCCGGTCTACAACCCGTACGTCGGCTACACGTTCGGCTTCGCGATGGGGCTCGCGACCGCCGCGTGGATGGAGCCCTACTGGGGGGGCGCCTACTACCACCCGGCTTACTGGGGCGGCTACGGCTGCTGCGCGACCGCGAGCGCGAACGTCTACGGCCACTGGGGCAATACCGCCTACTCGGGCACGCGGAGCTGGTACGCGGGCGGCGGCGTCGCCGGCACGACGTTCTCCGGCAGCTACTCGAACGCGCGCACCGGCACGACCGGCAACGTCAACGCGGGCCGCCAGTACAACGCATGGACCGGCAACGCCACGCGGGGCTACGACCGGACGATGAACGGAGCAGCGGGCGGCTCGGGCCAGGTCGCGCGGGCCTCCAACACCAACGTCTACACCGGCCAGCGCTCGACCGGGTCGGCGGTCTCCGGCACCACCGCCGGCGGCAGCACCTACGACCGCGCCGGCGCGACGACCGCGGGCCCCGAGGGCAACGCGCACGTCGGCGGCGGCACGTCGACGAACGCGGCCACCGGCAAGACGAACACCTGGGGAACGGCGTCGGTCGGCAACAACAAGGTCGCCGACATCAACGGCAACGTCTACCACAACGACGGCAGCGGCTGGCAGCAGCACACGTCGAGCGGCTGGCAGAGCGCCGGCGGCGACACGTCGTGGGCCAACCGAGAGTCGCAGGCGCGCGGCGCCGGCGAGGACAAGGTCGGCAACTTCAGCGGCGGCGGAGACCGTTTCGGCGGCGGCGGGTTCGGCGGCGAGCGCTTCGGCGGCGGAGGCTTTGGCGGAGGAGACCGCTTCGGCGGCGGCGGGTTCGGCGGCGGCGACCGCTTCGGCGGCGGCGGGTTCGGCGGGCGGTTCGGCGGCCGGCGCTAGCGCCGTCCCGCAGCATCGCGCCCACTTGTGGGGGGAAGCGTCGGGCTGAAGCCCGACCCACAGGGCCGTTTCTTGTCGATCCTGCTTCAGTCCGACGCGGTTCGAGCCGTCGACGCTACGCCGGCCCGAACAGCGCGAGCAGCGCGCGCGTGAGCGCGGACTCGCCGTCGCCGTGCTCGACGACGACGTCGAAGTGGTGCCTGCCGGGCGCCACGAGCGGGCCCGCCATGCCGCGAGGGCGGTTGGCGGGCCACGCGTCCCACATCAGCTGCGACTGGCGCAGGAACTCGCCGGTCTCGGCGCCGCCCACCGCGATGGCGAGCGGCGCAGCCGACGTCGGCCGCACGAGTGCCGGCGACAGGCGCGCGGCCTCGACGTCGTCGAGTCGGAAGTCCGCGTTGCCCGAGAAGCGCACGAGCGGGCGCAGGTCGTGCACGCCCGAGAGCGAGTAGCCCGCCGACACCGGGCATGCCGCGAACCCGTCGGCGCGCCAGTCGCGCGCGAGCATCATCGCGGCGAGGTGTCCGCCCGCCGAGTGCCCGCCGACGACGAGACGGTTCGGGTTCGCGCCGTGCGAGGCTCCCTCGCGGACGAGCCACGCGACCGCGCGCGCGGTCTCCTCGACGATCGCGGCGATCGGCACGGCCGGGCACAGGTCGTAGTTCGCGACCGCGACCGCGATCCCGCGCGCGGTGAGCGGCGGCGCGACGAACGCGTGCTCGGCCTTGTCGAGCGAGCGCCAGTAGCCGCCGTGCAGGAACAGGAACGTCGCGCGCGCGGGCGTGCGCGGCGCGAACAGGTCGAGCGTCTCCTTCGGCCCGGGACCGTAGCGCAGGTCGCGCACGACGCGCTCGCTCGCGTACGCGGCGGCCGACAGCTCGCCCCAGCGCGCGAACCAGCGCGCGTGGTCGGGCACCGCGGCGCGGTTGTTGTAGCCGCGCTCGACCGCGTCGGTCGTGAGGATCGGCGCCGCGGTCATCCGCGGGCCGGCACGATCGTCACCGCGAGCGGCGCGAGGCCCTCGACGCGCGCGTCGAGCCGGTCGCCTGCGACCACCGCGCCCACGCCCGAGGGCGTCCCGGTGAACACGAGGTCGCCGGGCAGGAGCTCGTAGAGCTTCGACAGGAACGCGAGCGTGTGCGCGACGTCCCAGATCATGTCGTGGAGGTCGCCGGTCTGGCGGCGCGTGCCGTTGACGTCGAGCGTGATCGCGCCCCGCTTGCGGTGCCCGCCGCGCGCCACCGGCGAGATCGCGCCGATCGGCGCCGCGTGCGCGAACGACTTGCCGATGTCCCAGGGGCGCTTCTTCTCGCGCATGTCGTTCTGCAGGTCGCGGCGCGTCATGTCGAGGCCCACCGCGTAGCCGTAGACGTGCTCGAGCGCGTGGTCGGCCATGAACTTCGCGCCGGCCTTCCCGATCGCGACGACGAGCTCGACCTCGTGGTGGAGGTTCTTCGTCGCCATCGGATAGGTCACCCTGCCCGTCCCGCCCGGCGCGACCGGCACGATCGAATCGGCGGCCTTGGTGAAGAAGAACGGCGGCTCCTTGGTCGCGTCGCCGCCCATTTCGGCGGCGTGCTCGGCGTAGTTCCGGCCGACGCAGTAGATGTGGCGCACCGGGAAGCGGGCTTCCGTGCCCTCGACCGGCACGCTCGGGACCTCCCACGGCGGAATCACGGTGTTCATCGGGGCTCCTGTAGGGGAATCACGGACGATCGGATGCCGACGGGCGCGGCTCGATGCAACCCGCCGCCGCGCGTCACTCGGCGTCCGGCTGCCTCGCGGGCGCCGCGTCCGCGAACGCGGGAATCTCGTTCAGCGCGGCGTCGATGCGCCGAAGCGTCGGGAACGGCGACACGTCGATGTCGAAGCGGCGCGCGTTCGCCATTTGCGGCACGAGACACACGTCGGCGAGCGTCGGCGCGTCGCCGTGGCAGTAGCGGCCGGTCGCGGGGTCGCGCGCGAGCTGCCGCTCCAGCGCCTCGAAGCCGACGTCGATCCAGTATTTGTACCAGCCGTCCTTCGCCTCGCGCGAGATGCCGAGCGTGCCGGTCAGGTAGTCGAGCACGCGCAGGTTGTCGAGCGGATGGATGTCGCAGGCGATCGCGAGCGCGATGGCCCGGACGCGGGCGCGCCCCGCCGCGTCCCGTGGCAGCAGCGGCGGCGACGGGTGCGTCTCCTCGAGATACTCGAGGATCGCGATCGATTGCGTCAGCACCCGCCCGTCGTCGAGCGCGAGCGCCGGGACGAGTCCCTGCGGATTGAGCTTGCGGTAGTCGTCCGAGCGCTGGGCGCCCTTGCGCAGGTGGACGAATTCGCGCTGCGGCGAGAGCCCCTTCAGGTTCAGCGCGATCCGGACGCGGTAGGCGGCGGACGAACGGAAATAGTCGTAGAGCTTCATCACTCCGGAACCCGCGCCAACGCTGCGGCGGCAGTTCCGATTGTACGCGTGCCAACGCCCCGTCGGGCTGAAGCCCGACCCACAAGCCCCGCGCGATATCGTGTGGGTCGGCCTTCAGGCCGACGCCTTTCGTCCCATGTGCTGCCCCCCGTCGGGCTGAAGCCCGACCCACAGACCCCGCGACGATCGTCGAGCCGAAGCCTGACCCACAGGAGCGCGGTGCCCGTGGGTCGGACTTCAGTCCGACGCCTTTCGTCCCACGAGCCACGCCCAGTCGGGCTGAAGCCCGACCCACGGGGCGATGGTTGGTCCGGTTTCAGCCGGACGCCTTCCGCCGTCAGTCGGGCACGATCGCCGTCGCCTCGATCTCGACCTTCGCGCGCGGCTCGACGAGCCGGCTCACCTCGACGGCGGTCATCGCCGGATAGTGGCGCCCGATCACCTCGCGGTAGGCGCGGCCAAGTTCGCGCAGCGAGGCCACGTACTCGTCGCGGTCGACCACGTACCAGGTCATGCGCACGATGTGCTCGGGCTTGCCGCCCGCCTCGGCGAGCACCGCGACGACGTTCGCGAGCGCCTGCCGCGCCTGCGCCGCGAAGTCGTCCGTCTCGAACGCCTGCGCGGCGTTCCAGCCGATCTGGCCGCCGATCGCGACGAACGTTCCGCGCGCGGCCACGCCGTTCGCATAGCCCTTCGGGGCGGCCCAGCCCGGCGGCTGCAGGATCTTCATGCGTATCGCTCCTCGTCCGATGCGGCGTTCCACCGACCCATCCCGCCTCGGTCCTTCACCGCGCCTCCTGCGCCATCTGCCGGAGCCGGAAGCGCTGCAGCTTGCCGGTCTCGGTCCGCGGCAGCGCCTCGACGTAGACGATCGAGCGCGGGTACTTGTACGGCGCGATCGTCGCCTTGACGTGCTCCTGCAGCGTCCGCGTCGTCGCGTCGCCGGCGACCTGCCCGGGCTTCAGCACGACGTACGCCTTCACGATCATCCCGCGCTCCTCGTCGGGCGCGGCGACCACCCCGCAGTCGGCGACCGCCGGGTGCTGCATCAGCGTCGCCTCGACCTCCGGCCCGGCGATGTTGTAGCCGGCCGACACGATCATGTCGTCGGTGCGCGCCTGGTAGACGAACCAGCCGTCGTCGTCCTCGAGGTACGCGTCGCCGGTCAGGTTCCAGCCGCCCTGCACGTAGTTCGCCTGGCGCGGGTCGTCGAGATACTTGCAGCCGGTCGGCCCCTTCACCGCGAGCCGGCCGACCTGCCCGCGCGGCAGCGGCCGGCCCCGGTCGTCGAGCACGCACGCCCGGTAGCCCGGCACCGCCTTGCCGGTCGCGCCCGGCCGCACGTCGTCGTCGGTGTGCGAGATGAAGATGTGGAACATCTCGGTCGAGCCGATCCCGTCGATGATGTCGATGCCGGTCGCGTCCTTCCACAGCCGGCGCGTCGCCGCGGGCAGCGCCTCGCCGGCCGACACGCACTTGCGCAGGCTCGCGAGGTCGCGGCCGCCCGAGGCGAGCGCCATCGCGCGGTAGGACGTCGGCGCGGTGAACAGCACGGTCGGGCGGTGCCGCTCGACCACGTCGAGGAGCGCCTCGGGCGAGGGCCGCTCGACGAGCAGCGTCGTCGCGCCGATGCGCATCGGGAACACGAGCAGCCCGCCCAGCCCGAACGTGAACGCGAGCGGCGGGCTGCCGGTGAAGACGTCGTCCGGCGTGGCCTTCAGCGTGTGCTTCGGCCAGCAGTCGCAGGCCGCGATCACGTCGCGGTGCGAGTGCATCGTCCCCTTGGGCTTTCCGGTCGTGCCGGACGTGAACGCGATCAGCGCGGTGTCGACCGCGAAGGTCCGGACGTCGGCGAACGTCGGCGGCTTCGCCGCGAGCCGCGCCTCGACCGCGTCGGGCGCGTCGGTCTCGAACAGCATGACGCGCCGCAGGGCCGGGCACGCCGGCCGCGCGAGGTCGAGCTCCTCCGCGAGGCGGGCGTCGCACAGCGCGTGCGACGCCTCCGACTTGGTCGCGATGTCGGTGAGCTCCTTCGCGCGAAGGAGCGGCATCGTCGCGACCGCGATCGCACCGGCCTTCATGATGCCGAACCAGCACGCGGCCATCATCGGACTGTTGGGGCCGCGCAGCAGCACGCGGTTGCCGGGCACCACGCCCATGTCCTCGACGAGGACGCGCGCGATCCGGTTCGCGCGCGCCTCGAGCTCGCGGTAGGTCCACGCGATGCCCTCGGTCGAGCGCACCGCGACCCGGTCGCCCTGCCCGCGCGCGATCGCCCCGGTGAGCAATTCGGTCGCGCAGTTCATCCGCTCCGGATACGCGAGCTCCGGGAGGTCGAACACGAGCTCGGGCCACTGGTCGCGCGGCGGCAGCCGGTCGCGCGCGAACGTGTCGACATGGGCGGTTCCGGTCATGCCTTCGCTCCTCCGGACGAATCGCGCGCGAGCTCGTCGCGCCCGACGATCAGTCGTTGCACCTCGGTCGCGCCCTCGTAGATGCGCAGCGCACGCACCTCGCGGTAGAGCCGCTCGACGACCGAACCGACGCGGCCCCCTTCGCCGCCGCGAGATCGCGGTGCGCGGCGTCGAAGAACGGCGTGTCGAGGGCGGTCGGACGCATCAGTCGCCCTCGAACTTCGGCGTCGTCTTCGCGACGAACGCCCGGTACGCGCGCCGGAAGTCCTCGGTCTGCATGCAGATCGCCTGCGCCTGCGCCTCGGCCTCGATCTCGCTGTCGAGGTCCATCGCCCACGCCTGGTGCAGCAGCGTCTTGGTCATCGCATGCGCGAACGTCGGGCCGTCGGCGAGCATCCGGGCGTACGCCCGCGCCTCGTCGAGCACGCGCTCGGGCTCGACGACACGCTGGAAGAAACCCCAAGACGCCCCCTCGTCGGCGGTCATCGCGCGGCCGCTGTAGAGCAGGTCCGACGCGCGCCCCAGGCCGATCATCCGGGGCAGCAGCGCGCAGGCGCCCATGTCGGCGCCGGCGAGCCCGACGCGCACGAACAGGAACGCCGTCTTCGCGCGCGGCGTGCCGATCCGGATGTCGGACGCGAGCGCGACCATCGCGCCCGCGCCCGCGCAGATGCCGTCCACCGCGGCGACGATCGGCTGCGGGCAGCGGCGCATCGCCTTCACGAGGTCGCCGGTCATGCGCGTGAACGCGAGGAGCCCGGGCGCCTCCATGCGGGTCAGCGGCCCGATGATCTCGTGCACGTCGCCGCCCGAGCTGAAGTTGCCCCCTGCGCCGGCGATCACGACCGCCTTCACGTCGCTCGCGTAGACGAGCGCGCGGAAGAGGTCGCGCAACTCCGCGTACGAGTCGAACGACAGCGGGTTCTTGCGCTCCGGCCGGTCGAGCGTGATCGTCGCCACCTTGCCGTCGGCGCTCGCCTCGTAGCGGAAATGCCGCGCCTCGTAGCCGGCGTACGGCCTGCGGTGTCCTTCCATCGTCGATCCTCCCGGTTGCCGTCTCAGGCGTCCTCGCTGTCGTTCCCGGCCGCGGCGCGCTCGCGCACCCGCACCGTGTCCTTCACCCGGCCGAGGAGCGCGTGGAGCCGTTCGCGATCCTGCCCGGCGAGCCCGCCCAGCATCTCGACGATCCAGCCTTCGTGCGACACCGCCATCGCCGCGAACGCCTCGCGCCCGCGCGCGGTCAGCCGGACGACGTGCGCACGGCGATCGTGCGGGACGGCGGTGCGCTCGACCAGCCCCTCGTCGACGAGCTGCGCGACGAGGCCGGTGACGTTGCCGCCGGTCACCATGAGCCGCCGCGACAGCTCGCCCATCCGCAGGCCCGACGGGAACCGCTCGAGCTGCGCCATCAGGTCGAAGCGCGCGAGCGTCATGCCGTGGCGCTCGCGGAGTCTGCGCCGGATGCCGCGCTCGATCATCGTCGTGCAGGCGAGCAGGCGCAGCCACAGGCGCAGCGCGTCGTGGTGGTCGCCGGTGAGCCGCGACTCGAGGTCGGGGCGCGGCATCGCGAGCGGCTGCGCCAGGTCGTCCGTGGCTTCCTCCATCATCCGGCGACCTCGCCGCCGTCGACGACGATCGCCTGGCCGTTCACCGACGCCGATTCGGGCAGGCACAGCCACGCGACGGCGGAAGCGACCTCGGCGGGCGTCACGAGGCGCTTCTGCGGGTTGCGGACGGCGAGCGCGCCGCGCGCGTCGGCCTCGCTGCGGCCGGTCCGCGCCATGATGTTCGCGACGGCGCCGCGCACCATGTCGGTGTCCGTGTAGCCCGGACACACGGCGTTCACGGTGACAGGCGTGGACGCGAGCTCCAGCGCGAGCGCGCGCGTGAGCCCGACCACGCCGTGCTTGGCCGCGCAGTAGGCGGCGACGTACGGGTAGCCGATCACGCCCGCGGTGCTCGCGACGTTCACGATGCGCCCGCCCTTCGCCTCGAGGAGCGCGGGCAGCGCCGCGCGGATGCAGTGGAACGCGCCGGACAGGTTGACGCCGATCGTCTCGCGCCAGAGCGCGTCGTCGGTGGCGGCCAGCCGCACGCTCTTCGCGACGCCGGCGTTGTTGACGAGGATCGACACGCGGTGACCGGCCCTCGCGATCGCCGCGAACGTCGCGTCGACGGCCGCGGGGTCGGCGACGTCGCAGGGGTGCGCGTCGCACGCGGCGCCCGCCGGCAGCGACTGGACGGCGTCGTAGAGCGTCGAGCGGTCGCGACCGACGAGCGAGAGCGACGCGCCCAGCGCGGCGAGCTTCGCCGCGATCGCGAGGCCGATGCCGCGGCCGCCGCCGGTGACGACGGCATGCTCGCCTGCGAGCGCCGGGGCCGTCATCGCATCCCCTCAACCCCGGCCCCCGCCCCGCCCGCGCGGGGCGAGGGGAGAAGTCGCGTCGCGCCGACGCTCGCGCGAAACCGCGAAAGCAGGCGCATCGTGCCGTAATTGGACCCTCTCTCCCCGCAACCCGGGGAGAGGAGAGAACGTCCCACGCCGCCCTCACCCCAACCCTCTCCCGCCGGGCGGGAGAGGGGGAAATTCGCGCGTCGCGTGCGGCCCTCACCCCAACCCTCTCCCGCCAAACGGGAGAGGGGGAAATTCGCGCGTCGCGTGCGGCCCTCACCCCAACCCTCTCCCGCCGGGCGGGAGAGGGGGAAATTCGCGCGTCGCGCGCGGCCCTCACCCCAACCCTCCCCCGCCAAGCGGGAGAGGGGGAAATTCGCGCGTCGCGCGCGGTGCGTGGATGTCCGCCGCCCCCTCTCCCCGCGATGCGGGGAGAGGGCTGGGGTGAGGGGCGACACTGACCGATCGATCGTCATCCGTTCGCCTCCGGCACGATCGCCGCGTCGGCGGCGGCGCGCGCGAGGTTGCGCTCGAGCTGCCGCTTGCCGGTCAGGTACTGCACCGGCCACGGCATCGCTTCGTAGCCCAGCCGCGCGGCCGCGTGGAGCGTCCAGTAGGGATCGGCGAGGTGCGGCCGCGCGAGCGCGCACAGGTCGGCGCGCCCGGCCATCAGGATGCTGTTGACGTGGTCGGGCTCGAAGATCGCGCCCACCGCCATCGTCGCGATGCCGGCCTCGTTGCGGATGCGGTCGGCGAACGGCGTCTGGTACATGCGGCCGTAGACCGGCTGCGCGTCGCGCGTCGTCTGGCCCGACGACACGTCGATCAGGTCGGCGCCGGCCTCCTTGAACAGCCGCGCGATCGCGACCGCGTCGTCGGGCGTGTTGCCGCCCGGCGCCCAGTCGTGCGCGGAGATCCGCACCGACATCGGCCGGTCCGCGGGCCAGGCCCCGCGCATCGCGCGGAACACCTCGAGGGGCCAGCGGCAGCGATTCTCGAGCGAGCCGCCGTACCCGTCGGTCCTGCGGTTGGTGAGCGGGCACAGGAACGCCGAGAGCAGGTACCCGTGCGCGCAGTGGAGCTCGAGCCAGTCGAATCCCGCCGCCGCGCCGCGCCGCACGGCCGCGACGAACTCGTCGCGCACGCGTTCCATGTCGGCGCGCGTCATCTCGCGCGGCGCCTGGTTGCGCGGTCCGTAGGCGATCGGCGACGGCGCGATCAGCGGCCAGTTGCGCGCCCCGTCCATCTCGACGATCGGCTCGTCGGCCTCCTCCCAGCCCCGTTGCGTCGAACCCTTCGGGCCGGCGTGGCCCAGCTGCAGCGCGATCTTCGCCGGCGTGCGCGCGTGCACGTAGTCGACGATGCGCTTCCAGGCGTCCCGCTGCGCGTCGCTCCAGAGGCCGGCGCATCCCTCCGAGATCCGCGCGTCGGGCGCCACGCACACCATCTCGGTGAACACGAGGCCCGCGCCGCCGTGCGCGCGGCTGCCGAGGTGCACGAGGTAGTAGTCGTCGGGCATCCCGTCGACGCACGAGTACTGCGCCATGGGCGACACGACGACGCGGTTCGCGAGCGTCGTCCCTCGCAGCCGGAACGGCGTGAACATCGGCGGACGCGCGTCGCCGCCCGCCCCGGCGTGCGCGGCGAACCACGACTCGACGCCGCGCACGTAGCCCGCGTCCCGCAGCCGCAGGTTCTCGTGCGAGATGCGCTGGCTCCGCGTGAGCAGGCTGTAGGCGAACTGCTCGGCCTCGAGCGCCGTGTAGCGGCTCACGTTCTCGAACCATTCGGTCGAGTTGCGCGCGGCGTTCTGGATCTTCAGCACCTCGACGCTGCGCTCGGCCTGGTAGGTCTCGAGCGCCGCGGCGAGATCGTTCGCGCCGCGCAGCGCGCGGTCGAGCGCGATCGCGTCCTCGAACGCGAGCTTCGTGCCCGATCCGATCGAGAAGTGCGCGGTGTGGGCGGCGTCGCCCATCAGCACGACGGGCCACCGCCTGGCGCCACGATGCTCCGACCGCCCGGCGGTCCGCCCGCCCGTTGCGCCGGACGACCCGGGAGCGGCGAGCGCGTCCCGCTTCGGGGGGATCGCGTCGACCCAGTGCACCCACCGCCCGCAGACGACGCGGGGAAAGCGGATCCAGATCGCGGATCCGCGCAGGTGCGACGCGTTCGACATCAGCGGTTGGCCGTCGAGCCAGGGCGCGAACAGCCGCTCGCAGTACGCGACCCCCTCCTCCTGGCTCATCGCGTCGAGCCCCGCCGCCTGCCACGTCTCCTCGGGCGTCTCGACGATGAACGTCGAGGTATCGCCGTCGAACTGGTAGGCGTGCGCCTGGAACCAGCCGTGCGGGGTCTCGACGAACGCGAACGTGAACGCGTCGAAGCGCTTCTTCGTGCCGAGCCAGACGAACCGGCAGCGGCGCGTGTCGACGTCCGGCGCGAACGCATCGGCGTACTTGTCGCGGATGCGGCTGTTGATGCCGTCGGAAGCGATGACGAGGTCGGCGCCGAACGCGTCGGCCTCGTCCTCGTCGTCTCCGACCTGCCGCTCGAACACGAGCTCGACGCCGAGCTCCTCGCAGCGCCCCTGCAGGATGTTGAGCAGCCGCTTGCGCCCGATCCCGCAGAACCCGTGCCCGCCGGACCGGATCGTGCGCCCGCGGAAGTTGACCTCGATGTCGTCCCAGTGGTTGAACGCGCCGGAGATCTCGCGCGCGGTCTTCCCGTCCGCCGCCTCCAGGTTGCCGAGCGTCTGGTCGGAGAAGACGACGCCCCAGCCGAACGTGTCGTAGGGGCGGTTGCGCTCGACGACGCGGACGACGCGCGACGGGTCGGCCTTCTTCGCGAGCATCGCGAAGTACAGCCCCGCGGGGCCTCCCCCGATGCACAGGATGCGCTGCGCGATGGACATCGATCCTCCTGCGGCCCGCGGCGGGCGCCGGCCTGTTGCGCCCCGTCTCGCCGCACCGGTCCGCCGCGGCGGACGTGCGTTGCGCGGGTCGTCGGAAAATACTTTATGTATGAAATATTCGGTTGTCAAGTGGATCGCGGAGCGCCACCCGCTGCCCGATCCGGCCGGACCGCGCCATCGGCCGTTCGGCCTCGTCCGGCCGGCCGATGGCCCGGCATCCGGCCGGCGCGGACGATCCGCGCATGGCGCCGGACCCGATCCGCTCCGCTCGTCCGCGGCTCCGCCCGCCCGCCCGGGCGTCCGCCGGCCTCACGCTGATCGAGGTCGCCATCGCGCTGGCCGTGCTCGCGCTCCTCGCCTCGCTCGCCATGCCGGCCTGGGGACGCTGGATCGCCCGCCAGGAGCTCGCCAACCGGGCGCAGATGCTGTCGACGGCGCTCACGCGGACCCGCACCGAGGCGATCCGGCGGGGTCACCGCGTGAACCTCTGCAAGACCGCCGACGCGACGACCTGCGCGGACGGCGGCGCCTGGACGACCGGCTGGATCATCCACGGCGACTACGCCGCCGAGGGGCATCCCGGCGCGGGCGAGCCGCCGATCGCCTACGAGCCGCCGCCCGGCGCCCCGATCACGGTGGTCGGCAACAGACCGGTCGACGATTACGTATCGTTCACGCCGCTGGGCGAGCCGCGGCGCCTGAACGGTGCGCTCCAGATGGGAACGTTCACCGTGTGCCGGCCCGGGCACGACGCGATCCAGGTCGTGCTCGCGGCGACCGGGCGCGTGCGGACGGTCAGGACGCGCATGTCGTGCCCCTGACGCGGCGTGCCGCCGGCCGCGTCGCGCGCGCCGCCGCGCCGGCGACGGCGGTCGCTGCAC
>WBZU01000492.1_pt1 | contig 33566 bp, 23 predicted proteins | sample 5204311 | NCBI WGS metagenome assembly WBZU01 (sample SAMN12344359, study PRJNA552823) | activated sludge metagenome | biome: Activated sludge suspended growth; feature: Nitrification reactor; material: Wastewater; isolation source: activated sludge from nitrification reactor of wastewater...
GCTTGAGTTTGGTGCTTGACGATGTCGTTTTTGGCCGACGTCGGTTCTTGCATCAACGCGTCAACGAGCGCGATCGACGCTCCCGCGGCTCGACGTGCAGCTGCAACGGATGATGGCGCAAGGTAGGTATCCGGATCGAGCGACGCATAGTGCCCGGCAAGCGGTGCGAGCGATTCGACGTATTCAATGTCATGCACTCGCGAAAGTTCTTCGTCGGTCGCGTCTCGACTCGCGATGTCGATCGTTTGCATGCCTTCCGCCACGCAACGTTCAACTGCGCTGCGCGCAGCGTAGAGACGTTCGGGGCGCTCTGGGTGGTAGCCTCGCGGACGATGTTCGTCGAACAGAGCGTCATCGACGACGACCAACGGCGGGGCATGCATGCGTGCGCTCATGGAAGTTGCTTCGACGGGTCAAACTCGTTGCGAAACGGATGGTAGCGTTCCGCTGCCTTCTTTCGCAAAGAAAGCCTTACGGCTCGACAAAAATTGCGCCTTTCATACCCGTAATCGCATGGGCCGTGCAGTAATACGGCACATCGCCCGCGTTGTTCAGTTTGAACGTTGCGGACATCCCCGAGTTTGTCAGGGTGATCGGACTGGTCGGGTCGGGTGTCGGTACACCTCCGACCACGGTTCCTCCCTGAAGAGGATGCAACGCGAAGTTGCCTTCGAACGTCACGCTCGTGCCGACCTTCACTCGTATGCACGGGGGTGAATAAGCCAAACCTGCAAATTGAACCGTGGTTGACGCCATTCCCGTCAAATCGTCGGCCGTTGCTTGATCGCAACCGTTCAAGCCTGCGTTACCTCCGCCGGCTCCACCCGACCCGCTGCTGCTACTGCTACTGCTACTGCTACTGCTCCCACTGGTACTGCTACTGCTGCTTGAAGTCGCCATACCACCCATGCCTCCGGCGCCTCCCATACCGCCCATGCCCGCACCACCACCCACCTCGCTGCCGCTGCTGCTGGTCGATGAAGACGTTGCGCTCGATGAGCTGCTGCCGGAACTCGTCGTGCCGGGTTTTTCTTCAATGTCGCCGCATGCCACGACCACAAGGCTCGAAAGCGTCGCAGCAACAAACACCAAGGCCACCTTGTTCATCATCATCTCCTTGATCGATGCTTGGACAAACCAAGCTGTGAAAGCTCGCGTCTGCAAAGGAAGCGTTGCCGCTCGAGAGTATCATTCCGGGTTGCGCTCGTAGGGTTGCTGTGCGGACGTCGTTCGCTGCGCGCAAGATCAGACTCGTCGTGACTTCCGTGTTGGCGCGCGCGGTTCTACGATGAATGTGCTTTGCGACTTCGTGCGCCTGCACCTGATGTTCGGTATGTCGGACTCGTCCCCAGTCCACGATTTCGAACTCGCACGATTGCTGCGGGAGGCATCGGACTTTCGAGCATTGGTTTGGCGCTGGGGCCTCATGATGCTTTGTGGTCGATGACCTCGGGCGTTCTCCCCGCCGCCATCGCTGCGGTTGCCGGTGTGGCATTCACAGCGAGCGTTGCTCGTCATTGGTTGCGGCTCAAAGCACCTGCGGACGCTCGTGAAGTGCAGATGGCGATCGTTCCATGGGGCGTCATCGTGGACGTGCGTTCGGAGCCACGCATCTTGCGGTGGCCAGCTGTGCGGAGCATCGAGGTTGGCGTTAAGCACTCGTTCGATGGAGGCACGCCATCCATCGTTTCAAGTGTCGTCACGATTCGAACCGATCGGGAAGCGTTCTCCGGATACGCCGATGGCGCGGTTGGTCTTGAAACACTCATGGCGAATGTTCATGCCTACGCCGAAGAAGCGTCGCAGCCGGTTAGCCTTGACCTCGGCGGTTGTGAAACGCGGGATGAAGATTTGGAACCGGTTCCCATGGCCGGTGAAGTGTTGCGTCGCGCTGTGGATTTATGCACCACCGGGCGCGGAGCTGCCGAATTGGCTCTTCCACCCCGCGGCTACCGTCATGTTGCAGCCTCGAAAACGAGCCCGGAAACGATTGCGTTGCTTAGTCGAGCGCTCGAAGGCGACTTCGCGAGCGTTGCCGATCCGCGACCGCTCGCTTCTTTTGTCGTGGCGCTTCTTGGCGCGCGTGAGTTGGCCCCAGTCCTGGTTCGTCTGGTCAATCGCCCTCACCCGTTTGTCGCTGCCGCTGCTCGAGCATCCGCTCTGCGACTTGGAGTTCCGCCGGCAAAGTCCGGATCACTCGAAGAGCTCGCAGATTTTTTGGCCGAAACAGATCGACATCTCCTTGAACAATTTGCGGCGGGAAGGAACGTCGGTTGACACCGGCAACCTCGTCGCGTTGAGGTTGTGCAGCGGCGATCTCGAGGTGCCCAAATCCCAACCACGGTTCTTGATTTTGCCCTGTTTCGGCCTGGTTCCAAACCTGACCACGGTTCTTGCGGCGACGAACGGTTCTTGAGGCCACGTTCGATGTGCGCCGCATGAGCAAGAAATGACCCGTGCACCTGACCATGGTTCTTGAGGCGACGTTCATCGTCGGTTGCAACCATGAAACCCTGACCACGGTCCATCCGGCCAACGGTCCATCCGGCCATCTGACCACGGTACTCTTTACGAGCCCCAAACTTGCGACTCCGGTCCGTTGCCTGCTAGCACTCCACAAGGAGCAACCTGGGTGCGCAAAGCTGGAGCTCTTGCGATTGGCATCACGGCCATCTGGACACTCGCAACGTTCGGGTGCGCGGACCGAAACGCCCGCTCCTTGCCCACGCCGGCCGAGCCCACCTTGCCCGATGCTGCTCCGTCCGCATCGACCGAGGTCACATCGCCACCCGCCGTTTCGGCCTCCGCGCTGCCGGAAAGTTTGTCCCGCAAACCGGAACCTTCCCGAGCGCAATGGATGGAAGCCGTTCGTCTCGAACGTTGGGATGATGCCCACAAGCTCCTCGATGCCTTGCCCGAACCCGAGCGAGCTCGTCCCGAAATTCGCTACCTTCGCGGACGCGTCGCCTTCGAGCGTGGTGATGCAGCTGTGGCGGTCGAGTGTTTTACCGCGCTCGACAAGGAGCTCCCCCTCATGGCTGACGACATCCTGCGTCGTCGAGCCGAAGCTGCCGCCATTGCCGGACCGTACACCGAAGCCGCCGCGTTTTTCCGGACGTCCTCGCTGCCGAGCGACGTCGTTCGCGCCGTCGTATCGCTCGAAAAAGCCGGCCAACTCGTCGAGGCGAAAACCCTGGCCGACAAAACCATCGCCGGCATCACCAAAAGCAAAGGCAAGTACAAGCGCGAAGAAGCCCTCTTGCGTGCCGCCCGAGCGCGCATGGTCGAGGCACTCGGCAATACGGCGCTCGCCATTGTGGATTTTCGCGAACTCGCCACCGAATTCGCCGGTTTTCCCGAAGGCGACATCGGAATGTCCGCCTTGCAGCGTCTTGGAAAATCACTCGACGCCAAAGAAAAGTTTGTCCGAGCGCAATCGTTGAATCGCGTCGCCAAAAATGACGCCGCATTGGCCATCTTGAATGACCTTGACAAACACGTCCCGGTCAAAACCACGGACGAACAAAAAGCTCGAGCGGACTTGCGTCTGCGCGTGCGTGATTATGCCGGCGCCGAAAAAGCATTTCGCAATTTGTCCGCCCAGCCCGGACCGCTCAAACCCGAACTCATGTATCAAGGCGCCATGGCGCTCGCTCGCGATGGGCAAACCGACGGCGCCATCAAACGGTGGCTCGATATCTCCAATCGGTACAAGAAAAACGTTTGGGCCGAACGAGCCTTGTATCAGGCCGCGAGGTATTCATCTTTACGCGGGCGATATGCGGAAGCGTCCAATTTGTATACTCGTTACTTGAGCATGTTTCCCAAGGGCATTTTTCGCGAAGAAGCCGAATACGATCAGGCTTTGTCGTATTTATCCGCATTGCAGCCCGCCATTGCGCGCAAAAAGTTCTCCCAGCTCGCCGCGCGTGAATCCAAAGTCGATGAAGCTCAAAAATTGCATCTCCTCGAAGGCATCGCCGCATATCGCGCCGACGACCGCGATGCCGCCATTCGCTTGTGGACCGATGTCGCCAAAGTGTTTCCCTTGTCGTTCGCCGCCATGGCGGCACGAACTCGTTTGACCAACGTCGGAGCGCCCGTTCCGCCTCTCATTGAAAAATCAGCTCCCCGACTGCTCGACCCCATTGATTTGGAATTACCCGACGTCCCGCGATTTTTGGTGTCCCTCGGCCTCGACGCCGACGCCGAATCACGCCTGCATCCATTCGAACGCGACGCATCCGCCCGATTTGCCGGACGCGAAGGTGAAGCGCTTTGCGGCATGTACGGCAAATTGGCCCACGCGCGTCGGCGTTATCGAGTCGGCGTGGCGCAAATTGGTTTGTCGCAGCTCATGCGCGCCCCCACCGAGTCCGAACGTTGGGCCTGGGAATGCCTTTACCCGCGTCCTTATGCCGACGAAATCACCAAACTCGAAACGACCCATTCCGTTCCCAACGGCCTCGTCCACGCCTTGATGCGCCAAGAAAGCGCCTTCGATCTGGAAGCGTTATCGCCCGTGCATGCCGTCGGCCTCATGCAGCTCATGCCGACAACCGCCGAAAAAGCGGCCGCTGAATTGCAAACTGAATTCGATGTGACGAGATTGAAAAGTCCGCACGTCAATTTGCGCTTGGGAACCTATTACATAAGCAAATTGCTGCGGATTTTCCAGAAAAACCCCGTGCTCGCCATCGCGTCGTACAATGCCGGACCCAAAGCCGTCGGACAATGGACTCGCAAAGGCGTCGAATCCGATGTGGACCTGTGGGTTGCTCGAATTCCTTATGACGAAACGCGCAATTACGTCGCTCGAGTCATGGGAAATCTCGCTCGATATCAATGGCTCTCCGGAGGCGATGCCGCCGTCACCCCGTTGCCGCTCGAACTTCCCCTCGATGTCGACGTCCCCGCAGACGCTTATTGAGCCGCCTTGCGTTTTTTCGAGCCGAGTGGTAGTTTGTCGCCATGGCGAATCGAATCCCCATTGGCACCGACGATTTTCGCAAAGTTCGTGAAGAAAAACTCGAGTACATCGACAAATCGGACTTCATTCGCCAAGTGATCGAACGCCAAGGCGTGGAAGTCATGCTTTTGCCGCGTCCGCGCCGATTTGGAAAATCGCTCAACTTGTCCATGCTGCGGTATTGGTTCGAAAAACGCGAAGAAAACCTGGCGCATCTTTTTCAAGATTTATCCATCTGGAGCGCCGGAGATGAAATTCGTCGCCATTTTCAAAAATATCCGGTCATCTATTTCAACTTCAAAGAATCGCAGCAGCCGGACTTCGAACGGGCTCTGGATGCGATCAAGAAAAAGATCGAAAATGCATTTCTCCAGCATGAATATTTGCTGCAAAGCGAAAAACTCAGTGAATGGCAAATTCGCGATTTTCGAGCGATTCTTGATCGAACTGCATCCTTGGCGTCCTACGAACGAGCGATTCTCGAATTGTCCGCCTACTTGCGCGCGCATCACGGGCAACGGGTCATCATTCTCATCGACGAATACGACGAACCCATTCACGCCGGTCACGCTCACGGATACGCTCCACAAATCATCGACTTCATGCGCTCATTTCTAGGGGCCGCATTAAAAAGCAACGAACACCTCGGCAAAGCCGTCATTACCGGCATTTTGCGAGTTGCCAAGGAAAACCTATTTTCGGGCCTCAACAACATCGGCGTCTATTCATTGCTCGACAAAGAATTCAACACCGCCTTCGGTTTCACCGATGACGAAGTCACATCACTCCTCGATCGTTACGGTCGTTCGGACAAACTTGCCGACGTCCGCGCTTGGTACAACGGGTATCTCTTCGGCGGCGAAGTCATTTACAACCCCTGGTCCATTCTCTCGTACCTCGAACGGGAAGACGCCATTCCCAAACCGTATTGGGTAGGAACCAGCTCCAACGAACTCATTCACGAATTGCTCGAAACCTACGCCATCAAATTGGACCACGTCCTCGAAGATTTACTCGAAGGACGCAGCGTGGAAACCTACCTCGACGAAAACATCAATCTCTCCGAATTGCCGACCAACGACGATGCTCTTTTCAGCCTCCTCGTTTTTTCCGGCTACCTCAAAGCCGATCCCATGCCTTATGACCCCATCGTCGGGCGTCTGGCGTATCGGCTCTCCATTCCCAATCGAGAAGTCCGCGAAGTGTATGCATCCACCTTTCAGCGCTGGATCAAATCGCATCTCGGCGCTCAAGGCGGCGATGTGGGCAAATTGGCCCGCGCGATACTCTCCGGGGACGACGAAACCTTCGAAGAACAATTGCAAAAGTTTGTCCTGAATGTCTTGGCGCATTACGACGTCGCCAGATTGGACCCGGAACGAGTTTATCACGGCTTTGTCTTGGGCCTCCTCGCCGCGGTCGAACCCGAATACCTCGTCCGTTCCAATCACGAATCGGGCTCGGGACGACCGGATGTGACCATTCGCCCTCGTTTGGCGGGAAAACCCGGCGCCTTGCTCGAGCTCAAATTGGCCCGCAAAGGAAAAAAGACGCCCGCCGCCGCATTACGCGAAGGTTTGGCGCAGATTCGATCGAAAGGTTATGCCGCGGATTTGTGGGCGACCGGCGTATCCGACGTTCACGCGTTTGCCGTAGCTTTCGACGGCAAACGCGTGTGGGTCAAAGCCAGCGAACCGGGGGACAAGAAAAAGGGCAAGGGCAAGAAGTAATCGTCACGGGCAGGGCATGATGCCATTGGCAGCGCCCGGCGTCGGCGTGCTCGTTCCGAACTTCGCACCGTTGCGCCGACCATCGCCGCACCGTTGAATCGCTGCGGTATTTTGCGCACCGCCCGAGCCTTCGCTTACCTGTACGCGGCCTGGCGTTCCCATTGGCCCGATGAGTGGGTCCAGCAGGCCGGCATCGTCAGCTTGCCCGGTGCTATAGACCAACGCATCGATAAGGCGCATCGCACTTGGCGCCGTGCCAGAGGGGAATTGTGCTGGCAAGGTTTGGTATATGGCCACCGCATCTTGGCCGTTTTGCAAACCGCTATTCGCCAGAGTAATCTGGGGCATTGGCGAAACGGCTGCATTCCCGACGACCAGGAAGCCTGTCCCACTCGCCGCAACGTTCAGTTCCGTCGCATAATACGATGTATCACCATTGCCGTTGAAGAAAACCAACGAGTATCCTGCGAGGTTTACGTTCGGAACGCCTGTCGAGAGCTCAACGAATTCGGTGGTATCCCCACCCGCCTGATCACAATCAAGCTCATTGATCTGCAATCGAATCACCGTCACGCCGAACGGCAGGCTGCTACCCGCCGGCGTCGTCACCACGATGTTTTGCATGGCGATGGGCGTCATGTCATCCACCGAAGCAATCGTGATTTGCGTATCGCTGTCGACCACGAACATTTCGTTCGTCCCGCCAATCGTCACGCCCGTCGCGCCCATGAACCCTTTACCCGTAATCACCAAGGTTCCGCCTTGCGCAATCACCGGATAATCAACGGCCGTCACGCTCACGATGTTACACGCCGCGTTCATCGAACAATCGGGATCCATGCAATCGATCAAGCCGTCGCAATCCTCGTCCATCATGTCCGTGCACATCGCTTCCATCGTCATACCCGACGGACACGTGCACATATTCATATTGCACTTCAGGCCGTTGTTTCCACACGCCTGCATATTGCAATCCGGGTCGGCGCAATCCGTCAGCATGTCGCCGTCTTCGTCGAGATTGTTATCGCAAATCTCCACGTTACAGCCGGGTTTGCCCGTGCAATCCATATCGTTGCAATCGACCATGCCGTCGCAATCGTTGTCCATCATGTCCGTGCACGTCATTTCCGTCGTGCCGCCCGGACAAGCGCACATCCCCATGCTGCACGCGAGGCCGTTGGCGCCGCACGCTTTCGTATCGCAATCGGCGTCGGCGCAATCGGTCATCATATCGCCGTCGTCGTCGACGTTGTTATTGCAAATCTCGGGCGGAATACACGCCGGGAACGCCGCGCAATCGGCATCCATGCAATCGGCTTTGCCGTCGCAATCGTTGTCCATCATGTCGTCGCACGTGGTCTCCTTCAGACCGCCGGGACAAACACACATATTCATGCTGCATGCCAGGCCGTTGGCGCCGCAGGATTTCGTATCGCAATCGGTATCGGCGCAATCGACGTTCATATCCCCGTCGTCGTCGATGCCATTGTTGCAAATCTCCATTGGTGCACACGCCGGCAAAGCCTTGCAATCCGGATCCGCGCAATCCACCAACGTATCGCCGTCCTCGTCGAGCATCATCCCGTCGAGACAAACCTCCGCCGTGACCTTGTTTTCCGCTCCCGGCGTGAGAATCGTCGTTCCGCGCCAATCGGCACTGTCGTCACCCGTGTCCCCACCATTCGGAAAACGCACGATCGAACGATCGATCGGTAATGTCACACCATTGTCTTCCACGCCCGAAGGCATACCCGCAACCAGCGGATAATCGACCCCGTTGATGTTGACCGGAGGCATTGCCGTGGGCGTACATTCATAACAAATCGCGTCAATCGCCGCACCTTGGCTCGGATCGATCAAAACCAGCGCATCGGGCGTGGGTGCCGCAGGCGTTCCACCATTTTGAATTGCGACGGTCAAATCCTGCCGCACCGCATTCGGATCGGCCCCCATCAAACCCGCTTGCGCCAGCAGGAAGTATCCGCCCGCCGGCAGCATACCCGCCAGATTCACCGTGCCATACGCGGCCGACATCCCACCATTGCCATTGACGAGCACCATCTGCAATCCGTCGAGCTTAATGTCCGTCGTTCCGGCATTGAACAGCTCGATGAATTCCGTCGTATCCGCGCCGGCCTGATCATAATCGACTTCATTGATCACCAGCTTGCCGCAAAGCGCATTCGCCGTGCATTTCGTATCCATGCAATCGGTCGCGCCGTCCATGTCGTCGTCCATGCCGTTCGTGCAGAGCTCCGCGGCCATCATGCTGCCGCCCGTTCCCGCTCCGCCCGCTCCGGCAGCTCCGCCCATGCCGCCCGCGCTACCACCCGCACCCGCAACACCGCCAGCGCCCGCCATTCCCCCAGCCCCTGCCGTTCCCCCGGAACCGCCCTTTCCTCCAGCGCCCCCTCCACCCGTTTCACCACCGCTCGACGACGAACTCGAAGTACTCGTCGAGCCTTTCGTCGTGGGTTCGTCACTACAACCATACGCCGACAAACCAAGCGCACTCAACAGACCCGCGATTCCAAGTGAACGAAGCTTCATTGCAAACTCCTTCATCGACCCGGCGCCCGGCCGGTTCGGTTTGAGGTCAAACGATGATGAAATTCCCTCGCGTTCGGGGCAAACGCCACGATGACCACCGGTCGCGACGTCGATCGATTCCACGCCGTAGCACGGCGTTTGGCGCGTGCGAAGTGGCTTGGAGTCGACCTAAATCCGTAACAAAATCGTCACGAACGTGCTTTGCGGGAACCCGCCGTCGATCGCCGGTTTTCCCCAAAGCGCCCACGTCTTTTGGCCGATGACCAACCCTGGCGTTCTACGGCCCGAACTCCCATCCCCACACGCCCGGCCGTCGCGCTCGATGTCGACCCAGGTTCTCTCCGACAAACCCCGCTCCATCCGCCGCCCAGCGCGCCGTGAACGCATCCCGCAAAATGATCTCCGCCAGCTTGCCGCGCGGCGAAAAACCCCACTCGGCTTCTTGCGAAACGTCCTCCGGATCCGCGTAATACCGCCACACGAAAAACCCCGCGACGTGCTTGGAATCGAGGAGCGGCGCAATGATCGCTTCGTACGCCAGCGCCTGCGCTTCTTCGTCGATCTTCACGTCCTTCATTCCATCCGGCCACTCCCAAGGACGAATCGCCGGATCGGTTCGCGTCGTGTACCCAATCTCGGTCAACACCACCGGCTTGTTCCATTGTCGAGACAAACGTTCGAGCCCCTCGGTCACGCGCTTGCCTCCCGCCATCAACGCTTCGCGCCCTGCGCCGTCTTTATCGGCCAGCGGATAAAACGCGTTGATGCCGATCAAATCGAGCTCGCCCAAGATCAACGTGTCTTCCACGTCGTCCCAATTGGCCGAATACGTCAGCAGACCCGAATAGATCCGCCGCACGTCTTGGATGATCGGGAAAAACATCGGCGCGCGGTTTGTAGTGACAAAACTTCGTAACTCCACACCGACGCTGAACATTTCGACGTTGCCTTCCGCGGCCACCATCGCCCACGTCAGCAAGAATCGCCGATACGCCTCCGCCCAGCGCGCCCACGCTTTGTCGTCACCCGGATTGATCAGCGCTCGCCATTCGCCTGTTTCCACCCACAAATGCGGCACGAGCAGCACCTTCAAGCCTCGCGCATGCGCTTGCGCGATCGCCGCCAGAACGTTGCGCCGATTCTCTTCGAAAGGCGCCTCGAACGTCAGATCGATCCCCGTGGGTTTCAAATCCCAAACCCGACCGAACGGCGTCAAACTCACCCACGTCGATCCGATCTCGCGCGCTTCGTTCATCGCCATCGCGCACGCGGGCGAACCGTATCCTTTGCCTGCGTGACGCAGACTCTCGATCGGTCCGATCGTCACGCCGCGAATGCCGCCGCGCGCCTGGTCCGACCACGATGACGCCGTCGGCAACGCCGGTGTTTGGACGGATGAACCTGGACGTCGCCCGGACTCCGGCAGTGTAAACGCATCTGCGGTAGGGACAAACGCAGCGAGCGTCAGGGCAAACGCGGCGGCCTGGTGAAAAAATCGCGACACTGGTTCGTCTGTCTCGACCCGGGGCACGCGTCCGCATATAGCGCGAGATGCGTGGAGTGTGATTTGCTTTCAAACATCTCCCAGCGTGGGGCGTGAGGGACGTAATGGACAACGAAGGCGTCGCGGGCGTTTTGGAACAACTGGCGGACCTGCTCGAGATTGAAGGTGCCAGTCCGTTTCGTGTGCGTGCGTATCGAGGTGCGGCGAGGACCGTGGGAGCACTGGCGTCGCCTGTTGGATCGCTCCCTGAAAGCGGCCCCGGGGCGCTCGATGAACTGTCGGGTATCGGCAAGGATTTGGCCGGAAAAATTCGCGAAATCGCCGCGACGGGCGAACTCGCGTTGCTCAACGAACTCAAGGAACGCACGCCGGAAAGTTTGCTCGGTTTGCTGGAAATTCCGGGGATGGGGCCGAAGCGCGCGAAAGCGATTTACGAAGGCCTGGGTATCGACTCGATCGCGTCGCTCGAAAAGGCCGCCAAAGAAGGCCGTTTGCGACAGCTCAAAGGCGTCGGTCCGAAACTCGAAGCGCAGATCCTCGAAGGCATCGCCGCGCGTGCGTTGCGAGGAAAACGCATTCCGATCTCCGAAGCCGATGCCGAGGTCGCTCCGATTCTCGAACGCTTGCGCAATACGCCCGGCGTGGGGGCGCTCGAAGTTGCCGGCAGTTATCGGCGACGTCGCGACACCGTGGGCGATGTGGACATCCTCGTGACGGCGACGGACGGAGCGAAAGAGATCGGCAAACAACTCGCGACGTATTCCGGCGTGATCAAGGTGCTCGCCGAAGGCGACACGAAGACGAGCGTCGTGCTCGCGTCGGGGCTCCAAATCGACATGCGCGTCGTACCTCCCGAATCGTTTGGCGCGGCGATGCATTACTTCACCGGATCGAAAGCGCACAACGTGGCGATCCGAATGCTTGGTGTTCGAAAGAATTTGAAGATCAACGAATACGGTGTGTTCGAAGGCGAAAACCGGATCTCGGGAGAACGCGAAGAAGACGTGTTCGCTTCCGTCGGTCTGACGTTCGTGCCCCCCGAAATGCGTGAAGATCGCGGTGAGATCGACGCGGCGCGCGACTACAAATTGCCGACGCTTTGTGCTCCAACGGATTTGCGCGGGGATGTCGTGGAGGTCGTGGCGACGGAGCGTCTCGACAAGATCGTATTGGACTTGGCCGAAGCCGCACGAGCTCGTGGTTATGCGTATTTGGTCGTGCTTGGACCGCAGGAGATGACGCAACCCGGCGGGGGCGACACACGCCGGAAGTTCTTGCACGCGATCACGCACGCTCGGACGAAGGTGAAGCATCTGGCGTTGCATGCGGGGGCGACCGTGGACGTTCGCGATGATGGGTCCGTCGTCGCCGAGCCCGGTTCACTGGACGATGTGGAGGTTGTCCGAGTGGAACTGGCGAATGCGAACGCGCTCGAGGAAAAGGTGCGTACGGCGCGACTGCTTGCCGCCATCAAGAGCGGCCGGGTGCAGATGATCGCGCGACCGACGGCGGTGTTTCAGAAAGAAAAACTCGCGCAAATCGACGCCGAAGCGATCGCCAAAGCCGCGAAAAAACACGGAGTGCTGCTCGAAGTGGACGCTCGACCGGAACGCTTGGCCAACGCCGACGGGTATGCACGTGTGGCGCGCGACGTGGGAGCGAGCGTCATGCTGGCGAGTCATGCGACGACGAGCGGGGAGCTCGAGCGCATTCGTTACGGGCTCGATCAAGCGCGGCGCGGCTGGTGCAGCGCGAGCGACATCGTCAATACGGAGAAGACGCCGAAGTTTGTCAAAGCTTGAGGTCGTTTGGATCGCCAAACAGGACGACGAGCAGAACGTCGACCATACCGACCGCGAACATGATGAGGACGGCGGTGACGGCTCCGAGCAAAAGCCCTTTTCCTCGCCGCGTGACCCAACCCCATCCCAGCATCGACAACGGCCCGAAGTTGATGAGCGCTTGACCCTGCGTCGCGTAGTTCCAGCTGCGGGCGCGTTGTTCGTCATCGAGGCGTCGAAGGTCCCAACGTTGAACGGCGAGAGTCAGGAGGATCCCTAGGATGAAGTTGGTGAGAAGCCTGAAGGCATCCATGGTTCAACAGGGCGAACATTCCATGGGACGGCGTGCGTTTTCCCGTGGGTAAGTCGCGAACAACCGCCGCTTGCACCCCGCAGATGGAGAGCTTCGCCGACGGTATCAAAACATGCCCCTGGTAAGGTCGCCCGAACACGGGTAGAGGGGATATCCGCCCTTCGCTGGAGGCGCTGGACCTCGTACGCGTGAGGGGCGTGGACAGGACCCGACCATGACACCCACTGCGCCTAGCGACATTCGCAACGTTGCCCTGATTGGCCACAAAGGTTCCGGCAAGACGTCGCTCGCCGAAGCCATGCTCTACGTGGCGAAGGCGACGCCGAAGCTCGGAAAAGTCGACGACAAATCGAGCATCCTCGACGAATCGGCCGAGGAAAAAGACCACGCGTGTTCGCTCGAAGCGAGCGTTGCTTACCTCGCGTGGGGCGGGAAAAAAGTGAACGTGGTCGACACGCCCGGAGAAGGCAGCTTCCTCGCGGAAACTCGTCTCGCTCTCGGTGCAGTCGATGCCGCCGTGCTCGTCGTGAGCGGCAAAGACGGCGTGCAACCCATCACCGAACGCGTCTTCGGTTGGGCTCGGGCGCAAGGTCTTCCGGTGATCATCGTCGTCTCGAAGGTCGACGCGGAGAACGCCCGTCCCGATGAAGTCGTCGCCGAGATCAAAGCGCGCCTCAAGGCGCCCATCACGATCATGGAGCATCACGTCGGCGATGGCCTCGCGTACGAAGGCATCATCACGCTGCGCACGAAGAAAGCTTGGCTGGGCAAACCCGAAGCTCCCAACGCCATCGCCCCCGGTGCGATCCCGGACAAACTCTCCGGAGCACTCGACATGGGCCGCGGCAAGCTCGTCGATGATGTTGCCGGGACAAACGACGAACTGACCGAGAAGTACCTGACCGAAGGTGACTTGACGCAAGAAGAGCTCGACGGCGGGCTTCGCGATGCGGTTCGTGAAGGCAAACTCGTCCCGGTGTACTTCGCTTCGGGCACGCGTCCGAGCGGCATCGCGGCGCTCCTCGACGGCATCGTCGAGCTCGTCCCGTCACCCGCAGCGCACCCGGCTTGGAAAGGCACGGTCCCCGGCGGCAAGATCGGCGCGGAACCGCAAGCTGCGGAACGAGCCAGCTCGCCCGATGGTCACGTCGCGGCGTTCGTCTTCAAGACGTCGATCGATCCGCATGCCGGTCGCACCTCCTACGTGCGCGTACTTTCCGGCACGCTCAAGGCCGATCATGCGCTCCTCAATTCGGCGAACGGTCACAGCGAACGCGTCGGCAAAATCCACAACATCGTCGGCAAAGACTCCAAAGCGATCGACGAAGCCAAAGCCGGCGACATCGTTGCTCTTTCCAAACTCAAGTCGACGCTCAGCGGTCACACGCTTTCCGATGAAAAGCATCCCTTTGCCTTGAACGGTCCCGAACTTCCCCCGGCGCTTTTCTCGCGCGGCGTGAAGTTCGAAGGCAAAGGCGCCGAAGAAAAAGTCAGCACCGCGCTCTACAAACTCACGGAAGAAGATCCCGGTTTGTCCGTGGCGATCGAAGAGACCACGCGCGAGCTCATCGTCTCGGGTCTCGGTTCACTGCACCTCGAGATCACCGTCGAACGTATTCGTCGTCGTATCGGCATCGACTGCCGCTTGGGTGCTCCGCACATCGCCTACAAAGAGACGATCACGAAGAAAGTCTCCGGCGTCGAAGGCAAACACAAGAAGCAGAGCGGTGGACACGGCCAGTTCGGGGTTTGTTACATCGACATGGAGCCCACGGCGCGCAACGAAGGGTTTGTCTTCGAAGACGCGATCGTCGGCGGTTCGATTCCGCGTCAGTTCATTCCTTCGGTCGAGAAGGGCATCGTCAAATCGATGGCCAAAGGTTTCTTGGCCGGCTTCCCGATCGTCGACGTCAAAGTTCGCGTCTTCGACGGCAAGTACCACGACGTCGATTCATCCGACGCTGCCTTCCAATTGGCCGGAAGCAAAGCCTTCAAGGCAGCCATCGCGCAAGCCGGCCCGGTGTTGCTCGAGCCGGTCGTGAAGCTGCACGTCATCGTTCCGAGCGTCGCTACGGGCGATGTCATTGGCGACATCAACAGCCGTCGCGGTCGCATCCTCGGCACCGATTCGATTGATGATCAAACGATCGTCAACGCCTACGTCCCGCTCTCGGAAATCCTCGAATACGAGTCGAAGTTGAAGAGCATGACGCAGGGCAAAGGCACGTTCTCGATGGCCGTCGATCACATGGCGATCTGCCCGCCCATGGTCCAGGACAAGGTCATCAAGGACAGCGGCTTCAAGCACGTCGAAGAAGAAGATTGAATCCAGCTTCGAGGGCCGCTGTCGTGTCGGCCCTCGTCTTCCTCTCTGGTCCCCCGGTTCATCGTTTTGCACGACGAACCTTCCCGAACAGCCAAGTCAACTACGCGGGAGACTTCCACCACGCTTCGGCGAGCGAAGCATCTTCGGTCGTGTCGATCTCCATGTAGCCGCCGTGTGTGTCGACACGGTGCATCGGTTCGCCTCGTTCGAGCATGCGTTGGAGCAGGTCGATGAGGTACGCCTTTTCGAACGTCCGGCCTTCGCGAAATTCGCCTTGAGGAAACGCCAGTTTGGCTTCGTCGTACGCTTGGACGAACCTTTGGGAACCCGCCGCGGACATCTTCATGACGCCGATGAACTCACCGGCTGCATTTTCGGAGGGAATGCGGCGCGAAAGTTCGACGACGCGTTCTCCATCGGCGCGCATTTTTTCCGCATCGGTTTCGGGATGTTGCGATCGCCCGACGTAACGACGTCGCCAATCGGTGTCGCAAGCGAGCGTGATGTCGTGGGTGGACTTGACGAGGTCGGCAACGATTTGCGGTCGATAGACGATGTCGGCATACGTCGAGACAAACCCGTCCCGGAGAAACTCGCGGGCGCAGAGGAGGGACGCGAGGATGTTGTTGCGTTCCCAGTTGGTGTTCTCGATGTACGTGAATTGTGGATAACGACTCTTGATGACGTCGGCTTTGTAGCCGCAGATGAAGACGATATCCTTTGAGGTGAAACCACCTGCGGCGAGGGCATCGAGGATGCCGTCGAGCATGGGACGTCCGAGGATGGGGACGAGGGTTTTGGGGATGTCTTCGGTGAGGTGTTTGAGGCGGCTTCCGCGGCCTGCGCCGATGATGATCGCTTTCACGCGGGCGTCGTTAGCACGGCGTACAAAACGCCGCGAGCGGCCCGGTAACAGGCCGCTCGTCGTCGTTGTCACTGCTGACAAATGGGATCAGATGTCGTTGCTGCAGCTGCTGTATTGCGGGGCGCAACCAAGGGGCTTCATCGTCATCGGGTCGATCTTGTCGTTGAGAATGCAGGCCTGGCAGTCCGGGCCCGGGTCCTTGTTCATGCAGAGATCGGCTCCGCACACATCTTGGCAGGGGCCCTTCGTCATGGCATCGCCACAGGCGCACAACGCGAGCTCGTCGTAGATCTTCTGGGAATCACCACAGAGCGTTCCGCCGGCCGTGACGAACTCGCCGCAGCCAACGCATGCGGGAGCGCCACCGACGCCACCACCACCGCCAACGCCGGGGCCCGATCCGCCCGCCCCACCTTTTCCACCGGTGGAGCTGCCGCCTTCATTTCCAACATTTCCGCTGCCGCCGCTTCCACCGCCGCCGGTGCCGTTGCTCGTCACAACAACACAGCCGCCAAGCACGAACATCGCCACCGCGCTCATCGTCGCAAAAGATCGCAGGTTCATTCAAACTCCTCCAGGTAAGCACCCGAGTTGTACAAGGACAGGGCCGACAGTAGCAGAGCTGTCTCGCTGGGCCAACGGTGCGCACGGTCCGTACATGACGATCGTGATCGGTATTGATGTGATCCCATAACGCGACGAGCCAACGGGAAAACCAAGCAAGCTCTCTGCAAAGAAACCATCGCGTGCATCGATGTCGGGTGCATCGACACACGAAAGCCAGTCCGTTTCGACGAAGCAAAACAGCGAGCATTCACCCGCGATCCAAAGATTTTTTTTCAGGTTCCGTACAACGCCGTGAACGCCGCCTGAAGGTCCGCCGAGCCCAGCGCTTTCTCGCGACGGTGAAATTCCGGAAGCGCCGCTTGGTACGCATCGTCGAGGCGCAGGATGTCGGCATCGAACCCGGGCTCGAACATCTTCATGGTCGCCGCACCCAAGTCCATGACGTCTTGATATTCCCCGCGTTCTTTGAGGATTTGCGCGGACAAACCGTACATCAAAAGGCCCCCGGGAATCGCTCCGAGCGCCGTCGTCGCCACCGCCGGGTAACAAAGACGAACGGTTTTCGCGCCAAACCTTTCGCGGATCTGCGTCATCGTCTCGCGCTGAAGCTTCTTCGCTCCCGCCAGCGGTCCCATCGCATACACCGGATCATCCGGCTCGAAGTCGTAATCGCAGAACCCGACGATGCTTTGACCTGCAACGAGTAACCCGGCATCGGCCAGGGCCTCGGCCCAAATCAGCGACGACGTTCCCATGAACTTGTTCGTACGCTCGATGTCCGTATCCGTCGCGACTTCAACCTCGACAAACCCTACGCGGCGAATGTTCTCCGGTTGGCTGAAGTCGGGCACCTGCATGATCGGATCGAACGCGACGTCGATGTCTTTCACCTTCGTCGGCCCGTGCTCGACGTAGCGCTTCGTGGCTCCCGCAGCGATGCCGTTGATGAGATGCACCACTCGATACTTGCCGCGCAGTTCGTTGATGACCTCGAGTGCCGTGCCCGGCTTGGTCGCGTCGTTGTTCCAGAAGCGAGCGGTGAGTCCTTCCGCGGTCGCGCGTTCGCTCATCGCGGCCACGTGATGCACGCCGATCTGCATCTTTTCGCTGTCGTAATGCACGCCGAACACCGCGGCCCGCGCTCCAAAGAGAAGCTCGATCGCTACGGCGCGTGTGATGCCGTTCGACCCGCCCAGAATGAGCACGGCGGTGTCGTTTGGAATGACCGCACCTCGCGGCCGAACATGCGCGAGTTGCTTGTCGAGCAGTTCACGCGCAGCGCGTGGACCATGTTGGGCCAAACCCGAGACGATGGTGCGTCGATCGGTGCCGCCGAGAGGTTGTTTCTTGAAGACTTCGAGGTCCACGGCCACGCTCTTACCATGGTAGACAGCAACGTGGTCAAGTCAGTCCTCCTCACGGGTGGCACGGGGTTCATCGGGCAGAAGTTGACGCGTGCGCTGCTCGCACGAGGTGATCGCGTCATCGTGTTGTCGCGTGATCCCGCGCGCACACGAGGTCGTCTTCCGCAAGGCGCCGAAGCGTTGGCCTACGATCCTGAACACGAAGGCCCGTGGCTCGATGAAGTCGGCAAAGCATCGGCGGTCGTGCATCTCGCGGGCGAAAACGTCGCGCAACGTTGGTCCGATGATGCGCGTCGGCGAATCATCTCGAGCCGCGTGGATTCGACACGTCTCGTCGTCGAAGGCATGCGTCGAGCCGACAAGAAACCGGATGTCTTCGTGTGTGCTTCCGCGATCGGTTTTTACGGCCCGCGTCCGGGGACCGAACGTCTGACGGAGACATCGTCACGAGGGCAGGGGTTTCTCGCCGATGTCGTCGAGGGTTGGGAAGCCGCGGCGCAGCCGGCGGAATCCCTTGGTGTTCGAACGATCATGTTGCGTATCGGCATCGTGCTCGGCGAAGGCGGCGGGCCGCTCGAGAAGATGATCGTGCCGTTCAAAATGTTTGCGGGTGGTCCCATCGGCGACGGGTCGCACGTCATCTCGTGGATTCACGCCGATGATGTCGTGGGTTTGATCCTGTTCTGTCTAGACAAACCCGAAGCGCGCGGAGCGATCAACGCGGTGGCTCCGCATGCGGTGACCAACGCGGAGTTGTCCAAAGCCATCGGTCGCGCGATGCATCGACCTTCGTGGCTGCGAGTTCCCGAGACAGCCATCAAAATCGCGATGGGCGAAGCGTCCGAATTTCTGACGACGGGACAGCGCGTTTTGCCCCAGCGCGCAACGGAGCTCGGTTACGAGTTTCGTTGGCCAAACCTCGATCCTGCGCTCGCTTCGATTCTCTAAAAACTACCCGGCCACCGGGAGTCGCCGAAAAGTCGACTGCTGTATCGAGCAGCGAACCTCCCGGGGGCCGTGACGGCAATCTCGGCGCCTCCCCCCCAGGAAGCGCGCCGTCTCATGTCCATGCATACGCGCCGTCAGAACCCCCGTCGCTCGGGATGAACTGCATTTGCCGTACAGGAAATACCTGACTCGGTGCCGTTTCCGCGCTTGGTTGCACCTCAAAGGATTTTTTCGCGTACGGAAGGATCAGCCCACGCCGCGAGCTCGGAGAATTTCCCGGACGGTCACCTTCGACGCTTCACCCAGGCCGGGCAACGCGTTCTTCGCGACGTCCACGAACTTCATTCCACGAGCTTTCTTGAGCGTCTCGGCTGCGGCTTTCTGTTCGTCTCGGCCATCGTGCTCGATGATCGAAAGAAGCAATTCAGCCGCCTCGAGCGTATCGATGTGGGCCAAGGCGCGGACCGCCGAGGCTCGTACCGTCGGGTTTTGCGACTCGCGATAAATGCGGGCGAGCGGATCGAAGGCGTGTGGAAATCGCAGATCCTCGATCGCCTTGGCCGACTCTTGCACCACCGTGGCTTCCGAGTCTCCGAGCGCATCGCGCAACGTGATGAACGTACGCTTGTAAAGGAATCGCGACAGCGCTCGAACGACGGCGACTCGCACCATCGCATCGGGCTTACGGAACAAGCGTTCGAGCGGAGAGAGGATCGTGTACAGCTCGACGAGCGCGAGTTGTTCGGCGAGCGTGACGTAGAGCTGAACATTGGCGCCGCGCATCGGATCGACTTGTTCTTGCGCTTCGACGACGAGCGCTGTCAGACGAGCCAGCAAGGCTCGACGACGGGTGACTTCGGCCCACGCGGTCGGATCGAGAATGACGTCTCCGGCGGCTTCCGAAGCGCTTCCTCGTTGCTCCCACTCGACGAGATCGACGTGCCAAACATCGGGAAAACCCACTTCGTGTCGCAAATGCGCAGGCAGCGCTTGGCTGTCGATACGCGCATCCGCGGCTTCGACATAACGTTTACGCGCCGTGGCGTAGTGCTTGCGTCGGGCCGGATCGAGGTCGAGCGCGGAGAGTTTGTCGTAGACGTGTCCCACGCGTCCGTACTGCCCGAGGTCGCCGAGCGCGATGACGGATGCAAGCAACGCGTTCTCGGCAATCGACGGCGGTGACCCACGACGAAGCGCCGCTTCCGCGACCTCTTGCCAAAGGCGCGCTTGAGCCATCGTGGCGAAGTTCGCGACCGCCGCCAAACCTTCCTTGCGCGCGTACGCGCTCATCTCGCGCGCGAGCGTCGCCGCAGCAGAGACTTCCTTCTGTTTCTCCGCCGCCGAGAGCGCCTCTTCATACGATTGGAGCGCGTAATATCGAAGGTGATCCTCGCGCAGAATGCGGATCACGTTCACGTACCCTTCGAGCACGTGTTCGAACTCGCCGCTCTCGCGTCCGATCGCGATCAGCACTTGGTAACAATCGAAAGCGCGTTCGCGTTGTCCTACGGTTTCGTATCGATCGGCGGCTTCTTCGAGCAGGTGCACCGACGCGACGACGGCTTCTCGAGCGGCGGCCGGTTCCCCGGTTCGTAGAGACGTACGGGCCAAGTTGAACCGCGCCAAACCTGCGGCGTAGTAGTCGCCACCCGAGCCTGTGAGCAGTTGCGCGAGGCGTGACCACAACGCGCGAGCTCGATACAAATCACCTCCGCGTTCACGCGCGATGGCTGCTTGCGCCACGAGTCCCGCGGATTCGTATTCGTCCGCGGCGTTGGCGTAGAGCGATTGTTTGCGTCCCGGATCCTCGGCTCGATCGGCCCACGCGAGCAACGTCCGCGCGCGATCGATCGGGGGCACGCGCGAGATGAGAGCTTGTTGTCCGCGATCGTTTCCGGCGTACCAATCGAGTGTCAGCGCGCCGCGAAAGTCACCGACGTTCACGAGCACTTCGCGAAGTTCACGTGTTGCCGCGAGGTACTCTTCTTCGCGAACCTTGGTGTCGCCGAGCGCAGCGATCAACGCATGGCGCGCTCGTTCGGAGTCTCCACGTGCGGCGGCGGCACGCGCATCTTGGCGTAACTCCTGAAGCGATCGCGCACTCATGCGTGAGCTCCCGCCTGCGCTGCGTTGTCATCCGCCGCGGCGCCTTTGGTTTGATCGAGGATCGACCGCGCAGCGTTTGCCCGGGCTGAACCGCTCGACAACGTGGCGTGATCGATGACCCAGTGCGCATCGAGCAGATCGAGGTAGTCGAGATCGAGTTTGCCCCCGGACGGCAGGATGAACACGCCTGCGATGTGCGCGAATTTTCGTACGGCCTGGACCATCTCGCGAGGAATGTAGAGCGCGGCGTGCGTGAACAAGTGAATGACCGGCGAACGCGGATCACGTTGCCGCGCCAGATCGAGATCGGTCGCCAATTCGGCGAACACACGCGCCGGATTTCGACCTCGTTCACCTTTGAACGACAAGACATGCGCCGTGGGGAGTTTGTCCCCGTGCGCTCGATGAATTTCGTACAGACGTGCGTCGAAGAATCGAAACGCCACGTCTTCGCCTTCGAGCAACAGCTTCTTCGCCGTCGCGATCGCCATGCCTCGCGCAAAGGTTTGTCGGTCCCCACGCATCGAAGCCGACGCATCGACGAGCATGTAGTGCACGCGTCGCTGCTCATCGCGACTTTGTTCACGCGCGTAATAAAGAACTTCGTTGTCGACGAGACGCCGCACGAGCTCGATGTCGTCCCATGCGAGCTCCGTCAGCACGAGGCTGTCGATCGAACCACGCGTGCCGATGCCGTTGTAACCATGCGCCGCCGTCGTTCCTGCGGCGCGTCGCGTCTTCGTTTCGAGCACGCTCGGCAGAATCTCGAGCGAAAAGTTCACGACGTCGTTCGCTTCCGGAGACTGAAACGCCGCGAGCAAATCCACTTGGGCCAGCGCTCCGCCCGTACCATCCGCGCCGAGCATCCCGAAGAGCCGCAACGTGTCGAGATCGAGCGCGTCGGTCATCGTGAGCACGTGCAGACGCGCGACTTCGAGCGCTTGCAACGTGGACATCTCGAAATTGCGCCGCGCCGCCATGAACAGCGTGGGCAATTGCTGATCGATGCGTTCGAAGAGGGACGCATCGACCGGAACGCGAGCTTGATACGCCGGGCCTATGTTGATGCGTGACGTCAACGTTCCGAGCAGGCGGGACAACAGAACGATCACCAAGTCGTCGCTCATTTTGAGTTCGCTGGCACGTTTGACGACTTCGCTTTGAGACAGTTCGTCGAGGATCCGCTGGTACGAATCGGACAAACGGAGCAAATCGGGCAAACCGCGCGAGATCGTCGCGGGATCGCAACGTTTGTTGACGTCGATGTGTTCGCGAGCTGCGGCGAAGAGCAGGCCGACGTCATGGACCAGGAAAAACGGCAGCACGACGCCGAGCCGAGCCAAACCTTCGTGCCACTTCACCGCGCGCAGCGCGAGTACCGTGCTGCCCGGGCGCACGATTGAAAGCGCGAGAGAGCCCAGAGGTCCCGTCACCGACGGGTCGCCGAGAAGATGGTCGGGGACCGTCACGGCCGGTGAAGGTAGCAGTTAGCGCAAAGTGGTTGGCACCTTGTGAACACGTCGAATGCAAAAGTCGACGGGACCTTGGATTCGTTCGTGACCTACAGGGTCATCGCACAGCGGAAGCCGATGACCGGTGTCGTCGCATCGGGGACTTGATGGAAGCGGAAGGCGGGGTTGAGCCAAAGAATGTTGCCGCCGTTGAACGCGCCGCCACGAATCGCTTTGCGATCGCCGTTCGGAGCGCCTTTCGGATTGACGACTTCGTCCGGCTTGTAGGTCTCGAACCAGTCCGAGGTCCATTCCCACACATTGCCGATGAAGTCGTCCGCGCCAAACTTGGTTTTTCCTTTTGGAAAACTACCCACGGGCGCCGTCCCCGCGAACCCGTCATCCATGTCGTAGAGCCGCGGCGTTGGAGCAAGTCCGTGTGATTTTTCCCAACCCGTGAACTCGGCACCACCGGCATTCATGCGCTCCGCAGGCGTCGAATCATCGCCCCAAGGAAACTTTCGACCGTCGGATCCTCGAGCGGCAAATTCCCACTCGGCCTCCGTGGGCAAACGCTTCTTCTTGAACGAGCAGTATCCGTCCGCGAGCGCCCAGCTCACGCAGTTGATGGGGTGTTTGTCTCGTTCAGGTTTGCCGAAGTTGCACAGCTCCGCGTACGCAGCGCGTTTCTTTTCATGATCGGCGTCGGACGTGCCTGAAGTCTTCGGCCAATTGGGCAGCTCGGGAGGTCGCTTGCATTCGCCGAGGTCGGAACATGCTCGGTATTCCGCGGCCGTGACTTCGTGTAAGTCGATGCAAAACGTATCGAGGATCGTCTTGTGGGCGGGTTGCCAGAGTTTGAATTCGGGTTCGTCCGAGCCCATGAAGAACTTGCCGCCCGGGACGAGCACCATGCCTTCGGGACATGACGTCGGTCGAGTCGCAGCGCTGGTCGCAGTGCTGGGCGAAGTGCTTGGTGTACCAACGGATGACGTCGTCGGGCGTGTGCCTTCAGGGTTCTTCTGGAGAAACTTGTAGACGCCCAACCCGCCCCCGACCAAGACCAACGCCGTCGCGGCGACGATGCCGGCAAACATCCCCGTTCCCCGCTTGGATTTGCTGAAATCCGGCTCTGTCGGCACCTGGGTCATGTGCGTCGACACTTGCTCGCGAGCGCCCGGATTCGGCACGGGAGGCGGAGCGCTGAGTGAATGAAGCGGGATCGTTCCACCCGCGACCGAACGCGACGGAGCTGAACCGGGCAACGGAACCGAAGCACCTCCGGTGGGGCGAGACGGGGCGAAGCTGCCGAAGGAGCCGGCCGACGCGTTTTGCGAGAAGGCACCGGGCGCCCAAATTCCGCTCGTGGTCCCCGGATTCCAGGTCATGCCCGGAAAAACCGCGTGATGAAGCGCCGCCCAAAATTGACCCATCGAAGCAAAACGATCCGCTGGGACGACGGCGAGCGCTTTGGCGAAAACTGCTTCGACTTCAGGAGAGACGGGAACACCAAATCTCTTGGGCGTCGGTCGACGTTCGGGATCCCGCGAAGCAACGGCGAACTGGATGATGTCCGCACCTTCGAGCGCCGGAACTCCGCCGCGCAAAATCTCCACGAGGATGAGGGCCATGGCGAAGACATCGGTCCATGGTCCGGTAGCTCCGTGCGATCGACTGAACTGTTCGGGAGCGCCGTAGTTGGGCGTGAAAGCCGTGATTTCCGTGCCTGTTTTCGCGGCGCTCGACGCCTCCGCCGCGTGGTCGGCCATCACCTTGGCGATGCCGAAGTCGAGCACTTTCGTGAACGGTGTCGGTGACGATGGATCCCCAATCACGAAGATGTTCGCAGGCTTGATGTCGCGGTGAGCGATGTTCTTGGCGTGAGCGATCTCGAGCGCGACGATGACCGGTTCGAGCAGCGCCATCGCTTCTTGAATTTGTCGTGGCGGTGCGCCGGCGATGCGTTCTTCGAAAAGAACCTGCTCGAGAGGTTTTCCGTCGAGCCATTCCAGCACCATGTACGGGATCCACTGCCCATCCGCGGTCGTGAACTTGCCGATGTCACGGGCTTGCACGATCGCGGCCGATCGGCTGGACAAACTCGCGAGCAAGCGACCTTCTTGGATGAACCCGTCGAGCAGCTCGTCGCGTTTTTCAATCGGCGCTTGAGCGAGGATTCGAAAGCACTTGATGGCGACGGGCTGACGCCAAATGAGGTGTTCGGCGCGATAAACGATGCTGAAGCCACCTTCACCGATGATCCCGTCGATGCGGTACTTCTCGGCGAGCGTCGTCCCCGTAATGCCGAGCGGATCCTGTTGCGAGCTACTGGTCATGAGAGTGTTACGAGTCGTGACCGCGCCACGTTCCAGCACTTCCCCGTGTCACGAGCCTGCCATGGGAATGTCCCAGGGCAAAGTTCATCGCAAATCGGCATCTGACGCCAACGATTCCAGGGTCGATCGGACGATTCTTCGATGCCCACCACGACGGATGGGGAGAAGAGCACGTCGGATCCGAACGCACGACGTCCCGAGGATGGTGGTTCGAGCGGGATGGTTCGTCATTCCGAAACCATCTGCGTCGCGGTCGATTCGGGACAGTACACGGAGCGACGTGATGGCGGACATGTTGCTTGTTTGCGTAGGCTTCGACGTCGGCGCTTCGTGATGGGTTTGTCCCCAAGGGTCGCTTTGCTCGTGCGGGCCGGTCACGCTCGTCCGGTGCTTTCTCGTGGGTGCGCAGAGCTCGCGTCCCGTTGTGCAGATCGGGGGCGACATTCCGCCACACCGGATCGTGGTTTGCGTGGCCGTGTGGTTGAGGTCGATGCGTACGGGACTTGGTGCACAGCGTCGACTTGGCGCGATGTGTGCAGAACGGCGAAAGCGACGAAGGCGTTTGGAGCAACTTGCGTCGACGTTCCGAGGAGGAAGCCATGAGAACAGGGTTGGCTGTGATTCTTGTAGCCGTTGCGATGGTTGCGCCGGACTTGGCTCGAGCTCAGCAGACGGCCCCGCCGGCGCCGCCGGCGAAGGTGCCGGGCCGCGCGAATCAAGGTGAGCGTATTGCAGGGTTGCCTCCTGCCGATCAGCCGATTTTGAAGCGACTGCCGCAGCCGGTGTTGACGGTGGAAGGAGGTGGAGGAATCGTCGGGTTCGTCGGGGGAACGGGTGCGCCGGGTCCCGGATGGAATTTGCGTGTGGCCGGAGCGCTTTCCGATCGCGTGGCGATCGAAGGCAACTACCTCGGCAGCGTCAACGAACGAACCGATACGAAGCAGGCGCTCGTGATGACCGCGATTGACGCGGGTATTCGATACAACGTGTTGTTGGCGGAGGAATTTCCGGTGCAGCCGTTCGTGGTCGGAGGCGTGGGTTATGCGGGATTTGCAGGTCAAAATGGGGATCCCGCAATGCTCGTCGTGCCGCTCGTCGTGGGTGCGGAGAGGTTGTTGACGCCGAACATCAAGATCGGTGCGCGTTTTAGTTATCGCCCGGCATTCTTCGACGACCTGTCCACCCCAAAAACACCTCGAGGCGACAAACCCGGGGCGGATACGTGGACCCTGCTCGCGCAAGTGGGCGGGGGATTCTGATCTTTGCCCCGTCACGTCGCCTGAACTTTCCGCCGTCCCGTCCGTTGTTTGCTCCCACCTCCGCACAACGCTTGCAGCGTGCGCTATCCAGTGGCACGAAAGCCGAATGCCCACTCGGCGCCAACGCAAGACGGTGATGTACAATCGAGCTGCAAACAGTGGCGATAATTTCGGCAAACATTCGGCGAATGTCGTTCAAGACAAACCGCGGCGCGTGGACTCTCGACGTACACATCGGGAGCGGCTAGCCTTGCCTCGCTGACGCATGGAAGCCGTCGAGGTTCCGATGTCGATTGCCAAGACCAGCACGCCGACCGCGCCCCAGGAACTCGAGCTTGCGTCGAACCGATACCGCATGATCATGGCGGCGAAGTTCACGGTGAACAGCTTTGCTCGTCAGTGGAGTCAATGTCACTTGGTGGCGAACTTCCTGGCGCGTTATGTGAGCGCAAACGAAGGTGATCCCGAGCGTCATGCGCTTTTGTTATCGACCTTCGTCAATGAGCTTTTGGAAGTCGTTTTTCGTAATCACGCCGAAGAAGGCGAAATCGACGTTATTTTTCGTAAACGTGGGCGACACGTCATTTTGCAAATGACGATGCCCGTCGCCGATCGGCATCGCATCTTCTATCGGATGGCTGTGAAGATGGTGAATCAGCCCGACTTGAAGACCTGGTTTCGCGCGCGTCTCGAAGAGCCTGCCGAAGGGGAAGACACGATGCTCGGGCTGCTCGAGTTGGTCGCGGTATACAAGTGCACGTTTACCCTTGCCGAACCGGCGCACAGCAATCGATTGAGCTTGTTTCTCGAGTTACCCGAAGTGGACGAAATGGGTGAGGTATGAGCAGCTCGGTCGCTCCTCCGCCAAGTTCCGGAGTGCCTTCTTCGGGCGTCCCGGCATCCTGCATGCCGATGGCGCTCAATATGACCGTATCGAGCGACGGCGCCGAGGAGCAAGAGGTCACGTTGGCCGGAACTTTGCGTCCGTACTCCGCCAATGAAATGGCCGAAGTGCGCGCATCGCTCGAGCAGGCGGCTCGGAATACGCGAGGCACGTTGATCGTGAACCTGAAACGGCTCAGGTACATGAACAACGTCGCATTTCTCGAGATCAACCGGTTTCTTCGCGCATTGACGAGTTCGCGGCCGAGCCTCGGGATCAAGTTTGTCCTGTCCAGCGTCATTCCGTGGGCGATACCCAAATTTCAAGTCATTGCGGAGCTTTATCCGTCGGTTTCCATCGAGGTCTACGACAAGACGCTGTATCCGACGCAAACGGTGCTCGAGGACGACGAGTTCATCACGGTATTGCGGACCCAGGAAAAGCTGATTTGGAATCACGAGCAGGAGATTTTGGCGGCGCATGGTTTGCGGCCGGGATTGCGGGTCGCCGATATTTGTTGTGGCCTTGGTTGTTTCGACATTTTTCTCCAACGTGATTTTCGCCCCGAATACTTGATCAGCGTCGACCATTCGCGGCCTTTGTTGCGATACGCGCAGCAAGTGGTCGCCGATTTCGGGCTCGAAAATATCGAATACCAGTATGGCGATGCCGCGGCGCTGCTTCTTGCCGACAATTCGTTCGACTTCGTCGCTTGTCGGCTTTCGCTCCAGATCTTCCATCAGCCGGAGAAAATTCTTCACGAGCTCGTACGGATTTGTCGTCCCGGCGGCCGGGTGTACATCACGAACGAGATGCTCGGGGCTGTCGTCGGATATCCGAACACGCAAGCGATTCGGGATGGGTACCAGGCATTTCTCGAGGTGAGTCGGCAAGGGGGCGTGGACCTCGACATGGGCCCCAAGGGCCGGTATTTGCTGCAAAGCGTCGGCCTCGAAGACATCACGATCAGCCAGATCAACGTGAGCAATACGAACTCGGACCCGACGGAGCTGGCGCGGGTCGTCGAATTGTGGATCCGCGTTGCGTGGCAATTCGGCGCGGCGGCCGGTGCGGATGCGGCGCTTCATGCGGATGTCGAGCGCGGGCTGCGGGCGCACATGGAGACGATCTTGAACGAGCAAGGTTACGCCGTTTGGCCGATCATTGCGGCATCCGGGCGCAAACCGTTTCGAGCGAGTTGAAATTTTCGCGTCGCTGGAGGGGCCGACGAAGATTTGGTGTGGAAGTTTGATTTTGTTTGGTGTAGCGTGCCGTTCCTGTCCGAGTTTGAATTGATCCCGCGCGTGTAGAGGTAAACGTGTCCTCCGACACTCCTGACGAAGCTCGACAAGCGAGACAAACCCCCACGGTAGGCGTGTTGAACAAATTCAACACGAAGTTCCTGCTCGTGACGGGCGTCAGCATGTTGCTCGGCGCGGTGCTCAATATTTTCGTCGCCCGCCAAGGGATCCACAAGCTCAGTACGGAAGCGACGCGGCACATCGAAACGGGTCTGAACGTTGCTTACCGCGATTCGCTCAGCCACCGTGCGGAGGACACCGCGGTGCAGGTGAACTCGAGCTTCAAGCACGCGATCGCGGATCTCGAGGTTGTTTCGGACATTGCGCAAACGGTGGTCGACAATGGCGGCGAGATGGAGGGCATTCACGCCACCATCTCGGCAATGCCGTATTTCAAGGATCGCTTCAAGTACGTCGCGCCCTTCAAGCGGAAAGACAAGGAGGGCAAGGAGCAGCCGGCGGGGGGTTGGTCGCAGAATGACGCGCAGGAGCCGGCGGTCATCAGCGCGTGGGGCTACATGCACAAAGACGGCGTTCCGACGCCGGAAGCGCAGGCCGCGATTGATCAATCCGCGTATCTCGATATGGTTTTGCCCCCATTTGCTCGTCACGGCGCGGCGAAATTGCAAATATACATGGTCGGTCCTCCCGAACAGCCCTTTGTCCGACTTGCTCCGTATGCGGACCTCGGCACGGTATTCGACGAACTTTATCCGACGCACAATGATTCGAACTTTTATGAGTTTTTTTATCCGGGATTGATTCCGAGTTGGAATGCTTGGATCAAGGAACCCGGCGGCGTCAAAGCTCGCAAGAGTTACGTCACGATGTTCCCGCCCTACAAAGATGCCGGCGGCGGGGGACTCATTGCGACGATTTTTCATCCGTTATGGTCGAAAGATCGTCAGGCGGTGGCCGGAGCATTTGGGCTCGATCTGACGCTCGAGCAGATTGTCACGTATGTCAAAGACGTGAAATTGGCCGATACGGGTTTTGCGTTTTTGGCGCAAGCCAACGGCAATGTCGTGGCGGTGAACGACGACGGCGAAAAGCTTTTGGGTCTCGAGAAGAAGGCCGACAAGCAGGGGCTGGATTTGTTGCAGCGGTTTTTGAAGGACAGCAAAGAGCCGCATGTGGCGCAAATTCGTCTGCCCAAGGATGATAAAGTCCAATATCGCGAAGACATGCAGATCGGCGGCGAGTCGTATATTTTGGTGCTGAAGCAATTGAGCACCTTCGAGACGCTTGCCGACGGAAAGATTACGCCGGAAAATTGGACGCTTGGGTTTGTCGTCCCCAAAAAAGAGATTTATGCGTCGTTGTACAAGGCGCAAGGGGCGATTGAATCGCGTCGGAGCAGCATTCAGACGAGTCAAGCGCTCATTTCGATTGGTTCATTGCTGGTATTGATGGCCGGTGTTTATTTGATCTCTCGTCGGATGACCGGCGCGCTCGTTGCGCTTTCCGAAGGAGCGTCGCGTATGCGTCGCGGCGATTATGGAGTTCGGGTCGAAGCGACGACGGCGGACGAAATCGGGCAGCTCACGGGCGCATTCAATGAAATGGCCGCCGATATTCAGGCCCATACGAACAACCTCGAAGGGCTCGTGCAAGCGCGTACGGCGGAGCTCGAGGAGGCCAATAAGGAAATCACGAGCCTCAATGCGCAATTGGCGCAGGAGAACTTGCGTCTCGGTGCGGAGCTGGATGTTGCGCGGCGATTGCAGCTCATGGTGTTGCCTCCGACGCGGGAATTGAATGAGATCAAGGATCTCGACATTGCGGGGTACATGTCGCCTGCGGACGAGGTCGGGGGCGATTATTACGATGTTTTGCGGGGCAATGGCGTCATTAAAATCGGCATTGGCGACGTCACGGGTCACGGTCTCGAGAGCGGCGTATTGATGCTCATGGTGCAGACGGCGGTACGGACGTTATTGGCGAGCAACGAGACGGATCCGCGGCGCTTTTTGGGGATTGTCAATAAGGTTATTTATCAGAATATTCAGCGTATCAATTCGGACAAGAACCTCACGCTTTCGCTGATGGATTACAACGACGGCAAGTTGAAGGTGACGGGGCAGCACGAAGAAGTCATCGTGGTGCGCAAGAATGGTCAGCTCGAGCGGATTGATACGACGGAATTTGGAATTCCGGTGGGCATGGACGAGGATATCTCGGAATTCTTATCGAATACGGAAATTCCGGTGAATTCGGGTGACGTCGCCGTTTTGTTTACGGATGGGGTCACGGAGGCGGAGCGGACGGACACGGCGCAATATGGAGTGGAGCGTCTGTGTGAGGTCGTTGTCGCGAACCATGCAAAGACGGCGCAGGAAATAAAAGAGGCGATCATCGCCGACGTGATGGCCCACATTGGGACCAACAAAGTCTACGATGACATCACGGTACTGGTCATCAAGAGGCTATGACGCGTAGGAGACTGTCAACACTATGAGTATGAGTGAGATCATTGGCGTCTATTCGCTCGACGACTCGTTCAGCGAGCACATGTCGTTGACCCTGTACCCGGATTCATTCGCGGTGCGGTGGAGCCTCTGCAACCTCACGGCAAACTTCATGGCGGAATATTTCGCGGAGCTTTTCCCCGAGGGAGACGAGGAGGGCAAGCTCATCAGCCGGGCCGAGGTGAGCAGTGCTGTGAGTTACGTGCTCAACGAGTTGGTTGAGAACGCGGTCAAATTCAATCGTAGTGGGGACATCAACGTCACCGTGGGAATCGGCAAGGAGGACTTGGTTTGTCTCGTGAGCAATCACATCGCCAACGGCGATGTGCCCCCATTACGAGAAAAATTGCTCGAGCTTTCGCGTGAAGATCCGGGAGAACTTTTGCGGCGGCAAGCGGAAGCGAATGCCGAGGATCCTGAAGCGACGGGATCCGGACTTGGATATCTCATCATCATGAGCGATTACGGGGTCAGTCTGGGCTGGAAGCTCGACCCTGTTTCTTCGCAAAACACTTGTATCAGGACGATGGCGCGTCTGCCCATCTTGAAGGAAAGGGCGAGAATGGAAATCAAAGGCGGAAACTATCGAGTATGGTACGATCCGGGCGAGGTGGCGGTGTTCTTCGAGGGGATTCTGCGGCTCGGTGGACCTCAAGAATACGCACCGATCGAGGAGCTTCTCGAGAAGGTTCTCATAACGAACCCGAAGTCGATCATTTTGGATCTGCGCCAGCTCAATTTCTTGAACAGCTCGGGCATCAACGTTCTTTACAAGTTCGCGATTGCCATGCGAAAGAAGGGCGATGTTCAGCTTGTGGTTCGCGGTTCGAAAACCGTACCCTGGCAGGGTAAGTCACTCCCGAATCTGAAGAAGTTCAATCAGAACTTCGAGATGATCTTCTGCGATTGATAGAAGGTCACAGGCGAACGAAGAAGAGAGCGGAAGAGGATAGTTTCGAACGATATGACTGCAACGAACGACAGCTCGACGGAACCCGCGGTCGGATTATTGGCCGACGTCGCGGACATTGATTCCGTCAAGTCACTTCTTCTCGACGAAGCAGCTGCGGAGCAATTGCTTTCGACGAAAGAAGGACGGCTGGAGTTTGTTGCGCGCAGTCGCAAGCTTGTCGAAGAATGCGAACGATTGCGGTCGGACATCGAAGAAATGTCGGTCGTCCACGAGCTGACGCTCGAACACGCCACGCGTATCGAGAACGAGCTCGAATTGCAGAATCGGATCGTCAGTGAAGACCTCGAAGTGGCGCGCGGAATTCAGCAATCGCTGATGCCCGATCCCGCCATGCTCGCAGGAAACTTCGATATTGCGATCTATCACAAGCAATTGACCGAAGTCGGAGGCGATTACTACGACTTTTCACAATTGCCCGGTGAACGACTCGCCGTGAGTGTCTACGATATTTCCGGTCACGGCGTATCGTCGGCGCTCATTATGACGTTCCTCAAGTCCCAATTCGAAAATGCCACCAAACGGCTCGACAGCCCGAGTGCCATCGTCGATTGGGTCAACCGTGCTTCGTACGCTTTTCTTCGCGGAGTTCGCCGGTATGCAACGGTCAACTTCGTGATGTTCACCGAAAGGTTTTTGCGCTACGTGTCGGGAGGCGGTTATGGACTGCTCGTTCGGCACGGAGAACAAATCACCTTCAATCGGGTAGGTAATTACCTCGGTTTGCGAACCAAGCCATTCCGTGAATTCGAACTTCCTTTCGAGGAAGGCGATGTCCTTGCCCTTTACACGGATGGTATGGCCGAAGCTCTAGATGAAAACGGAAAGGGTTATACCGTGCAACGTCTCAATGACTTGATCGCGCGGCATAGCGACGAACCCGTCCAGGATATCCTCAATCGGTGCGTCGAAGACTACACCAATTTCAGGGCCCAGGACACGGACGACATCACCCTCCTCATTCTGCGTAGGTGTGCGAAATGAGCGCCGGGGGAACTCGAACGCAGACGGCGGTGGGCGCCTCGATTTATATCTCGCCCCTCGATCACGTCGCGGGTGACGTCGCCGGTTTGCTCGGCAATTTTCTCTTCGATTTGCTCGGGATGTTCTATCCCCGGCAAATCTGCTCAAAAGCCAATGTCGTCGTCATCGAACTCGTCACGAACGTCATGGAGCATTGCACCATTCGTGATGGAGCATTAAAAGTCGACCTCAAAATCGACGGAGATGACCTCATTATCACTGTTGCCAATCCCGTCCCCCAAGACGTCTACGAAGCGGTGAAAGATCGTTTCACTCGGATTGCCGAAGCTCCGGATCCGAAGAAACTCCTCGCCGATACCGTCAAGGAGCGAAGGGTTGACCGTGCCAAAGGGGGCCTCGGTCTGATGCGCCTCACGGCCGAAAGCAAATTCAAGCTCTCCGCCGAATACGAGCAGGGCTTTCTGATTGTCAAAGCGCAATTCCCGATGAGAGGTTTCGCATGAAGGTCCTCACCTACGGTGAAATCATGGACGGCGGCTTGAGTGTCTTTCACTCCGTCGCAAAACTCGATGATCGTCACCTCATCCTGACATTCGAGGGCGTCATCCGGGTCGATAACCCCTATCGCTACCTTCACGCCTACCTCGAAGAACTCGCCAAAGTTCTTCCCAAGCAGAAGATCAGCGACACGACGATGGACTTCGTCAAAATGCGCTTCTGCAATTCCAACGGCTTCTACGTCATCATGGATATCGTCGATGCCGTCTACAACCTCGTCCCGGGGCCCGTCACCGTCCGCCGCATCGCCGACGACGATTGGCAATGTGAAACCCTCCCCATCCTCTTGAACCTCAGCGAAGAGCACATCTCCGCGCGCACCAAGTTCGAAGA
>WBZU01000493.1_pt1 | contig 33497 bp, 23 predicted proteins | sample 5204311 | NCBI WGS metagenome assembly WBZU01 (sample SAMN12344359, study PRJNA552823) | activated sludge metagenome | biome: Activated sludge suspended growth; feature: Nitrification reactor; material: Wastewater; isolation source: activated sludge from nitrification reactor of wastewater...
ACTCACGTCGCAACTTCCGGATTATGTCCCGCTTTATGAAAATGCGTTTGGTACCGATCCTCGAACGTTATCCGCAGCCGAAGTATTCCGTTTGACAGGCCAAGCATTTGCGGTGTTTTCGCGGCGAATGATATCGCGAGATGCACCGTTTGACCGTTGGAATGCCGGCGACGACGATGCCATGAGCGAATCGGCCGTCCGCGGGTTCGAGCTATTTCGCGGAAAGGCCCGATGTGTCGTGTGTCACTCCGGGCCATTTTTCACGGACTATACATTTCACAATGTGTCGACTTCGATACCGGATGCGAGCGGGAAGCGTAAAGACGAAGGGCGGTTTGTCGTGACCGGAAACGAAAAAGATCGCGGCGCATTTCTTACGCCGACATTACGCAGCGTGATCGACTCGCAACCTTATTTTCATGACGGCAGCGTCGGTTTTATTCGCCTGGCCATATCGCATTTCATATCGGCCGAGGCCCTTGCCGATCCCAACCACGATCCCGCCCTTGACCTCAATGAAACGTTCACCGATGCCGAGCTCGACGACCTGGTGGAGTTTTTACGCGCGCTTCGAGGTGCACCCATCAGCCCGGAAATTGTTGCTCCCGAAGATCCAGTCCCTTGAGCCGAGGAGAAGAGCCTTGTGAAAATCGTGAATATCGTCCTGTTTTCCGCATTATGGGCCATCGGTTGCGGTGATGAAAATCCAACACCGACGCCGACGGACAAACCATCCGTCGAACGAGGTGAATACATTGTCGAGCATTTGGGGCCGTGTGGTCAGTGTCATACGCCGCGCGATATGAACGGCATGCCCGACGATACGAAACATTTGGGCGGAAATGATTGCTTCATTGATGTGGATCCCATGGATCCGAACATCGGATGCATTGCCGCGCCAAACATCACGAACCACCCGACGGGTTTGGCCGATCGCTCCGATGATGAAATCAAAGCGATGATTACCAAAGGCACGCGGCCCGACGGTTCCGCCATGTTCCCCATCATGCCGTATTTCCTCATTGCTCGATTCACCCCGACGGACCTCGATTCGATCGTGATGTATTTGCGGACCTTGCCGGCCGTGGATCGAATGACCGCCAAGTCGCAGCCGCCCTTCGACATTCCCATTCCCATGCCCGTGCCGGCATTGGCAGATGCCGAAATGCCCATGCCCACGGTGCAGAACGACGCGACGATGCGTGGTCGATATTTGGCGACGGCCGCGTGTATTTCGTGTCATACGCCGCTGGTCAATCCGATGGACTTCCGGACGCTCGACAAAACCAAATTGTTCGCAGGTGGAAATACGTTTGCATCCGCGGTGCTCGGTTATGCCAGTCCCCCATTGCCGCAGGTGATTTACTCGACAAACCTCACGCCCCATCCCACGACGGGATTGAATTACTCGAAAGCTGAAATCATTGCGTTGCTCAAAACGGCGAAAGACAAGACGGGCGGCAATGTTTGCCCGCCCATGCCGATCAAGGGCGCTTATCAGGGGCTCACGGACAGTGATTCGAGCGATTTGGCCGATTACATTTTGGCCTTGCCGCCCGTGGACAATGCGGTCGCCGGTACGTGCGTAGCGCCGTGATGAAGTGAACGTCCATAACGCAGATCATGTCGGTCACCGTTATGGCACGAACTGGCGCGATCAACGACGCCGGCGTCGTGCGTGCGCGAGGATTGTCAATCCGAACAGAAAAACGCCGAGAGCAACGCTGTTTGGTGACGGAACGGCCAGGGCGCAGGCGCTGCTTTTGGGCGCCTCCGCGGGGGCGGTCGCGGATGGCGTGGGCGGAGGCTGCGTGGACGGTGGCACAGCCGGCACAGGTGCGGAGGAAGGAGCGGCGGAAGGCGCATTGTCGGCGGAAGGAGCCGGTTTTTTGGCCGAAGCGGAGGCGTAAGGAACCGACGCCGAGACGCAACGTAAGTGCGCTTTGAATTTGAAGTGCAGGTGGTCGAGTTTTTCTTCGACACATTTGCCGGCCTCTTCGTGCTGACCCGCTTCGTCGAGGAGGTAGTTTTTACACGCGTCGCCCGCTTTCTTGTCGCGACATTCGCTGACGCCTTCCCCGCCGCGAGGGACCAGGTCGGCGTGGGCCGCGCCTGCGTGCAGGAGCAGAGCTGCGGCGGCGATCAAGGGCAAGGACGATGTCTTGGGCATGGCGTCCGTCCACTCCTATCATCGTTCACGTTTGTAGACCAGGCCCGACGCAAGCAATTCGTTCGCGCGCAGTGCTTGCGCCGCGATGTAATCGTGCCATTCGAGTGTGACACACAATGGCACATCTGCGTGACGCCAAAATCCTGGCAATCGCTCCAAATCGAAAGTTCGCGGAAGAATCGGCTTGTTTTTTCGAGTTGGCACAACTTTTGGATTACGCCTCCGCAACGCCTCGGCTTCGTGCCCCGTGCTTATCGGAGGATATGCATCATGCTTTCACGCACAAAGAAATTCTCGGCTTGGTCCCTTCTTGCGATGACGCTCGGCGCTGCCGCCATGGGCTGTAGCTCGACTCCCGTGGTTGAAGAAGGCTTCGTTTCGGATTCGCCCTTTACGGGTGGCGGAAAGAATACGGACAGCGCCGGAGGAGGAACCGGGACGGGTGGCGGCGAAATGTCTCCCGGTGGCGCCCCGAATGCCGGTGGTGATGGCAGTGCACAAAAGGCCATCCAGGAAGCCGATATCATTCAGGTCGACGGCAACAATCTCTTTGCTCTTTCACAATACGGCGGTTTGTCGGTCATTGATATGACAAACCCGTCGAACTTGTCGATCGTCGGCCATTACCCGATTCAGGGCATTCCTTTCGAGATGTACCTGCAAAACGGCATCGTCTATGCGATGTTCTCGTCGTTCGGGCAATGGGAATGCAACGTCGACTATACGGATTGCAGCTACATTCAATCGAGCCACATCGAAGCGCTCAATGTGCAGAATCCGGCGAACATCACGCAAATCGGTACGTTCGACGTGCCGGGTGAAATCTCGGATTCGCGTATCGTCGGCAGCGTGCTTTACGCCGTGTCGTACGAAAACGGTTATTGCTGGAATTGCAACGACGCGCCGACGACCACGGTCACCTCGATCAATTTGGCCAATCCCGCGGACATTCACGTCGTCGATACCGTTGGTTTCGACAGCTCGGATCCGAATGGATATGGATGGGGCAAACGCAGCGTGACCGTGACGCCCGATCGCATGTTCATTGCCGGGATCGAATGGGATGGAACGAACGACGGTCATTCCACGATTCAGGTCGTCGATATTTCGGACAATGCCGGTCTTTTGCATGTCGGCGCATCCGTGCAAGCTGCGGGCATGATTGAAAGCCGCTGGCAAATGGACGAATACCAAGGTGTATTGCGTGTCGTCAGTCAACCGGGTATTTGGGAAAGCGGCGTTCCGCGAGTCCAAACCTTCCAGGTGAACAATTCCGATTCCGTGACGCCGCTCGGATCGCTCACGATGACGTTGCCCATGCCCGAACGACTCCGTTCGGCTCGTTTCGACGGCACGCGTCTTTATGCCATTACGGCGGAGCAGACCGATCCGCTCTTTACGATCGACGTCTCGAATCCGGCGCAGCCTGCGCAAATTGGCGAGCTTGCATTGCCGGGCTGGATTTATCACCTCGAACCGCGAGGCAATCGTCTCTTTGCGCTCGGATACGACAATGCGAATCCGGACGGTTCGATGAACGTATCGCTCTTCGACGTGGCGGACATGGCGAATCCGACGCTCATCAATCGCGTCGCATTCGGCGGAAATTGGTCGTGGGCGCCCGAGGATCAGGATCGAATTCACAAGGCCTTCAAGATCGATTCGACGCTCGGCGCGATTTTCGTTCCTTACGGCGCGTATTCGTGGAGCGAGCAAGACGGTTATTATGGATGTTCGCAGGTTGAAAGCGGCATTCAAATCGTGGACTTCACGACGAATTCGCTGACCAAGCGTGGTATGGCGCCGCTCGATGGGTTTGCCCGTCGCGCGCTCATTCACCAAGGCAAACTTTTCAGCGTCTCGGATTCCGAAGTCAGCGCTTACGATATTGCCAATCGCGACAATCCGGCGCGCCTCGATCGCATGGGTTTGTCGGCGTGGGTCAATCAATCGGCGCGAGTCGGATCGAACCTCGTGCGTGTTTCGGCGGATTGGTGGACGACGGCCGGAGCGCTCGAAGTTGTTCCGGTGAGTGAACCGGGCCGAGTGGACCCGGTCGGCCGTATCGACCTCAAAGACGTCGTTGGTTTGGAAGACACGAACGATTGTTATGGTTGGGGTTACTTCTATGGCGCGCAGCTCTTCCCGCTGGATTCGTCGCGCGTGGCGATTGCGTGGTCGACGTATCCTTATTACTTCGACGCGGGCCCCGGCGGCGTCGGCGGAACGAATGCGTCGAAAACCCACGTCGTCGTCGTGAATATCGCCAATCCTGCGGCTCCGACGGTCGAAGGACGCATTTCAATGCCTTTCGCGACGCAGACCTGGAGCCAATGGGGATCACTCGACGGCGGTCAAGCCATCTTGAAAGTGGGCAACAAGCTTGTTTTCCGCCGTGTCGAGACGCCGGTGAATGGCGGCGAAGAATCGGCGTGGCTCGAGACGGTCGATTTGTCCAATCCCGCGACGCCGGCGCACCTTGCTCCCCGTCAATTGCCTGATGGATTGGGCCATTCGCTCTTGATCCAAAATGGCTTGCAGGTGCTCACGTCGCATTGGGAAGACGTTCCCGGACAACCGAACAAGGTCAAGTTTTTCATGGACCGCGTTTCGTATGCCAATGGTCAACCGGGCTCGGTTTCTTCGGTGAATACCCCCGGTGCATTGCTCGCGTACGACGCGGCGTCCACGCACGCGCTCACGGTCGATTACAAGCGCACGACGGTCAATGTGCCGACGTCCGATGCTTGCTACCAGACGTACGGGTGGAATACGTGGGTCGAACAGGTCGGCGCGAATTGGCAATGCACGTACATGACGCAGACGCTGAAATTGGTCGACGTCAATCAAAACAACGTCAACCTGCTCGATTCGCAAGCGCTCGACAGCAATGTCAGCTTCTATGGAACGCGCGTGACCGACAGCCGAGTTTTCTCGCAGGGATATCGTTATACCAACAATACCTCGAACTACTCGATCTTCGTGGTCGGCGACATCGGCGGCAATTCGATCCAATCGGCGTGGCATGACATGAATTCGCAAGATTACCTCTGGGCCGTCGCGTCCGAAGGTGATCGCCTCGTCTTGGCGAGCGGTTCGCAACCGGGCATTCACGTGCTCGACGCTTCGGACATGTCGAGCATGGTTTTGGCGAAGAAGGGCGATTTGACCAATTACGTGCAAAACGTCACGCTCGATGGAACGGATGCGCTTTGCGCTCTCGGCCCCTACGGCCTGGAAGTCATCGACATCCAATAAATAGTTTGGCGAAGCAACCTCGGCGTGGGCCCTTTTTCAGGGTTCACGCCGATTCGGCAGGTCAAACCGCCACCCGTTGGTCCGCAGCCACGACGACGGACGTATCGACCCACAGGTTTCCGTCGCATTCCAAAGTCACTTGATAATGCTTCAGTGCTTTGACTGCCGGACCTTTCGTGACGTTCCCATTCGCATCGAATTCCGCTCCATGGCAGTTGCAATGAATTCCCCCGGCGATGATCGCGCCTTTGGAATTCATGTTGCATTGCTGATGCGTACACAAAGAAGACATCGCGTAAAACCCTCCGGCATCGCGCCCGAGGACGAAGCTCGTTCCCTTGATTTGATACAGCCCGTCGGTTGCGAAGGTATCCGCGGTTCCTACACTGTATCCCGCGGGCATGCAGACCATACCGCTGCTGCTGCTCGAAGACGTTGTGCCGCCGTTGCCGCCGTTGCCGCCGATTCCTCCGCTTCCGCCGGCGCCTCCTTCGCCGGCATTACCTCCGCCGCCCAAATCGACATGTTCCACGGTCGCGCTGCAATTGGCACCCAATGCGGCGACCGCGCCGCTCAAGACTTGCAAAAATCGTCTACGTTCGTTCATGTAAAGGCTCCGAATCCGCATAGATAACAAGCCGCACGGGTTCTTTCCAGAAAAAGATCAAAGCCTTGCGGCTCACGACATCGACGCTGCGTCGGCATTCGTTTCAGCTTGCAACGCATCCAGTGGCGAAGCGAACGGCGTCGCGGATGCGTCAAATGACGAAATGGTTTTGGCGGTGAATCCATTGCGTAGGAATCCGGACAGCCTGGATCGATGTTCTTCCGGTACATCGACGGACGAGCCCGCGTCGGGTCCGAGCTGCCGGAGGGCTAAAATGCAACGCGTCGAAAAAAAACCCCGACAAAGATTTGATCTTGTGTCAAACCTTCATTTCTATGAGCTCCACCGAAGGACGTCCACACCCCGCGCCTGTCGATACCGGCGAACGCACCGCCTTGCTGGATGTGATTCGCGGTTTTGCTTTGGGCGGCGTATTCTTGTCGAACGTGTATGTTTGGATGAGCGGCATGATTTTTTTGCCGCGTGAACAGTTCGAGCAGTCCGCGACGAACCTCACGCAGAAAATCATCGGCGGCGTGTTCGGCATTTTGATATCCGGCAAGTTCATGACCATGTTCACGTTCTTGTTCGGGCTCGGTTTGTCGGTGCAATTCGCTCGAGCGGCCGAACGAAATGACTCGGCCGTACGGCGGTATGTACGGCGAAGTTTGGGGCTGGTTTGTCTAGGCGTATTGCATTTGTCACTGCTTTGGTATGGCGATATCGTGCACGTTTATGCCTTGATGGGCCTGTTCGTGCTTTTCTTCCGAAATCGATCCACGAAAACCTTGATCATTTGGGGGCTTTTGTTGACCCTGACGGTGGTTCCCATCGGGATGTGGCTGGAATTGTCACTCCCCAAGGTATTGGCCACGACGGACGCGGCAAAAACAGCCTTGGCCGAGCAAACGGCAAAGAGCGATTCGTTTCAGCGGCAAGCATTGGAGGTTTTTCGAGGACAATCGTACGGGAGCGTCATACGCATGAATTGGGCTGCGTATCGGCACTTTTATACCGGCCCGATTTTCATGGCCTACAACATCGCGACGCTCGGCAACTTTCTTTTGGGGCTGGCCGCGGGACGATTGAAGTGGTTTCAGGACGTTCCCGCTCACCGTACGGCGTTCAAAAGAATGCTTGGTTGGGGCATTGTTGCGGGTATCGTTTCGGTCATCGTCGCGGTCTTGATTAGGCATTTTTCTCCGAGCAAAACGCCGATGCAAGACGGTCCGGTCCTCAGTTTCATCATGTCCGTTCTGCAAAATGTCCGCACGTTGGCTTTCGCGCTCGTCTACATGTCGGCGATCGCGCTTCTTTTTCAGCGCCCGCGCTTCCAAAAGTTTTTCTCGATATACGCTCCCGTAGGACGGATGGCATTATCGAATTACCTTGCTCAAAGCGCCATCGGCATGTTTGTCTTTCTGGGCCTCGGACTTGGCCATATCGGTGACATTCGGCCGCGCTGGACCGTCATCATGCCGTGCGTTGTATTTGCGGTGCAAATGGTCCTGAGCGCCCTCTGGTTGCGATATTTCCGATTTGGTCCCGTCGAATGGCTCACGCGCTCGATTACGTACGGCGAATGGCAGAAGATGCGAAATGGATGAAGCGCGCTCCGTCTTTCGGGATGGTCTGCCGGTCGGCGCGATTGCGATGGATGGTGCGACGTTATCATCCCGAATTTTTCGTCGGATGCAGTTGAATGTGGTTCCGTCGTTCGCTACAAGGGCGGCATGAATCTTTCCATCCCGTTTCCGCAAAGTTATTGGGTCGAGCCGCAAATGCTCTGCGCCGGGCATTACCCCGGTGATCGTGACGCCGACGTTCGTCGCCAAAAAATCGCCGGCCTCGTTCAATGTGGCATTCGCCGGGTCATCAATTTGATCCCCGAAAGCGAAACGGGCCGAAATGGCGAGCCGTTTGTCCCGTATCAGCCGGATCTGGAGGTTTTTGCTCGCGATGCCGGACGATCGGTCGATTGTCTACGCATGGGATTCCCGGACGGCGGCGTGCCCTCGACAAACCTCATGAGCGCCATTTTGGATGTGATTGACAGCTCGTTCGCGGCGCGCGAACCCGTGTACGTGCATTGCTGGGGCGGGCACGGACGCACGAGCACGGTGATTGGGTGTTATTTGGTCCGGCACGGAACGCCGCCTAACGTGGCAATCGATTGGATCCTCGGGTGGCGTGCGAATTTACCGCGGAATTGGTTTCCCTTTCAAAACGAGCAGCAGGCCTTCTTGGAGGCGTGGAAAGCAAAGCAATGAAGGGTTTTGTTCGCCAAAACAAATCGCCCCCATCGTGAGCGATATGGTCCGCAATCGCAAAGTCATCAAGTATTCGTCCCGCTTTTGCGCTAAACTCGAGACGTCATCCGTGGAGGTTTCGTCATGATGAAACGGTGCGAGTTGAAGATCGTCTGGTTGTTATGGGCGGGTATGTTCCTGGCAGGATGCGAATCACAAGGCGAAACACCCTTTGGAAAACCTTGTGACACAGGCGCGGATTGCATATCGGATTTTTGCGTCGGCGGCGAAGCGGGCAGCGTACTCGCACCATTTTGCTCGGATGATTGCACCAATAAAAAAACCGGCGACGAGTGCGGCGGTGGAGCCGGCAAATGCATCGCCGACTTCGTGTCGTGGTGCTGGTTGCCCTGCCAAACCGATGCCGAATGCGCAGCCGTCAATCCGAGTCGTCCCGTATGCAGCCTGATCTCGGCGAGCGGCGTGGATTCACCTTTTAAGGTTTGTATCGGAAAACCGGCGATGTAAAACGGTTTGGCATCTTCCAGGGACAACGACACCTGCGATGCGACAGCAAAAAATCGTTGCGCTTGGAGATACCTTTGCTAACTTCCCCGACTGTTCAGCCGCTCGGCGCACGTTTCCCGCGTGCTCCAATTCTCCAAGGAAAGACAACCTGTGGCCCAACATCGGATCTTCGCCATGAGCTTCGCGAGCATTTACCCGCTCTACGTGCAAAAGGCGGAAAAGAAGAATCGCACCAAAGACGAAGTCAATCAGGTCATTTGTTGGTTGACGGGGTACGACGTCGCCGGCTTGGAAAAGGTCATTGCCGATAAAGTGGATCTTCAGGCGTTTTTTGCCCAAGCCCCCGCAATGAATCCGAATGCGAACCTCATCAAAGGCGTCATTTGCGGTTATCGCGTGGAAGAAATCGAAGACCCGCTCATGCAAAAGATCCGCTACATGGACAAGCTCGTGGACGAATTGGCCAAGGGGAAGAAAATGGCCTCGATCCTGCGCGCGTGACAATAGCGGAGTTTCCCGGCGTTTTCTCGAATGATGTATTTTCTATTTGGCGTCGGGATCCGCCATCACCGCGTCGTCGAGCCGAATACCCAATTCACTACCAATTTCCGCCAAGTCGGCGCTGATGAATACCGTCATTCCGTCGCTCTGCGCGTGACGGCCGATTTGCAATTTGCCGACGACGGTTCGAACAAGAAACACGATACGCGCAAATCCGTCGAGCGTCGCGGGCCTCAGAACCGACATCGCCGACTCGAATGCTTCATCGTTCCGTGGCGGAGCGCCGCGCGTATCGACGATGATCCGATGCTCGGCTCGGTTTATCGATGCGTAGGACGCCAGTATGCGATCGAAGGCCCAATGCAAGGTGTTCATATCGGGGTAAGGCACGGGCCGGCGTGTAATGAGAGCCAACCGCAATGCCGGATCATAACGAACCAGCAGGTAAGGATTGCTCTCGAGAACTCGGAATGTAGGCCGAGACAAGGGCGAAGGCCCAGTGTGTATCATAGCGACGAACGCAATCTATGCGAAGCAGCGGAAAATGCAATGCCGCATTTCATCCTCCGGCGCACTCAAGCGCCCAGTACCGCCCGCACGCCGGCATCGAAGATAGCCTGACCCATACCCGCTTCTCCGCGCCCGAACCCGCGTTCGCCGGCATCTCGTCGATGAATCCAATCCGGATGATTCTCGGCATCCAAAAATGCATCGGGATGCGGCATCAACCCGAATATCCGTCCCGTCGCATCACACAACCCGGCCGCTCCGTCCGGCGAGCCATTTGGATTGGCAGGCCAAACTTCCGTCGGCCGGCCGTACGCATCGGCATATCGTAAAGGCACGAGGTGTTTCTGCGTGATGGTTTGTCGGGTCGCTTCGTCCTGAAACAAAAGCTTGCCTTCTCCGTGACGGCTTGGCAATTCAATCGTCTGCGCGAGCCCGCGCGTCCACACGCACGGACTCTCCGTATCCACCGAAAGCCGCACCCAAGTATCGAAATAGCCCAAACGATCATTGTGTACGAGCGCCGCCGATTGCGCCGCCAAACCCGTCCCCGGTTTTCGATCGAGCGCCGGAAGTAATCCCAGACAAACCAAGGTCTGAAATCCATTGCAAATCCCCAGCGCCAAACCCCCGTCGTCCACGAACCTGGCCAACGCATCACCGAGCCGAAATCGCAGACGATTGGCATACACGCGTCCGCTTTGGATATGGTCCCCAAAGGAAAAACCACCCACGAACGCGAGAATATGATAGCCGACCAAAACGTCTTTTTCGTGCGCCTTGTCGAGCACATCGTGCAAATGCGCCGACGTCACCGTCGCTCCGGCTCGAGAAAACCCCGCCGCCGTTTCCACTTCGCAATTCAGGCCATACCCCGTCAAGACGAGGACCCGTACGTCGCGTGTATCAGTCGCCATGGTTTTCCTCCTCGAACGCCGAGCTCAGCTTTGTCGTGTCCACATCGACCAGCGTCCGTCCCGCCTGCGTGATCCGCAAATACCCTCGCCCCGCGCGTGATTGCGCAATTTGCCCGCAACGTCTCAAGCCCTGCGCCCCGAGCAATGCCTCGAGTGCATTCGTTTGATCCGGACGAACCGTCAACAGAATGCGCCCCGTCGATTCACTAAATAACGCAGTCGGTGGATCCAGCCCCGGAGCTGCCGCATCGAGCGCCGCGTCCACTCCCAAATTCCCGGCAATGGCCAAATGCGCCAGCGCCACCGCCAATCCGCCTCGACCCACGACCTGCGCCGAACGAATCAAGCCTTCTGCGTGTGCCTTGGCAAATGCCTCATATCGCGCGGCGTTCGTCGCGAGGTGCGTCTTCGGAACATCGGCCATCGGTTTTCCGGCCAAACGCTCCACCTCCGAACCTCCGCATTCGTCACGCGTTTCACCCAGCACATAAAGCACATCCCCGGCTGCACGAGGCACGAGCGACAACGCATTCCCCACATGCTCCATTTGCCCCATCACGCTGACGAGAAGCGTCGGAGGTACCGATATTTTCACGCCGTCCAATACGGCGTCGTTTTTCATCGAATCTTTGCCCGAAACAAGCGGCAATCCATACGCTTTGCACGCATCGAACAATCCTTCACACGCGCGCACCAGTTGCGCGAGTTTATGCGCGCCATCCGGCGCCGACTTGCTCTCAATCGGATCCGGCCAGCAAAAATTATCCAATGCCGCCAAGCGATCGATTCGCGCGCCCGCACATAACACCCGCCGCACACCCTCGTCCACACATGCCAGCGCCATTTCGCGCGCATCGAGGTCGCTGTAATAAGGATGAATTCCCTCGCCGAGCACCACGCCTTCATCGCGCCCGATTCGCACCCGCATGACCGTTGCCGCCGCCGGTACGTTCCGAAAAACCCCGACGTGCGGCTTGATCACCGAAAGCCCTTTGACTTCATGATCGTAATGTTTTGCATACCGATCGTCGGAACGAACATTCGGTCGAGCGAGCAATTGCAGGACCCATTCTTCGAGCGGCTTCGACGCCCACAAATCTTGACGTTCCGCCGCGGTCATCTCGTGGCGAGCGGGGGGATTCCAACGCGCTTTTCGCGTCATTTTGGGCAATCCGCCGTGTAAAAATTCCAGCGCCAAATCGCATACGTTCGTCTCGCCATACTTCACGACGAGGCGCCCGCTTTGCGTGAATTTGCCGATTACGGTTGCTTCCACTTCGCGTCGGGCGGCGAGATCCATGAAGGCGCTCAGTTTGTCTTCCGGAACGGCCAAGGTCATGCGCTCCTGCGCTTCGCTGACCAAGATCTCCCACGGCAAAAGCCCCGGGTATTTCAGCGGCACGAGCGATAAGTCCAGCTCCGCGCCGCCGGTCGCTTCCGACATTTCCCCCACGCTGCTCGACAAACCTCCGGCTCCGTTGTCGGTCATTCCGCTGTAAAGGCCCAGATCTCGAGCCTCCGTCAACATGTCGAACATCATTTTTTGCGTAATCGGATCCCCGATTTGCACTGCTTGTACGGGTGAACTTTCATTCAGCTCGACGCTCGAAAATGTCGCCCCATGAATGCCGTCTTTGCCGACGCGTCCCCCGACCATGACAATGAAATCGCCGGGTTTGGTATATTTTTGATGCGTGGGTTTTCCCGCGACGGTCGTCGGCATGACCGCCACGGTTCCGCAATACACCAAGGGTTTTCCGATGTACCGATCGTCGTACAATTCAAATCCGCGCATGTACGGAATGCCCGATTGATTTCCGCCGTCGATGACGCCGCGATGCACGCCTTCGCGAATACGCCGCGGCGGCATCAGGCCTTTGGGCAATTTCCCCGTGAAGTTTGGCGGGCCAAAACAATATCCCCACACGTTGGCCAAAAGATCCGCGCCCAATCCACATCCGAAACTATCGCGATTGACCCCGACGATGCCCGTCATGGCTCCGCCGTAAGGATCCAGGGCCGAAGGCGAATTGTGCGTTTCGACCTTGTAGACCAAATGGTCCTGCTCGGTAAAACGCACCACGCCCGCATTGTCGCTGAAAACCGAAACGAGAAAGTCGCCGTCTTTGTCGAGCTGTTTGCCCTGACGATCCGCGCGCACCGCGTCCGTCGCCCCGACGATGTACGTCTTGAACAACCCCCGGGAAAAGTCGCGTTGTACTCCGTCCGGCCCGACATAATCAATGGGCGCATTGAAGATTTTATGCTTGCAATGTTCGCTCCACGTTTGCGCGATGCATTCCAGCTCCGCGTCGGTCGGATCGCGTTTTTCCGCCGCAAAATATGCCTTCGCCGCCTGCATTTCCACGAGCGACAACGCCAAGAGCCGCTCTTTCGACAACGTTTCGAGCGCCGCATCATCGAGCGTACCGAGCGGCACGCGATCCACCGCGGGAGCGAGCGCCGCACCCGCTCGAGGAATCGTCAAATCCACCTGTCGTGGAGGTGATTCCAGCCGAATCTTTTGAATGAGCGGATTGTGCAAGACTTCGGCCGCCGCTCGTGCGACGTCATTTTGCGACAAACCCCAAATCAGATACATCGTCGCCGAATACACCTGACCCGCGAGCGTTCGTCCGAGCACATCTTCGCAGGCGGTTTTTGCCGTTTTTCCGACGGTATCGGTAACTCCCGGGGCAAATGACACCGTCAAAATCCAGGGAGTACCGTGGGTCGTGTCGTCGGGTAAAACGCCGAGCGCCGAGACTTCCACGACCGGATCGGTGATGGCCGCGAGAAACCGTTCGGCTTCTTTGGCATCGATGTCGAGATCACAAAGGAACAATTTTCGCGTGCGGACCCGAGCTGCACGCAGATTCAACCAGTCCTCGAGCCGACGTTCGGTCATCGCGCCGAGCGCGTCGGGGACATGCGGTCGATTTTCGATCTCCAAACGAAAGATGGGCATGGGGGCTCCGTTTTTTCGCGGCGCCCGCCCTGTAGCACAATTTTGGAGGGTGGGGGAGTTGGGAAGAAAAATTCTCGCGACGCACGCGTTCGCGCGTCAAACGCGACGCTAGGGTACGACAAACACCGCGGCGTTCATTCCGATGAGCGCGTGCGGTTGGCAATAATAGGGGAATGTTCCGGGGTTCGTCATCGTGAACATCTTGGTTGTGCCTATATTCGTGACGGGAATGAACGGGCCACTTGAAGCGGGTATCTTCACGCCGCCGCTGACAATGCCGCCTTCGAGCACGTGCGCGACGAAATTGCCGTTAAACGTGAGGGTTGTTCCGGCTTTCACTTTGATGCACTTGGGTGCGTATGTGAAATTGCCGTTGGCGAATGTAATGGCAGGCGGCGTCGTCATCGTGAAATCTTGTGCCGTTTTGATATCACAGCCATTCACGCTCGCGGCACAAGCACCGGCATAACACATGCCGCTCACGCATTCCGTGTTTCCGGCGCATGCGCTGCCATTGCACTTCAAACAGATGCCGCCGCAATCGACGCCGGTTTCCGTGCCATTTTGCGCCATATCGTTGCAGGTTGCCGTTGCGCAGACCATGGCATTGCAATACCCGCCGGTGCAGTCGCTATTTGCATTGCAGACCTTACCGTTCGCGCAGCCGGAACACATCGAACCGCCGCAGTCGATGTCCGTTTCCGAGCCATTCTTCGCCATATCCGTGCACGTCGGGGTCGCGCACGTCATCATCGAATTGCAAAACGAGCTCACGCAATCCGCATTGCTTCCGCAGCCCTGACCGTCCATGCAACCGGGACAAGCGAATCCGCCGCAATCCGTGTCGGTTTCGTCGCCATTTTGCACCATATCCATACACGTTGGCGCCCCACATTGCATCATGGCATTGCAATACGTGCTCGCGCAATCACTATCGACCATGCATCCTTGACCGTTCATGCAATCGGTCATGCACGAGCCGCCGCAATCCGTATCGGTTTCGCTGCCGTTCTTGAACCCGTCATTACAGGCCGGAGTCGCACACATTTGCGTCATTGGATTGCAGAATCCGCTCTGACAATCGCCGTAAACATTGCAACCTTTGCCGTCTACGCAATCCGCGGGACACGTACCACCGCAATCGACGTCGGTTTCCAAACCGTTTTTCTTTGTATCCACGCACGTCGGAACGGAACACATCATGCCCGTACACACCTGGCTGATGCAATCCGTGCCCGTCATGCATTGCTTGCCGTCCGCGCATCCGCCGCATGAACCGCCGCAATCGATGTCGGTTTCTGTGCCATTCTTGGTCATGTCGCCGCATTGTGTGGCTTGACAAAGGTTTCCTTGACAAACGTTGGACATACAGTCCGTACCGGAATTGCATTCCACGCACGCTCCGGACCCATCACAAAGCTTCCCGCCTGCTTCATTGCAGGCAAGACCCGCATTTTCCGGCGGATATGCGGGCATACCATTGGAGCACGTATCCCGCGTGCACGCCTTGTTATCGGACACGGTGTCGGCGTCGTCATAGACAGGCGTAATGCCGCCATTCCCATCGCATACGGATCTCTTACAATCCCCGGCCATTTGCATTTGTGCCGGGGTATCCGCGGCGACGTTGGTCTCGACACAGGCTCCCAGCACGCAATCGACCGTAATGCATTCATTCGCAGGCGCCAAGCAATCGCCGGCCGTTATGCACCCCGGTCCGCCGCCATTGCCACCCAGTCCGGAATTTCCCGTACCCGAACTGCTCGATGAGGACATCGGAAAAGGCGTACCACCGCCCGCCGCCGTTTCCACGGGAAATGTATAGTCTTCCAGGTCCCCAAAAAGAATCCGCGCGCAACCGCTCGTCACAAGCAACGGCATCAGCAAATATTTAGTTCCATTTCGCATTAGAATCTCCCGCTGAAAGTAACAAACCCGTGTTGTTGCCCCGCTCCGACGTTCAGCTGCAAATGACGCTCCGCAGCGGTTTTCTTTGGAATGCTGCGCGTCAGCTCCACAAGACCAACGACCGCCAATGCGCCGCTCAGCACGAGCGATGTCGTTGCGGCATCGGCCCACATCGTTCCTTCTTCCAATGCGGCTGCTCCCGCTTTCTTACAAACAAGCTGCGTCGCAACTCGCGGACAACCTTCTTCAACATCGCCCTTTTTCGTGGCGGCAATGATTCCCAAAACACCTGCGCCTACCCCGCCCGCGGCGGCCACGCCAAACCACATCCGACCCAGGTTTCGTTGAAACGATGGGCTCGCGGGCGTTTCAACGGCTGGTTTTAGTAGTTTGTCCGGGAACCTTTCCGAGGTGATGTGCACGTCCGGTACGGGTGCTGGAACATCAACCTTTACCGGAGCAACTTCGACCGGTGTCAAATCCACCTCGTTCACGGGTTGATCATTTGCCAACGTGACCGTTTGCGATTGGTCCGGGCCGTCTTTTTTGCGGACCGTGATGACGTGATCCCCTGGATCCTGCGGCCAATCGGTATTCAACTGCGGCAGTGCGTCGCGGCCGTCCACCTGCACATCGATGTCTCGCGGAGCCTCACCACGCCAAATCAGTTTTAGCTTCGGTACCGATTCATTCAGCGCTTGCACGCGCTCCGCCGCCTTGGCCCGTCGTTCCTTGTGTTTCATCAATTCCGCTTGTTCTAGATCTGCCGTTCCCGTTAAATACTCCTTGTAAAGGCCCAACGCCGTCGCCGTGCGCCCCTGGAGATCACGGCAAAGGGCCAATGTGTACAATCGCCCGAACTTCGGCTCGATATCATAACTCTTCTGGAGCATGCGACACGCATTCTCGTAATCTCCCTCCCGCATGAGCGGAACGGCGTCGTCATAAATTTTGGCAGGATCCGGGTTCGTTTGTCCGAGCGCATCTGCTTCAATGCCCAACACCAGTGGTATGCATACGCCGAGCCGTAATCTCGGATGAAACCAATTCTTCATCTTGCACCTCAATCCTGTGGGAGTATCGTCGCGTCATTCGGCGCGCTTTGTTTTTTCTTGAAGGGTTGCACTGTTACAGATGGACGAACCGTGCTTGTCGGGGCAACTGCCGAAACACTTGGAGCTGCGATTGCGTTTGGAATCGCCGCCAACGCGGACACGTTTGGTGCAGACGTCGTTTTCTCTACATTCGACGCACTTGCCAAAGTCTCCGGTGCGGACGCCATCGGAGCCAAATCGCTCGACAAAGGCGCCGATGCGACGGCACTCGGCAGCAACGTCGGTAATGCCGCCTCAGCTTCCTGCAATGCAGGTATTTCGATTCGCGCTGCGGACTCCGCTGCCTTTTCGGACGACGCGCCAAACCCTTTGAACACCAAGAATCCGCCGAGGCAAACGGCTGCGGCCGTTCCAAAACCTATGAGCACAAACGATCGCAAAGGAGACGATGGTTTGGATCGGTTATCCGGCGTTTCCGGCGAAGAACCCACCACCGCCAATTGCGTTGGCGCCGTGCTCCGTAGAGGCCCCGAAGGAGACGAATTGCTCACGGACGGCAACAAAATCGTCGCCGTATCGTTCAAAGGATTGGCTTGCAGCAACATCGTTTTTTCCGTGTTTGGCGGGAAGAACGACGACTTGATTTGGGACTCCTCGTCATTCGGGGAGCACACGCCGAGAGCATCCGCCAAGGCTATGACCGCTTCGCCTGCGCTTGCGAATCGTTCGGTTGGATTCGCCGCCGTCGCTTGGAAAAACCACGCGTCAAAGTCTTTGGGTAATTCCACACCGTACAGTTCCCACGCGCGAGAAACCGCTGATTCCGTAGGACCGTGAGATGCGTGAATTGCGAACGCGATTACCTCACCGGCCATTTTGGATTCTTTGAACCAATACGGTTTGCCCACGAGAAGCGTAAAAGCAATCATTCCCAACGCGAAAATATCCGTCGCTCCGGATACCGCGCTTTGCAGCAAAAACTGCTCGGGTGCCATATACAGCGGGGTTCCCAACGCCCGAGTCGCATTGGCTTGGGTGTGCGCATCCTTGACAATCTTCGCAATGCCGAAATCGAGCACCTTTACGCGCGGGCGACCGCGTCCCCGCTCGCTCAAAAACAAATTATCCGGCTTCAGATCACGGTGAACAATCCGCGCCTGATGTGTCAGATCCAACGCCAAGCTTGTCTCGTACAAATACCGCACGACATCTTCGCGGGATAAGGCCCCCACTCGTTTGACGAGTTTGCCAAGATCTTCTCCACGCAACAGTTCCATGACAAGAAACGGCATCCCCGTCGCTTCATCAATACCCGCGTCGAAAATATCCACGATGTGCTCGCTCTCGATTTCCGCAGCGACGCGAGCTTCCTGCCGAAAACGAGCCCGAAGTTCGTCACTCGAAACATAGTGCGCATGCATCACCTTGAGCGCTCGACGTCGATTCGTCTCGATGTGCACAACCTCGTACACCGCCCCCATACCTCCCACAGCCATGCGCCGTTCGACAAGGTACCTGCCGACAAACACCGACCCCACAGCCAATTCCGAGAAAACCGCGTTTTCCATCTGGATCGTCACTTCCGGTGCATCAAAGCATGCCCGTTCCCAGTACCATCCGAAGCATGGTCAAACCTGTAAAGTAAAACCATCTCGTCGTCCAACGGAAAATCGTGCATGCGCGATTGGCGCAAGGTTTGCCGTAGACCGGCATGCGGTTTGACCGGTACGAGGTGATTCTCAGACGCACTGCTCGACAACGCAAACCACCGGTCGGGTGCTCCAGGCTGCGTGATGTCTATAGTGCATAGCAATTCAATTCATTTGCAGGCAAACCTGAGAATCGTTTAATATACTTTGATGCTCAAAGCTTTGCTGCATCGAAAGCTTCCTCGCAGTACCGTGGATTATGATGACTATACCGAAGATGTTGTTCGGATAGAACCAACGCGGCGTGAGGATCCACTCACGGCGACAATCTTGGAGCGATTCGCGTACCTTCCGCCCGGCATGACGTGGAAAATTCTTTCTCGAGTTTGCAAGCTGCCGGCGAGCGGTTCCGCCTTACCATTGGATTCTCCCGTGGGGGTTCCCGAGTTCAAATTCCGGCCTGGACTTTGTCCGGGCATGGTCGGCGCGAATATGAATCGTGTCGAGCCAGATGTGCTGATTTCTTAGGGTGATAAGTTGCTCGTCATCGAAGCGAAGCATTATGGGGATCAACACCCCAATCAATGGATCGAACAGATTCGTGCAGTGCGCGCAGTCCCCAAACATTCGAGCAGACAAACCTTCCCCGACGGATTCACGATTGGACTGAGCGATCGTAATGTAATCATTGCCGATCTTCGCGCCCTCGAACCCTCACCGTCCGCCTTTGCGCGAATCAAACCGTTGCGCAACCGCTTCCAAGTTGTGCCCTTTCAGCGCCGCTTCCAGCATGTCCGGCAATGCATTCGGTGTACATGCAAAACTCGGTACGCCGAATGCCGCAAACTTTTTCCCAAGTTCCGTATCGAACGCCGGCGCGCCGGAGTCATCGAGCGCCAACAAAACCATCGCTTTCACGCCGCTGCGCGCAAGATCCTCCATCCGCCGCACCAATTGCTCCTGATTGCCGCCTTCAAAAAGATCCGTCAGCAAAATGAACAAAGTCTTTTGCGGGTTTTTGACCAAACCTTGGCAATAACCAACCGCACGATTGATATCCGTGCCTCCGCCCAGCTGAATTCCAAAAAGCAAATCGACGGGATCCACAAGCCGCGGCGTCAAGTCCACCACCTCCGTATCAAATGCGACGACGTGCGTCTCGAGCGCCGGCAAACTCGCCAAAATGCTCCCCATCACCCCGCCGTACACGACGCTGCCGGCCATCGATCCCGATTGATCCATGGCGACGATGACGTTCCATTCTTTGCGCCGATGTTGCCGTGCAAAAAAGAAAAACCGTTCGGGAATGATCGTTCGGCGCTGCTTTTCATAATTCTTCAGGTTTTTCCCGATCGTCCGACGCCAATCGATGTTCGGTAAACTCGGAATCGGTTGATGCCGCGATCGGTCGAGCGCCCCGCGGACCGCTCGTTCCAGCGCACCTTGCATCTTCTTTTTGATTTCTTCGACGACCGCGCGCACAATTTCCCGCGCCGCATCTTTGGCCCGATCGGGAATCATGTTTTTCATGGACAAAAGCGTGCCCACCATATCGACGCTCGGCGTGATTTGCGCCAACGCCTCCGGCTCGAACAGCAGCTCTTTCCAATCTTTCTTTTCAATCGCGTCCTGCTGAATCACCGCCACGATGTCCTGCTCGAAGTATTTGCGAACATCGCCCAGCCAAGCGGCGATACGCGGTCGACTTTTTCCGAGGCCCGCGCGCCGCCCTCCGCCCTTTTTATCCGGCTCGGCCTCCTCCAGATCATACACGGCGCCGAGCGCCATATCCATTTCGGACATTTCCCGGCTGAGCAATCCCCCGGCTCCTCCCGCACCGCCGGGACCCGAACCCGACAATTGATCCTCCACGCGTTTTCCCAAAATCAGACGCCAGCGTTGGACACGATCAAAAGACATCGGGCTCGCGGGCGCAGCGGGCACTGCGGGTGCGGCCGGCGTCGTTGCCGAGGTGGCAGGGGGCGGAACAGGGTTTTTCTTGGCCATATCAAAAATCCAAATCCCCGAGACCCTCGAGGTCCGATTGCAGAGCTTCGATTTCCGAGTCGTCCACCTTCGTTTCGATGGCTTGGACGAGCTCTCTTTCGCCGCCACCCCAAATTTGAGTCAACGTCGTGGCAATTCGTCGCGCTTCGCTCGTTTCGAAACTCCCGAATGCCCGACGGAGCGCCACGACGGCCCGTTTGAATGCTTCGTCATCCAACGCTTCGATGAATGCGTTCATCGCCATCCACAGAGACTTTCGCGCGAGCAACGCATAACGATTACGCGTGGCCAAACCCTCGAAAAACCCGGCGCCTTCCGTGGGACTCACGCCCGGCGACAATCGCCGCGAAATGCGCTGATCCAGCACGTCATCCGTCAGTTTTCCGCGCTCCAGTAAAATCGCACACGCTACACCCGCGACGTGCGGGGACGCAAACGCATCATCCGCAATGGAATCGAGCGTCCGGACGAACCTATCCACATCGAGTTTGTCCTCGAATACATGCGCCACTTGATGCAAAAACGACAAGGCTTCGCCGACCTTGCGCGACGCGTCTTCATTACAACGGCTCGCTTCGGGCACGAGCAACAGGCCGCGCAAGAACAATTGCGCCACGAGCGGCTCGAGCGGCGTCATATCGAATTGACGTACATCGCGATAAGCCGCCAAATGGGACAGTTCGAGCGCTGACGTCGCGAGCGCGACAAAATCCCCGTCGTTCACGCACAATGCTTGCACCCGGGAAAACGCTTCGTCGGTCGCATCGTGTAAATCGCAAAGCACGGCGTTTTTTACGATATGCGCCGCGTCCAGCACATTGGCAGAGGCAGCCAAAGCATCGCTGATTTTTCGTGCGGCGGCGATTTCGATGGTATCGCCCAGCAAAGCATTGTCCACCAAATTGATTTCGCAATCGGGCGTCCAGCGCGCCGACCAAATCTCCTTGAACGAGTTCTCCCGGCGATCGTCGGGCGTTGTTTTGTCCGTCGCAAAAGGAATCCCCAAAGCGACGAGGCGATGCAAAAAGATCGACCGATTGCGATCGCGAAAGGCCGCATCCTTCGATTGGACGCTCTTATTTTCACGTAAATCGAGCCAATCTTTGTACGTCGCGCCTTTGATGAGTTGTTCCTTGTCCTTCAGATATTCTTCGAGGCGCAGGTCTTTGATCGTCGTCTGAAAATCGTCTTGTATCGATGTGCGCAAAACCCCCGGAGGAACCGCACCGATGGCATCACCGACGATCATGTCGCGCAAAAATCGTTCAATCACCTCCGGTTCGCCGTGACCCAAACATGCCGCCGCGGCGTTTTCATAATCACCGAGCGTCGGCGAATGCGAATCACGCAATACCGCGACTCCATTGGCCAAACGCACCGCTTCGATGACGTCCGCGGTCGATCGAACCATTCCCGCTTTACGCAATCGCCCGGCAAGCTCGGTCAAAAGCCATTTTCCCATGCCCGCCGTCGAGCCGTTTTGTTTGGCTTCGTCATAAAGCGCTTGGAAATACGCCGGCGCCTTGTTTCCTGCGCCATAACCCGATTGCGAGCTCAATCGAAAATAGCTGTATGGCATCAACGTTCGTGTCACGGGCGCCCGCGGCAATTTCGCCACGTCTTCGTCGCTCATGGCGGGTTCTTCCGCATTGAGCACCGGGGCGTGGAATGCCCCGCAAACCACCACGATTTTTTGCGGATCGTGACCCTCGGCGATGGTTTGTCGAATCTTGCGCCGCATATACGCCTCGCGTACGAGCGTATGCGCACGTCGCGCGTCGCTTTCGTATTCGAGCGCCCGCAACTGTTTGCCGAACTCAAAAATAGCCAATCGATACGCGTCCGGCTCCGTCGAATGCTCGAAATGCCGCTCCCACCAGGCATCATGATCCGCTTCGCCGGAAAGCTCCGCAATGGCGGTATAAGGATCGCCCAAATAACGCTGCGTATCCGATTCTTCCGTTTCGGCGCCGTCGTCCGTCGTTTCGTCGTCCGTCGGTGCGTTTGCGGGATCTTCGTGCGAACACCCTTCGTCCTCGGACAAACGTTGGCCCAGGTAGACCTCGGAAGGTAAATCAATGAACCGCGCCAAACGATTTCTCTGCAGAGCCCAGCGCAGCGCGATCCACTCGGGCGAATACGCGGCAAGGGGATACAGGACCGAACGAACAGGGCGCTGTTGCGTAAACGAAAGCAAGGCGACGGGCGGTTTGGTTCGTTCGTCGCTCAAGTATTGAATTTCGTCCGTCGCGTCGGCGGGACCTTCCACGAGAACCGCGGTCGGATCGATTTTCGCCAAAAACTGCTCGAGGTGCCACGCGCCCATGGGGGACAAATGGCGCACGCCGAAAATATGGGCCAAAGGTCCGGTTTCGGGTGCCGAGTTTGTCGCCGCCATGATGGTCAAACCAATTCCTTACACGCTCGGTACAGCGCGTCCCAATCACCACCCCGCTTCTTCATCACGTTTTCCAAGTATTCGACGAACACCGATTCGTCGCGCGAATCTTCTTTGATCACGGCCCCGAGCAATCCGGCCGCGAGGTCCCGTTCATTGACGCGCCCCGTGCCGAAATGCCCCGCCAGCGCCATGCCATTACCCAACACCGAAATGGCTTCCGCCGTCGACAACACCCCGGAGGGACTCTTGATTTTTTGCTTTCCATCCAGCGTTTGACCATTACGCAATTCTTGGAAGATCTGCACCACCTTGCGCACCGCTTCTTCCGCCGGAGGCGCCGAAGGCAATCGCAAAGACGAACCGATTTCTTTCACACGTCGCGAAACAATCGCCACTTCCGTGCTCAAATCGCTCGGCACGGGCAAAATGACGATATTGAAACGTCGCTTGAGCGCCGCGCTCATGTCGTTGACGCCGCGGTCGCGCGTATTTGCCGTCGCAATCACGTTGAAACCGCGTTTGGCCTGTACGTGATGCCCGAGCTCCGGCACGGTCAATACTTTTTCGCTGAGCAGCGTAATCAGCGCGTCCTGCACTTCCGACGGACAACGCGTGATTTCCTCGAAGCGGACCAGTTTCCCTCCATCGAGCGCCCGGTAAATGGGCGAAGGCACCAGCGCTTTTTGGCTCGGGCCTTCCGCCAAGAGCAAAGCGTAATTCCACGAATACCGAATTTGCTCTTCGGTCGTGCCCGCCGTCCCTTGAATGAGCAATTGCGAATCACCGGAAATTCCCGCCGCGATATGTTCCGAAAGCCAACTCTTCGCCGTTCCGGGCTCGCCAATCAAGAGCAATGCCCGATCCGTGGCGAGCGTCGCAATGGCGATTTCCACGAGACGCGGGGAACCGATGTATTTCGGCGTAATGACCGTATCGCCGACCTTTCCACCCAAAATATACGTCAATACGGATTTCGGCGAGAGCTTCCATCCCGGCGGCAGCTCACCCTTGTCCGCAGCCGCGAGCGCTGCGAGCTCGTGCGCAAAAAGCCGTTCCGCTGGTTCACGCAAAACATCGCTCTTCGCGGCCGAGGTCTCGTCGTTTTGCTTGTTCGCTTCTTTTTTCGTCGCCATAACGGTTTTTCTCGAAGGGTGGGTTGGTCGGGATGAAAGGATTTACGAGTTTGACGGAACAGCACTGCGATCGCGCAGCAAGAATTGAATGCAGTATTCGATCGGTTCGCGTTCGGCTTTGGAGATGTTTCGTTTGGCTTTACGCTCCTCGAACCAATATCGCAACATGCTGCCCAAATTCGGGTCGTCGTATTGCTTGAATACTTCGAGCGCCGCGGTTTGTTGATACGCTCCTTGCAGCATATTGAACAAACGAATCAGCGCCGACGGAATGCGGCTGTCCCGATATTGCCCCAAAAATTCGATCAACAATGGCACTTGCGGGCTGGGGATGGGGCTGCGCACCAGGTCCATGGCCGGTTCGAGCGCCGCGTCGGCTTTGGTTCGGCGCAAAAATGACAGAGCTTGCGGACGCAACGCTTCAACGGGCAAAAGCTGGATCGCCAGGTTCGTCCATTGCGGGTTGGTCCGGAACAACGTCACGAGCGAATCGTTGCCGACTTCGTCCAAAATGGCGCAAAGGCGCAAAAGAACTCGCTGTGCAAATTCCAATCCAGGTTTTCCGCCCAATGCATCGAGCTTGAAAAAGGGAGCCAAACGCTCGTACGCTTTGGCCGGTTCGAAGGTGAACGTGCCCTGAATGAATTGATATTGCGCGCCCTCGGGCGCTTCGTACAACGCCGGCACCAATTCGTCCCAGGCTTCCTCGTATCCCAGGCGCAAAAGCGCACGCGCGGCCGTATCCCGAACCTCTTTGATTTTATGCGTGCGGAACATACGCACCACAATCTCTTTGGTCGCGTCGGTTCCTCGCGAAGCCAAAAGATCCACGAGGTCCACCAAATACGCAATTTTGTCGTCGTGGGCTTTTTTGCCTTTGGCCGCTTCGTCCTTCTCGGCTTTTGTCGACGCTTTTTTGATTTTATAATGCGCCAGCTCTTCATATTCCGGCGTAAACAGCGCGATGATTTTTTCGGTCGCTCGAGGATGCGTCGATTGCATCAGCGAAGCTTCGGCGGCCGAACGCATCTCCGCCGAACCTCCAAACGCACCGATCAATACATCCAGCGCCTCGTCGCTCGTTGCTTTCGCCAACGCGCGAATCGCCGCAATCTTGACTTCTTTCGACCGGTCTTTCTCGACGAGCATGACCGCAATCGGCTCGGCTTCCGGAGGTGCCACTTTGCCAAACTCTTCAATGGCCGCCGAACGAATTTCGACGCTGCCTCGATCGACCGCGTCGTGCAAAATATCCAATGCTCGGGGACCTTGAATGCGCACGAGCGACCGCAGAATGCGTTGATCTACGCCGCGTCCTTTTTCAATATCGAGTTCCCGGCGCAATTCATGAACCACCGCTTCGCCCATGGCCGGAAGAAGCGACAACTCCACGACATCGGCAATGCCGCCGTCCGAAAGCGCCGGAACGCATAACGAAAGAATGCGCAAGTCCCGAGCTGTTCCACGTGAAACCGCGTCGGCGATGATCTGTGGCCGCTGTTTTCCCTTGGCCTCCGATGTGTTGCGTAATGCAGCTACCATCAATTGCAATTCGTTCGGCCCCATCGGCGAGCCCATTTTGACCGCCGGAGGCAGCTCCCCAAGCTCGCCCACTTCCGCAGGCAAATCCGGCGCGGCTTGCGCGCTGCGCACCTGCGCGAGCAACAAAGCCAAATCCAATAGCTCCGTCGCCGCCGACTTGCCCTCCGCGTGTTCCAATTTGGCCACTTGCTCAGTCACCCGACGAATGGCCGGAATTTTCGACGCAATCGGCGCAAGCTTGTGTTTGCTCGTCGTGAGCGTCGAGTTTGTCCGGGCAACTTGCGCGCCGGTGAACATCATTTCGTCGATGCTGAGGTCCAATTGTTTCAATGTATCTTTGGCCATGGCCGATTCCTCTCAGGTATGCAGCCGCAGGTGCTCGTCACCGACGAAAAGTGCCAATGGTTCAGCCCCCAAAGATCGCGACGGCAAATCAAAAAACAGCCGCACCGCCAACGAACCCGGACCATGCGCCGCTGCCGCTTGACGCAAGGCCACCGTGCCCGAAACAATCGCCTCGGGTGAATCACGCAATACGAGCCGATCTTTCGCCGCGTCTTCCACAATGAGCTCCGAACCCAACGTTCCGACGCGAGACGCCGCCACCAAACAGACGACATCGAGCGGATGAAGCGGATTTCGCAGGTGGTTTCGAAACGCCTTGATCACCTCGGCAATAGGTTTGGCATGACGATGCAATGCCTCGTAGTCCTCGGCCTGTCGTGTCCGCTCGACGCACGCAGTTTCCACCTTGTCGTCCCAACGAATACGTCGATTGATCATTTCTCCGGGATATAGGCCCGCTTCGTGGATGACCAACGTTCCGCGCCGAGATTCACGAAGTTTTTGCGTATTGAATCGCGAATAAAACACTTGGTACGGAAGCGCCGTCCATTCGCGCACGATCGTTCCGTCCGTCAAGTCCAGCAAATATCCAGTCGAATCGGCGAATTCGAGCAAATCATCGTCGCGACGTTCATGGGCCAATTCCATCAACGCTCGATTCGCGACCCAATGCCCCGCGTGCTTCAAATCGCGCAATTGCCAACGCTTGGTGAAAATCAAGTCATACGTCGCGTCGCACTCCGCCTCCGTCGCTCCTTCCGCAGCCAATCGTCCATCGAGGAGCTTTGTTCCGCGACGAACCATTGCGTGCAGCTGCGTCATGAGCCACGCGACGCGCGCTTCCGTTTCTTTCGACAAATTCCGAGCCGCCGTCTTCTTGGCTTCCTCGTCATCGTCGTCATCGTCCTCTTCTTTGTGCGCAATCGCTCCGGACAAACGTTTGAGCGCCACCGAGGCCTGGACGATATTCGCGTCGGCCATACGTTTGGCTTGTTGATCGATACCTTCGATCAATTTCGGCGTCACGCCTCCAACCCCGGCATTGACCAAATCAATCAGAAATGCGCCCAATGTTTCGAGCGCGTCGATTTGTTCTTTTCCTTTTTTCGCCAGAGCGTCCTTGTTGACGGTACGCGGCCCTTCGGTTTTTTTGGGCGTACGCGTTTTCGGAGCGGCCGGCGGAGCGGCTTCTTTGGCTCGTTTGTCCAGTAAATCCTGAGGCGCGGGGGCAATCGAAAACGAAGAACCCTGCTGCGCGTAGGCGAACATGAGTCCAAGCACGTGTTTGCAAGGTCTTTGCCGGGAAGGACACGTGCAACGCAAGGACGGTTTGTCGTTCGGTCCGAGCAGGTCGGCGGAAACCGTATACGGCGCTCCGCCCGAACCGCGACAATCGCCGAAAAGGAGCGAACCGTCATCGGTTCTCGAAAGGTTTTTCAATGCGCCCGTGCGCACCAAATCTTTCGCGTCGAGCGTTGCTTTCTCGTTGGGCGAAAGCGTGAGGATCGATAGCTCGGTAACGTCAAACGCCATGACGAACGCGAGATTAGCAGAACGAAACCGTTGCGCGGGAAAAATTCTCGGCCGCTCGGACAGTCAACGTCCGGGCTCGCACGTTCAGGTCCGGTTTGGTGTAACCAACCGTGGATCCTTCGGCCCCTCGGTCGCTTCGACCAACACTCCATGGCGCCTCAAGTAATCAACACCGTTTTCTCCGGCATATCCTTCCGAAACGACGATGACCTTCGTAATGCCTGCGTGATGAATGAGTTTGGCACAAAGTACACAAGGTTCTCCCGTGACGATGATCCAAGCGCCTCGGGTCGCCACGCCGCTCGCCGCCGCATTGCAAATGACGTTCATTTCAGCGTGATGGCAACCAATCTCCATCCGCGTGCCGCTCGTGATGTGCATCGTATCGCGCAGACAAACCTGTCCGCCGCACAGCTCTCCGCCGCCGCGAGGTCCGCCATTGTATCCGTCCATCAGAATGACGTTGCGCTCCGGATCGAGTAACAACGCGCCAAACTTACGGCGCGGACAATTCGAGGCTTTGGCGAGCGCCAAACATTGTTCGATGCGAATCTGCAAGTGCTTCGGCTTCATTACTCGCGCGTCCTACCACAAGGACCGCGGCTCTCAAAGCGAATTTGCGTTTCGCCAGACGAACGAACTTGACGGCCGGCTTTCGCAGCGCTTGCCCGGACGTACGGATCACGCTACAAGGCGCGCATGCGTCGAGCGTTTTCCGTTGCTGTTTACCCACGTTTTCAAGGCCGCGTGCTGCTCATTCACCATCGACGTCTGGGCATCTGGCTCCCGCCCGGCGGCGAACTTAGCGAAGGCGAAACGCCTCTCGATGCGGCGGCACGCGAATTACGTGAAGAAACGGGACTTATCGGGCGATTTCCCAAAACGAGCGAAATCGACGGCACGCCGCTCGGCTTGATTGGTTACGAAGAGCATCCCGCGGGCAGCAAAGGCATTCACCTGAATTTCGTCTTCGTTGCCGATGTCGATACCGACGAAGTAAAGCCGAATGACGAATTCGGCGAGTGGAAGTGGGTCGCCGATTTCAACGGTATTGGTGGTCCGCCGAATGTCGCGCAGCTCGGCTTGATTGCTTTGGCGGCGGGAAAAACGGCCTGAGAACTTAAACAGTTTCTTTCACCGGCACCGACAATCGTTGCGCTGATGGCACGGGCCCTTCAGGCGCCGCATCGAGCAAAAACCGCTGTTCTTCGCCGTTCGTATGCGTGATCAATCGGGCGCCTCGTTTCCACGTGAGGTATTGCCATGCCCAATTGAACATGACGACGAAGCGATTGTGGAATCCAATCAAGAAAAACACGTGGATCGCCATCCACGCGAGCCACGCAATCACGCCCGATAATTGCAATTTGTTGACCTGGGCAATCGCGCGCCGCCGTCCGACCGTCGCCATCGTTCCTTTGTCGAAATAGGTAAATGGTCTTCTTGGTTTTCCCGCGAGATCGCGACGAATCGTGTCGGCCACGTAATGGCCTTGTTGAATGGCCGCCGGGCATAACCCGGGAACTTCGACGCCATTGGCATCACGCATCGCCGCCATATCGCCGATGGCAAAAACCTCGGGATGATTGGCCAAAGAACAGTCCGTCCCGACAATCACGCGCCCGCCGCGATCCAGATCCACGCCCAGACTTTTCGCAAAGGATGTTCCACGAACTCCCGCACCCCACACCACCATCGACGCCAATAAGCGTTTTCCGTCTTTGAAGGCGACGCCCGATTCATCGATATGCGCCACCGGAGCGCCTTTGTGCACCTCGACGCCCAGCGTTTCCAGCTGTTTCTGCGCTTTGTCGCTCAGTTTTTCCGGGAACGAGTTCAAAATGCGCGGTCCGGCTTCGATCAACACCACACGCGCCGACGAAGGATCAATCGCGCGGAAATCCCGAGCCAATACGTGCCGCGCCAATTCCGAAAATGCCCCGGCCATTTCCACGCCCGTGGGACCTCCACCAATCACCACGAAGGTGAGCAATCTTTGACGAACCTCGGGATCCGTGGACCGTTCCGCAGCCTCGAACGCCAACAGCATCCGTTCGCGGATCGTCAATGCTTCTTGCAGCGTCTTCAGGCCGAGCGCATGCGCAGCCCAATCGTCGTGGCCGAAGTAGTTATGCGTCGCGCCGACGGCCAAAACCAAATAATCATACGTAAGCTCGCCTTTATCGAGCAGCAGCTTTTTTCCTGCCAAATCGACGCCCTGGGCCTCGGCGAGCAACACGCGCGTGTTTTTTTGTTTGGATAAGACCGACCGAATCGGCACCGCAATGTCCGCCGGGGACAAACCCGCCGTCGCCACTTGATAAAGGAGCGGCTGAAACAAATGATGATTCGTTCGATCCACGAGCGTGATGCGAACGGGCGCACTTCGCAGCGACATGGCGGCATTGAGTCCCCCAAAACCACCTCCCACGATCACCAGATGCTTTCGGTCCGTCACGTCGACCTCCAGCATCAACGTTAGGGCCGTGCGTTGCGCAAAAGAAGTCCTGTTCGTAGGAGCTGGACCACGAATCGACCCAGGCCGGCAAAAATCATCAGCCGAGTGCATGTTTGCCGTTGGCCCGCGCTGGGATCTCGTGCTACTTCGGGGGCGCTCTGACGCGAAGAGGTTCCAAAGAACCACCGCAAGGTGATCTTCGGGATTTTTTCGTAGCCGGGTTGGAGAGATGGCCGAGTGGCTTAAGGCACACGCTTGCTAAGCGTGCGATTGGGAAACTGATCCGAGGGTTCGAATCCCTCTCTCTCCGCAAAGTTCTCACGAGTTCGTCGCGGAACATGTTCGCCGAGTTGAAGAACCAGCGCACGATGTGCGTTGAGCGTTCGTTTCGCCGCACGCACCGAATTGCCGACGCGTTTCACGATGCCGCGAAGATGGTGCGTCTTGGCAACACGCCTCGGATGAAACAAGCGTCGCATGAGTCGTGACGAAGGTTCGTCCCGGCAACACCCGCCACGGGTTCGTTACGGACGAACTCGCAAGACCATCGACTGCAAGAACAAGTAGATGATCTTTACGGCGTCGAAGGAACTCACCGCCGTGTGCTGAATGATCTCGCGCACCGTGCGTTGACCATCCACCGCGTCGAGCACGAGTCGCTCGGTTCGTTTGAGTTCGTCCGGTGAAAGATTTTGGAGCGCCAACGGATCGATCACGGGGACCTGATCGAAGTTGATCGAGTTCTCCATCAAGCGCCATTCGTCGACTCGACGGAAACCTTCGAGCACCAAACCGCTGACGTTCAGGCCCAATTGCGCCATGTCCGCCTCGGGACGGAACGGCTCCTTCGTGAAGGAAAAACGTCCGTAAGGCCAACGCAGCATGTCGTACACGAGCTCGCTGCATTGCTTCGACAAGGACTCGAGAACCTCTTCGCGCGTGGCGAGTCGGCGGTTGACCAACTCTTCCCCCAGCAGCTTGTTTGTCCCGCGCAAATCGCTCAGCAAGTCGTCCAGTTGCTCGCGCGTGAGTGAACCCTTCTCGATGAAGTAACGACCGAGGCGATATTCGTCGGAAGAACCGCGCGCTTGGACGAAGTCGACTTGACCTTGGCGCACCGAAATCGTGATCGACGATCGGTTGTTCGTCACATGCAGCACGCCGGTTTGTCGCTGCATCGCGAGCACTTGCAGCATCTCCGCCAAAGGCACGGCCGCCAAGTCGCCGCTCATCGCTTCGCGCACACCGTCGGAGATGTCGAAGTTCTTGAGCGTCAGGGACAAACTCGCGAGCACATCGTGCGTCATCGTGCGCGCTATCGCGCTCGTCACCGCCGCTTCGTTGGCTCGTTCTTCAGGCGAAAGCGCGAGGATGGCCGGGACAATCGCGTTGGAGACTTGTTGCGCAAATTCCGCGCCCGCGCGTTGTTGCGCATGACGCTTCATGACACTCGGACGAACCAGACTCTCCGCGGTCGCTTGCTCTTCCTCGGGCATCTTTTCGCCGTCGGGAACAGGACGCGAACGACCTTCCGCCGTCTTCGCCAACGCGCCTTCGACGACCGTGACGAGAGCTCGCGCATCGAACGGCTTCGTGATCGCGTCGACAGCGCCGGTTTGCTGGACAAACGTGCCGCGAATCTTGTCGCCCTTGGCGCTCATCAGCACCACGGGCAACGTGCGATGCGCCGGGTTTGACCGCAGCTCGCGGCAGAACTGATACCCGTTCATCCGCGGCATGACGAAGTCGAGCAAGACGAGGTCGAACTTGGGCTCACGTTTGATGAGCTCGAGCCCCGCGATGCCGTCGCGCGCAACGATGGGCTCATAGCCATGACGCGCCAAGATCGCACTCACGACCTTGAGGATCGTCGGACTGTCATCAATGACCAGGACACGCGCCGGGCTCGTCATGGGCGGTGCAAGCCTAACTCGGAGCGCCGACAGATCGCGTACTGAAAAACTGCAAATCGTACGGCACGGGAAAACAGCGGCCAGGGTGAAGAGGAAGCGCCGGAAACTTGGCCCGATCGGTCGATGCCTGGCAGTGGGGAGCAGTGACTGAACCCGGATCAGCCGACGAGAGCGAGCTTGCCTGGCATGAACGAGCGCTTCGGCTCTTGGCCGTGGCGTTACCCGCGGGGTTGGCGCTTACGCGAGCGGCCGGAGGAGCGCAGTGGCGCGATGATTTGCCAGCGCTTCGGGACTTGGGTCTGCTGGCCGTGGGCGCTGCCGGTGGTGCTTCGACCATCATCACGCAGACGTTGAGCTTGTTGCCGCTCGGGCCGCGAACGTTTCGAGCGGCTCTTGGTTCCGTGTTCATGCTCGCCGTCGCGTCGTTGCTTTTGTTCGGTTTCGTGCGGCGATTGCTGCGGATCCAAGGCACATCGCGATCGCTCGCTTCCCTCCTCGCGACGTTGGCGACGCTCATGGCGACCTTGTCTCCATCGTGGCAACGCGAAGCGACCGTGGGCGGTGGGGCGATGATCGCCATCGGTTTGGTGCTCATGACGACGATGTTTGGATTGCAAAACATCGTCACCCGTGAACGAGAGCCGGGTTTTGCCGAAGCGATTTCGTTCGGGGGTTTGCTCGGAGCAACCCTGGCGGAGAGTCCTCCGGCAGCAGCGGCCGCGCTCCTCGCGGTCATGAGCGGGTTTTTCGCCGAACGTACGGTTCACATTTCCAAACGCTCCAAGACGCCGCCGTGGGTGCCTTCATCGCGTTTTCTCGGCGCTGGGTTTGTCTCGGCGACCGTCGTCGCGAGCCTCCTCCTCGTGCCATTTTTTGTTCGTCCCTTTGCGCCTCGAGCGTTCGCGGATGTTGGTCGAGCTTTGTCCACGACGGACCTGACCGGCTTCGACGTCGCCGGTCCTCGTTTGACCAGCCTCGCCGCATGGATTCGTGAAGTCGGCCTCGTGTCGCTCGGCATCGCGGTCGTTGGAGCTGCAACGAGTTTCCAATCGCCGCGTTCGCGCAAGTTCATCGCGCCGCTGCTCGCGTTCGTCCTGCTCGATACGCTGATGCCCGCGCGGGCCTTCGGAGCGCTCTACATCGATGTGCTCACGCCGCTGCGTGCGCTCGCGGTCCTGGCGATTGCGGCAAGCTCGGCGCTGGGTGTCGCGCTCGTGACGCGCAAACTCTTCGATCTGCGTTTGCCCATGGCGAAGAGCGGTGCCGTGCTCATCGTCGCGTTTCACGTGACGCTCGTCGCGCTTTCCTCGGAAGAAGCGGGTTACGTCGCCGATCGCAGCAAGCAGATGGCTGCGGAAGAGTGGACCGACAGCGCCATTGGAAACCTCGAACCAAGCGCCGCGGTGCTCGTGCGATCACCTGCCATGGCCTTTCGTTTGTGGGCGGCGCGGGTTCTTCGGGGCGAACGTCCCGATGTGCTCATCGTGCCCGAACGTTTGCTTCATCGTGGGCGAGTGGCGTTCAGTCTTCTCGCGGCCGAACCCGAAGTGGAACCGCTCTTGCGTGATTACGCGATCGCCGGAGAACCCACAGAATACGCGCTTTCCCGTCTCGCAGACGTTCGTCCGTTGCATGTCGAATTCGATCGCAGTTGGTCGAAGCGTCTCGTTTCCCACATGACCGTCGATGGTTGTTGGCTCGAGTATGCGCCGCAGCCGCTGGGTCCATCGGATCGAAAGATGTCGACGACCGCTTCGCTTGCACCGATCAAACGCGTCATGGATGCGATCGCCGTACCGCTCGTGCCGGATGCGGCAACCGCGGGCGTTCTTTCCGGATCGTTACGGG
>WBZU01000494.1_pt1 | contig 33456 bp, 37 predicted proteins | sample 5204311 | NCBI WGS metagenome assembly WBZU01 (sample SAMN12344359, study PRJNA552823) | activated sludge metagenome | biome: Activated sludge suspended growth; feature: Nitrification reactor; material: Wastewater; isolation source: activated sludge from nitrification reactor of wastewater...
GGATCTTGCGGTCCGATCTGCACGGCTTCGTCATGCGACATCGCGTAACCAAGAAGCCCGTCACCTCGTTTGACCTGAAACCTTTTTACTTCCGCATCACGCGTCGCTTGTTGTGACGGCTTGGGCTCGACGAAATACAGGAACACGCCCGCTTCGCCTTCGTCGATGAGCAAACCTCCCGCCCGTGCACCGCACGCTCTCGCAGCCGCGCTGATCACCGCGCGACTCAAGTCCTCGAGCGAGTGCGCACCACTCATCGATGTTTCGAGCTCAAACAAAAGCGCCAAGTCCGCGATGCGATGCTCGAGTTGTTCCTTGGTCTCGACGAGCTGCATGTTCTTCTGAATGACCGACAAAAACAGCCGCGAGTTGTCGATCGAGATCGCTGCTTGCGTCGACAGAGCCGACAAGAGTTCTTCGTCGTGCTTGGAAAAACCGTTCTTGCGCTTCTTCTTGTTCAACACCTGCACGACGCCGATGGTGCGTCCGACGTGATTACGCATCGGGGCCGCGAGGATCGATCGCGTGCGGTAACCCGTCAGTTCATCCCAGGTGCGTGAGAAACGAGGGTCTTCGTACGCGTCACGAACGCGCGCCGTCTTGCCGTACTTCGCGACGTACCCCGCGATGCCTTGACCCACCGGCAAGTCGATCGATTGCACTTCGCCGCCGAGCATCACGCGCGACATGAGCATCCCGCGATGCTCGTCGAGCAAGTACAGAGTGGCTCGATCCGCATCGAGCAGCTCACTTATTTTGCCGAGGATCAGTTCGAGGATTTGGTCGAGATCCAGCGTCGATCCGAGCGCCAAACCGACATCGCGCAAAGCGCGAACGGTTTTCTCCGAACGTGCGAGCTTCGTCTCGAGTCGCTGGACCCGAGCTTCGAGTTCACGCATGCGATCGGCGTCATCGCTCACGCTTCGACGCTAACACGACGACGCGCGGCACTACAGCAGTCCCGAAGGGAAGGGGTGGGGGAGGGGCGGAGAGCGCGAAAACGCTACTGATTCATGCTTTCGAGGAATTCTTGGTTCGTCTCGGTGCGGCTCACCTTGTCGAGCAAGAACTCCATCGAGTCGATGACGTTGAGCGGATGCAAGAGCTGACGGAGCAGCCAGACGCGTTGGAGGATCCACTCGGGCAAGAGCAACTCTTCTTTGCGTGTCGCGCTCTTGTTGATGTCGAGACACGGGAAGATGCGCTTCTCCATGAGCTTGCGATCGAGGTGAATTTCGCTGTTACCGGTGCCCTTGAACTCCTCGAAGATGACTTCGTCCATACGCGAGCCGGTATCGACGAGCGCTGTCGCGATGATCGTGAGCGAACCGCCTTCTTCGACATTCCTTGCAGCACCAAAGAATCGCTTCGGCTTGTGCAATGCGTTCGAATCGACACCGCCGGAGAGGATCTTGCCGCTCGGGGGAACGACGGTGTTGTACGCACGCGCCAAACGCGTGATCGAGTCGAGAAGAATGACGACGTCGTGCTTGTGTTCGACGAGGCGTTTGGCCTTTTCGATGACCATCTCGGCAACTTGCACGTGACGTGTCGCCGGTTCGTCGAAGGTCGAGCTGATGACTTCGCCCTTCACCGTGCGCTGCATGTCGGTGACTTCTTCGGGACGTTCGTCGATGAGAAGTACGAGCAGCGTGGTGTCGGGATGATTGGCGCTGATGGCGTTGGCGAGGTTCTGGAGAAGAACGGTTTTACCGGCGCGGGGCGGTGAAACGACAAGACAGCGTTGACCCTTTCCAATGGGACAAAGCATGTCGATCACGCGTGTGGAAAAACCCTTGGCGCCGTTCTCGATGTTGAACTTCTGTTGCGGATAAAGCGGCGTGAGGTTGTCGAAGAGAATCTTGTCGCGGGCGACTTCCGGCGAAACACCGTTGATCTTGTCGACCTTGAGGAGCGCAAAGTACGCCTCGCGTTCCTTCGGCGGACGAATCGGACCACTGACCGCATCACCCGTACGCAGGTTGAAACGACGAATCTGCGAGGGCGAAACGTAGATGTCGTCGGGACCCGGGAGGTAGTTGTAGTCGGGCGCGCGCAGGAACCCGAATCCATCGGCAAGGCACTCGAGAACGCCTTCGCCATACACGGGTTGGTCTTGCGCTGCGAACGCCTGCAAGAGCGCGAAGATGAGCTCTTGCTTGCGGAGGCCGGCGGCTCCCTCGATGTTGAGTCCCTTGGCCATCTGAACCAGATCGGCCATCGACTTCTGCTTCAATTCACGCAGGTGCATCGATCGAAAACTCCACGCAGGGGCCCGGCCTGAAAAGGCGAAAAACCCCGAGGTCAGTACAGTTGAAGATTGGGTCGAACGTTCGGTGATGTTTTGGCGTGATGGTTCGTCTTACCGAACCGTCACCATCGAAAGCCCACCCCAGGGAAGGGTGGCCTAGTTTGTCGCGAAAGACGCGTGACGCATGTCTGGAATCGAGATGCGGTCGGGCTTCGAGGCTCGACAGCGGCGACTTTACCAAGGGATCATGCCCTGTCAATCCGCGGCTTCATTCGGCGTGTTCATCGTGCATGGGCGGATCGTTTCGCGCGGAATTGGACGTCGGCGCGAGCTTCGACATGATGTCCCGAGGAGACGACGAAGCGATGGAACGAAAACAAGTACACCTCGTTGTTCATGGACGTGTGCAACACGTCTATTTTCGCGCGTCGACACAACATGAAGCGCACCGCCTCGGGGTGGTCGGTTGGGTGAAAAATCTCCCCGATGGGAGCGTCGAGATCCTTGCCGAAGGGCAAGAAGAAGCGCTGAAAAAATTGGTGCAGTGGGCGCATCAAGGTCCCCGCGCGGCTCGGGTGGACCGAGTCGACGTCGAGTGGCGAAGTTTTCAGCACATTCCACTAGGGTTTCGGATCATCGAGTGACGTGGAACGATTTTTGATGAGTCCGTCGTTGAGGTGATCGTGAAACCGAGAGCGATCCTTACGAGTGCGTTGTTGGCGATGGTCGTGGGTGTGTCCGCTTTGGCGCATGCCGCGGGTGAACTTCCACAACCGGCTTTGTCTGCGTCCGCATCGGCGTCTTCATCGATGCCGACGACGCTTCCGGAACTGCCGAAGCTCGCGCCGATCGTGTTGGCCGAAGCCGATCCAGGCGCGTTGCAAGATCTCGATCGCGTGCTCGAACGACTCACGGCGCCCGATGCGCACACGCGTGATGCAGCGCGAGCGAGTTTGTCCGAAGTAACCCCGTCGGTCGTGCCTGCGATACGTACGCGGCTGCTCGAGATTCGCGGATCGATCGATCGCAAAGAAGCCCAAGGGCTGCTCGATGATGCGCGCAAAGCCGGGCGCAAATCGATGAAGGGCAAAGACAAGGCGGCCGAGAAGCCGGCGAAGAAAAAGCCCGGCGCGAAAGAAGACGCGGACGACGACGGTGATTGGCTCGAGTTTGTCCTGGCATCCGGCCGTTCGAAAAACGATTCGTGGAAAGACTTGGTCAAACTCCTCGCGATGGAGCGAATGCTGACGAACGTAGGTACGACGCCTGCGGTGCGTGAGCTTTTGCAGATGTATTCGTACTTCGGCGAGCTGCTCCGGATCGATCTGGCGCGGCAAGTGAACAAGCTGCGCGACAAGGCTGTGCCGGCGCTCATCGAAGGGCGACAACACGACGCGAAGATCGTCCAAAAGTTTGCAGTCAAAGAATTGGATTTGCTCGGCCGCACGATTCCCGGCGAAGCGGTTGGAGTGACAGACCCGCAAATCCTCACCGACATCATGCGTGCGTACGGACGAACCCGCGACGTCGATGCGGTGCGTGTGGTGCTTTCCTTCTGCAACAGCGAACGCATCACGTTGCGAGAAGCGGCGCGCGAGGCGATTGCAGCGATTGGCGAGCCCGGCATTTGGCAACTGCGCGACGCGTACTTGAACCAGACCGGCAACAAAGCCCCGCGCGATTTCACGTGGGATCGTATCGCTCGCGAGCTGTTTGGAATGTACGACCGAGCGCGGATGGCCGAGGTCTACAAGCTGATGGACGAAGGCGTCGAGTTCGCGAACGCGCAGAAGTGGATCGAAGCAACGGATGCGTTCGACAAAGTGCTGGCTCGATCGCCCGTGTTCGAACGGCGCAAAGAGATGGCGAAGGCGTACGTCGAGCGCGCGAAGTTGGTGGAGTCGAAAGAACCGGCGACGTCACTGGAGCTTTTGCGCAAGGCATTGCGACTCGATCCGAAAGGCGACGGCGCGAAAAAGATCGAAGCGGACATTGCGTACCTCGAAGGCATGGCGCTCATCGAGAAGGGCACGCCGGACAAGTTTCCGCTGCAGAAGGCGCTGGAAATTGATCCGAAACACGAGCGGGCAAAACAGGCGCTCGCGGACCTCGAACAGGAGCGAGTGGCGCCGAAGAAGAGCTACATGAAGCGGTACGTCGCAGCGGGAGGCGTGGGTTTTGCGGCGCTCATCGCGATGATTGCGCTGGTTCGGATCAAGCCGCGTAAGCGCGCGGAAGAAAACGTTGGAGCATCAACGGAATCGAAAGAGACGCCTCCGCCTGCGGAAGGTGCGTGAGTTTGTCCAAATGACACGAGCCTCTCGACCCCGTTTTGAAGCGGGGCGGAGAGGCTCGTGTGACGCACCTTCAACAGGTGAGCTTGTGGCTCACTCGTTCGACGCGGTTTCTTTCGCTTCTTCGGCGGGTTTGTCCGTGGCGGCGGCTTCCGCACCACCGTCGGTGGCGGCAGCGGAGGCGGCATCGCTCGGTTCGGCGGCGGTCACGGCACCAGCGGCGGCTTCTTCGTTGCTCGAGGCAGCTTCGATGGAGACTGCATCAATGAACTCGATGTAGGTCATCGGAGCGCCATCGCCGCGGCGGTTGCCGAGCTTGATGATGCGCGTGTAGCCACCCGGGCGGCCTTCGAAGCGTCGTGCGAGGTCGAGGAGGACCTTGTCGACGATGTCGACGTGCGCGCCGTCGGAGGTGACGCCGAAGCGGGGCACGAACGAAGCGATGAGGCGCTGCACGTGCAGGCGACGAGCCTTGTCCGCAGCCGACAGTTCGGTTTGCGGCGTATAGGCGACTTTGCCAAGACGCGTGGCCTTGGTGATGAGCTTCTCGGCGACCCGACGGAGCTCTTTGGCTTTCGCGTCGGTCGTTTCGATACGCTCGTGGGTGATCAGGTTCGCGGTCAAGTTGCGCAGCATTGCGCGGCGGCTCGACGTGTCCCTACCAAATTGCCTTCCGGCCTTCTTGTGTCGCATGTTGCACCTTCTAGGCTTGTGCCTGCTGGGCCTTCCAGCGCTCGAGCAGCTGCTGCCAGTTGTCGATCTTCATACCGAGCGAAAGTCCCATGTTCGAGAGGATTTCTTTGATCTCCTTGAGGGACTTTCGACCGAAGTTCTTGGTCTTGAGCATGTCCTGTTCGGTTCGCTGCACGAGCTCGCCGATCAGGGTGATGTTCGCGTTTTGGAGGCAGTTGGCGCTCCGGACGCTGAGTTCGAGTTCCTCGACGGAGCGGAAGAGGTTCTCGTTCAAGGGTTCTTCGTCGCCGGGGAGCGATTGATAACTCGTCTCTTCGGACTCTTCGAAGTTGACCCAGATCGAGAGCTGTTCCTTGAGGATCTTTGCGGCAAACGCAACAGCGTCTTGCGGCGAGACCGAACCGTTTGTCCACACCTCGAGGGTGAGTTTGTCGTAGTCGGTCACTTGCCCGACGCGGGCGTTTTGGATGGTGTAGTTGACTTTGCGGATGGGCGAGAACAAGGCGTCGATCGGAATCGTTCCGATGGACATCGTGGGGGTCTTGTTCCGGTCCGCAGGGACGTAACCACGGCCCACATTGACCGTGAGTTCCATCGAGAGCGGGCCCTTCTTGTCGAGGACCGCGATGAGATGGTTGGGGTTCAAAACTTGTAGACCATCGACGAGTTCGATGTCGCCGGCGTAAACGGGGCCGGGACCTTCCTTGTCGATGCGCACCGTGTACGTACGCGCGTTGGCGGCTTTGAAGACGACTTCCTTGAGGTTCAGGATGATGTCGCTGACGTCTTGAACCACGTCGGCCACCGTCGTGAACTCGTGAAGAGCACCTTCGATACGCACGGCCGTGATGGCGGCGCCCTGGAGCGAGGAAAGCAGCACGCGGCGAAGCGAGTTGCCCACGGTGATGCCGAAGCCGCGCTCGAGAGGTTCGCACGTGAACTTTGCGTACGAATCCGTCGCCGACTCAGCATCGACGGTGATGCCCTTGGGTCGAATCAGGTCGCGCCAGTTTCTGGCGACCATGGTCATGTTTGCACTCGTCGTCATCCTGTCCTCGTATCTAGGGGTTTCGCGCGAAGGTCCCACGCCGGTCGCCGCACTCGACAAACCCGCATCGCCTTCTGCCCGCGCTTGCACGCCGTGACATCAACCGACATCAACTTGCGTGCGAACGTTGCACGTCAAACGAATTTCGAACCATTGGAGTGAACGCTCCGAGAGCGTTTCGAGACTCCAAAAAAGCTGAACCGGGGCCGTGTTGTTGCACGTCCCCGGGCCATCTCCAACCAGACTCAGCGCGAGTAATACTCGACGACGAGCTGTTCTTTGATTTCGGGCTCGTTGAGGTCCTCGCGCACCGGCGTGGACTTGACCGAACCTGTGAAACCCGCGCGGTCGGCATCGAGCCACGAAGCGACGGGGCGTTTGTCCGCGCCCGCAATCGCAGCCGCGACAAACTTGAACTTCTTGGCGCCTTCGGTGAGCGTCACGCGATCACCTACGCGCACGACGAAGCTCGGGATGTCGAGTCGCTTGCCGTTGACATGGACATGTCCATGACGAACCAGCTGGCGAGCTTCGGCACGCGAAGCCGCGAAGCCGAGACGATGCACGACGTTGTCGAGACGGCGCTCGAGGAGCGCGAGCATCTCTTCACCGGTTCGACCTTTGCGTCGGCTGGCTTCTTGGAAGTAGCCGTGGAATTGGCTCTCCAAGACGCCGTAAACGCGACGAACCTTTTGCTTTTCACGAAGCCGAATCGCGTACTCGCTGAGCTTCACGCGTCCCTGACCGTGTTGACCGGGCGGGTAAGGACGACGCGTGTGAGCGCACTTCTCCGAGTAGCAGCGCTCTCCCTTGAGGTAGAGCTTCATGCCCTCGCGACGGCACAGCTTACAAACAGGACCAACGTACCGAGCCATGTGCGAACCCTCGAAGCCTTAGACCCGGCGGCGCTTGGGCGGCCGGCAACCGTTGTGGGGAATGGGAGTGACGTCGCGAATCAAGGTCACCTTGAAACCAGCCGTCTGAAGCGCGCGAAGCGCACTCTCGCGACCGGCACCGGGACCCTTCACGAAGACCGCAACGGATCGCATGCCGTGCTCTTGCGCGCGACGAGCTGCTTCTTCGGCAGCCAATTGCGCGGCAAACGGCGTCGACTTGCGCGATCCCTTGAAACCACGCGCACCCGCCGACGACCACGCAACGGCGTTGCCGTTGATGTCCGTGATCGTAACGACCGTGTTGTTGAACGTCGACTGGATGTGCGCGATCCCAGCCGCAATGTTCTTCTTGACTTTCTTCTTCTGCTTGACCTTCGTGGTCGCAGCCGATTTCGGATTCGCCATGGCGCCCTGTCCTTACTCGCGTTCCATCACGCCTTGGTTGGTGCCGGACGCCTTGCGAGCATCCCCTTGCGCGGACCCTTGCGCGTACGCGCATTCGTGTGCGTACGTTGCCCATTGACCGGCAAACCACGGCGATGCCGCAGTCCACGGTAGCAGCCGAGATCCATCAGCCGCTTGATGTTGAGTTGCACTTCTCGACGAAGATCACCTTCGACCTTGTAGTCAGCATCGAGGATGTCGCGGATGAGTTTCACCTCCGCGTCACTGAGTTCCTCGACCCTCTTGTTCTCAGGGATCTTCGCCTTCGCGCAAATCGCTTTCGCACTCGCCCGACCAATTCCGTACAGGTACGGCAAGGCAAAGGCCACATGCTTTCGACGAGGAAGATCAACGCCAGCGATACGTGCCATGGCTACTCCAACTCAGTTTCCTTGACGCTGCTTGTGTCGAGGGTTCTCGCAGATAACGCGCACAACACCACGACGGCGCACGACTTTGCACTTGTCGCAGATTTTTTTGACGCTTGGTCGTACCTTCATGACGCGTTCCCTGTCCCTATCCTCGCTCCGCAGTTGTTCTCATTTGTGACGGTATGTGATCCGGCCCCGCGTAGGGTCGTAGGGCGAAACCTCGACCGTAACGCGATCACCGGGCAAAATCTTGATGTAGTACTGACGCATGCGACCGCTGATGGTCGCAAGAACTCCAAGACCATTGTCTGCCTTCACTCGAAACATCGCATTCGGAAGTGCCTCCTGAACGACGCCATCGAACTCGAGCTTGTCGCCCTTCGGTTCCTTCGGAGGTTTCGAGCCTGTGTTCGTTCGCCTCATGAGCCTTCCGCCTGCGATCCGCCAAGAGCCCCGAGCACCCTCGACGTCACTTCCGCCGGTGCACCAACTCCGTCAATGCGCCGTAAAAGTGCCTTGTCTTCGTAATACGGCAAGAGCGCCGCCGTCATCGCCTCATAAGCATCGAGACGCTTGCCGACTGCTTCCGGCCGATCATCCGCCCGATGCTCGAGTTCGGCATCCGGGGGAGGCGGACTATAAACGAGATGATAAATCTGTCCAGATTTTTTATCAGTTCGACGGTGGATCAATCGCTCTTCCAAAAGAGACCTCGACACATCCAACTGAACAACCGCATCGATCCTGAGCGAACGCGCAGCAAGCAATTGCTCGAGCGCCTCCGCCTGAGGAACCGTCCGCGGAAAACCATCCAACATGAATCCATTCTTGCAATCGTCAGCATCAATACGCTTGTCGATGAGCCCAATCATCGCCGCATCCGGAACCAGACCACCCGCATCCATGATCGCTCGATACTGCGGATCCAGCGTTCCAGATGCCTTGGCCGCTCGAAGCATGTCTCCCGTCGAAATCTGCGGGATCCCGTACTTCTTGCACAACACCTGTGCCTGCGTTCCTTTGCCCGATCCAGGCGGGCCCACCAACACGATAATCATACCTAAATCTTTACCCCCTCAACCTTCCGGCAACCGACGCGCCCGAAGCCGTCCAGCTCCGCCACCCGACAGTCCTTCGTAACTGCGCGTGATGAGCTGCGCTTCGATTTGATTGACCGTGTCGAGAGCAACACCCACGACGATCATCAACGACGTGCCGCCGAACGTGATCGATACGCGAAGAAGATCTCCGACGATCGCGGGCAACACACACACCGTCGTCACGTACAGCGCTCCACCGAATGTGATGCGATTCATCACGCCCTGAATGTAGTCCGCCGTCTGCTTGCCAGGACGAATCCCAGGGATGTTCGCTTGCTGCTTCTTCAAGTTCTCAGCGACATCCACCGGTTGAAACGTGACGCTCGTGTAAAAGTAACAGAAGAACACGATCAGCAGCGCGTAGCCCGTATTGAACACCCAACCACCACGGTTGATGATCGACTGAAGCGCATCCGCTCCAGGAATGTTCATGTTGGCCATCGTCTGCGGGAACGCTAAAAGAGACGAAGCAAAAATCGGAGGAATCGTCCCAGCCGTGTTCACCTTGAGCGGCAAGTGCGCGTTCTGCGCCCCGTACACTCGACGACCAACCTGACGCCGCGAATACACAATCGGAATCTGGCGTCGGCCGTTCTCGAAGAAGGCAATCACCGCGATCGCCGCAACGACGAACGCAACGATCGCGAAGATGAACAATGGCTGAATGTTGCCTGAATTCTGCGTGAGATAATTCCCGATCCACGCCGGCACGCCGTCCACGATGCTGGCGAAGATCAAGAGCGAGATGCCATTCGATACACCACGCTCGGTGATCTGCTCACCAATCCACATGAGGAGCGCCGTCCCCGTGGTGAGCGTGATCATCGTCATCAACGTAAACTCAATGCCCGGATGCGTGACGACACCCGCACCCTGATCACTCGATGAAATCGTCACCAACCACTGCGAAATCGCGTAGGACTGGAACAGGGACAACGCGATCGTTCCGTACCTCGTGTACTGATCGATCTTACGACGCCCCTGCTCCCCTTCCTTGCGCAATTCGTCGATGGGCTTGTACACCATGCCCATCAACTGCATGATGATCGACGACGAGATGTAAGGCATGATGCCGAGGGCGAAGATCGAGAGCTGCTGCAAGGCACCCCCCGAAAACATGTTGAATAAGCCGAGCAAATTGCCCGACTGCTTCGCCATGAATCGCCCCATCTCGCGTCGATCGACGCCCGGTACTGTAACGAACACACCAATTCGATAGACAGCCAGCATCACGAGGGTGAAGATCACCCTGCGCCGGAGCTCCGGCACCTTGTGAAAGTTCGCTATTCCCGCGAGTGTGGCCATGGTGTGTTATCGCGCTTCTTGATTCAGCTGGCTTGGGCCGGTGCGTTTCCCGATGCAAGCACATTGGCTTGGCCACCGGCTTGCGCGATCTTTGCAAGCGCGCTCTTGGAGAATCGGTGAGCGGAGATGGTGAGCTTCTTGGTGAGATCACCATCGCCGAGCACTTTGATCAAGTCGTATCGGCCTTGAATGAGACGCTTCGATTCGAGCGCCGCCGCGTCCACGACGGCACCGTTATCGAACACGTCCAAATCGCCGATGTTCACCGTCGCGACAATCGCCGCAAACGGATTGCGGAAGCCCCGCTTCGGCAGACGACGCTGAATCGGCGTCTGACCACCTTGGAAGTGCTTCTTGTTGATGTTGCCGGTCGAACGAGCCTTCTGGCCCTTCTGACCACGGCCGGCCGTTTTGCCAAGTCCGGAACCGACGCCTCGTCCGACGCGGGTTTCTTTCGTGACGGCGCCTGCCGGTGCCTTGAGCTTCGAGAGAATGTCCATCGTTGCTTCGCTTTCTCAACCGGTCACGCCTGAGAAGTCTTCCCTTCGACTTCTTCGACCGTCACGAGGTGCAGGACTTTCTTGATCATGCCGCGAAATGAGGGCGTATTCGCCACGACCACTTCACTGCCGGACTTCCGAAGACCAAGACCGCGCAAAACGCGACGTTGGTGTTCGTTCTGACCCGTGACGCTGCCGCTCTGTCGCACTCGAAGATGGCTTGCGCTCTTCTTCATTGCGATCCTCCATCACCACCCTCACGCGGAGCACGCGCCGGGGGCACTTGGCTGGCACGACGACGTTGCGGAGCACTCGTCGTACCGCCGCCTTTGCGTTGCCAACCCACGTCATCCGTTTGAATCGAGCGCTTGCCCGCGACATGCTCGACGCCGCGCAGGCTCTTGAGCGCCGCGACCGTCGCATGCACGACGTTATGCGGATTGCTCGTGCCGAGCGACTTCGTCAAGACGTCGTGGATCCCGGCCGATTCGACGACCGCACGCACAGCGCCACCTGCAATAACGCCCGTTCCAGGGCTCGCAGGCTTGAGAAGCACCTTGCCTGCTCCGACGTGCCCGAAAGCATCGTGCGGGATGGTCACGCCATCGAGCGGAATCCGGAAGATGTTCTTGCGGGCCTGGTCATTGCCCTTCCGAATGGCTTCGGGCACTTCATTGGCCTTGCCCAAACCCACGCCTACATGCCCAGATTCGTCGCCAACGACCACAAGTGCCGAAAAGCTGAACCTTCGTCCGCCTTTCACAACCTTGGCGACGCGGTTGATGTGAATCACCCGCTCTTTGAGTTTCTCGTCGTCGATTTGATCGAACGCCATTTCGTCACCTTCATTGGAGCCGCGTCGACTCTCCCAAGTCTCCGCGGGCCGGCAGAGCCTAGAACTCGAGCCCCGCCTCTCGGGCGGCCTGTGCAAGAGCGCTCACGCGCCCGTGATACATATAGCCGTTCCGATCGAACACGACGCGGTCGATCTTCTTCGACTTGCAAATCTTCGCGATCAACGCGCCCACCTTCTTCGCCGCGCCGACCTTGTCGTCGTCGCCGAGCGACTCGCGAAGGTCCTTCGACAACGTCGAAGCATACGCAAGCGTCTGCCCCGTAACATCATCGACCACCTGCGCGTAGATGTGCTTTGCGCTGCGGAAAACGGTCAAACGCGGGCGAGCGGTTGAACCACTCACCTTCTTGCGAATGCGGAGCTTGCGGCGCTCCCTTCCGACGATTCTCATGCCCATGATCGTGTCGCTTCCGTACCTGTGAGGGCGACCTTACGGTCGCCCCGCTCGGTCACTTCTTGCCGCCCTTGCCGCCAGCTTTGCCCGCCTTCTCGCGGACCCGTTCACCACGGTACCGAACTCCCTTGCCACCGTAAGGCTCGGGCGGTCGGAATCCGCGGATCGTCGCAGCCGTTTGTCCAATGAGCGCCTTGTCGGCGCCTTGCAGAACGAGCACCGTTCCCTTGGAGTCCGCAGGAATCGTCGCCGTCAGTCCTTTCGGAACCGGGAAAACGATCTGATGCGAGAATCCAAGAGCAAACGTGAGCGTCGTGCCTTTCAAGTCCACACGATAGCCCGTGCCTTTCAGCTCGAGCACTCGTTCGTAACCTTCCGCCGCTCCCTTCACCATGGAAGCGAGCAGCGCGCGGACGAGACCTTGAAGACGCGAACCATCACGACCCGGAGCCGTCGACGTAATGTGCAGACGCGTACCTTCAGCCTTCACATCCACCGTTGCCGGCAGACTGTGCGAGAGCTGACCCTTGGCACCCTTGATGTCGACGGTGCGATCTTTGATCGTAACCGTAACGCCCTTCGGCACATCCACAGGGCGCTTGCCAACGCGTGACGTTTTCGGGGCTTCTCCCGCTTGCGTCGTAGCCGTTTGCATCACCACACCTCGCAGATGAGCTCGCCACCGAGCTTGTGCTTGCGAGCATCGCGGTCACTCATCAAGCCGTGCGACGTGCTCAAGATGCTGATTCCAAGGCCCGAAAGGACACGCGGAATCCGGTCGTGCTTGACGTAAACGCGACGGCCCGGTCGGCTGACTCGGCGAACTCCGTCGATGGCGCTCGAACGATCCCGCCCATACTTGAGCACGATCGTCAGCTTGCCCGTGTTGCCTTCACTCGGCCTCACGTCCGCAATGTACCCCTCGGACTTGAGGATGTCGGCAACGGCCTTCTTCAGCTTGCTTGCTGGAATCTCGGTTCGATCATGCCGCGCAAGCGCAGCATTACGAATACGAGTCAGCATGTCGGCGATCGGATCGGTCATCATGGCATCACCAACTCGCCTTGATCACGCCCGGAAGCTCGCCCCTCAGTGCGAACAACCGGAGACACACGCGGCACAACTCGAAATCGCGGTAGTAACCACGCGAGCGACCGCAAACTTTGCAACGATTACGATGCCGCACGGCAAACTTGGGCGGCCGGTTCAGTTTGGCAAATTCTTTTGCGCGAGCCATCGAATGTTCCTCAATGCCTGAACGGGATCCCAAGCTCCGCAAGAAGGGCTCGTCCCTCCTCGTCGGTGCGTGCGGTGGTCACGAATGAAATGTTCATCCCCTTGATCGCATCGACTCGATCGTAGTCGATCTCAGGGAAAATGATGTGTTCTCGCAGACCCATCGTGAAGTTGCCCCGCCCATCGAAACCCTTCGGGCTGACGCCCTTGAAGTCACGCACGCGCGGCAACGAGAAGCTGATGAGCCGGTCGACGAACTCCCACATGCGATCGCGTCGCAACGTCACCGTCACGCCGATCGGCAGGTTTTCGCGAAGTTTGAACGTCGCGATCGACTTGCGAGCGCGCGTGATCACAGGCTTCTGACCCGCAATCGCACGCAAATCTTCGACAGCCGAGTCGATGATCTTCGGGTTTCCGACGGCCGCACCAAGACCCATGTTGATGACCACCTTCTGCAGGCGGGGAACCATCATGGGGTTCTTGTAGCCAAACTTCTTCGACAGCGCTCCAATCACGGCTTCGCGGTACTTTTTACGTGCACGCGGTTCGTAATTGGGATCGGTCGGCGTCGCGGCGACTTCGACGGCTGCGGCTTTCGGAGCATCCCCCTTGCCTTTGCCACCCTTGCCGCCCTTGGGCGCCGCCGGAGCAGCAGCCTTGGGAGCCGCCGCCGGTTTGGCGTCCTTCGCGGGCTTTTGGCCCTTGTCTTTGCCCTTGTCGTCCTTCTTGTCCGCCATGGCTCAGCCTGCCGTAATCACGGCGCCGCTCTTCGCAGTGCGCTGCTTCTTGCCGTCGACTTCTTTCACCTTCACGCGCGAAGGCTTACCCGTCGTCGGATCCACCAACATGACCTTGGAGGCATGAAGCGGCGCCTCCTTCTCGATCTTGCCACCCTGCTGATTGCGCGGCGTCGGGCGCTGATGACGCGTCACCTTGTTCAAGCCTTCGACGACCACTTTGTCGTCTTCCGCCAGAAGCTTGGATACGCGACCCTGCTTGCCCTTCTCCTTGCCGCTGATGACCTGCACGAGGTCACCGACACGAAGCCGATTCATCAGAGCACCTCCGGAGCAAGCGAGATGATCTTCATGAACTTCTTCGCGCGCAATTCGCGAGCGACCGGTCCAAAGATACGCGTACCAATCGGCTCGCGGTCCTTGTTGATCAATACGGCGCTGTTGCCATCGAACTTGATGTAGCTGCCGTCCGATCGTTGATACTCACGCGCCGTCCGAACGACGACCGCTCGTGCCGTATCGCCCTTCTTCACTTTCGTGCCGGGCAACGCTTCCTTGATCGACACGACAATCACGTCGCCGAGACCCGCGTACTTGCGGCGCGATCCACCAAGCACTTTGATGCACTTGACGATACGTGCGCCCGAGTTGTCCGCGACCTCGAGATGCGTAGTGACCTGGATCATGACTACTCCTCCACCGGTCGTGAAATCAGTTTCGTCACGATCCAGCGCTTCTCACGCGAGATCGGGCGATGCTCCTGAATCTCCACGCGATCGCCGACCTTGTACTGGTTCTTCTCGTCGTGCGCCTTGTAGCGTTCACGACCACGAACGTACTTCTTGTACTTCGGATCGCGCGCATTGCGAACGACTTCGACGACAACGGTCTTGTCGCACTTGTTGCTCTTGACATGACCCACGAGCTTGCGCCGAAAGCCATGGCTTTCCTGCGTTGCGGGGGCCTGAGCCGAGGTGGCGTCATTCGTCGTCATGACTCAGCCTTCCTTCTGCAGTTCAGCCGCAACTGCCGCCGCAATTTCCGCGTCTGCTCGTTGCGTGAGAATCGTCTTCACGCGCGCCAAGTCTCGACGTGCCTTACGCACCGACGACGTGTCGTTCAGACGGTTGGTGAAGTTTTTGAACTTCGCATCGAACACATCACGCGCGAGCGTCTTTTCCAGCTCTTGCAGGTGCTCGGTCGTTCGTTCGCGCAAATCTTTGGATTTCATCTCGAATCCCTCACACGATCCCGCGAGCGATGAACTTGCATTCGATCGGAAGCTTGTGCGCCGCGAGACGGAACGCTTCGCGCGCCATCTCTTCCGGTACACCCGAAAGCTCGTACATCACGCGACCCGGCCTGACGGCCGCAGCCCATTCTTCCGGAGCACCTTTTCCGCCACCCATACGAACTTCGAGCGGCTTCTTCGTGACCGGACGATCGGGGAAGACTCGGATCCAGAGCTTGCCCGCGCGCTTGCAGTGACGCTGAATCGCCATACGCGCCGCCTCGATTTGTCGAGCCGTGATGCGCGCCGGAGCCATCGCTTGCAAGCCGAAGTCACCGAAAGACACGTCGCTTCCCGTGGTTGCGATTCCACGGACGCGGCCTTTCTGCATCTTGCGGAATTTGGTTCTCTTGGGAGAGAGCATGGCTTTTGTCCTACTGAATCCGGCGCGACTTGCGCTGGAGAACTTCGCCCTTGAACATCCACACCTTCACGCCGATGATCCCGACCTTCGTCTTGGCTTCCGCCAAACCGAATTCGATATCGGCTCGCAAGGTGTGCAGCGGAACGCGACCTTCGCGGTACGTCTCGACACGGCTCATCTCGCTTCCGCCAAGACGACCCGCACAACGCACGCGAATGCCCTTCGCGCCAAACTTCATCGCCGTCGAAACGGCCTTCTTCATCGCCCGACGGAAGGCAATGCGGCGTTCGAGCTGGGTGGCGATGTTCTCGGCCACGAGCTGCGCATTCGTTTCCGCCTTGCGCACCTCCTGAACGTCGATGAACACCTCGTTCTCCGTGAACGAAGCCACGCCCTTGAACACCGACTCGCCCTTGGCCGCCGTACCGACGTTGCCTGTCTTGAGCGTTTCGATGCCCTTGCCGCCCTTGCCGATCACCATGCCCGGACGTGCCGTATACACAATGACCTTGGCGCGATTGGCTGCTCGCTCAATCTCCACACCGGCGATGTTCGCGTTGTAGAGGTACTGCTTGATCGCCCGCTTGATGCGGATGTCTTCATGCAGCCAGCGTTGGTACGCTTTGCCGTCTTCGTACCACTTGCTGCTCCACGTCTTGATGACGCCAACGCGGAAGCCATACGGATGGGTCTTTTGTCCCATGGAAACCGTGTCCCTTTACTTGCGCTCGCTGAGCTCGATCACGATGTGAGAAATGCCCTTCTGAACTCGCGTCGCCCGCCCCATCGCCCGAGGGCGCCAGCGGCGATTGAACTTGTTCGGGCCCTTGTCGACAGTCGCCTTGCTAATGAAAAGCGCGTCGACGTCAGCGCCACTCTGACGGGCGTTCGCCACCGCGCTCTCGATGATCTTCAAAATCACCGGCGCAGCCGACTTCTCCGTGAACTGGAGGAGTTGGAGTGCCTCTGCGGCGCCACGACCACGGACCAGGTCCGCAATCATGCGCGCCTTCCGCGGCGAAATCCGCGAAAACATTGCACTGGCCTTGCTTTGCATTTCGAGAAACCCTCGCAACAGTGGGCCCGAGTCATCTCTCGGGGTGCCCAATCGTTGGCCAACCCGAAAAGATGTAAACCAAACATCTTTTTACGGGCCCTACCGTCGTACTCCTCGGACCATCAGCCCGTCGTCTTAAGAACCACCAACATGGTGTGTCCGCCGACGAGTACCCCCTCTCGCGTCACCGGGGGGAGACCCACGGTGGCCGAAAAGGCGAACTGTGACCGAAGCGCCGTTACGGCTTCGGAGGGACGAACGCTTGCGGCGCCCGACCCCAGGAAAACGGAGCGCGGTGTGTACCAAGCCCAAACGACGAATGCAAGACTTTTTTCAAAAAAAATTCGAGCCCAAAGATCGTGATCACTCCGCCTGAACACATTTGCGCCCCTTGCTGAACGCACGTCCCTCTTGCAAAAAGCTCAATATCCGCTCGATCGGCTCGCCGATTGCACGTCGCTGCAAATCTTTTCGTCTCTCACCGCTGCCGTACTTCAAACGGCACGACGGTTTGTCTTAGGAGGACTTTCATCATGAACATGCGCACGACTCTCACCTTCGGTGTCCCCACATTCCTCTTGCTTCTCGGCGGTTGCATCATCGTCGACAGCACTCCCAACAACAACACGGGCGGCGCAGGCGGCTCGACCACGACTTCAAGCAGCTCCGGCGACGTAGGTGTTGGCGGCGCAGGCGGCGGTGCAGGCGCAGGCGGCGCGGGCGGTACTGCCGGCGCAGGCGGCGGCTCGAGCTGTGTCGGCCCTGAAGACGGCAAACTCGACAGCCTCGCGTGCGACGCGCTCAACACACAAATGACCGGAAAAGTCTGCGGTCCGAACGGTGATCAAGATCCGCTCGCCAACGGCACGTGCACGCTCGGCGCGCAGATCTACCAAGCAGGCGCGTTCGACGTGCTCGCAACGTGTCTCAAACTCATCGAAAAAGATCCGATGTTCGCTTGCGACGACAAGAAAGTCGGCGACTGCGTGGCCCAGATGTACACCGCCGCATGTCCTTCCCAAGCTGCCGCTGCCGCGTGTGAACAGATCAGCAAAACCCTCTGCATCAACATGGAGGTCTTCGACACGCAGGGCTGCATGCTCAAAACGAATCCGCTCAACGGAACCGCTCTGCAAGATCTCGCCAACTGCATCTCCATGAGCCCCGAACCTGATTGCAACAAAGCCTTCACGGCTTGCTTCGACAAGATCACCTCGTTCTGATCGCGATCCGCTTCGCGTGATCCGCTCCGACGCAACACCCACCACAATCGAACGATCTCGAAGCGTTCGTCCAAGTTGAGCCACGCCGAGAAATCTGCGATCATCCACGAGGCTTCTTAGCCCGCTCAATACAACGCTTCACGTTCGGTGACTCGTCACGCCGGATCCTTCTGCAGAACTTCCTTCTGCGTTTGTCGTACCAACCCGTGCCGAGTTTGTCTGCGGAGGTTTTCTGATGGATCGCACGCTTCTCGTTTCCGGATCCCTCGCCGTTTTCGTGGGTGCCCTCGCCATGTCGAGCGGCTGCAGTGACGGCGGACCGTCCACCAGCAGCACGAGCTCCTCCAGCAGTTCGTCCAGTACATCAGGTGAAGGTGGCACTGCGGGCACAGGCGGCGGAGGCAACGGCGGCGACGCCGGCAAAGGTGGTGACGCAGGCCAAGGCGGCCAAGGCGGCATGAGCTCATCGAGCACCACCTCGTCCTCGTCATCTTCCTCTTCGGGCACGGGAGGCACCGGCGGAGCGGGCGGCGCAGGTGGAATGGGTGGATCCGCAGGTGCGGGAGGTATGGCCGGTGCCGGTGGCGCCGGTGGCTCCGGCGGCGGTCCCGGACTGCAACCGTGCAAGGTGTGTGGACCGAACGGCACGTGCATGGAGACGTGCGTTCCTTCCAAACCCGATGACTTCGACTGCGACGGCTGGACCCAAGCCGAAGGCGATTGTTGCGACAACTGTTTCCAGTGTTTGTCCCCGCCGAACGTCAACCCCGGCGCCTTCGAGTACCTCGGCAACAACTTCGACGACGATTGCGATGCCGCAACGCTCGACACGCAACCTCCGACCGATTGCACCGATCCTCCGCTCGCGACACCGACGAGCACGATCGAACTGGTCAAAGCGATCGACCTTTGTCAGTTCACCGCCGAGAACCCGCCGCTCAATCAGAAGAAGTGGGGCGTGATCTCGAGCGCTCTGCTGCTCGCCGACGGCACCAACGCGGTCTTGCCGAAGGACGTTCAAGTCGGCGTTCTCGGGGAATACGGAACCTTCGTCAAACCCATCAAGGGCGCGACGCTTGCGGCTCTTTCCACGGGCACCGCGCGCGACGAGACCGATCCCGGCTACGTGCATCCGCAAAGCGGTCCGAACCCCGTGATCCAAAAAGGCAACTTCGATGCGATGACGCAAGTGCCGATCCCGGCCGATTACCTCGCCGCCAACGGAGGCAAACTTCCGTCGCCCGCGAACTGTCCGCCTTGTTCCGGGGCAAACTGCGGCACCGCGTTCGACTCGGTCAACTTCAAGATGCGCGTGCGCGTCCCGACAAACGCCAAGTCGTTCTCGTATCGCCTCAAGAGCTACTCGGCCGAGTACCCCGAATACTCGTGTCAGCAGTTCAACGACTTCTTCCTCACGCGCCTCAAGAGCAACTGGGTCCCCGATCCGAACGGCAATCCGATGGATCCGACAAACCAACCTCTTCCCTTGGATCGCAACATCGCGTTCGATTCGTTCAAGAATCCGATCTCCGTCAACAACGCGTTCTACGACGTCTGTTTCCCCTACTTGGGTGCTCCTCCCGATGCCTGTTCGTCCGGTACGGTCGAGCTCGTCGGCACCGGCATGGGCGGATGGAACGGTGATCTGAAAGATGGTGGCGGCACCGTTTGGCTCACGAACTTTGCCAACGTTGTTCCCGGTGAAACCATCGAAATCGAGTTCATCATTTTCGACGCCGGCGATCACAACGTCGACTCGATCGTGCTGCTCGACTACTTCCGCTGGGGCTTCCAGGCCGTGGAACAAGGCGTCCGTCGATGACGTCTCGCGCCGCGACGAATCGTGCGAGGTTTGTCGCGGCCATCGACACCACAATTCGTTCGATCTCGTAATTTCTTGTGAGGCACTCGATGAAAACGCTGACAAGTCGTTCGAGCATGCGCATGACGCACTCGGCTCTAATCGTTTCTGCATTTGCGGTCGGCGCTTTCTTCGCCGCTTGCGCCACACCGGTACCGCCTCCGGCCTCGACCTCGAGCTCCTCGAGTTCGTCCGGTACAGGCGGCATGGGTGGTTCGGCAGGGGCCGGCGGTGAAGGGGGAATGGCCGGATCTGCGGGCATGGGCGGCGGCGGTCCGATGGGCTGTAAAAAAGACGCCGATTGCGCCATGGATCCCGCGGGCACCGTCTGCGACATCCAAACAGGCATGTGCGTGGAATGTTTGCCCTTGGAACCTCCCGCGGACGACTGCGCGCAAGGCACCTACTGCAACACGATCTCGCATGTCTGTGAGGTCGGTTGTACGAGCATCTTCGACTGCAACCCGGGACAAGCTTGTGACGAGCTCAGCTTCAAGTGTGTCGGCTGTTTGACCGATACCGATTGCAACCCCGGATCGATTTGTTTGTCCGACACCTGCGTCCCCGGTTGCTCGGGTCTTCAGCCTTGCCAAGCCGGTTTCACCTGCTGTTCGGGCAGCTGTTACGACTTCGCGACCGACGAAAACAACTGCGGCTTCTGCCAGAACTCGTGTGCGTTTCCGCAAAACGGCGATCCTCTGTGCCAGAACGGCATCTGTACCCTCGGCGCGTGCAAGCCTGGTTTTTCCGACTGTAACTTGGATCCGCAAGATGGTTGTGAATGGAACGTTTTGCAGGACGGACCTTGCACGTGTGTGCCGGGACAAAAGCAGCCCTGTTACCAAGGCGCGCCTGGGACGAACAACATCGGCGCCTGCAAAGGCGGCACGCAGACCTGCAAAGCGGATGGCAGCGGCTGGGGCGCATGCGTCGGCCAAGTGCTTCCGCATTACGAGACGTGCGGCAACGCCATCGACGACGACTGCAACGGCGTCGTCGACGACAACATGGATCTCGACGGAGACGGCTGGGCGTCTTGCGGCGGCGATTGTTGCGACACGTTCGGTCCGGGTTGCAACAGCCCGAAAGAGGTCAACCCCGGCGCGTTCGAAGTCATCGGCGACAACGTCGACAACGACTGCAATCCCATGACGCTCGATACCGCTGCGGATCTTTGCAGCACGTCCGCGAAGCTCACCGGCGTCACGGGCATCGACATGGCCAAAGCCATGGAACTTTGTCAGTTCACCACGGAAAACCCGCCCTTGGCGCAAAAGCGTTGGGGCGTGATCTCAGCCGATCAGCTGCTCTCCGATGGTGCCACGCCAAACACCGCGCAGCTCGCGAACATCCGCGACAAACAGACCGCGATCATGACGTCGTTCGGCGTCAACGTCATCCCGCTCAAAGGCGCCACGCTCGCGGGTATGTCCACCGGCGTCATGCGCGATCAAGACGACGTTGGTTACGTCGGAACCTCGACGAACATCGGCACGACATCGCAGCCGCCCGTTTCGTACTTGCTCGCCAACGGCAACAAACTTCCGAACTCGAAAGGTTGCGCCGGTACATGCGAAGCAGGCTCGGGCGCACGCGATCCGGTCAACCTGCGTTTGCGCATGCGTACCCCGACAAACGCCAAGTCGTTCACCTACTCGTTCCGGTTTTTCTCGTCCGAATACTGGGACTTCCAGTGCACCAAGTTCAACGACTTCTTCATCGGCTTGTACACCAGCACGTGGATGCCGGATCCTTTGGATCCAAACCAAAAGGCGCTCCCGCCGGATCGCAACATCGCCGTCGACGATCTGCTCAATCCGATCAGCGTCAACAACGGCTTCTTCGATGTCTGCGCGCCGAAGTCGTGCAACGTGTGTCCTGCGGGCATCGCCGATCTTCAAGGCACGGGCATGCAAGTCGGCAATCAGGGTGGAGCGACCAAGTGGCTCTTCAACGACGTTCCGACAGTGCCGGGCGAGATCATCACGCTCGACCTCATCATCTTCGACGTCGAAGACTCCTTGAACAATTCGTTGACGCTTCTCGACAACTGGAAGTGGAACACGACCGTGCTCCAAGGCGTCCACGAGTGATCGTTACGTCATGATCCGTCGCGCAGGATCGTTTGTGTACAAATGATTCTGCGCCCGCCCTTCCTCGCTTCGTCACACCTCGCATGACAATGCAATTTCCCCATTGCGCTCTCGTGAAAGCGTGGGCATCTTCATTTGTACGTGGAGACGACAGAAGCTGGCTTCGGCCTCGTGCTACTGGATCCAATGCGAGGCGACGCAATGAGTCATTGCAGCGCCACGCGGACACCACCGACAAGGCCCTTTGCCTTGGCGGCTTTGATGCTCGTTGCGCTTTCTTCGGCTGCAGGTTGTGCAACCGGCCCGCTCGCACCTCGAGTCACCTCGGTTGACGCAGTAAACGCTCCGCAAACGCGGGCGCATTCCGTCATTGCCGAGACCCCGTCGATTTCTTCGCCGGCCCCGAATGCTCGAATGCTGACGGTCGATACTCGAAGCGCGGTGGCTGCCTGGCGTTCGCCCGCGGCGCATATCGATAGCGAAATTCTCGCCAATACGTCGCGATGCCCCGTGGAAATGGCGCTCGTCGATGGACGCGTATGCGTGGATCGCTGGGAAGGCACCATCATCGAGCGTCTTGGAGGCGGGGCGGAGCGAGCTTGGTCGCCTTATCAACCGGTCGATGGAATGGAATCACGGGTGCGCGCCGTTTCACGGCCCGGCGTGGTTCCTCAGGGTTACATCAGCGGCGAACAAGCTGCTCGAGCTTGCGCTGCCTCGGGCAAACGATTGTGTTCGGCCGATGAATGGGAAAGCGCGTGTCGCGGGTCCCGACGAACCCAATTCCCTTACGGTGAAGAGCGAAAATCGAGCGTATGCAACGACGATGTTCGCGGCAAACACCCTGTCGTCGAAGTCGGTATGCTCCTCAATATCCCCGAAGGCCGATTGTGGTATGACGGGATGAACCAACCGCTCATCAATCAACTGCCCAATTCCCTGCTCGAAACGGGGGCTCGAGCCGAATGCACGAATGACTACGGCGTATTCGACATGGTTGGGAATCTGCACGAGTGGATCAGCGATCCGGAAGGCACATTTCGCGGCGGTTACTACATGGATACGACGCGTAATGGCGACGGATGTTCTTATGCCACCACGGCTCATGGTTTTACCTACCACGACTACTCGACGGGTTTTCGATGCTGCGCCGATCCGGATCACGTCGAGTGATTGACCGTTCTTTCGAGTTCGTATGAATTTAAAGCCCCGCCGCCCGTATTGCCTGCTTCTTCTTTTGGCGCTCGAAGTGGGCTGTCAAAAAAAGAAAGAAGAAACGCCGCCCATTCCGCCTCCGCCGCCGCGTGGAGCCGCGTCGCTCGATCAATTGACGACGGGTTTGGGTTTGGCCAAAGGTCTCGATGGAAAACTCGCGCCGCCGTCGATGGTGGTCGAGCATGTCTATGCCATCGACGACAAACGCGCCATTTTGGCCGGCAGTGTCCCGGGCAGCGAAGCCATTGCGCTGATTACGGTTGATGCGGGAAAAACCTGGACTTCGTTTCGGACGGATCAGGAAACGTGGTCGACGTGGTCTTTCGGCAACGATGAAACCACATTCGCCTTGGCTCTCGGGCCCAAAGAAACTCTGGCCGACAGTCAACCGGCGCAGGGAAAAACCCCGCCGGCATTGCCTCCGTATCAGTTTTTCTTTACCACACTCGATGCGTTGAGCTTCGGGACGGCGACGAATGTCGAGCAACCGCCGTTGCCAAGGAAAATCGATCCGAAAGTGCCCATCCTGCATCCGCGATTGGCATTGCTCAGCAAAGAGACGGCGGGGTATGTCGTCGAACCGTCGGCGAAGAAGTTCATCGCGCGATTCGTCGTGGCGCCCGGTGCCGACGTTCCGCCTGAAATCGTCCTGCCGAAACTCGAAACGTTCATCCCCAATCCGATTGGACGTCCCGCACGTTTATTGTCGATCAAAGGTCGAGGCATCATTTCGCGACCGTGGCCCGAACCGGACAAGCCCGTCATTGCTGAAAAGGATGCCGAATACATCAACGAAAAGATCAAAGAGCTGAAAACGACGCCGACGCTCGCGCGTGAATTGTCGATGCCTCCGGCGTGCCAAACCGGCACCTACCAGCTTTATCGGATCACGCAGCCGCCATCGAAGCAGAATCCCGGGAAAAACTACTTGCTGGTGGTCAAAGCCGACGGTTATGGGCTCATACCAATGCCTGCGGCGGCATCCCCGGACGCACGTATTGGATGTTCTCACGACAAGTTTGTCGTGGAAGCCCCGGACGGCGAAAGCATCAACCTGCTCCTTTGCGGGCTCGATGGGAAATGTGTTGCGCCCGAACGTCCTGTTTTCAAGCCGTGGCTCGAAAAGCACGAACGAGAAATCATTGCTCGTCCCATGGCGAGCGGTGCGGCGGCGGTTATGTCCGAGCAAGCGGGCGAAAAGTGGGGCGTGTACTACGCGCAATCGACGGACGGCGGGAAATTTTATGAACGCGCGCGGGTCATTGGCGAAGGTACGGGCGAACGTGGGCGAGTTCGTTTTGCCGCACTCGTGACGCTGGGCAAACGCACGTTGATGTTGTTATCGGCGGACGTCACCGGAACATCGCGTCGTGGATTTTACACCATCGTTTCCGACGATGATGGCGCGACGTGGAATCCACCGTGATCGTGCATCAGCCCTGACAAACTCGACCAAAGCCCCGGAGTTCTGCGATTCCACGTGCGTCGCGATGTTTGTTTCGACGAACGATGCCGTCGTCTGTCAGATGAAGTGGTTCGGTGGGGACGAACATTTCGGAGTGGTTTGCAGTTCCAAACCGAGCGCGAATTCGTTACTCGCGAAGATGGTTTGTCATTCCAAATGATGCTGTCGCGATGTTCGAATGGCGAGTTGATAACGAAAACAAGCTGGGAATGGCGACGTTCGGGTTTGGCGCAAAGCACGGGTTTGTCGAAAACAACCGAGGGAATGGTTTCGCCGAGTGTTGACGATTTCGCGGGCGGCGGATTCGTTGTCGAGTCGTGGTGGCGAGGGAATTGGATAGCGGGTGTTCGAAACGAATCGAGCGGTTCGTTTTGGCGAACCGCTCGCGTTCGTTTTTCCGGTTGAAACGAAATTACTTCGCAGCCGGGGCCGGAGCAGCAGCGGCCTTCGCCGGGCGCTTGCGCGGAGCAGCGGCCTTCTTGGGGGCCGGAGCAGCCGGGGCGGGGGCGCCACCCGAGGGGCCTGCGGCCGTCTTGCGCGCATTGACGCTGGCCGTTTCGGCCGTCTTCGCATCGCCGGCATAACGGGCGAAACGACGATCGCCGCCCTGGAAAATGCGCTTGGCGAGCTTCAATTCCTTGAGCGCCGCAGCGGCACGCGTTTGCGGAATGCCGGCTTGACGGGCCACGTCGCTCGCGCTGACGCCGGCACCGGACTTCACGATTCGCTCGACCGAATTGAGGACTTCTTGTCGCTCTTGGGAAAGAGCAGCCGTCTTCTTCGGACGACCCGGCTTACGCTTGGCCGGAGCTGCACCACGCTTCGCCGCCGGAGCTGCGGGAGCCGCCGCCGGAGCCGCCGCCGGAGCTGCCGCTGCCGCGCGGGCCGGACGACCGCGACGCTTGGTCGCTGCCGCGGGGGCCGCTGCCGCCGGGGCCGCTGCTGCCGTAACGGCTGCCGCGCCCATCACCGAGCCGAGGCGGTCTTTGACGAGAGCAATGATTGCCGCGTCGGGCATCTTGCGTACGAGGTCTACGATTTCTTTTTCGAATGCATCGGTTGCCATGAATATCTCCCTCGCCGAATCCCGCTCGGCGGATGGTTTCGAATATGCCGTTGGTCGGGGATAGGTCAAGCGAATAAAATGGCTCGATTGTTTTTTTTATCTTTTGGGTTGGCCGTGCGTACCGCCTAAGCGTTTACCAGGACAAGGTCCCCCGGAATTACCCGACGAATTCCCAAAGCAACGCCTGCTCCAATCGCGTAGACCGCTGTTTTTCGACGCCACATTGTCCCGACCACCCTTCCGTTCACCACCGCATTCGTGGTTCCCCGGAGTTTTCAATTTCGTCCCGCACACGAATCTCGTCAGGGTTCTGCGCGACGCGCCATAACCTCGTCCCCCCAAACGCCCTCCCGAAGGTTGGCGGGGCGAACACTTTCCCCGTTCCCAAAATCGATCCGCCGTGCAGACGCGATTGTCCAATCGCCCGCACCGAGGCTCGTCCCACCGACGTCAATATATAAAGGAGTAACCCGCCCGGACGGTGCGAGTCGTATTGTTGCTTTGCCGTCAACGAATCGCCGCTTTTACGCACGGCGATTCGTTTTATCCACCGAACCCGCTCATCCCGGGTCGATCCGATAAAGCTTGCCCAGCGTCCCATCCTGATTGTTGTCGATGACGAAGTACAATTCGCCCGCCGTGTCCTCGCCAAACGACGTAATTCCGCCCGTCAATACGCCCGTATTGAGGTCCTGCGTCACTTCGCCTTCTTTGAGCACCGCGCCGTTCGACCACGACAATGTTCGAACACGCTTCGAACAATAGTCGCCATACAAGTACGTACCTTCCAAACCCGGTATCTTCGTTCCTCGGTAAACGTATCCGCCGGTCACCGAACAACCCGTGACATCCCCGTCATTCGCATACGCCACGACCGGCAAAGTCAGCCCCGTTTGGTCGCAATTGGGCATCGTCTCGTAACAGACTTTGCCCTCCATCGTGTTCCAACCATAGTTGAGGTTCCCCTTGCCCCGCGCTTCGACATTGATCTCTTCCCACGTCCCTTGACCCACGTCGCCGATGTAAAGGTCCCCCGAACACCGATCGAAACTGAATCGCCACGGATTACGCAATCCCATATCCCAAATGTCCGGATCGCCTCCCGGCATATTTCCCGCCGGCGGCGTGGGATATTTGTCGACGTCGATCCGCAAAATCTTGGCGAGCTTCACCATCGTGTTTTGCCCATTCATGTCCGGGTCGCCCGATCCTCCACCATCGCCCGTACCGGCATACAAATAACCGTCTTTGCCGAACGCGAGCATCCCGCCGTTGTGGTTTGTCCGGTTATGCGGGATCGTCACGAAATTCTTCAGACACGCCGCCAGCGCCTTGTCCGGCGAGTTCGAATCGCGAGCGCATTCGCTGATCACGAGCGAACCGTCGGGTTTGCGCGTGTAGTAGATAAAAAATCGCCCATTTTTATCGTACTCGGGATGAAACGCGAGCCCCAATAGTCCCCGTTCGTTCGCTCCCGATTCGATGATCGCCGATAGATCGAGAAACGGTTCGGCCGCCAAAACTCCATCCTTGAACAGAACAATCTTTCCCTGTTTCAGAATGACAAACAACCGCGTCGTGTCGTTCGGTGCTCCCGTGACAAACACCGGACGGTCAAGGTCTTTCGCGACTTCCGTGAGTTTCAATTTCGGCAGCATGCCCGTCGTTCCGGGCGAACAAACCATCGACCCACCACCACTTCCGCCATTGCCTGCGGATCCGCCGCTTCCGCTATCTCCGCCCGATCCACCATTTCCCCCGGTTTGGCCCGTCGTCGCCGCCGTATTGGGATCCGTCCCGCATCCCGCAATCGTCGGCAACACCCCCAGGCCCGACACGACCAAATACATACCCAAGCGAAAACAGTTCATCTTCGAAGTATTCATTCCTCGAACGTACACGGCTCGTCGCACGCCGTCGACCGGTCTCGACATCGTTCACGCAACGAAACGATCCGGATATTGCTTCGCCGAAGTTCATGGCTACGCTTGCACCACGCATCGACATTTCATAGGGAGGAGACCAATCAACATGAATTCCTGGGATCATCCGTCATCGAGCTACTCGGCGGGAGCGCGCGGCATCTCTCGCGTCCAAAGTCGATCGGCATTTTTGAAGCGTGTGTACGGCATGTTCACAGGCAGCATCGTGTTCTCGGCCGGCGGCGCCCTCATCGCCCTCAATGCCGGCGCAGGCGCATCCGAAGTATCCATCAAAGTCGGCCAAAAACTCGTGACCGTGCCGCCCCTCGTGGCCTTCTTCGGACAACATTACATCATCGCGATGCTCGTCATGATGGGCGCGGTTTTCGGCGCATCCATGGTTCGTCATGTCAAGGGCCTGAATATCCTCGCCCTCTTCGGCATGGCCTCCATCATTGGCGTCGTCATTGCTCCGACCCTCTTTTTCGCCACGGCCGTCGCCGGTCTTGGAAACACGCTCTCCGCTTCGCCCGTCCGCGACGCGTTTCTGCTTTCCGTCGTCGGTTTCGGCGGTTTGACCGGTTATGCCCTGACCACGAGCAAAAACTTTTCGTATCTCGGCGGCGCCTTGACCATGGGCATCTTCGTCGTCATTGGTGCGTCGCTCTTGAACCTCTTTCTCGGCTCGAGCGTTTTCGGATTGGCCATCTCGAGCGTCGCGGTGCTGCTTTTCGGCGCGTTTGTCCTGTACGATACTTCGCGCCTGCTCCATAGCGACGAAGACGACGCCGTCGGCGGTGCCATCCAGCTTTACCTCAATTTCCTGAACATCTTCTTGTCGCTGCTCCGCATCTTGTCGTCCCGTAGGGACTAACCTCGTACCCGCTGCAAAACATCCCGCCATGCACCATTCGTCAGCCGCCACGTTCGCCGCGATTTTCATCCTCGGCGCTTCTATCGTTTCGTGCGACAAACCCGCCCCGGAAAAACCCGCTCCCGCCAATACCTCGTTGCCGCAACCTCTTCCGTCCGGCTCGACGGTGGGTTTGTCGGAAAAACCGGCTCCGTCAGCGCCTGCTCCGAGCGCCTCCGCAGCTGCGGAATCGGCCTCCGATTCGGTGCTCGTGGGCACGTGGGAGGGTCGTTATGAAGCCAAAAAAGGGGTCGTCGGAATGCCCGCGCGAGTCGAAGACAAAGTTCGCAGCAAAGACGACGGAAAAACCGCCATTGGCAATGGAACGATCACCATCACGATCGCCAAAGATTTGGAGCTCTCGGGTTTGTCCGAAGGCGCGCTTGGTAAAGCCAAACTTCGCGGCAAAGTCGAAGGCGACGACGTGCGCGCCGCATTCGATCCGGTCGATGTCCTAGACAAACAGGGCATGTTCGGCATCGTCTCGGGCAAACGAAAAGACGATCAAATCGAAGCGCAGATTCGAGTCGCCAATGGCGACGCGACGATCGTTCGTGAAGCCAATATCGTACTTCGCCGCAAACCCTGACGCATCGTTACGCCGGGTCAAACCCTCGGACTCGGCCGCAGCGACTTGTGCGATTCCAGCAAAAGCCACGGTTTGGCTTCGATGAACACCCGCAACAAGTCCGCATCGATGTGCCCGTCCTTCACTTCGTAACCCAAAATATCCAACGCTCGCTCGATAGGCACTGCTTTCTTGTACGGCCTGTCGCTCGCCGTGAGCGCATCGAAGATGTCGCTGATGCTCATCATTTTGGATTGCAAAGGTATCTCCTCGGCGCGCAAACGATTGGGATACCCGGTTCCATTGAGCCGCTCGTGATGCGCTCCCGCGATGAGCGCCACGCGACGAAATTGTTTTCCCCAAGGTATCTGCGACAAGAAGTGGAACGTATGTCCCACGTGTCCGCGAATTTCATCGATTTCCGTCGCCGTGAGCGACCCGCGCGCCACCGACAAACACGCGACTTCTTCCGCCTTCAATAACGGCGCCACACACCCGTCCGAATCCGTGTACGTCTCGCGCGCAATCGCTTCGATACGGGCAAAATCACCCCCGGAAAGCACCGTCGGTTCATTTGCCGAACTTATGGCTTGATACGCCAATCCAAGCTCCCGCTTGCGTCGCGCCAATTCTTCATCCAAACGCAAAAGTTCGTCCCCACGAACTCCTTTTTGAACCAGGCGCAGCTTGCGCTCCAAGATTTCCGATTCGTATGAACGCCAAGCAATTTCGAGACGATGGCGAATCAACTCGAGTTCGTGCGGGTATAACTTTTTGGCTTTGACGAGCACTTGTTCGCGCACGCCGATTTTTCCGAAATCGTGCAGGAGCGACGCATATTCGAGCTCGCGCAAATCATCGCGCGTCCACGTCACGCCGCGATATGGCCCGTCGGCTTTTTCGAGCGCTTGGGCGAGGCCCACCGTCAAATAAGAAACCCTCCGCGAATGACCGCTCGTCGTCGGGTCGCGTTGCTCGATGGCCTCCACGCTTGCCTTGACAAACCCTTCGAGCATGTGCTGAATCTCGTTGTACAAAACGGCATTTTCGAGCGCGATGCCGGCTTGGGAAGCGAGCGTTTCGAGCAGCTCTTCGCTGCGTGAATCGAACGTTATGACCTGCTCTTCGACGTCTTCGGCGCTCAGCAATTTGCGATCGCCGGAGCGCTTCTTGTTGATGAGCTGAATGACGCCGATGACCTCGCCTTTGCGACTGAAAAGCGGCATCGAAAGCATCGATTTGGTGCGATAACCGATCTTCGCGTCAAACGAACGATCGAATCCATACGGCGCTCCAGGCGGCAAATCATACACGTCGGCAATGTTGAGCAGACGCTTGTGCAAAGCGACGTAACCCGACATGGAGCGCGGGCTGATTGGCAGGGCAAACTCACGCGAATCAAACGGAACGGAATCGTTTTGCGAAAGCTTGAAGTGCAGGGTTCGTCGCGCCGGATCGGGATCGTCTCCTTCGACGACATAAAGACTCCCCGCGTCCGCTCCGGAAACGAAACGACTCTTCGACAAGATGAGGCTGAGCAGTTTGTCAATCTCGCGTTCCGTCGTGATCGCCTTGGCAATCTCGATGAGCTCGCCGAGCTCGTATCGATAACGGTTGAGCCATTTGCCTCGAGCCTCCGCGCGCGATTTCACTTCGAGCAGTTCACACGCATTGTGAATCGCCACGTAAAGCGTGTCGCTCGATGGTTCGTCGCAGATGATCGCCCCGAGCCCTTTGTTTAATGCGCTCGCAATGTCTTTTCCCGCAGGCGCACCCACCAGCACGAGCGTCGCTTCGCCCGTCGCCAATTTTTCGGCAAACGGACGCAGTACATCGCGACAAACATCCCACACAATGCCCGGCGTAAGGATGGCAAAAAATCGTTCACTGCGCACCGTCACGAGGAGCGGATGCGGTCGAACGATGGTTTTGCTCGACAGACGTTCGTCCGAACGAACTCGCTCTTCGACGTGGTTCATCGTGACGATCGTCGCAAAACTCATGATGCATCCGCCTTTGGTTCGTCGTCGATGGTAGCGGATTCGGACGTGTTTGTCTCGGAACTAAAATTCCAGGATTCTCCGCGTTTTTCTTTTTGCTCTTTGCGCTTCTGCGCCAAGTCGGCGTCGCGGCGTTCGTACGCGACGATGATTCTTTGCACGAGCGGATGACGGACGACATCGACCTCGGTGAAGTGACAAATGGCGATGCCTTCGATACCGGTGAGCAAGTCGCGCGCCTCCGCCAAACCACTTCGCGCGCCGTGCGGCAAATCGACTTGGGTCACGTCGCCCGTGACGACCGCTTTCGACGAATATCCGAGACGCGTGAGAAACATTCGCATCTGGTCGCTGGTCGCGTTTTGCGCTTCATCCAAGATGACGAAGCAATCGTTGAGGGTTCGTCCACGCATGAATGCGAGCGGCGCGACTTCGATTTGCCCGCGCGTAATCAAACCGTTTACGCGATCGGCATCCATCATGTCGTGCAGGGCATCATAAAGAGGGCGCAAGTACGGATTGACTTTTTCCGCCAAGTCACCCGGCAAAAATCCAAGTCGTTCACCCGCTTCGACGGCGGGGCGTGTCAAGATGATTCGTTTGACCCGCCGTTCAATCAGGGCAAACACCGCCATGGCCATTGCCAAGTAGGTTTTTCCCGTCCCGGCCGGCCCGATACCGAACGTGAGGTCGTGCGTGCGAATGGCTTGGATGTACCGCCGTTGCGCAATCGTTTTGGCCGTGATGGGTTTTCGCCGCGTCGAAACGAGCACGACATCTTCGAAAAGCTCACGCAGCGATATGGCCGGGTCGTCGCGTAACGCTTGCACGCTGCGCACGAAATCCTGCGGATCGAATTTGACGCCGTTGGCCAATAAATCCGCGGCTTCGGCAAAAAATCGTTCGGCGAGAGCAACCGTATCGGCCGCTCCGACGAGGCGAATCACATTGCCCCGCAGACTCGATTCGATTCCCAACGTGCGCGTGACGAGTTTCAGATGTTCGCTGTTTGGACCGACGAGCGACATCAACGTTGTGTTGTCGAGAACTTCCACGTCGGCGGTGATTCGAATGGGTGTCGTGCTCATGTTCATCAAGTGCGTGCCCGATGGCGAACGTAACCTTCGAGAATGCAAATCGAAGGCCGTGGGCATGGCTTGACCATGGTCGTCCCCCGTGCGAGCGTTTTTGCCGTTCGGCAAAGCCGACGTCGAAACAAATGGTGCCTGACTCTTTTATCGAGTGGAAGCATGTTTGTCGTGTTCGTCCCGGAACGCGTCGCGCATCTCTTTTGATCGTGCTCGGATTCGCCACCGTGACGTTCGCCGCGTCTTCGACGCCGGCCCAGCCATTGCCGAAGCCGCCTCCGCCCGTGCCACCTCCGCCGCCGCCCGCCGCTTCGTCGGCGCCGGTTATCGTTCCGCCCAAACCGCCCATTGCACTGCCGGTGGGGCCGGTTCGTCCGGGCTCAACATTACCTCCGGCGGGAAAAACCCCGGCGGTCATTCCAACCGCTCCGCCGCTCGCCAAACCCTTTCCGCTCGAAGTGGACTTGCCCAAAAATCAAGGGCCGCGCATGGAACTTGCGGGGTATCGAGGCGGCGCTTTTTTGCGCGATTCGGAAGATACCGTGCGGGTTCAACTTCGCGGTCGTTTGCACCTCGATTTTCATTCTTTCTTCGATGCCGGAAAAGACGAACTCGACGCGGAAGCGGGGAGCATTCTTTTGTCGCCGCGATTGTCACTTCGTCGAGCACGAGTGGAGGTGGCGGCGGATTTGTGGCGCCGATGGTTCGTTCTTTTCGGTTTGGACTTTGGAGCGCAACCCATCAACAACGCCACGGGCGGCCTGGAAATTTCGGCCGGTTCGCCGGGACAATCCCCGACCGAAGCCACGGCGCGATTTGCATCGTTTCAAACGCCAAACCCTTCGGCGACGCTGGCCAATGCGTACGTCGACTATACGTTCCTGCGCCAATTGCACGTGATGATTGGGCAAGTCCAAGCGCCGTTTTCGATGGAAAATCGCACGGGCAACAACACCCATACGTGGCTCGAACGAAACACGGCCATTCGTTCGTTTGTCGTGCCGAACAGCAAAGAAATCGGCGCGACGTTCTGGGGCGACATCAACGATGTGCAAACCGTCAGTTACGAGCTCGGGGTTTTTCTGGGCGATGGTCCGAATCGACCGCAAGTGGACGCTTATGCCGATTTCATCGGGCGCATTTTCGCTCGACCGTGGGCGCGAAGCGGCAAAACGAGCGCTTACGACAAGGTGCAGATTGGA
>WBZU01000427.1_pt2 | contig 33417 bp, 25 predicted proteins | sample 5204311 | NCBI WGS metagenome assembly WBZU01 (sample SAMN12344359, study PRJNA552823) | activated sludge metagenome | biome: Activated sludge suspended growth; feature: Nitrification reactor; material: Wastewater; isolation source: activated sludge from nitrification reactor of wastewater...
AACACGATATTCGAATCAATCTGTACTTCGATGGCTTCGCCCCGCAAAAGAGCTTCGGATTTTTCCGTCAATCCGAGACCTCGCTTCGCCGCAAGGTGTTCAATGAGATCGCTCGACCCGGAATTGACCCAATAGGGTTTCAACGTTTCGTACTTGATGAAGTGCAAGATCGACCAAGGATTGTAAATGACCTTGCCGCCGAAAAGATACCCGTTGTACCAAGAACGAACCTCCTCCAGTCGTTCCGACGGTACAATCGCCGCCACCTCATCTTCCGTAAAACCAAACGCATCCGCGTAGGGTTCGTCGATGATCGATTGCGTTTCAATATGATTCAATCCGGAAAACATGTTTTCCTTCGCCACGCGCAAAATGCCCGTCAAGACCCCTTTGAACACCGACGCATTGTCCTTGAGACACGAAGTAAAGAAGATGCGAAAAAACAAGACGATCTTGTCGAAGAAGTCGTGCAAATATCCCGATTGAATGGGCGTATCATACTCGTCGATCAAAATAACCACACGCTCGCCATAATGCCGATGCAACGCATGCGATAACCACTTGAAACAGTACGGAAGCTGGTCGTCCGTAATTTGATGACTCAACATGCGGCGGAAATAGTCCGCGCTCGTCGGGTCGAGCTTGTTCTCCTCGAGCAGCGGGCGATATTGATCGAAACAGCCGACGAGCTCGTCACGAATCCCCGCCAAAACCCCCGACAAACTATCCGCTTTGACGTCTTTGAAACTCACCGAAATAACCGGATGCTTCTGAAAATGCTCCTTCGCCCGCTCGTCCTTCCATACACGCAGCCCCTCGAACAAGTGAGAAAGGTCTTCGTTCGAGCGGTCAAAGAAATACTTCAGCATCGACAGGCTGATCGTCTTACCAAACCGTCGTGGCCTTTGAAACAAGAGCACCAAGGTGGAATCAGCCAAAATCTCCGAAATGAGCGAACTCTTGTCGACGTACGAGTACCCCGCTTGACGAAAGAGGCGGAAATCAGATTGGCGAATGCCAGGGACGAACTTTTTCATCGGCGCCGCGCGCATGCTGAAACGCATTTCCCCGCATGTCAACAATTTTTTGCGTGTCTGCGCGAGAAACTTGTGATACTCGGACGAACTCCATTGATGCGTCCAACAAGACTCATCTGCGCTGCCGCCCCCACGCGAACACGGCGACGCGGCCGGTTCCGAGCACAGCATTCATTAAGGCTCGAGGCATATTTCCACAGCGCGCTCCATTCACCTCCCAATCGTGCTACCCTGGGCAATCCTGCACTTCCGGAGGTACATTCATGCATCATCGAGCTTTTCTCGTCGGACTCTTCGTGGTCTCCAGCGCGGCATTGGCCGCCTGTTCGGATGGCAATACGACGCCTCCGGGGGACAATTGCGGCGACAATGCCGTCAGGGCCGCAGAGACCTGCGACGGAACGGACATGGGCGGCAATACGTGCGAATCGCTGGGCTTTGGAGCGGGTACACTGAAGTGCGCGAACGATTGCAAGAGTTTCGATTCGTCACAATGCGGAGCCCCGGCAAGCTGCGGGGACGGCGTGAAAAATGAAATCGAATCGTGCGACGGAGCCGATTTGGGAGGACAAACCTGCGCAGGATTGGGCCTTGGTTCGGGCAACCTCGGTTGTCAATTGAATTGCCTTGGTTTCGATAGCTCAGGGTGCAGCGGTCCGGCAAGCTGCGGCAATGGCACGAAAGACGGCGCCGAGCTGTGCGACGGAAAAGATCTGGGCGGACAAACCTGCGAATCCGCCGGTGCGGGCACGGGAACGCTGGCATGCGCGGCCAATTGCATAACCTTCGATACGTCCGGCTGCGTGTGTGCACCCGCGTGCGCCACCGTGGAATGCGGTCCCGATCCCTTGTGCGGCCAAAGCTGCGGCGAATGCGCCCTCGGGGCGATGTGCGAATCGGGCAAATGCGTCGAGATCTGCGATCTTCCGCGAATCGTCATGAGTCGGACGCTCGATTTGAACATCAACGTCGTCACCATCACCGGCAAACTGACGCTCAATGGTGCGACCATGCCAAACGATACGAAACTCGATGGCAATACACGCGGTCGACTTCGTTTCCGAAATATGGAGACGTTCGACGATTACGACATCGACTTGGCCGAAACAGGCGCCGTCGCTTATTCGGTGAAAATGTTCGCGGGCGTTTACGACGTCTATGTCCACGGCAATTACGAATCGCAACAAAGCGTCTTGCCGAGCAATCGTGACATGCTCGTGGTGCGAGGATTGGAGCTGAAAACGAGCGGCGCGCAGGACTTCGATGCCAAGGTGCTCACGCTGTCGGGCAACGTGACGTTGAATGGCGCGACGATGCCCAATGATACGAAGCTCGATGGCAATTCCCGCGGGCGTTTGCGATTGCGAAATATGGATGTCTTCGACGACTACGACCTTGAATTCGGGGAAACGGGAGCGGTGACGTATTCGCAAAAAATCTTCGCGGGCAACTACAACGTGTACATCCACGGCAATTACGAATCGCAACAATCGGTGTTGCCAAGTAATCGCGATATGCTCGTTCAGAAGGATTTGGCCTTGTCGACGACCACAACGAAAGACTTCGACGCCAAGGTCCTCACGCTCTCCGGCAAAGTGACGTTGAATGGCGCGACGATGCCCAATGATACGAAGCTCGATGGCAATTCCCGCGGGCGTTTGCGATTGCGGAATGTCGACACGGTCGACGATTACGACGTGGACTTCGGCGAAACCGGAGCGGTGAATCATTCGCAGAAGCTGTTCGCGGGATTGTACGATGTCTACATCCACGGCAATTATGATTCGCAACAATCGGTATTGCCGGGTAATCGCGACATGAGTGTACAGAAGGGTTTGGCGTTGACCACCACGACGACGAAGGATTTCGATGCCAAGACGCTCACGCTTTCGGGCAATGTCACGCTGAACGGCGCGCCGATGCCCAATGATACGAAACTGGATGGAAACTCGCGCGGGCGCCTGCGATTGCGAAACGTCGATACGGTGGATGATTACGACCTGGACTTCGCGGAGACGGGGGCCGTGACGTATTCGCAAAAGATGTTCGTCGGATTGTACGACGTGTACATCCATGGCAATTACGAATCGCAACAATCGGTCTTGCCGGGCAATCGTGACATGATGGTGCAAAGAGGTTTGCCCTTGACGATGACGACGACGAAGGATTTCGATGCCAAAACGTTCACGCTTTCGGGCAAGGTCACGTTGAACGGTGCGCAGATGCCCAATGATACGAAGCTCGATGGAAATACGCGCGGGCGATTGCGATTCCGGAACATCGACACGGTGGACGATTACGATATCGATTTCGGTGAAACGGGCGCGGTGGCGTATTCGCAGAAACTCTTTGCGGGATTGTACAACGTGTACATCCACGGCAATTACGAATCGCAGCAAAGCGTCTTTCCGAGCAATCGCGATATGTTCGTGCAAAAGGCGCTCGCGGTAATGACGACGACGACCCAGGATTTCGATGCCAAGGTCGCGACGGTCACGGGCGTTGTGACGTTGAATGGCGCAGCGATGCCGAATGATGGGAAGCTCGACAGTAATTCACGGGGCCGAGTACGTTTCCGGAACCTCGAGATGGCGGACGACTATGATCTGGACTTTGGCGAAACAGGGGCGGTGATGTATTCGGTGAAGCTGTTTGGCGGAGCGTATGACGTGTACGCGCACGGGAACTACGAATCGCAGCAGACGGTATTGCCCGGACCGCGTGACGGACGGCTGCTGAAAGGCTGTTTGACGAAGTAGCCCATCGTCGACGTTCACCGCAGGGCTCGACGAGCCGGCAAGCACCACACGTCTTCACCCTCTGGAGAACGCATCTTCGCCCGCCGACGTTCACGTCTTTCACCTCTGGAGAACGCATCTTCGCCCGCCGACGTTCACGTCTTCCACCTCTGGAGAACGCGTCTTCACTCGCAGGCGTTCGCATCTTCCACCTCTGGAGAACGCGTCTTCACTCGCCGGCGTTCGCATCTTCCACCTCTGGAGAACACGTCTTCACTCGCCGGCGTTCGCGTCTTCCACCGCTGGAGAGCGCGTCTTCACTCGCTGACGTTCGCGTCTTCACCCTCTGGAGAGCGCGTCTACACGCGCTGACGTTCGCGTCTTCTCCCCGGATGATCGGGTCGACAGCGGATGCATCGAGCGTCGGCCGCCGGGCATCGTGCATCAGCACGTGACGCGTTCCGCACCAACCGATGATGCACGGCGCACCAGCCGGTGGTGCGGAGTTCGTCGGTCATGGTTTTACGTGAAGCAACGACGTGCCCAAGTAAAACCGTAGGGGTTGGTCGGGAACGTCGGTCGAGGTTGTTCAGGGGCCCGAGCGGCGGCTTCAGGTTTGGTAAGCGTCACCGCGACAAACGGTGTCGAGACGGAACCGTGCTCGGGAAACGTAAGGGCTGGAAAAAATCATTGCAGTTTGTGTCCACATCGCTACGCAAATGTGGTAGGCTGCGAACCGTGCTTATGTTGCGCCATCTAAACAATATCTCACGTGGGCTTTTGGTTGTGGCTGCGGTCGCTTGGGCGGCTTCGGGTTGCGGACCCGACGTGCCGGCGATCATTACTGAATCGAGCAGTAGTAGCAGCAGTAGCAGCAGTTCGGGGGACCTGGGGCCGTGTGGTCGGGATTGTTCGGAGATCGATGTTCCGCCGTGCCGGATGTCGGTGTGCAACACCGGCGAATATCTCGGCACGCTCTACGAGTGTATCGTTGTCCCATCGCCGAAAGGCACGAGCTGCGACGACGGCAAATACTGCACGATCGGCGATGTTTGCGAAGATGGTTTCTGCGTGGGCGGGGAACAGAACAATTGCGGGATCAAGCCGGATCCGTGCATCTCCATCTTTTGCAACGAAGATGCCGATTCGTGTTCGACGACGCCGGCGAACGACGGCGCGGCATGTACGCCCAAGAATCTTTGCCAGGTCAACGGCGTTTGCGTGGTGGGCGATTGCATCGGCGAACCCAAGAGTTGTGCGTTTTCGCCGCTCGCCGAATGCAACTTGGTCACGTGCAATCCGGCGACGGGCAAATGCGAAGGCGAACCCGATTCGACCAAGGACAACCGTCCTTGCGTGCTTTCCGGCGACATTTGTCACGACAAGAAGATTTGTCAGGCCGGGCAATGCGTCGGCGGCGTGCTCAAAGATTGTTCGGGCCTCAATATGGGCTGCGAAATCGGCGTTTGTAATAGCGCGACGGGTCAATGCGTTTCGGCGGACGCTCCCGTGGGCACGGTATGTACTCCCGGCACGTCCGATTGCGAGATCGGCTCATGCAATGACAAAGGCGCGTGCGTCGCCGCCGCTGCGCCGAATGGCACGGCGTGCAACGATTACGACGCGTGCACCAAATCCAGCATTTGCTCGAACGGAGTCTGCGGTGGAGGCAGCGCGGTCGCCAGCTGCTCGACGTATTTGGACAGCAGTTTCGAGTCTTGTCCCGGTGGCTGGACGCTGAACGGCGATTGGCAATGCGGCGTGCCGGATAACGTCGGACCGCTCAATGCGCACATCGGCACGGGCGTATTGGCCACGCAAGTCGCGGGCTTGTATCACGTCAATCAGACGTATGCGATGACGACGGCGAATTCGCCGGCGATTGACTTGACGATGGCCACGAATCCAATGGTCTCGTTCTGGGCCTGGGATCATACCGAAGGCGGTATTTTCGACGGTTGGAACCTGAAGATCAGCGTCGATGGCGGGCAATCGTTTGCCCAAGTGGCGAACGTGACGCCGCCGTATAACCTGACGATTGCGGGTCAACCCGCGTGGGGCGGAGACAATTCGGTCGCCGGGTGGCGCAATTTCATGGCCGATTTGACGGCTTATGCGGGTAAGAACGCCATTCTGCAATTCGCATTCCGCAGCGATGGAGCAACGGTGTACCCGGGCGTCTACGTCGATGACGTGATTGTCGCTGAGCCGCTGCAAATCCCGATGTACATCACGACGGGTTCGGCGCTTCAGGACATTTATTCCGGAATGGATTATTCGCAGCCGCTCGCGAAGTTGGGTGGAACGGCGAATTCGGTTTGGAGCATCGTACCGGGTGGTCAAAATGCGGCTTGGTTGACGATTGATCCGATGACCGGCACGCTGCTGGGCACGCCGAGTCCCGCGGATGTCGGTCAGGTCAAAGTGACGGTGCACGTGGAAGAACCCACATTGCCGTCGAATTACGCCGAAAAGACATTCTCGTTCCACGTCAAAGCCAATACGTACTACACGAGCTTCGAGGGAATGTGTCCGGCGGGTTGGACATTGACGGGCGATTGGGAATGCGGCAAGCCGACGATGGTCGGTCCGACCGCGGCTTACATCGGCAATCAATGCGTCGCCACGAAGATTGCTTCGTTTTACAGCAATCAGCAAACATGGGCCGCAACGACGGCAACTTCACCCGACATTGACTTGACAAACGCTTCCAATCCCGTCCTCACGTGGCGCATGTGGTACGACACGGAAGGTTCGACCTACGACGGCGTGAACCTCAAAGTGAGCACCGATGGCGGTATGACGTATACGCTCGTCAGTGCCGTAGCGCCGATGTACACGTTGACGATCGCGGGGCAACCTTGCTGGGGCGGTCATCAAGGCGCGAATGGTTGGCAATTCATGCAAGCGGATCTCTCGCCGTACATCGGTCAGGTGATCAAACTGCAATTCGGTTTCCAATCGGATACTTCCGGAACGTTCCCCGGCGTATACATCGACGATTTCTTCATCAACTGAGGAGAACCTCATGCGTCGTCATAACTTGCTTTTCTTGGGCCTTGGTTCGATATGGATCGCGGCAGCGTGGATAGGCTGTGCGGAGCCGCTCAACCCTAACTTAACCTCGAGCAGTTCCAGTTCGTCCAGCTCGTCCAGTACCTCGGGATCCGGCGGATCCGGAGGTGACGGCGGTGGAATCACCATGACGGACGGAGGAACTCCGGACGACGGAGCGTGCGTCACGACGAGCGCGGAAGCGCGCCGCGTGCCGCTCGATATCCTTTTCCTGATTGATCGGTCGGCGAGCATGTCGGGACCGAAATGGGAAGGAACGAAGACGGCATTGAATACGTTCTTCAATGATCCGGCTTCGGCGGGCATCGGCGCGGGGATGGTGTATTTCCCGGCGCAAAAGGCGGATGTCTGCAATCCGCAGAGTTATTCGATCCTCGACGTGCCCATTGCGCTTCTTCCGGCCAATACTTTCGCTTTGACAAACTCGATTCCGTTCTCGCCTCTCGGAACGAATACGCCGACCTACCCGGCGCTCGAAGGAGCGTTGAAAGCGGCGACGGCGTATCAAGATGCGAATCCGACGCACAAAGTCGTCGTCGTTTTGGCCACGGACGGCGATCCGACGTCGTGTCCGCCCACGACCATCGACGAGATTGCTTTCTTGGCCAAAACAGCGATCAATTACAACGGCGTGCGTACATTCGTGATTGGCGCGCAAGGTTCGACGATCGCCAATCTCGATAAGATCGCCGCGTCCGGCGGGACGACGAAAGCTTACGACATCACGCAGGACATCACGGCGTTTGCCGCAAAGATGGAAGAGATTCGGTCGGAAGCGTTGGCGTGTGATTTCGAGATTCCCGAGCCGCCCAATGGTGAGAAAATCGATTTCAACCGCGTGAACTTCACGTACACGCCCAAAGGTCTGGGCACGCCGAAACTCATTCCGCGCGCCATGGATCTCGCGGATTGTGGCAATGACGCTGCGTGGTATTACGACAGCAACCTCGGGCCGACGAAGATCATTCTGTGCCCGGCGTCGTGCACGACCGTGCAGGCCGACGAAGCCGCCAAAGTCTCCGTGCTTTTTGGCTGCGATTCGATTCTCAAATGAAATACACTGGCGACGCTCGTATCTTTGCGTCGGCAGTGCACAGCGGGTGATCCGAGCTTGAACTAGACTAGGGACAAGAAGGGTAGGTATTTGGCTTATGAAACATCGGCGTTGGTTCGGTTTTGCTTGTGCAACCGCGTTCCTCACGGGCTCGATTGCGATGGGTTGTGGCAGCGACACACCGTCGACAACGAAAACCTCGACCAGCTCGAGCAGTTCGTCGAGCACGTCGTCGAGCAGTTCGTCGAGCAGCAGCGGCGAAGGCGGAATGGGCGGTCAAGGCGGCGGGGATGCATGCCCGACAAACGAAGGGCTTGTCCTGGCCGTGAGCGAGCTTTATTTCGGCGAAGGCAACAGCGGCGAATGGAAAGCCTTCGGGTATGACCTCGACGGCAAAGCATCGACGGGAAATTCCAAGGACCTGTGCATGCCAAACGCGGGCGGAGATCCCCAAGTCTCGCAACCGGACGGCGATAACGGCAACGACAATTCGTTCGGGAAAAACCTCCTGCCTCTGGTTCTTCAGCTGTATCCGACGTGGGTCAACGACATCAACCTCGGTATCGACAACGGTCGTTTCACGGCCATCGTGAAGATGATGTGCGCGCCGGAATCGGGAGATGCGAAGTCGTTCGACACGAAACTCTTGAGCGGCACGACCTTGGGCAAACCGCCGCTGTTTGACGGGACAGACGTTTGGCCGATCGAACCCGGTCTGCTCAACGATCCGATGGATCCGGAATCCGCGTCGGTCATCTTCAAGGGCAGCTCGATTACCGGCGAGACCTACGACGCGGGCAAGGACGTGCGGTTCATCATTTCGGTCCCCGTCAAGACGGCCATGGCGAGCACGTCGATCAAGCTGACGCTGTATTCGGCACGGATCAAAGCGACGTTCGACCCGGGTCGCAAGACGGCCACGAGCGGCATGATCGGCGGCGTGCTCGATACGGAAGAGTTCGTCGCGGAACTCAAGAAGGTCGGTTCGTTGATGAACTTGTGCGGCAATCCGTTGTTCGACAACTTGCTGAAACAGGTGCGTCAATCGTCGGACATCATGGTCGACGGGACGCAAGATCCGACCAAGCCTTGCAACGGCATTTCGATGGGCCTCGGCTTCGACTTGGGTCCGGCGCAAATCGGCATGGTCGGCCCGGCCAATCCCGTCGGCAACGCTTGCCAATGAGCACCACGCGGGGCGTATTTACTCGCAGATAGTGGACGCGCCCTGCCCTGCCCGGTTCTGCCCGGTCCTGTCCTGTTCATGTCGTCCGGTCGTCGCCATGATGGTCGACATGAACACGATCCTGAAACAACCCCTCGTCACCGATAAAGAACTTTTCACGCTCGCCAACGCGCTCTCGCCTGCGGAATGCGCGAAGATGATCGCCCGCGCGGAACGCGGCGGATTTGCGAATGCCCCCGTCACGGTAGGCGTGAATCGCTACATGATGATCCCGGATTTGCGCAACAATACGCGGGTCATCATCGACGATATCGAGCTTGCTCGGGACCTTTGGCCGCGGGTCGAGTCATTCATGCCGAAGCGCATCGGCATGTACGAAGCCGTGGGGCTCAATGAACGATTCCGGTTTTACCGGTACGAACCGGGGCAACAATTCGATTGGCATCGAGACGGCGCGTTCGTGCGTTCGGACGAAGAACAGAGCTTCTTGACGCTCTTGTTTTACTTGAACGACGATTGCGAAGGCGGGACGACGGACTTCATGTTCGTCGCCGACCATGAATTGCAGGTGATTCCTCGAGCGGGCATGGGGCTTGTGTTTTCACACCCGCTCTATCATCGAGGTGCGCCGGTGACGGCCGGCAGGAAATATGTTTTGCGTACGGACGTGATGTATCGGCGGATCGTGACGCCGTACATGGATTGAAAAATCGCGGTGTTCAACGATTACGACGGTTTGTCGTTTCATCCACGGCGGAACCATTGCGGCGAGCGACGCGGGGCGGGCGTTTGGTCGACGTGGCGTCGTCGGTGCCGGGATGGACGACATCGAAATCGTCATCGCGGAATTCGAGGTTTCGGGCGTCATCTTCGGCGGCGCGTAAACAAGCTTCGCGCATGGCTTCATACGACACGGGATCGGCCAATTTCAAATTGCCCGCGCGAGCCTGCATGCATGTATCCGCGGCGGAGAGCACGTTCGTCGTCGCCACGGCGGCTTCGCGTCGATCGACGGGCGGCAAGGGGCTCACGTGCGTGATGGGCTTTTTCGCCCCCGCGGCCATGAAAATCCCTCCGACGCCGATGAGAGCCAACGCTGCCAAGTGCTTCGCTGATTGCATGAGAACCTCGTCCGGCTTTGGGGCTTATTCGAGCCACGCAACGTGGGCCAAGTTTGTGGTGAAGATTTTTGGCCCGCAGCTCGGATGGCTCGGCCTGGACGTTGATGTCATACCTCCCCGCGCCCAAACGCCTTGTTTCCCCGACCTTTTCCACTCGGCATCGTCTTTGCCAAGACCCGATGCATCCTTTGTTGGAGGTTTCATCATGTCGCGACAACAACTCCTTTCGCTCGTCGGGCTCTGTGTTTTGCCGTATCTTGCCGCTTGCAGTGCCGATTCCTCCGGCGACGGCGGCGCCGGCACGGGATCCGGTGATTTCGGCGCACCTTCATCGAATCAAGGGAGCGGAGCTCAGCCGGGTACGTTGACGGCGGGCGATTGGGACGACAACCTCAATTTCGACATTTACCAAGATTACGTGGCGAATTACCGGCAAGGCGATTCATCGATTCCGATCATTCCGACCGAAGATCGCATCATCATCAAAGTCGTCAACAGCGGTGGCGATGCCGTATCGAACGCGCTGGTCAAGATTGAGGGACCAGGCCAAACCTATTTCACAGCGCCGACGGCATCCGACGGACGCGTCTTGTTTTTCCCGACGCATGACGGCGCAGCGAAAGAGACGGAGCTCATTGTGAGTGTCGACCCGCCGGACGGACAAGCGGGCGTCGTGCCCGTTTCGCAAGCGGCTCCGGTATCGGGCTCCGAATGGACAATTACGTTGCCCAATGCGCAGAAAAACCTGCCCCAAGCGTTGGACTTGGCGTTCGTCGTCGATGCAACGGGCAGCATGGGCGACGAGCTCAATTACCTCAAAGTCGAAATGCAAGGCTTTGCCGATCGAATCAAATCGGGTTTCGCCGGAGTTTCCATTCGCTACGCGCTCGTGATGTACCGCGATGTCGGCGATGAGTACGAGACGAGGAAGTTCGATTTCACGTCGGACATCGCGAGCTTCAAGTCCGATCTGCAATCGCAAATGGCGTCGGGCGGCGGCGACTTTCCGGAAGCCATGGATGCAGCCATGAAGCTCGTTCCGACATTGTCATGGAGCGAAACCAATGCGGTGCGCATGAGTTTCCTCGTGGCTGATGCTCCTCCGCACAAAGAAAATCGAGCGGCATTTTTGGACGCCGCCAATACGTTGCGACCGATGGGCGTCAAGCTGTTTCCCATTGCCGCAAGCGGAGTCGATACGGAAGCGGAGTTTCTGATGCGCATGGGAGCCCAAGCGACGCTCGGACGATATCTTTTCCTCACGGATGATTCCGGCGTGGGCGGGTCCCATTTGGAGCCGACGATTCCCTGTTACAACGTGCAGAAGTTGAACATTTTGGTGAATCGCGTCATTGCGTCGGAATTGAATGGATATCGCGTTCCCGCGAATGCCAGTGAAATCGTGCGTTCGGTGGGAAAACCTGTCGAAGGCGTGTGTACGCTGCAGGATGGGACGCTGGCGTATTTGTGAGATTACACGATTTCCTTACCGAAGGGCCAAAACGCCAGCATGGCGAGCTTCAAATGGGCCACGGCGAAGGGAATTCCGACGATCGTTATGGCGCAGAGCAGCGCTGATCCCAAGTGCGCCAGGGCAAACCCCCAGCCGAACAACACGAGCCACAGGATGTTGAAGACCATTCCGAGACAGCCGGATCCGAGGCTCTCTTTGCGATCTTCAACGCGCGCATTAAATGGCAAAAGCGCATAACGCCCGAGCCTCCAAGTCGCGACGGCAAACGGAAACCCCACAATCGTCACGGCCAAAACGAGCCCCGCGACGAGATACCCGAAAAACAACGGAAGACCTCCACCAACCACCACCCAGAGGATGTTCCCCAACGTGCCCATCGTCGTCTGTTCGGTCGGTCGATTGTCGCCCATCGATTCTCCATTTCACGCGTGCGCGTCGCGCACCTCGCGCCCAACGCACGCAAGCGCGGAACGTGCGCATGACGGAACGGCTCGTCAAGAGCCGAGTTCTTTGGAGCGCCAACGAATTTGCAAAACGCTTCAATTCATGTCGATCGCGTGACTCTTGAGCGCCGACAGCTCACACACCTCGAGCGCTCGTTCATGCGTCGCCGAAAGCACGACGAGCGGCGCTTTACCGGCTTCTTTCGCTTCCTGCCAACGTCGCGCGCACAAGCACCAACGATCACCCGGCTTGAGCCCGGGAAAACCGAATTGAGGCATCGGCGTCGACAAGTCATTCCCGCGGCCCTTGGAAAACGCCAGAAAGTCCGCGGTCATCACGGCGCAAACCGTATGCGAACCCAGGTCTTCACTGCCGGTATCACAACAACCGTTCCGGAAAAACCCCGTCATGGGCTTCTTGGAACATTCCGCCAAAGGACCACCGAGAACATTACGTGAAGGAGCCTTCATGATGAGTGCCGCGGCGTGTAACACGATCGCCCTTACGTTACGACAAAAATCACAACGTAGCCGCGCCGGCACCGAAACATCATCGCGTCAAACATTCGCTTCCGTCTGCGGGATTTGCTACGACCGCGCATGATGAAGACTTGGCAAACCCTGCAATTGTTAGCGTTTCCTCTGGTCGCCATGAGCCTCGCCGCAGGATGCGGAGACGGACAAACCTCCAGTTCGTCTGGCAATTCCGGCGGTCAGGGCGGTGAAGCTTCGAGTTCGTCGTCGTCATCCTCATCGTCGTCGTCGTCGACAGCGTCTTCGTCAGGCTCGAGCTCTTCGAGCAGCGGAAGCGGCGGATCCGGCGGCGGTGCCGCGGTGAGCTGCAAGGACTATCCGCTTTGCGAAGACTTCGAAGATGCTGCGGCCGGGGGCCCTCCGAACGCGGCTCGTTGGCAGATCGTCTCGCCAAACTGTTCGGGAACCGGGACGATCGCCGTCGACGATACGCTGGCCCATACCGGATCGAAATCGCTGCGCGTGGATGGCAAAGGCAACTACTGCAATCACGTCTTCGCGGTGCATACGGCCGCCGTCGGAATGCTCGGAAATGCCTTCTACGGAAGGTTTTTCGTTCGTCCCGGAGCAGCTCAAGGCGACGGACACACCACGTTCATGACGATGCATGACAGCGTTGAAAACAAAGATCTGCGCATGGGGGGTCAGAGCAAAATCCTCATGTGGAATCGAGAAAGCGACGACGCGACGTTGCCTTCGTTGAGTCCCGCGGGCATTGGCATGAGCGTCGCGTTGCCCGCGAACGAATGGCGTTGCGTGGAATTCCACGTCGATGGTTCGGCGGGTACGATCCAAACCTGGGTCGACGGCGCAGAGGTCGCGGGGTTGGTCGTGGATGGAACGCCGACGGCCGACGTCGATCAGGCGTGGATCAATCAAAAACCCGGCTGGAAGCCGAATCTGACGGATTTCAAAATCGGCTGGGAAGATTATGCCGGGCAGAACATGACGCTTTGGTTCGATGACGTCGCGCTTGGAGCGACGCGCATCGGTTGCCCTTGAGTCTGGAAAGAAAAACGCTCCGTCGCATACCTTCAACCGAGGCGACGGAGCGTATTGTTTTGGGTTCGTACGATTGAATCAGGAAGCGCGAGCTTCGGTCGCCGTCTTTTTGCGCGCGGCGAGAGGGTGCGTCGACAAACCCTTGTGCCCATCGAGGCCGCACAGTTCGAGCTTGCGACCGGCTCGTTTGAAGATCTCTTCCTGCTCGTGAAGTTTTTCCATCACGGTATGATCGACCAGATGCGCATCGTCGAAGTCGACGACGACGAGTTTGGCCTCGGCATGTTTCGCGATGAACTTCTTGATGGTGAGGTAATTGCTGAACACCGCCGCGTGTTTGACTCGCAAAACCACGCGATCGGCTTCGATACGTTCTTCAATCGCCGGTTTGAAGAGACCACCGACCGGTACGCCGTTGACCAGGTGAATGACCATCTTGATGACGAGACCCGCGGCGACACCGATGAGCAGATCAGTCGTGATCGTGATGATCATGGTCGACAAGAAGATCACGAGTTGTTCCGGGCCGATCTTGTAGGTCTTGGTGAATTCGGAGGGCGACGCGAGGCGAATGCCGGTGAAGATGAGCATCGCGGCGAGGGCGGCGAGCGGAATGCGGTGGATGAGTCCGGGCAGGAAGGCGACGAAGAGCAAGAGGAACAAGCCGTGGAAGAAGTTCGACAGCTTGGATTTCGCGCCGTAACCGATGTTGGCCGAGCTGCGGACGATTTCGGAGATCATGGGCAAACCGCCGATGAATCCGGCAATGAGGTTACCCACGCCCGTGGCCAAGAGGTCTTTGTCGAGGTCCGAGCGGCGTTTTTCCGGGTCGAGCATATCGACGGCTTTGGCGCTGAGGAGGCTTTCAATGCTTCCCACGAGGGAAAACATGACGATGTATTTGATCGACGTTCCCGACAAGACCGCGCTGAAATCAGGTGTCGTCACGGCGGACAGAAGACTGGCCGGCAGGTTTACGAGAAAAGACGGGCCTATCTTGTGATCATGGTGCGACAGGGAAAACGTATACGTGTGTTCGTGTTCGAGGTCGAAGTAATGGGCCAAGGGAACGGCGACGGCGAGGACGATGAGCGGAGCTGGTATTTTCTTGACGAATTCGACCTTTTTCGCGAGGAGCGGCATTGCGAATAGAATCCCGAGACTCACGGCCCCGATGATGGTGATCTCCGGGTCGAGCTCTCCGATGCTATGGGGAATCTCGAGGAGCAGGTGCAGCGGTTCTTTGCCTTCGGGTTTTACCCCGAGCGCCACGTGGATTTGTTTCGAGCAAATAATGACGCCGATGGCGGCGAGCATTCCGTGCACGACCGACGAGGGGAAAATATCCCCGAGGGCTCCGGCGCGTACGAGCGCAAAGAGAATTTGGATGACCGAAGCGACGACGATCGCGGCAAGAGCTTTGCGATAACCATTTCCGCCTTCGGCCCCGAGCTCCGTGACGGCGCCCAATGCAATGACGATGAGCCCCGCGGCGGGACCTTTGATGGTCAATGGCGCACTGCCAATCCACGTCGCAACGAGCCCGCCCACGGCAGCGGTCAAAATGCCCGCAATCGGAGGGAAACCGCTGGCCATGGCGATGCCGAGACAAAGCGGCAAGGCAATGAGAAAAACCAAAAAGCCCGAGATGATGTCATCCTTGATGGATGCGGGGCGCTTGCCGGCGTTGGATGTTTCGGCCTGTTCCATGAGAAGGTTCTCCGTAAAGGAACGTCGTATGCCGCCGGTGACGAAGCGCATCTCGCTCGTAACCCGCGATCCGAACCTCGAGACGGAACGAAGCGCGGATGGGTTCCCGACGAAGATCGTAACGTCATGAACGGGGGTTCATGGAGGGTTGCGCGAACGCCGGCGTTGTGGCATCCGCGAGGCTTGGCGCAAAATCGGCCGAAATCCGCGAGGCTTCCGATCACTTGCACGAAGTATCGGTCCGCAGTACGTTCCGCGGAACCAGACATGAACTTGTTCCGTCTCCGGTTGCCATGGAAAGTTCGATGGGGTCGCGGGTCATGACAATGCAAGGCCCGCCGCGTGTTTTTCCCAAGTGGAGTCCCCGGTTGCCTACAAAAACGCAATCGGTGGAATCGCCCACGCCATCGAGCCACGCGTCGAATATGGAGTCGGTACAAGTTGCCAGCGCCACGTCGATGGCGATATCGAAGGGCCGAAGTGAATTCGAGGCGGCGGTTCGTCCCGCATTGCCTCGATTGTTTCGATTCTGTGTGTCGCTCACCGGCCGGCAGGATCAAGCGGACGATTTGTTTCAGAATACGCTCATCAAGGCGTACTTGAATGCGTCGTCGTTCGAGGGCCGGAGCGAAATCGGGGTTTGGCTCTGCGGAATCGCTTGGCATGAACACTTGGAACTCAGGCGCACCGAAGCCCGTCGAAGAGGTTTGTTCGGGCAATTCGTCGACGCTTGTTCCGCCGCGTTGGGGTTCGGATCGGATCGCTCGGACGACAAGACGCCGGAAACGTTGTTATCCGACGGGCAAAATCACAACAATCTTTTGCGTTGTTTGCAGACGTTGCCGGAAGATTTCCGAGCCGTCGTGATCTTGTGTGACATCGAAGAATTGGGGTACGAACGGGCCGCGGAAATTCTTGGAATTCCAAAAGGTACCGTGAAAAGCCGCCACGCTCGAGGACGAGTTCGTCTTCGGGAAGCTTATGAAAAGTTGGGCCTCAAAGGGGCGGCACAAAATTCCAAGGGGGAAGAAGAAAAGGAGCCGATCGCATGAGTCAACACGAATTGCCGCCACTTCCGGAGAACATCCGTGCGGACATGCAATCGCTCCGTAAGGTCGAACCGGCGACGGACGATATCGAAAGGGCGATGGCTCGATTGCCCGAACGTTCGTCCGTCCAATCGCGGGCACGAAGCTCGACGGCCGCAGACGAAAACGATACTCCCACGCGCTGGAAGTGGCCCATCCTGATTCCCGCTGCGGTCGCGTTCGGGGGCCTCGTTTTGGTCTTCAACATGTTTGGCACGCCGCACAAACAAGATATGGTCCGCGTCGAAGAAAAAACCGTGGCTTTGCCCGAATCCGGGCATGCCTGGACCGCGCTCGATTTGCAGACCCACCATCACGCCGACGAACCGGCGATCGTGCATTTGGAAGTGCCTACGAATGTGCGCGTCCGATTGCCCGCGGCCAATGGAATCGGTCACGAAGCGGATGAAAAGCATTGCACCGAAACTCGTTGCACGCATCGTTTCACGCAACATCACGGCGTAGGCGTGCCCGTACGTATTGCCGTGACGCACCCGGGTCGTTATGACATTCATGTGCGTCACGAATCGAAAGTCGCCGCCATGCGCGAGCATTTCGTGGTCACTGCCAGCCGCAACGAATAATTCTGCGCAATCGTCGACCGCGCCAAACTCGTTCTGAAATCGCCCACAATGGTTCACGGCATTCGCCCGAACCGACGACGATGGCCCAATTCCCCATAAAATCGATGTACGTTCAGGCTTGATTTCGCCCTCTGCGGTCGCGTAGTCTGCTCGTCGACTTTCGACTCGGCACTCGACTACGGAGAACCTCATGATAACGAAGCGCGTCGCTTTTGCCTTCGCCGCATTGCTCCCGGCCCTCTGCTTTTTGGCGTGTGACAACACGACCGATCCACCACCGGCACAATGCACGTACAACTCGGACTGCACCGCCCCGCTTTTGTGCCTCGGCGGTCAATGCAAACCCGAATGCGTCGAAGACATCGACTGCGCCAAAGGTCAATCCTGCGTCGAAGGTGTTTGTCAGGGCGGTACCGGTGGCCAAGGTGGAGCCGGGGGCATGTCGTCGAGTTCTTCGAGTTCGGGGACCGGCGGATCTTCCGTGAGTTCGTCCGGGTCAACCAGCTCGGGAATGGGCGGCATGGGCGGCGGCTCGATGAGTTCGTCCAGCTCGACCAGCTCGTCCAGTTCGACCAGTACATCCACTTCCACGAGTTCGGGTGGTGGATCTTGCAACAACAACACCATGGACGGCACGGAAACGGACGTCGATTGCGGTGGCGCCGCGTGCGCACCGTGTACGGACGGGAAGAAGTGCACGAAGCCGCAGGATTGCACGGGCGGCATTTGCACGAGCAACGTGTGCAGCGCGAATTACGAGCTCACGGTGGCACGTAATGGCAGCGGTCAAGGATCGGTCACGTCGATGCCTGCCGGAATCAATTGCGGTGCGCAATGCGCGGCGACGTATTCGGCGGGAACGGTGGTCACGTTGACGGCGGCACCCGCCGGGGATTCGATTTTCGCAGGCTGGACCGGCGCCGGTTGCTCGGGTAACGGCATGTGCGCGGTGACGATGGATACGGCGAAGTCCGTTTCGGCGAAATTCGATTTGAAGCCGACGGGAATGTCCGCGTGGCAAAAATATTACGGCTCGGCCTCGTTCGAAAGCGCAAACATCCGCGATTTCAAATTCGACGAAAATGGCAACGTTCTGCTGACCGGAAGCTTCTACGGAACAATCGATTTTGGAGGCGGCCCCATAACGGCTGCGAGCACCGACATGCTCGTGTTGAAACTCAATCCCGGCGGTATGCACCTGTGGTCGCGACGAATTGGAACGGGTGGGACCGACGTGGGTATTGCGAATTTCTCCGACGGAATGGCGAATACCATCGTGGTTGGCGAGCTGGTTTCAGGGGCGACTACGGATGTCGGAGGCGGAAACAGCATTTCGTGCTCGCGTGCATTTGCAGCGAAATATGCCGGCGCAACCGGAGCGCACGTGTGGTCGAAGTGCCTGGGAACGGGAACCATTGAAACAAGGCATGTGGCAAGCGATGCCATGGGCAATTTCGTCGTCCTCGGCGTGATCTACGGAACGGTCGATTTCGGCGGAGGTCCCATTATCGCCGACGCCAATGGCAGCATGTACCTCGCCAAGTTTTCAGGCATGGATGGCAGCCATATTTGGTCTAAAAAACTGGCCCCTTACGATGGTTACTTCCGTGATCTTGCTATGGATACGAGCGGAAATCTGGCGCTTGTCGGGTCATTCCAAAACTCCATTAACGTTGGAGGCACAACCTTGGTTTCCAATGGCGGCGAAGATTGCTGGGTCGCGCGTTTCAATCCAATGGGCCAACATCTCTGGTCAAAACGTTATGGGGACACCGGCACCGATCAAGCCGTCGGAGTCGATTTCGACGCCGCCGGTAATCTCGTGGTGACCGGCAGTTATACCGGCGCCGTCGATTTTGGAAATGGTACACTCACCAATGGCGGCGGCGAGGATGCGTTCCTGGTCAAACTGTCCGCTTCCAACGGCACCCTGCAATGGGCCAATCATTTCGGTAAGACCTACTACGAGCGCGGAAAACTCGTGTCGGTGGCTCCCGACGGTACAATCATCGTCGGCGGCATCTTCTACAGCTTTACGGACTTTGGTACCGGAACCATCAACAGCACCGGAGGTGATGACCTTTTCCTCATCAAGTACGATGCCCTGGGAACTTTGCTCTGGGGCAAACCCATTGGTTCGGGCAGCTACGATGATATCTGGGCCCTCGATACCGACAAGGACAACAATTCCGGATTTGCGGGCATGTTCGGAAATTACCAATCAACCGTGCAGAAATTCCTGCCCTGACGCTTCAATACCACGCGGTATCGAAATAGAGCTCCCACTTCGATTCGATACCCACGCTGTGCCGCCGGTCCACCCAGAACATCGGGATGTTCGTCCCGACAGCCACCCCGTTCAGCTCGGCCAAACCTGAATAAAACGACACGTGCTCGAACACGCGCGGCTCGCGTGTCGTCAAGTCGTCATTCACCAGCGCCACGTACAAATCGATGTGGCCCGTCGATACGTCGACGGAATACTTGCGATCATCGAGCCACATCAGGGCCCCGAACGCCGACGGATGCGCCGTGAAATGCGGCTCTTCGCGGGCGTCCAGTGCGGTGAACATCTTCTTGCCGAGGTCTCCTTTGGTTATGGTTCCATTCGGAAGAACCTTGGACGCGTAAAACGCTCGTTCCGGGTTCGTATTGGGATCATTCAGGTCGCTGGCGATATGCAGCGAAACGAGCTGCCCGCCGACATCGAAGATCCGCGATTCGTGATGCCAGAAAAATTCCGACGGATCTCCGATTTCGCCGGATGCCACAACCGCTCCGCTCGCACTCACGACGGCCATTTCGCTGCGGGGCACGCCGAGACCCAAAAGATCCGACCAATGCTCGCGTACGTACGTGACAATCGACAAATCCCCCGATGGTTTTACTTTCAGGAACGTAAAGGGATCGAATCCTCCGATGGGATTGCCCGATCCCGCTGCGGCGACGACGACCGGAGCCGACATGGCCCCGGTTTTTTCATCGAACCTGGCCCAACGCAATTCATTGGCCATTCCGTCGAAACTACGCCACACCGCGACATACCCTGAACCATCGTACGCAATGTCCCCACCCCAGGATCCGTCCATTCCGGCCGGATCGAGCGCCACGGGGGCCGCCAGCTCTTTGCCCGTCGCATCGACCAATTTGAAAAACGTTTTGTATGGCACGCCGAGTTCTTTGTACAGAACTCCAATCGAAGATGCCCCGTGCGCGACGAAAGCCCACAAAACTTCACTGGTCGCGGATTGCACGAGCGTCACCCGGTCGCCGATGAATCGCCCCGCGCCATCCACGCGGCTCATATACAAGCGCGCATTTCCAGCGGCGGAACGATCGAGCCACGTCAGCACCAAGTGTCCGTCGCGTAAAACGATTTGCGGACTTCGCGCCATTCCGACTTCGTCGTACACCGTCAATTGTCGACCTTCACTCCCCAAAACCATCGTCGCCTCGACGGCAGCCGGCATTGCCCCATCGCCTTCGGCGTTCACCTTGACCTGATAATCGCCGTCTTTCATTCCCCCGATGGCCAACCTCGCCGTCCACGTACCTCCGCCGTCGTCCACAGCCGCAATGGTTTTTCCATCGAAAACCACATCCACGTGCGACGGGGTTCCCGTCACCGAAACATGCAGGGGAATTTCGGGGTATGTAAATGGATTCGCCCACATCGCGCCGTCCATTGCTTGCGGAAGCGCGAGCGCGAGAGGTTTGGAGTCTCCCCCGGTCGATGTCGACGTCACTTGACCCGACGGATCCCCACATCCGAGCAACATGGAAACGAAAAGCGGTGCAAAACCCAAGCAAAGTGTTTTCATGGATATCCCTCAGCTCTGTTCGTCTCACGAAACCATACGCGAGATCAATGACGATACCGGATTCGCCGGTGCGATTCCAGGATCCTTGCCGCAATAACTTCCTCGACGGTTCCATTTCTGATAGGTTCATGGCGATGAGTGCCTCGAGCGCGTATCGAAACTCGGCGGCTTGGGTCGCGAGCGTTTTTTGGCTTGGTTGCGGAGCGAATCCCGCTCCCGTTCGACCGCCGCCTGCCGAGCCGTCGGCCCCCAAGGTACAAGCGCCTGCGCCGGCGGTCGTTTTGCCGGAAGAACCTGCGGGCTTGTGCGATCTCGCGAAAGACGTGACTCCGTTGGCACGAAGCGCCGTGAAGAAGACGGAAGGCGTTTCACTGGACAATCTGCGCGATACGATGAACGTGCTCGCGGATCCGGCGCTCCATGGTCGAGCAGCAGGCTCGGATGACAATCGACGCGTGGCCCGATGGCTGGCGGATCGATTTGCCGGCATTGGTTTGCCTCCGACGCCCGAAGCGAACCATTGTGTCTCTTTCGAGCGCGGCGGTGTTCGAGACCAAAACGTCGTCGCTTATTTGCATCGCAATGGCAATCCCGATGCTCCCGTGGTGCTTGTAGGCGCGCATTACGACGCGCAGGGGCAACGTGATGCGGACGTGTATCCGGGCGCGGACGACAATGCTTCGGGCGTCGCGGCGCTCTTGGAAATCGCCAGGATCGCCGCCGGAAAGAAGACCGGACCGGATATGGTTTTCGTCGCGTTCGGCGCGGAGGAACGCGGACTGCTGGGAGCCAAAGCTTATGTCGCCGCTCCGAGCATTCCATTGCGCCGCGTCGAGCTGATGATCAACCTCGATATGGTCGGCCGTCCCGTGCTCGACGGCTCGCCATTGCGATTGTTGATTTCGCGAGCCGACGAGACATTGGGATACGTCATTGGTCCGCAGGATCGACAACGAACCGAAGAGCTCTTGCAGCGTGCAGCGCAACGCGAAGATCGGCCATTGATTGGTATTCCCGAAGTCGTGTTGACGCGCCTTGGATTCGGCTCGGACAGCGTTCCCTTCAGTCCGCACGTACCCACGATCTTTTTATCGACGGGCGATCACCGGGATTACCACCAGCCGACGGATACGCAGGAAAAAATCGATTATGAACAAATCTTGCGTGCCGTGCGGCTCACGTTGGCGATTGTGGAGGAAGAAGCCAACGAATCTCAGCCCCAGGTGATCTCGAAGTGAAGAGAATAAATGTCGTGGCCACCGCGACTGCCTTCGGGCTCGGTTTGTCCGAAAAGCATACGCGGATTGGATGCACCGCCGAGGGTCAAGGCTTTTTCGCAAAACGAGGAAGACAGCGTCGTATACCAAGGAACGAGCGGCCGTGGCATTCCCGTCCGCACGCCACGAACCTTGCATGGCCCGGCGGATTTCGTTTCGCAGGTGCCGAAATCGTGGTACGTCGAGGAAATACGCGGGAGCCACAAGGCGACGCTTTCATTGGACAATACGCGGAGAATCGTTCGCAATGGGCCGCGCATGGCGTGTTCGGCGTGCCACGCGCCATTGTCTTGAATATGCGACCGAAACGGTATGTTGCGTAATCGCGCCGCAATGGTGTGCATATATGGATTCGGGACGACGTCGTACCATTCCCCAAGGCGAAATGGTTGCTTGAAAAAAGCCTGCATTGCGGGGGGCATGGCCGCAACGACGGCCGCAAATCCGCCCGGAACGCGACTATTGAGAAATATGAACGCCGCCTGATAACTGTCCCCCTTCATCCGGAAAGGACTCGTCCCAGGTGCATTGGGAATGCTTTCGGGCAAACGAAAATAGGGATCAGATGCCGTACGCATGCAAAGTCGAGATTACGGGCAAGCGGCCTACGGCGCAAGAGGGAACGACGTTCAACGCCGGGACCAAACTTCGACAATCACCACGAGCAACGCGAGCACGACGAGCGGAACGGCAAGCCAACGAAGGACCATCCACCATCCACTGCGGAGAGATGAACCCGAACGGTCCTGACAGGACAAACAGATCGCCCAAACCTTGACCCCGCCTTCCGTGAGGACACAGCAGTCGCCGCACACGGGTTCGCGACACTGAGCACAAGGCCCGACGGCCTTGGTTCCGCAGTGTTTACAGCGGGCGATGGCACCTCCACCACCACCTTCGGACAACATCAATCCACCGGACACGCAAAAAAGACTAGCGCAAGAAGAGCGGTCAACGTAACTTTTCGCGCGACTCGAATCGAGTCCTGGAGTCGACGAAGAACCTTGTTCACACGAAGTGGGTGGATTGGTTGTACCGCGTTCGAGTTTTGGTGTAACGTGCGTCGAGAACTGTGATGAAGGTCGATCTGGAGACGATGAGCCTGACGGAGATGATCCGTCTGCAGACGCAGATTTCGCAAGCGCTCACGCGACGCTTCGAGCGACCATTGGCGCTTGGATTCACGGACATCGTAGGCTCGACGGCGTATTTTGCGCGCTTCGGCGATGAAGCAGGCCGCGCACTTCAGCAGCTTCACCACGACCTCCTGAGCGAAGCAATCAGCACATTCGAAGGCCGCGTCGTCGACACGGCCGGTGACGGTGCATTCACGTGTTTTCCCGATGTCCCGAAAGCGCTCGGAGGGTTTGTCGCGTTTTTACAACGTGTGTCGCGGGAGAACGAGAGTCGCAATCGAGAAAATCAACTCGTCGTTCGCCTTGGAGTTCATTTCGGCGGCGTTCTGACCGACGGCGTGATCGTCTCGGGCGATGCGGTCAATTTCTGTGCACGTATTGCGTCCACGGCCGAACCGGGCGAATTGCGCATTTCCGCCACGGCGCTGCGTGAAGCTCCCAATGACATTCGCGTACGCGCGTCCCCGCTACCGCCCGTACAAGTTCGCGGGTACATCGACCCGATCCTGATGTTCCGATTCGATTGGCGCGACGAACTTTCTTTACCGGGTCTCGTCGTCGTTCGGGAGACGGGAGATACGTTTCGATTGCCACGCCAGGACATCATTAGTTTTGGTCGATTTCGAGGCGAAGAGGGCATGCCGACCAACGACGTCGTGCTTTTGCTCCGGGACAAACAGCTCGAGCAACGCTTGAGCCGTTGGCACTTCGAATTGCGCCGCAAAGGCGATTCGTATTTCCTGCGCCCGCTGTCCCGTCAGCAAGTGGAAGTGGACGGGCATATCGTCGAAACGGGCTACGAAGCGCAGATTTCCCCCGGATCGGTCGTGCGTTTGTCCAAATCCGTGACGCTCGAATTCCGAGCCCGCCCCGAAGCCATTGCCGGCCCCGCGACGCTCGATCCGCGTTCCGTCATGATTACGCGCTGACGCGATTACCACGAAAAATTCGACATTTCATTCGTCGTTCCCAGCGGATCCGTTTGATGTAGCAACACTGCTGCCCAAGCGAGGAGGACTACGACCAACGGACCCACTGCGAACGGCGAATGGAAAACATCGAAAGGTTATTTCCTCGAATCCCGTAAAATGGCGGAAATGCCCCAAGGAACGATGGCTCTCGCCGGAGCCGGAGATCGAGCGTTTTTGGAGGCCGTGACATTGGCCGGTTTTCGACGATTTTCATGCGCCCCGCGCGGACCCAACGCCGACGTTGGGTTCGTCGAGGCGAAAGCGGTCGCTGAGCTCGCAGCCGAACGATCCGCAAAACCGGCCGCTTGTTGTTCGACCACGACCAACACCGCGGCATGAATATTGACCGCCGCCACTTTAATGCCGGATAACGCGGCGGGACTCGATTGCCGAGCAGCAGCCGGCGCACCGTTCAAGGTGCAAACCAGCGCGATCAATGCTCCTCCCGCGACAAACCCCAGCGATGTCGCCTGGACCATGGGCTTCAAGTTTGCCCAGGCGCCGACCAAACGCCTCCGAACATCGGTCATTGCAGCCAAAAGCCAGACCGGCAAGAACATGCCCGCGACCCGGCGTCGGCTCGACTTGTCGCGCATGATGACGCGCGCTCGATCGATCACGCCATCGAGCCGCGAACGCATGGTCGTCCACGGAACGCCACGTTCCGCAGCCAATTCCTGGACGGTTTTGTCCTGATAGAAATGCTCGACGATCAACATTTGATCATCGGCGCTCAAGTTTGCCAGGACAATCGCGGCCGCGATTTTGTCGTCGTAACGGCCGATATAAGCTCGAACCGGCTCGGCGACGCCTTCCAGATCCTCCGTCGGTGAAGCGACTTCGCGATTACGAGCCTGATCGTTACGTGTGGTGAGCGCGGCGTATTTGGCGAGCGCGCAAAGCCAACTCAAAAAACGCGCTTCGTCCCGGGGGTCGGGGCGATCGTCTTTGGCTTTGCGACAAGCCATTTCAAAGGCATCGTGCACGACGTCTTCGACGGTGGGCCCGTAAACGCCCAGGGCTCGAACCACCCCGGCCATGGTCCCGCGATAACGCAAAAGAGCCGCACGGGAGAGCTCCAGTTCCGTTGCGCACACATCCGTTGCATGAATGTCGATGGCGGCTTGTCGGCGCATGTCGGGCAAGGTCTCCTCTTCCCGGAAAACCGGGCTCGAGGAGCTAAGGGCGTTCGCGCGTACCCATCACGAAGAAAAATCGACGGCCTCATGCGCTTTTATGCCGAAGGTGTCGTTGGGAACATCTGGAGCTCGTTTTCAACCGTTCAAGCGAGACAGAAGGAATTTCAACAATTCGCCCGTGCTTGCGCCGAAGCCATTGACTTGGGACATGTCCGCCCCCACCATCGAATTCGTGCTTTCCAAAGATGGACTACCTCCCGGGCCCGGCAACAAGCTCCTTCAGACGTATGGGTATGCACGCGACCCCTACGGCTGGCTCATTCGCAACCGCGATGAATACGGCGATATCTATACGGCCCGAATGGTCAACGGCACGGTTGTCGTTGTGGGAAACCCGTCGGGAGCGCAAGGGGTTTTCGGGGCGGATCCCGATACGTTCGTGCCATTTGCCGTCGAGACCATCGAACCGATGATTGGAGCCAATTCGATGTTGCTTCTTTCCGGAGCACGTCATCGGCGCGAGCGTCGGCTGCTGATGCCGTCATTTCATGGCGAACGGATGCGCGCTTATGGCGAAATCATTCGGGATACGGCCCTTTCGGTCGCCGAGACCTGGGTTCCGGGACAATCCATGCCATTTCAGCAAACTTCGCAGACCATTTCGCTCGAAGTGATCATTCGCGCGGTCTTTGGCGTTCAAGACAGATCTCGAGTGCACGCCGTTCGTCGCGCAATCGTCGATTTCGCAGAAAAAACGTCGCCCGCGCTGTTTTTCTTTCCATTTCTTCAGCATTCGTTCGGCGGCATCGGACCCTGGGCCCAATTTTTGAAAATCAAAGGAGCCATGAGCGCCCTCTTGCACGCGGAAATCACCGCCCGGCGGCAAGCGACCGAACCGGGAAATGACATCTTGAGCCTCATGCTCGCGGCACGTCACGAAGACGGCACGGCAATGAGCGACGCGGAATTACACGACGAACTCTTGACGCTGGTTTTTGCCGGACACGAAACGACGGGAATCGCCTTGGCATGGGCGATTTATTGGCTCTTGCGTCACCCCGATTGCATGCGACGTTTGCTCGCGGAAATCGATGCATTGGGAGCCAATCCGGATCCCGAGCAATTGGCGCGTTTGCCATATCTCGAAGCCGTCGTGCACGAGACGTTGCGGCTGCACCCCATCGTTCCGGACGTGCCGCGTTTTTTGGCGCGCCCACTGGATCTCGAAGGGTATCACCTCCCCGCAGGGGTCGGTATCGCCGTGGCGACGACATTGCTTCACCAACGGCCCGATATTTATCCCGAACCGCAACGTTTCAAGCCCGAGCGTTTCCTCGAACGTAAGTTCACGCCATTCGAATACACGCCGTTCGGCGGAGGTGCTCGCCGGTGCCTCGGCGCCGCGTTTGCCATGTACGAAATGAAAATCGTCCTTGGAACGCTGCTCCCTCGTTATCGGTTGGTCTTGGCTGAACGAGACGAGGTTTTACCGACCCGCCGCAATTTGGTGCTCGGTCCGGCCACGGGCGTACGCGTCATCTTCATTGGTCCGCGATCCGCGAATGCGTCAAATTCTCCACGCGTCGCCGCCTGAGCGCGGATGTAATCAATTCCCGGTAACTCGTCCTGATATGCATTCATGGTCATTACAACGACCACTGAATACATGATTATCATATCGAGTTATCACCCAGTATTTCTTGCGTAATGGCGCGGTGCGCGCGTAGCTTCGCAATTCGTGTTCAATTCACGAACGCACTGGTGCATACGGACGTCACATCGTCTTTCGCGAAATACCCATCGAGGGCAGCGCGTGAAGGCACGACAAACCTTTTCTTTGTAAAGGAATTCGACATGCTCGAACGACGAACTGCGCGGAGCAAGGGGCAAGCCGGGGCGGTCGCTCTGTTTGTCCTCGCACTCGGAGGAATGGCCGGATGCTCGACGAAAATCGAGGGTCCGACACCGAAGCTCGACGCGAAGACCACACCGGAGGTGGCTTGCAATGCGAGCAATGCGGAAAACCAAGCGGTGCGAACGACAATTCGGATTACGTCGCCCGATGGAACCTTCTCGCCTCTGCCCGTCGAGACATTGAACGACAAACAAACGGTCGAATTGCCGAAGGTTTACCTGATCCAAGGCACGACGGAGACCGAAGTTCCCGACATCCATTTCGTCGACACGAAGAACATCGACGTGATCATCGACGCCGATCCTCTGATTCCGGCGGGCGAATATCAATTCAAGGTCGTCAACGCGAACGGTTACGCGAGCAATGTCGCCGGCAAATTGCGGATCGTCGACCCGCCCACGGTGACCGGCGTATCGGCGCAGAGCAACATCCCGAATGGCTCGGGCGCCCAAATCTGCACGTCGATCGACAACACGCTCACGATCACGGGCACGGGCTTCCGCACGATGGATGCCGCGCCTGCCGTCGAGATCCTTTCGTGTACGGATCCCAAGGACACGACCACGTGCACGACGGTCGCGGGCAAACTCGGAAATGTCACGGTCGTGAGCGATACGAGCCTCACGGGAACGCTCGTCGGCGGCATGTCAGGACTTGCGCCGGGAGCCTACGCGGTTCGCGTGACAAACCCTGAAGTTCCCCCGTGTACGGGCACGATGGCCGAAGCCGTATTCGTCGTGCCAAACCCGACGATCACGAGCGTCGCCCCTCCGTCGGTATGCGCGGCGGACGCGGAGATCACGATCACGGGAACGGGATTCCACAATCCGATGACGGGCACGGTCGGCGACCAACCGCTTGGCATGCCAAACGCCTCGAGCGACACGACGATGACCGGAACGGTGCCGATGTTGCCGCTCGGTACCTACCCGGTGAGCGTGACGATTCCGGAAGGTTGCACGGCGTCTCTGCCTGATGCGCTCACCGTCTCGTCGTCGACGTCGATGCTCACGTCGATCATTCCGACGCAAGGTTGGAACGGTATCGACAACCCGGTGATCGTGTTTGGATCCGGGTTTGTCACGGGCGATCAACTCCTGCTCGCCGGTGCCGCCACAGGTGGCGGAGACTTGGCCTTGACAAACGAGATCGTCGACGCGACGGGAACGCGTATCGACGGGTTCGTGCCGCAAGGCGGCATGGAAGGCGGGCCTTATGATCTCGTGTTGCAAACGGCAAACGGCTGTTTTGCGACGTTGCCGATGGCCTTCACGATCCTCGGCAAAGAGAGTTTGACCGTCAGCGATGTGATTCCTCCGTATGGATGGACGGGAACGAAGACGCCCGTGAGCATCCGCGGCGCGATGTTCCAATCGACGCCCAAAGCGTACTTGGTGATCCCGACGCTAAATCCGCAGATGGTGCCGCTCAAGAGCACGGCTTTCGTGAACGACTCGTCGCTCACGTCCGTGGTGCCTGCGGGTTTGCCCGTGGGTGGCCCTTACGATGTTGCGGTGATCAATCCCGATGGTGGCGGTGGTCTGAAGAAAGCCGCGTTCCGCGTCACGATGCTTCCGCCTCCAACGATCGACAACGTCACGCCCGCCGCGGGAACCACGCAAAGCCCGACGACGGTGACGATCACGGGATGCAACTTCCGCGATCCGGCAACGGTCGATCTCGTTGCACAAAATGGAACGACGACGGCGGCCATGGTCACCGCAGCGCCGGTCTGCAACGGCGCTCCCGGTTGTCCGGACAATACGAATCACTGCACGATGACGGCGACGATTCCTTCGCCGACGTTGGCCGTCGCGCCTTACGTCGTGCGCGTGACGAACACCGACGAGATGACGTACGGCGAATATTCGCTGTTTGTCGTGACGCAACCGTCCGCAAAACTCAACGATTGGAAGCCCGCCGCGGTCAAACTCAACACGGGTCGTCGAGGGCACGCCGGCGTGGCCGGTCGTGTCGACAACGCGAGCCGTTTCCTCTACGCCATCGGCGGCGATACGGGCAACGGCGGCATGGTGCTCGATTCGGTCGAAGCCATTCCCGTCGACATTTTCGGCACGCTCGGTACGCCGTTTGTCGGACAGAACAAGCTCAAGGCCGCACGCACGGGCGTCTCGGCCGTGGAGAGCAACGGGTACATCTACGTCGTCGGCGGCACGACCAACGGCATGGCGCCTCTTGGTTCGATCGAACGAGCAAAGATCCTGACGGACGACGATGTTCCGCAGGTGAACGATCCGACGGTGGGAGCCGGAGCGTTGCCGAAAGGCACGTGGTACTACCGCGTGTCGGCCGTCAAAGACGCGGCTGACCCGGACAATCCCGACGGTGAGACGTTGCCGAGCGATGAAGTCGTCGTCTCGCTGGCGATCGATGGCAACGTGAGTTTGTCTTGGGCAGCCGTCATGGGCGCGAAAGCGTATCGCGTCTACCGTACGGAAGCGGCGAACGGCACATCGACAACCGAAGTGTTCTTGACGGAAGTCACCACGACGACGTTCGTCGACGATGGCTCGCTGATGGTCGATACGGCGCGCAAGCCGTTGCTGCGTGGTTCCACGGGTGTGTGGGTCACGTTGGGCAATGCGCTCGTGCACGCGCGACGCGATCTTGGAACGGCGATCGCTCACGATCCGAACGGCGCAGCGTTTGTCTATGCAGTCGGCGGCCAAGGCGATTGCATGGGTGGAATGAACGTCGCGCCGATGAATTGTTACGAGTTCGCATCTATTTCGGCGGACGGAAAAACCCTCGGCACGTGGACCGCCGGAACGCAGAATTGGAAGAGCCCACGAGCCATTTTTGGTTTGGCCGCGGGGGAAAACGCCAACGCGTCTCAGATCCCTCCGGGAACGGCGTATCTGTTTGCCGCGGGCGGTCTCAATTCGACGAGCGAACTCGAAGCCGCAAAGGTGCTCGCAGACGGACAACTCGAGGCTTCGCAAGTCCTTGCGCCACCGAACGGATCGAAGCCGGGTGCCCGCAACGGTCACGGCTTCCAGCTCGTGAACAACGCGATGTACTTGATCGACGGCGTAAGCGGCACGGCGGCGTCGGGTCCGGCTCTCGCGAGCACGCAGTTCTCGGTCGACTTCGGCAATCCCGTGCCGACGCGCAACAGCTTCTCGAGCTCGGCGTCCGCGATGATCACGCCGCGATGGCGACACGCGACGGTGCTCACGAGCGGCTTCTTCTACCTGATTGGTGGTTCGTCGGATGCAACCCTGACAAACGCCACCGACACGATCGAACAAACCATCTTCTGATCGGGGAACCATGCGAACTCGTCATCTAGGAATTGTCACGTTCGGATCGTTTGTCGCGGCGCTCTCGGCGTCCGCGATGGCGTTTGCCGCGCCAACGACGGCGGCTCCGGCCAAGACGGCTGCAACGACCAAGCCGGCGGCTCCCACGTCTGCGGCCGGCGCAACCACGACAACTGCCGCGGCAGGAACGACGGCAACGGCCGCGCCTGCGCCCGCTACGCCACCTGCGTCCACGGGGACGACAACCACGGCCAAACCGGGCGCCAAAGAGGCCACAGCAAAACCCGGCACCAAGGACGCGAAGGCGACGGCAAAAGACGCGGCTGCCGGTGGAGCGGCCGCGGGAGCATCGAGCGCCTCGCCGGCAGGTTCGTCCGCGCCTCCCGCGACAGACCCTCCGCCGCCTCCGCCGCCGGTCGAGGAACCTCCGCCTCCGCCACCGCCTCCGCCGCCTGCGCCGCCTCCGCCACCACCTCCGCCGCCGGAGCCCGACGCTCCGGCCATCAAGAAGGTGGCCGTGGAGATTGGCCTTGGCGTTGGTCTTGACATCTCGACGGGTGCCTTGTCTGTCGGGCCAAACCCCTTCCTCGATGTCGGCGCACGCTTCCATCTCGGCCCGGGTTTCCTCGCCGTGGCGGTTCGTGGCGGCTACCAACGCTACACGGCGACGGGTCAAGGCACGATCGCGTGTACGCCCACGAGCACGACCGCGTGCATCGCGGGCGACGGCACATACACGTGGGATCTCGTCGAAGAAACCGTGACGATCGGTTTGCCCATCTCGTACCGGTTACTTCCGGACAAACGCCTTCATCCCTACGTCGGGGTGCTGCCCCAAGTATTCCTACAACGAGCCACGGCGACATCGTTTGGCTTGGAAAACAGCCAAGGCGATACGAAGTTTGGTGTTGCGGGATTACTGGGCGCCCAATACGACGTTGGTCCGGGCGGCGCGTTCTTCGAAGCAGGCTTCCAATACGCCGGTCTCGAACACCGCCTCACCGGCAAGTCCAACCTCGGAGCCGTCACGCTCGGAATCGGCTACCGTTTGGCCTTGTAAAACCCTCCCCTTCTCCCGCAAAAACCTCACGTCACGCGCATGACCTCCTCCAAGGTCGTCACGCCCGCGAGCACTCGCTTCAAACCGGCCACGCGCAGCGGCACGAGCCCGCGCGCGATGGCCAGCTCGCTCAGTTCACGCTTGGACGCCCGCGTTTTCAACATGTCGCGCAGATCATCGTCCACTTCGAGCACCTCGAAAATGCCAGTTCGTCCGAGGTACCCGGTTTGATGACAACGAGCGCAGCCGGCGCCGCGTTTGAGCGTGACTCCGGCCGCGATGAGAGTTTGTCCCGACTCATCCACGACTGAATCTTTGAGCACATACGATTCGACGCAGTGTTCGCAGATGCGTCGCACGAGACGTTGAGCGACGACGGCGAGAAGAACGTTGGCCATGATCCACGACTCGACGCCGAGATCCACGAGACGCGTCATGGTGTCGGCCGCATCGGCGGTGTGCAGCGTGGAGAGCACGAGGTGCCCGGTCAAACTCGCTTGCAGGGCGATGTGAGCCGTCTCCGGATCGCGCATTTCGCCGACGAGGATGACGTCCGGGTCCTGGCGAAGGATGGCACGAAGTCCGGTCGCGAAGGTGAAGTTCTGTTTGTTGTTCGTTTGTCCCTGCGTAACTTCGGGGAGCTCGACCTCGATGGGATCTTCGAGCGTCACGACGCTGAGCTCCGTCGTGTCGATATTGCGGAGCATGGCGTACAGGGTCGAGGTTTTTCCGGACCCTGTCGGACCGGCGACGAGGATCAACCCGGCCGGACGTCTCGACAAACGCTTGATGCGCACGACATCGGCGGGCTCCATGCCGAGGCGTTCGATTGAAATGAGCTGATGGGGGAGCATCAGGCGCAGAACGACGTTTTCGCCGTGCATGGCGGGAAAGGTCGACGCGCGTAAATGAATGGCCTGACCTCCGGGCAGTTCGAGGGTCAGTTGGCCGTCCTGCGGCAAGCGCCGTTCGGTGAGGTCCATTCTCGCCAGAACCTTGATCCGGTTCGTCAAGGGCGAACCAATCTCCATCGGCAATACCGCTTGATTGACCATGACCCCGTCAATACGAAAGCGAACCTTGAGGCCATTACGTTTTGGTTCGATATGAATATCGCTGGCAGTCATTGCGGCGGCGCGGCGAACCATGTGGTCGAGCACTTGAACGGCATCGAGATCGTTTTCTCGCGACGGGGAAGTCATGGCGTCACGTTACCACGGTGGGCTGCGCCGGGTACACGAACAATCCTTCGAGAGTAAACGATCGACCGTCGTTCGTCGTCTCGGAAGCCGATTTTCGTTCGGGAATTTATTCTTTACAAACGCTCGTAACGAGGCGACATTCAACGACTGCCCAGCTTGCGAGACGCATGGAAAATTCATCCCACCGCTATCACCGCTATCGTGCGGCTTTGCGTTATGAGTCGTTACCGGTCGCGTTCGTCGACCTCGACGCGGTGGACCACAACATCGATACGTTGCTTGCTCCGATTCGTCGTTCCGGAAAAACACTCCGCATTGCCACCAAGTCCATTCGGTGTATCGAATTGCTTCGTTATATCGTAAAACGCAGCGGCATCGCTGCCCGCGGGGTCATGGCGTATTGCCCGAACGAAGCGCGATTTCTTGTTGAAAATGGTTTTACCGATATCCTCGTCGCGTACCCTACGGCGAGCCCGCAAGATGCGCGGACATTGGCCCGACTCAATCGTGAAGGCGCCCGCGTATCCATTGCCGTGGATTCGCCCGAGCACCTCGAGATCCTCGAT
>WBZU01000495.1_pt1 | contig 33412 bp, 29 predicted proteins | sample 5204311 | NCBI WGS metagenome assembly WBZU01 (sample SAMN12344359, study PRJNA552823) | activated sludge metagenome | biome: Activated sludge suspended growth; feature: Nitrification reactor; material: Wastewater; isolation source: activated sludge from nitrification reactor of wastewater...
GCGACTTCACGACCCGTGGCGAGGCGCGCTCAGCCATCTTTGAGTTCATCGAGGTCTTCTACAACCGCAGGCGCATTCATCAATCGCTCGGCTATCGAACACCCGAGCAGGTCGAGATGGCTTGGCAAAGCGGTGCTTGATTGCACTGTCCGTGAATTCCGGGATAGCTCAGTGGCGAATTAGCCCGTATGTTGGGAGTTGTCCGTGGGTTCATAGAAAGAAGCCTGAAGCTGATAGAGGTGTGAATAAAGTCCGCCTTTGGCCAGCAGATCGGAGTGGGATCCCGATTCGACTATCTTCCCCTGATCCAGGACCAGGACGCGGTCGGCCAATGCGACTGTCGAGAATCGATGGCTGATGATCAATGCCGACCGTCCGGCGATCATCTGCTTGAACCTCTCGAAAAAAAGCGCTTCCGACGCAGCATCCATCGAGCTTGTCGGTTCGTCAAGAATTATCAACTTTGACTTTCGCAGGTACGCGCGAGCAAGAGCAATTTTCTGCCATTGCCCGAGACTGAACTCGGTTCCATGTGCAAGAACTCGGCTTAGCGGTGTGTCGTACCCATTCGGAAGCCCCATGATCTCATCGTGAATACCAGCCCATTTGGCAGCTTCTTCGACCGGCGCGGCAGTCAGATCGGCGTCAGGTGAACCTAGGGCAATATTCTCTCGAACGGAAAGATGGTAGCGGCCGAAGTCTTGGAAAATTATGCTGATGTTGGATCTCAGTTCGGAGAGAAGGAACGCTTTTGCATCCACCCCCTCGATCAACACCTGTCCCCTATCAGGGTCGTATAGGCGGCAGATCAGTTTGGTAAGTGAAGTCTTCCCCGAGCCGTTTCTTCCAACCAAGGCTACGACTTCACCGGGACCTATCGTCAGGCTTACACTCTCCAGAACGTCGTGCGATGTTCCTGGATAGCGGAACCGTACATTGCTCAAGACGAGTCCTTGTTCCCAGTTCTCTGGGATCCGTTTGGGTTGAATTGGGTCGTCAACCTCTCTGTTGAGCGCCAGGAAAGCAAAGAGGGTGGAAAGGAAGAGATTGCTCTCGTATATGTCCGCGAGACCACTTAGCGTCGGCCGCAGAGATCCGATAGCAACCTGAAATGCTCCAAAATACATAATGAGGTCGCCAATCGAAACCCGACCTCGAACAGCACTCCAAACCATCACTGCAAGAGAACCAAAAGCGACTGCAGTTGCCACCGATTCGGTAACGAACTGCCTGAACTGTCCTTGCTTTGAAAGCGCGAAGGTGGAGAGGCCAAGCGCCTTTCTTATATGTGCAAAGCGTTCCGACAGCTTTGGGCCAAACCCGAACACGCGAACCTCTTTCGCATTATCCAGCGTTGTAAGGATCTGGTTTATATAGCGGCTCATGCGCTCGTCAGTGGTCCGCGCACTATCCAACCGATAGGAGTCCTCCGCATAGCGCAAGCGGAAGAAGACGACAGGAAGCACGGTGAAGAAGATCGCGAATGCAATCGACCAGTGGAAGGACCAGAGCAGGACCAGTGCACAAAGAAGGGTAATGCTGTTTCGCGCGACTTGGCTGAGAGCGCCCACGATTCGAAGCGGGCGAACCTGTGCCTCTCGCAATGCCCGATGCAGTTGGTCATACTGACTGGCGTTCTCGAAGAAGGATAGATCTAGATCGATCGATTTCTTCTGAACGAGCCCCAAGATATAGTCGCCGACTCGGTGAGCTTGCACCGTATTGAGATGTCCGAGGGCAGCATTGCACGCGTTTCCGACCAAGGCCAGTGTTGCGGCAAAAACAACGAATTGCTCGATTCCGGGGCCGATTGCTCCGCTGTTGGACGCGCCAATAGCCGTGAGCTGATCGACGATCAGCTTCATGACGTATAACGTCGCAATCGGGATCGCACCCTGAAACAGGACAAGCGCTGCAATTGCAATCGCGAGTCTTGGTGCGGATTTCCAAACGAGATCGATTGCTCGATCGATCCGAATTCCTTGCGAGTGGCCCAAAACAATCCTGAGTCAGTGGCGGCTTAGATAGCGCCCGAAGCGCGATGGGTGGGTGATTCCTGAGCAGACGAGACCCCTGGGGCGGCGAGCTCGACAAAGCGATCGAGATTGTTTGCACCAATGAGCAGCCGACCTTGGTATTCGAGCCAAGCGTGCGCAGCCAATGGGACCCCTGGGATTTGCTGTACACCATACCGGATAGTTGCGTGCATTCCTTGTCGTGCCATTAGAATCTGCAATGCCATAGCTTGGGAAAGGCAGTGGCCACCAGCGGGAACAATTCTTCCGGCTGTTGCCACGGACCAAGCCAGGGCTTCTGGCGCTAATGCCACCGCCGTCGATGAGTGCCGTCTAGAAATTCGGAACAACCGATCGGCGACCGGAAATTTCGCAAACCTCAGCGTCAACCGGACCGCCCCAAGCACCACGACAGCCTTGAGCAGCATCAGCTGGTCTGTTCGTGGGACCGCGAGAAACTTACGAAGCCTTTGCATCTACCCGCTCCAAGAGGCCGCGTTGCAGCATCTGTTCGCAAATCGACAACACGTCCGCTTCGCAATCGGCGCGGGGCACGTCATAAACCTCCAGCAACGCGTTCACGACTGACTCGACGGTCCGCGGCTCCTGGAGCAGTCCCCAGATCTTGGCGCCGACCTCGTTAAGCTCAAAATAGAGGCCGTCGCGCAACCCTAGGATGATGACGTTGTTCTGTTCGTCAGGAGATAAGCAGGCCGATACCTGATTCGAACTGAGAACGAGCTTAGTCGTCCGGGATATTTCCATCGGTTAGACCCGAAAATGCACTTGCCCGATCATAAAGCGGATTGGCGTTCGGAAAAGCCAAAAGATGACGCAATGAAGCGGGAAAGGTCGGGAAGTCGATCTAAATTGTTGGTTCTCACAAGCCTCGAAACGAACGTTTCTTTCACCAGCTTTGCGACCAGTTTGAATGCATTGCCTGCACCGACCGCTTGCACGAACTCTGTTCCGAATCGTTGGACATAGAGGTTGGCCGCGACGTGAAGGAAGCGATCAATCGGCGCGATATGTTCAAGTTCGATCGCGTCACCAACATCAAGTAGGAAGACGTGCCTTAAAACAGCCGATGATTGCGGCGACAACTGCGGGACGAAGTACTTGTCGACGCCTCGTCGAACCGGAACCAAAGGGCCAAAAGAACTCTCGAGTACTGAGGCCACGTTACCCCAGATCTTCGCTGGACAGCCACTCGGAAGGGCGATTAAGCCATGTCCGGTTGAATCCGGTTGCAGAACGAGCAATTCTTCAGAGATCAATCGGTGGCCTGCACTTTGGAGCGCAACCGCAGTCGTGGATTTCCCCGAACCCTTTGGGCCAAGAAACGCCGCCGCCCCTCTATCATCAAATGCAACCGCACTGCCGTGTAACACCAGATAGCCTCGCTGATGCAGAAGAACACCGATCGCTGCGCCGCTTATGAACAGGCGGATTGCATCTTGGTCTGATTCCGAGGACGGTACGATGTCGATAACTGTTGCCCCGCTGATAGTTATGTCAGCGATACCCGACCAAGAGAGTGTGCAGCGCTCTTCGTTGGCTTCGAGAAAATGGATACCCCGTCGGGGATCTGGGGCTTTAGGCGACCGTGAAACACAACTAGCGAGCCTGATTGAGAAATCAGGCTCGCCAATTTCGGACTCGGCAAACCACCCCTTTAGCGGGACATCCGAGGTGAACGTCAGGCCAAAGGCACGATAGCCTCGCATCCTACATCTTTACTTTTCCGAATGCGCCTTATGACGAAACGACGCAGGAATTGTTGCCGCAGTTTCCTACAACGTCGCCAATACCAAAAACAAAGAAATCCCTGAATCCCCAACCACTACCTTGGGTTATCTGTTCAATTGTGCCGTGCACAATCAATCGTGGCGCCGAGTAAACTTTTTTCATATCTGACCTCACTTTGGTTGCGACCCTCTATTCGAGGCTCAGATTCAATTTACCTACAAGTACCACGAATGGCAAGAGTAGCATTCGAGAGATTTGTCACTAATCGTCCCATTTGCTGAAGTTCTGATTCCATGCTGCAAGAACAGCCAGAAAGTATGCATCGGCGGCACGGTCTGGATCGTTTGAAGCCCTAAGTGCGCCAATGCGGTCACGGATGTGCTGGCTGGTCACGAAATTCTCGAGAAACGGCCGGCCGTCGCGCAGGATCGACTCTATTTGCCCTGCGTTCTCCCTCAGCCCTTGGAGGAAACTCGGACCAAGATCACCTTTGTCCGTCCTCCAGCAGACATCCTGCGGTAGATAGGGCGCCATTGCCCGCCGCTGGATGAGCCGCGTATAGCCCAACCCGATCTTCTGAGTTCCGGGTGTGCCGACACAGAATTCCACTAACCTTTTGTCTGAAAATGGAAATCTTGGCTCGATCCCGAATTCGGCACAACCGCGGTCATAAGTTTCAAATGCGGTTTCCACCAATCCGCACCCCAGCGCCCACATATGCGCTGCTCTCGGATTCGGTACGCATCGGCTTTGCTCATGTTGGCGTTCAATTCGCTCTGGCACATGGAATTTGGCTGAGGCATATGCATTGAACATTGACAGCGATTGGGATTGGCTATCAACAGGCCATCCACGCCAGCGCCGTCTCAAGTTAAGCAAGTGTAAGGGGATGCGTGGTTTAATCCCGAACTCAAGAAGATAGCGCATGAGCACTTTCCGGATCGGTATTGGATTTGCAGTGACCCGCAAGTGTTCAAGCAACTCGGTTGCAAGTGCCGGAAGTTGCCATCGGTACGCCATATGGGCGAGAACCTCAATGCCGTGAGAAACCACGTTGTCGCCCAGCAGTCCGTCCATCAGTACTAAAACCCCCTGGTCGCGCGCGTTTAGCCACACACGGCGGTTTAGAAACAGGTTCGGGGCAATGAAAGGTTCGTCCTGATGCCAGAGGGTCGTTTCCAATTCTGCTATGGGGTCAGGCTTGTCGCCCGAGACGAAATGAGGTTGATAGCCACCCCGATCCAGGACACTGTGGATAGCGGGCTTTTCATCGCATTGGACCAGTTCGTCAAACACTATTGAAAACGTATGGATCTTCTCGTCACTCGTCGCGTCATTTAGGAGGCGCCTAGCCACACACGCGATCGACGATGAGTCAAGTCCTCCACTAAGCATCGTCCCGATTGGGGCAGCTCGTCTCATGCGGGCCCCGACCGAATCTGAGAGCAGATGAGCGAAGGCGTCCGCATAATCGGAATCGGATGTGAAGACAATATCCGGCGCGGATTCTAGGGTCCAGTACTTCAAAATCCGAGGCGTGTCAGAGCGAGCAGACTGTATGAGCGAACATGCAGGAGGGAGACGAAAAACGTCCGCGTAGAACGTGGCCGACTGGTTTGAGGTGTCCGACAGCAGGAAATCAACAACCCTTTCATCATTCACCTGTCTCTGAATGCGCGCCAGGGCGAAAACGCCCTTGATCTCAGAGGCGAATGCAAACCCGTCGTTGGGTTTGAAGTAGTAATAGAAGGGTTTGACCCCAAGATGATCTCTGGCACAAAACAGACGCGCGTTTGCAGCGTCCCATATCGCAAAGGCGAAATCGCCGATCAAGTACTTGGGGCACGCGGTACCCCATTTCTCGTATGCAGCGAGTATCAGTTCCTCATCTGAGACAGATCGAAGTTCGTCGGGCTTGATTCCGAGATGGCTTGCGAGTTCGTGGGGGTTGTCAATCCTTGCGTCGGCGGCGATTACAGCCTGACCGCGGCGACAGGGCAATGCCTCGGCCCTCTTTACCGACAAGTCGAGAGCAAGAGCTTGACCGAGAGTGACCGGCTTCGTTGCCCAAATGCGGTATCCCAAGGGTGACCGATGTTTCATCCTCGACGCCGCGTTGTCTGCGTGGCCGAGGGGGGCACCGCGTTTGCCGAGATCGAGATAGCCGAATATTCCTCCCATACGCCCTTATTCCTTTGACCGATCCTTGGCACAACCTCAAACTGTTCGTGCCGGGTAACAAGGCAGGCATTCTTGGCTGATTCCGTGTTTCGCCCGCGTGCTGACACATCTATTTATCTTGTTCGACCCAGATTGGGCCTGCCGTGCATTCTTTCTCAGGCGGTATGTCTATTGAAGGATCGAATCGTCCTTTCGACCTATTTCGGGTTCACTCGGCGTACCGCATGATCTCACCGCAATTTGATTGGTTCCCGGAGTTGCCGAGCCTTACAGCTACCATCCCGCAGCCGACGCTTCCTTGGCCACATGAATCGATACGTGACTCAATTCCGTTGTCGGGAGGGGAAAAATGGGAAAATTCGGCGAATCTGCCGCAGAGCAATATTGAATTCAGAACACCAAACACCACAATGTGCGGAATAGCTGGAATTGCCAGTATCGACGGAACTCGCGTGCCCAGCGAGGGAGATGTGCGTCGTATGCTCCAGAACTTGCACCACCGGGGTCCGGATGGCGATGGTGTCTATCGTGACCCAATTGATCGTGCTGTTTTGGGGCACACCCGGCTCAGTATCATTGATCTCGAGGGTGGCGCTCAACCGATGCACAATGAAGATCGAACGGTTTGGGTGTCATTTAATGGTGAGATCTTCAACTATCCCGAGTTGCGATCAGAACTCATCAGTCTGGGCCATGTGTTCTACACGCAGAGCGATACCGAGGTTCTAGTTCACGCCTATGAGGAGTTTGGTGACGAGTTCGTCGATCACTTGAATGGTCAGTTTGCAATCGCGCTGTGGGACGAACGTAGGGCGAGATTGACTCTGGTTAGGGATCGATTCGGTATTCTTCCGCTCTTTTATGTCGTCTGTGGCAATCGGCTAGCATTTTCATCAGAGGTCAAGGCGCTTCTGCCGTTGCTGACGAACCCACCGAAGCTCTCACCCGAAGCGATTGACGAAATTTTCACGTTTTGGTCACCAACTGGTTCGAGAACGGTGTTCGAAGGCGTCTCTCAAGTTCCTGCAGGGCATCGATTGATACTCGCGAATGGGCACCACGCCGTGTCCAAGTATTGGGACTGGGATTTCCCAACGACGCGCGATCTGCAGCATGACCTTCAGGAAGCCGAGTTGATTCGACAACTGTACGCGCTGCTAGCGGATGCAACTCGTATCCGGCTCCGCGCGGATGTGCCCGTTGGGGCGTATCTGTCTGGCGGCTTGGACTCGTCGTCTTTGGTTGCATTGATTCGTCGTCACTCTTCCTCGCCATTGCGGACGTTCTCGATTGGTTTTGAGGACCCCGGATTGGATGAGTCTCGGTATCAGCAAGCCTTAATTCAGTACATGGGTGTCGATCACTCGAGCATCAAATGCCAAAACCACGAGATTGCCGAAGAGTTTCCCGACGCAATCCGCCATATCGAAGCCCCCATCCTACGAACCGCACCTGTTCCGATGAAGCAACTCTCTCGGCTGGTGCGCGAATCGGGTTACAAGGTTGTCCTTACCGGGGAGGGGGCAGACGAGGCATTGGGGGGCTATGACATCTTTAAGGAGGCGAAGATCAGGGAGTTTTGGGCTCGTTTCAAAGACTCTCGCTTCAGGCCACTGCTTTTGAAAGCACTATATCCTTACTTGGAAACGTCGGGGGCATCGGCTCAGGCTTATCTTCGCAACTATTACGGTATCGGTTTGGCAGAGCCGGCCCAGCGTGGTTTCAGCCACCTTACCAGATGGTTTACCACAGCTCAATGCAAGACGTTCTTCTCTGACCATTTCATGTCGTCCGTGGGCAAGGGTGCGGTTGAACGGTTTCTGGACTCCCTTCCATCTAGTTTTGACCAATGGAATCTCTTTTGTAAGGCCCAGTACCTGGAGGCCAAGACGCTTCTGTCCAACTATCTGCTTTGTTCCCAGGGAGACCGGATGCTGATGGCAAACTCCGTCGAGGGAAGGTTTCCATTTCTCGACCACCGGGTCGTCGAGTTTGCGAACCGATTGCCCCCGCGTTTCAAAATGAAGGCGTTGAATGAAAAGTACCTTCTGAAGCGTGCCATGACGTCGTTGGTGCCAGATTCCGTCTTGTCCCGACACAAGCAGCCGTACCGTGCGCCAGACATCCCCGCCTTCTTCTCCGGGAAGCCTCTACCCTATGTCGATGAGATGCTCAGCAGAGAGAAAATCAACGACTACGGATACTTTGATGCGAAGAAGGTGGGTTTTCTCGTTGATAAAGCTCGTCGAGGCGGATCGATATCGTACAAAGACAATATGGCCCTCGTTGGCGTGCTTTCGACGCAGCTATGTCATTTCGAGTTCATTGAGAACTTCGCCGTTTATTCACGCAAGGCGTGATTCTTATCAACGTTGCAATGCAGGAGGCATAGATGGACACCAGGCAGACCATTCGAAAGTTCATTCTTGAAAATTTCTTGTTTACTGATGACCCATCAGCCTTGGTTGATGACAAGTCGTTTCTCAGTAGCGGAATGATTGATTCCACAGGAGTCCTGGAGATCATGTATTTCGTAGAGGAGACGTTTGAATTCTCGATTGGTGACGACGAGATGCTTCCGGAGAATCTTGATTCGGTCGATAACTTGATTGCGTTCATTGCACGCAAGCAGAAAATCGCTGCCTAGGTACTTACGTGACGAGCCCAGCCCGCCTTCTCCAAGACGTTCTCGAGCGCAGCGCTTGGGAACGCCCGAACCACGTAGCAATCTTATCTGGTGGCGTTCGATTGACTTACCGTGAGGTGGCCGAGAATGCGAACCGGATGGCTTGGCTTCTCCGGGACCGAGGGGTTGAGCGAGGCGATCGGGTCGTCGTGTTCATGGAGAATAGCTGGCGATGCGCGTGTGCCATTTTTGGAGTTCTGATAGCGGGTGGGGTGGTCGTCCTGGTCAACCCGCAGACGAAGTGTGACAAGCTCGTTTACATCCTTTCGGATGCGATAGCCAAGGTTGTGGTTCATGAGTCGTCCTTGGCGGAGGTGGTGGATTCCGTTGCGGGTGAGTTGGAATCGGTTCTCTACCTGATGGTTGGCGAGCAGAGGGTGCGCGGAGACGGCGGAGACTGCAGCAGATCGGAAAGGGTCGACGAGTTGCTGCAGGGGTTTCCGGTGGAAACACCTCCGCAATCGGCAATCACGTTAGACCTGGCCGTTCTTATCTACACCTCGGGTACGACAGGGCATCCGAAAGGAGTCATGCATTCGCATCAGTCCCTTCTGTACGCGCTTGAGAGCATCAATGAGTACTTGGGAATCGGGGCCGAGGATCGGATCTTCTCCGCCTTACCATTGAGTTTTGGGTACGGGTTGTTTCAATGGTTGTCGGCGTTGCGCGCATGCGCAACACTTGTGCTTGAGAGGTCGTTTACCTATCCGGCGGTCGCATTCCGGCTCATGAAGGACGAAGCTATATCGATCTTTCCGAGCGTTCCGACGGTTTTCTCGATGTTGGTTTCCCAACATGCTAAACAGGCGCTGAGATTCGAGAGCGTTCGCGCAATCACGAATGCAGCTGCGGCGTTGCCGAATGAGTTCATTCCCAAACTCGAGGAGATCTTCCCCAACGCTGTGCTTTACAAGATGCATGGTCAGACGGAGTGCATTCGAACGGCATACTTGGAACCATCGCTCGCTCGAGTGAAACCAGGTTCGGTCGGCAAAGCCATGCCTGGCACGGAGCTGATGATTTTGGACGAGAAGCTTCGTCAGGTAGAACAGGGTGAGATTGGGACGCTGTATGTTCGAGGGCCGAACATAATGAAAGGCTATTGGTGCCAACCCGAAAGGACTGCAGAGGTTCTGGTGGCATGGGGACCCCACGGGGACGTGATCCTGAACACCGGGGATTTGTTCTATCGGGATAGCGACGGCGATCTCTATTTTGTTTCGCGCAGTGACGACATCATCAAGAGTCGGGGCGAGAAGGTCAGCCCTGCTGAAGTTGAACAAGTGCTCTACGGCATGGCACGCGTGCAAGAGGCTGTGGTCGTTGGTATACCTGATGAACTTCTCGGGGAGGCTGTCTGTGCCTTTGTTGTTGTGCGCGAGGGTCAGGCGCTTTCCGTTCAGGAGGTCAAGAGAACATGCGCGGACAAGCTAGAAGGATTCATGGTTCCCAAGCATGTTGTCTTTTTGGAGTCGCTCCCGGTAACTGAGAACGGCAAGTTGTCTCGCAAGTTGATCGTGGAACGATGTTCTGGGTTGATTCGCACAAGTGCGGATTCGGATGGCTAGAAGGGGGGGGTGATGGCGGAACAACTCGCGTCGATGCTGCGTATTGACGAGGCGAACGAAGTGGCGCGTATTTGCAATCGGCTTCGAAGAGTGCTTGGAGCGGAACTGCACCGACGGGGCTTTGTCGTAGCAATCTCCGGGGGGATTGACAGCGCTGTCTGTAGTGCGTTGGCAGTTCGCGCCATCGGAAATGAGCGTGTCTTCGGGTTGCTGTTGCCGGAACGCGATTCGTCTGACTCGAGTACGGATCGCGGTCTGGAGATTGTAAAGTCGCTTGGTATCGCGTACGAGAAGTTCGATATCGCACCGGCACTTGAAGCACTTGGATGTTACCGATGGCGTGACCAGGCAATACAGGGGGTGTTTCCCGATTACGGGCCAGGATGGAAGAGCAAAATCGTGATCGGTGGGGGGCATGAGGGAACGTTCAATTTCTTCAAGCTGGTCGTACAGTCTCCCTCCGGCGAGGTGTTTGAGTCCAAATTGGACTCGAGGAGTTATTTGAAGATCGTCGCCGCTACGAATTTCAAACAGCGTGTCCGCAAGACCATGGAGTACTGCCATGCGGATCGCCTTAACTACGCGGTGATCGGCACGCCAAATCGACTCGAGTACGACCAAGGATTCTTCGTCAAGAACGGCGATGGTTCAGCAGATGTGAAGCCCATCGCGCATCTATATAAGAGCCAGGTCTATTCGTTGGCCAGATATCTTCAGCTTCCTGCGAGCGTCTGCAACGCACGTCCGACCACTGACACTTACAGCATGGCCCAGGGGCAGGACGAGTTCTATTTCGCTCTTCCGTATGAACAGATGGATATCGCTCTGCTGGCGCGGAATATTGGCGTGCCGGCTTCCAATCTTGCGGCGGAGCTGGGAATCAGCGAGGACCACGCTAACCACATTTATCGCGACATCGATGTGAAGAGGAGGACGACGGCTGTTCTGCATTGGCAAGGGATCACAGTCGAACCCGTTCAGGGACCCATGACATCACCGGGATACGACAATGGAACGGTGGTCTAGAGGAGTATTGGATCGTTACCGGTAGCCAGAGTGATTGCGACGGTACCAGCGTGAGAACGAGGGCTCGCATGGTGTATTGCAGGTGATCGAACGGAGAGCTGCAATGCACTATAGGCAGTTTGGGAGGACAGGGCTGCAGGTTTCCGAAGTCGGATTCGGTGCATGGGGAATCGGGGGCAAAGCCTATGGATCCGTTGACGATTCGGAAGCGCGCGATGCTTTGGCGCATGCCGAAGAGTTGGGATGCAACTTTGTCGATACCGCTGCGGTGTATGGGAAATCGGAAGAGATACTCGGGCGATTCTTGAAGGGAAGGCGGGATAAGTGGATCATTGCAACGAAGTACTCTGGTCAGGATGCCGGACTTGAGGAGACGCTGGACGAACAGCTCAAACGGCTGGGTGTTGAATCGCTTGACCTGTACATGATCCATTGGAGGCCACCCTCTGGCGATCGGCTATACGATTCACTCGCGCGTGTCAGGAAGTCCGGAAAATGCCGGTTTGTCGGAGTTTCCCTATATACGATTCGGGACATCGACCACGTTCTGGCTGATGATGATCTTGATTTCTTCGAGGTCCCCTTCAGCTTGCTCTCTCCGGACCCTTTCATGGCGTGCTTGAAAGGTGTCGGTCGGAAGCGTCCGGGGGTGATTGTCCGGTCGGTCCTGCAAGAGGGGTTTCTTGCCGGAAAGTACGGTTTCGATTCACGTTTCCCGGATCCGGACGATCAACGTCACCTGTGGACGTCGGAGCGAATCGCGGAGACGGTTCGTCGAGTTGAAGCGTTCAGATTCGTGGAGTCCGAGGCCGGTTCGATGGTCAGCGGCGCGGTCTCATACCCGTTGAGCTTTCCAGAGGTCTCCACAGTGATCTTGGGGACCAAAACATTGACACAATCGACGGAGAACTTTGGGCAGTTGGCGGGTCGTGTCCTTGGGTTTGAAACCTTGAAGCGTGTCGAGATGGTTCAGAGAAATCTGGGCTTTTTTCATCGAAAAGAGAGGATTACGCGTTGCCTCCGTGGTTTGTTTCGATGAGGTACCGCGAGGTGGCTCGAAGATGGCCTGCATCGGATGTCGCTTTGGACGGGGGGGCGAGGTGGCGAAAATGATCGTGGGGGTCGCGAACCATAGTTGCCAGAATCGGGTAGGCGCCGTTCGCTTCAGCCGCACCTGTATCACGCGCCGCGGGATCGTTTCATTGGTAACCGCTGCCCATAGGTTGGCGATCTGTTTTGATACGGGTTGGCACGAGCATCGGGTTCGAGACTGCCGAAAGGGCAGCGAACGGTAGGGTCTTCGGGATGATTGACAGCGAACTGGTGCAGATTTCCCCAATGGAGGAATCGAACGCTATGGAATGGGATGGCTATGTATCCCGCCATTCGTCGAGTTCCATGTACCACCAATTTGCGTGGCGGCGATTGATCGAGCGGGTGTTTCGACACGAGTCGCGGTACCTAATCGCGCGCCGGAATGGTCTGGTCGTTGGCGTGCTCCCGATCATCCGACTGAAGAGCACGCTTTTCGGCGACTATCTGGTCTCGCTTCCATTCTTCAACTTTGGAGGCGTCTTGGCAGATAGTGAGGAAATCTCCAATCAGTTGATGGCTGCAGCAGTTCGGGATGCCTCCGAGCTCGGGTGTTCGCATATCGAGTTCCGTGACCGAAGGCAGCGGCCGGACTGGATGGTTCGCACGGATAAGGTCGGCATGGAGGTGGTACTACCCGATACCGTTGGTGCTCTCACCAAAGGGTTCGGGTCGAAGTTACGTGCCCAGATCAACAGGGCGATCAAGGCGGGGGCATCTGCAACTTTCGGCGGAGACGAGTTGGTTGGCGACTTTTACCGGGTCTTCTCCAGGAACATGCGGGACCTCGGGACGCCAGTTTATCCAATTCAGTTTTTTCGCGAGATGTTGAGGGCCTTTCCGGATGCAGCGAAGATCGTACTGATTCGAATGGAAGAGCAGCCAGTCGCTGCCGGGTTCCTAATACGATTTCGAGATCGTGTGGAGATTCCATGGGCTTCATCGCTCCGTGAATCCAACTCGCAAGGGGCAAACATGCTCATGTACGCCAAGGCCCTGGAGCATGCCGTCGAGGATTCATGCGAGGTCTTCGATTTCGGCAGGTCCTCTGTTGGGTCTGGTACGCATCGATTTAAGAAGCAGTGGGGTGCCACAGAGAAGCAACTCTATTGGCACTACTGGATGCCTGCGGGGACGAGCTTGCCTCAACTCAGTCCACAGAACCCCAAGTTCTTGGCAGCGATCGCACTGTGGAAGCGGCTTCCACTTTGGGTCGCGAATTTGCTAGGGCCATCGATCGTCAAGAATCTGCCCTGATGCCCGATGATGCATCAACTGTGGATCTCCAATTCAACTCCATGTTTTGGATACTTGGCTTTTGTGACGAGTAATTCGGAGCCGCTCGGGAGCGGACCCCGCGCACCGGCAGCAGACAACTAAGTGCTGGAGTTCATTGAGTCGTGGCGTACCAGATCACTGAAGTGCTCGCGCGTGAAGACGCTTCCAAGGTACTGCAACTCTGGGAGGAGTCGTTTGCGAGTTCATCCCAAGGTCGGTTCGACTGGCTCTATTCAGATAGCGAGAGTTTGGGTGGTAGATGCTGGCTTGCGTCAGATGATCTCGGAGAGGTTGTCGGATCGGTCGGCATTTTGTTCCGTCGAATGCGGGTCGAAAATGATCTCGTGATGTGTGGTCAGGCCATTGACCTTGTGGTCTCGCCGAAACATCGCTCCGGTGGTGTTGCGCTACAGTTGCTGCGAAAACTGCTGGATGAGGCCAGGGGGAGGGGCTGCCGGTTTGTCTACACGTTTCCTCTTCCAAAGGCCGTCGCGATTGTCAGGAGAGTGGGGTTCAAGGAACTGGGAACTATGATGAGGTGGACGTGTTTGCTCCGTTCGGCAGAAAAACTGAGTTCCAAGTTGAATCCTGCCGCGGCGCGTTGCCTTGCCCCTATCGTTGACCTGTCTCTGCGCTTGCATAGGGGCGTTCGAGTGAGTCGTGTCTCGAGGGGGCTTTGCTGCACCCCAATCCACCAGTTTGGCGTCGAGATCAATGATGTATGGGGCAATCAGCTGTCGAATGCTGCGGTGGTAGGCGAGCGAACGGAACAGTTCCTGGCGTGGCGGTTCAATCGCTTCCCTGCGGCGGACTATATGTGCCTGGGTATAGTGTCCGGCCAAGAAGTTCTCGCGTATGCGGTTTTCCGCGAGGTGAACGGTGGATACTCGATTGCTGATCTAATGTTCAGAGATAGCCTTGCGGTCAAGCAGTTGCTTGGCCATGTTATGGATAATGCATATCGAAGCAGGCGCGACAGCGTCTCAATCCAATGCCTCGTTCCTTCGCAGGCGCAAGAGATCTTGGCCTCCGTCGGTTTCGCCAGAAGACCAGAAGAGGCTCGTGTACTGGTCTACGACCTTTCGCCAGATCTCAACAAGGCCGATCAAGGAGGGGGTCTTGAGATGCTGCCATGGTTCTTGACTGAAGCGGATCGGGATGTGTAGGACGCTTATGCCAAAGCTGAAAATAGGGTCGTTTGCATCGAAGGTGGGGAGGTGTCGTTGAAACTGGCGATAACCATCGACACCGAGGAAGATAACTGGCTTCCGTACAGTCCTCGCGGTTATCAAACCGAGAACGCAAGGAGAATTCCTCGGTTACAGGCTCTTTTCGATGAATTTGGTGCAAGACCTACTTACCTTGTTACCTATCAGATGGCACGGTGTTCGGTCACCACGGGCATTCTGAGGGCGATACATGATCGTGGCGCTTGTGAGATCGGGACTCATTGCCACCCGTGGAGCCAGCCACCCTATGAAGAGACGAACGACATAGTCAACAGCATGTTGTGCAATCTTCCGCCTAGCCTTCAGGCTAGGAAGATAAGGGCGCTTCACGAAGTACTTCAAGACGAATTTCAGTCCAGTCCAAGATCTTTTCGCAGTGGGCGTTGGGGGTACAGTCCGGTCGTGGCGGAGACGTTGCTCGAATTGGGTTACATGGTCGATACGTCTGTGCTTGCGCATACAGATTGGTCAAGCTGCTTTGGGCCGGATTTCTCTATGACTACGCCATGGCCGTTTCGATTCGATCCTCCAAACATCTTTGAACCTGTCGAGCGGGGAGCACTGCTGGAGGTGCCTGCGTCAGTTGAGTTTCTGCAGCGACGCAGCCGGGAGTGCAATGCGGTGTTCGAGCGTATTAGACGATCTCCTCTCAGTCGGCTAAGTCTCATTGGTTTGTTGGACAAGCTACGCGTTCTGAACAAAGTTGCGCTGACGCCCGAGCTCACGACGGACCATCTTATGGTTCGACTGATCCAAAGCATGAGATCAAAGGGCTATCGAATTGCCACGATGTGGTTTCATTCATCGACGCTGATGCCTGGTCTGACGCCATACGTTCATTCCGAGGACGACGCTACGCAGTTCCTGGGAAGAATTCGATCCTTTCTGTCAGCCATGCGTGACGAAGGTGTAGAAGTGATAACACTGTCAGAAGCCAATGAAATCCTCAGCGTGCCTCAGAGAAGTGAAGCGTAGCATCCGGGGGCGGCATCAAACGTGCGCCGCTCGGAGCAATTCATTTCTGTCCGCATTGAGCGTTGTTCACCTGCTGGCATTGCCGATGAACCAGCTTGAGTCGAGAAAAGCGATGGCGCTCTTGTCCTTCGATGCAGTCGATTTCGCGCGCTGACCATAGATGCAAGAGAGATCATCCAGGCGGATCCCTCGCGAACGAAACCAAAAAAGCTGATTCGCACAGGCGAGTCGTAACGAGTACATCAAAGACCATGTCTACCCTGCGCAAGACTATCAGTCACAGCGGCATCTATGCGCTGAGCAACATCCTGCGGTGGATGACCAGCATAGTCATGCTTCCAATCTATACGAGGTATCTGACACCAGCCGACTATGGCGTGCTCGAACTCCTGACTACGACCATTGATCTTGCAGCAATCATCTTCGGGTTGCGTATCGGGGAAGCCATTTTCCGGAGCTACGAGCAGACTACGGGAGAAGCAGCCAAGAATGCTGTCATTACAACAGCGATGTCAGTTCACGGAACGACTTTTGGGGTAGGTGCAATTGCGATTGCGTTGAGCGCGGTCCCGGTGAGTTCCATAGTATTCGGATCGCCCGACTACGCGCACTTTATTCGCATGTTCGCGGTAATCATGGTTCTCCAAGCGCTATCTGAAGTTCCGATGGTTCTTGTTCGAGCGCAACAGCGGCCTTGGCTGTTCTTTGGATTCAGCGTAACGAAGCTTTGCCTGCAGGTCTCACTCAATGTCTACTTCATCGTAGTTCAGGAGCTTCATGTAGACGGTGTCGTATACGGCTCACTGATCAGCTCCCTGCTTTACTCGACTGTTCTCATTTTATTTTGCTTGCGCTCGACGCGGGCTGCCAGACCCAATTTCGGAATGGCGCGCGGTCTTGTAGCATTCAGCCTGCCATTGATGGTAGCTGACATCGGGACCTTTTACCTGAACTTCGGGGATCGTTACTTCTTGCGTGTATTCAGTGACTTGCATGAGCTTGGTGTTTACGCGCTGGCGTACAAATTTGGATTCATCCTAGGCGGATTGGTCTGGTCCCCATTCTGTAACGTTTGGGATGTGCAGAAGTACCAGGTTCATAGTCGTCCCGATGGAAAGAAGGTATTCCAAGGGATGTTCCTTATGCTGAACTTCATACTGATCTACCTGGGATTCGGGATGTCGCTGTTTGCGCCGGAGTTTCTCAAGCTGATGTCGGCGAAGGACTTCTGGCCTGCAGCTCAGATCATTCCGATCGTCGTGCTCGCCTATCTGGTCCAAGTGTGGGGTGTTTTCTGCAGTTTCGGTGTCCTCCTAGCCGGAAGGACTATTCACGTTACGTATGGAGCATTCGTGGCTGCCGTTGTGATCACAATTGGGTACGTGTCGTTAATTCCGGAGTTCGGCGGGATTGGCGCGGCTACCGCAACGGTGATCGCATTTCTCGTGAGGTTCGTCTGGGTGGAGATCGCCTCGCGGAAGCATTTCGATATGGAGCTTCAGTGGGGCAAGGTCGTGACGCTGTTGGGGTTGGCAGTGTTGCTTTACTTCGTTGGCGTTTGGTTGTCGCCCGAGGATGTCGTGTGGGCGATCGTTTGGAAATGTCTGGTGTCTGCGGTGTTTCTTGGAGTGTTCATGCTCTTGCCCATCCTCACACGGGATCAGAAAGCGCTTGTCTTCCAGATCCTCAAGAACCCCAGGTCTGGATGGCGCCTGACCGGTTAGCACTACCCTGGGTTCTGCGACCTACTCGAGAAACGTCGATGTTTGTTGTGCGGTTATGAGATGAATCTGCAATTGATGGACCGGCCACGTTTCATCTGCAAGCGGAGGCATTGAGTTGGTTTGATTGGTTGATTGGACGCTAGACCTTCGCTGAGGAACCAAACGGCTATGAGTTGTATGTACCTTTGAACGACCTTGCGCAGGAGACTGAAAATACATGATCCGTGTCTTCTTGAGATATGACGATTACTCGGCACGGAGTGCTTTCGATGTCGATCGGGGACTCATTGATCTCTTGCGACGCTTGGGGTTGTCATGCACGTTCGCGGTAGTCCCAGCAATATCGAATGCCTACCCTTTACCTACTGGGGGCGACGCAAATATCGAGTTGGACGCTGAGAGAGCCCGGATGCTGCGGGAAGCGGTGGACCACGGGATAGTCGACCTTGCATTGCATGGATGCCACCATCGGGCAAACGCGTATTCGCCACCGCCTACGCCTAGTGAGTTCTCGGGGCTTACGGCAGTTCAGCAAGCCGAAGTACTGATGAAGGGGCGCGAGATTCTCCTGAAAGTGGTCGGCAAGCAGCCAGCGATCTTTGTTCCTCCCTGGAACTCATATGATTCGAATACCCTTGACGCGATGGAACAGGTTGGGCTGACGGTGCTTTCCGCGCATAGATACGGGCCTGCGCCGCGTGAGGGCGCCAACATTCGTCTGGCGCCGATGACCGTCGAGATTCCGGAGATATGGAAAGCTATTGCCGAAGCACGGGAGTCCAGTGACGACGAAGCGGTCGTGGGTTTCGTGTTCCATCCCTATGACTTTCACGAATCAGGGTCACCGAACTCCCGTTTATCGCTTGTCGAGTTCGAGCAGCTTCTTTCCAGGTTGGCAATGGATAAGGGCGTACGCGTTTCCGGTATTGGACAACTGCTAGGCGAGTTACCTTCGATGAATTCGGGGCGATTTAGAGCGAATGCGCCGCCAAGCGTCGAATCGATTTTCCCGCCTTTTCTGGGGCGGGTCGATGACGATCGAGTCTATCTGTCCCTTGAAAAGGCGCGAGGACGTATCCGGTTAAGGAGTGGGGCGGTACTTGGCTGGTACGTTGGGCTCGGCGGCTTGGCCGGCTGGATCGGCGTCCTCGCGAACCACGTCTTTCGAATATTTCCGGTCTACGTCGAGTTGATCGTTCTTGGAGCAATTCCGGCTGCATTGGTCGGGCTTGGAATTCGGGCTGCGATAAGGAGACGCGTCTTCTACAAGGCGGCAACGCTGATTTGTGCGATGGCCGGTTTCTGGATTGGGCTGCTGACTGAATGAGCGATGCGGCTAAGGAATGCATAGCAAGGAATTCGGAAGCGAAAGCTCAACGGCCGTCGCACGTGTCCGGGATGCGACACACTGACGTTCCAACGCACGACTTCATGATTGGCGTGGAAACTGGCCAGGGCAACGGGGAAGCACGATGAGTTATGCACCGCTAGTAAGTGTCGTTATACCCTCGTACAACATGGCTCGATTTCTTCCCGAAGCCATTCGGTCTGTCTTGAATCAGACCTATTCGAACCTTGAGGTTCATGTTGTCGATGATGGATCGGCCGACAATACCCGAGAAGTCGTCGACGAGTTCCGTACCGACAATCGATTTGTGTTTCACCATCAGGAAAACCGAGGCGAATCCGGAGCGAGGAATACGGGCATTCGGGCGTCTCGTGGGGAGTTGATTGCCCTGTGTGACGCCGATGACCTTTGGGTTCCGAGGAAGCTGGAGCTACAGGTGCCGTGCTTCGAGGGGCGCGAGGAGCTCGGCGTTGTCTACACGAACACGGTGTTTGTCGATGAAAAGGGCAACGAGATCAGCACTTATCGAACCGAGCGACATAGCGGCCGGATTACTCAGAAGCTGCTGCTGCAGAACTTCGTGACGGGAAGCACGTCGATGATACGGCGGGAGTGTTTAAAGGATGAACTCTACGACGAGCGCTTGAAGACCTGTGCCGATTACGACTTGTGGCTCAGGCTATCGGTAAAGTACCAGTTTCAGTATCTGGACGAGATTACGTACCGCTACCGCAGGTGGGACGGGCAGGTTTCGAATCCGAAAAACGAGCTGAGGTTCTTTGAGGATTCGGAGACTGTACGGCGAAGTTTCCTGCAGCGTTTTCCTGGCTTGGCCAGTGCAGCTGTAATCGACGAGATGTGGGCAGGTCTCTATGCGGACATGGCGCTATGCAGTTTCCGAGTTACCCTCGGCAGAACACAGGCTCTATCATGCCTCATGAGAGCGTTGCGTCATCGACCTCTTCGATTTGCGACGTGGAAGGCGGGCGCAAGAGTGTTGCTCGGACGAGCGTGATGTTGCCACCGAAATCCGGTCGGCCCGGGCGAGAATATGCAGGTGACGATGTGATGTCCCCACTACGTCCAGCACCCATCTATTCATTGGTCCAATAGGCAAGGAGCCATGTGGTCCGATCGTGCGCGATCCAGTTCTTTTGGACATTGGGAATCGTTTCGATCAATTCGGCAAGTTTGTACACCTCAGGAGAGAAGAAACTCACGAAACAAGCTTTTCCAAGGCGATTCATCGTGTCCAACGTTGTTCTGATATCGGAAATGTAGTAGAGAACTTCGCAGGCGACAACGAGATCAAACTGCCTGCCTTGCTGTGACCAGGGCTGCGAAAGCACATCTCCCACAAAGAACTTCGCGTCTGGCAAACGGGATTCAGCACGTGCAACGGCAGTCATGCTGACCTCCACACCCCACAGTTCATCACAAAGCCTGCGAAGGTAGGTGCTTTGATAGCCTTCACCTGAACCAATCTCCAGCAACTTGCCGACTTTTCCAAACGCGCGATCAATCTCCCGATTGGTCAGGGCAAACCGAACATGCTCTCGATGGGAATCCAGGTTCCACGGATCATAAAGCAGGTACAGATGCTCAAGACCCTGGTGGTTGTCGTTATTCGAGATGTTGCGGAGCCCATAGTGGAGCCACCTCCTGCGCAGCGCATTCCTGATCTTGTCCGTGAGCCGTATGGGCTCGACTTGGGTGTCGGTCATAGCGCAGTTCCAATCTTTCTTGTCGGTATGGGATGGCGCATGATCCGGTAAGCGAATCGGACGACCCATGCGAGCTTGATGTCAACTCCGTACAGAATCGAGTTGCTGCCAAGTCCAAGTATTAGAGCAGAAATCCAGCTTTAAGGTCGGATTGGTCACGGAATCGGATTAGCCGGACGACAGACGCTCAACAGTGCGGACGACCTATTGACAATGCACGTGCGGATAAGGCGAGATCGAAGCGTTTCCTTCAAGCTCATGGGTCCGTGATCGAATCGATTTGCTTCCGGCCGTTGTCTATATTCAACGGCGCCTCCATTCACGACGATGAACGTTGCCGTGAGATTAGTCACGCATTCGTATCGAAGAGCGGAAGCTGGCGGCGAGGCACTGTGAAATGTCACATCGGAGCCCGGGATTGGATCTGTCAATCTGTCTCGTGCATATCTTGAGGCCGACCGATCAGTGCGTTCGCAGGGCCGTCTGGCCGGATGAAGACCTATGTGGGGCGCAGGCAACGAGTCGAGTGATTTGGGGGAGCCAGTGGTGGAAACGGCAGATGAGTCAATAGGCAGCAAGCCTAGGCCGGGTCGGTTAGGGGAGCTTGATGCGTTGCGTGGATTGGCAGCGTTTGGCGTTATGGCGTTTCACTACACCACGCTTTACGGAATCAACATCGGACATACGAATCCGCCTTCATTCGAGTTCCCGGAGGGGGACTACGCTGTGTATCTGTTTTTCATGATCAGCGGATTCGTGATCTTCATGACGTTGGAGAGGGCGCTTGCTGCGTCAGATTTCGTCGTTTCGCGTTTCTCTCGGCTCTACCCGGCTTACTGGGCATCCATGGCTGTAACGGCAGCGTTCGTTTACTCCGTGGGATTGAAGGGGCAGCAGATCGAGCTATGGGAACTTCTAGTGAATCTAACGATGTTTCAGCAGGCGTTCCATGTCAGACATCTCGATGGCGCGTATTGGACACTGCAGATAGAGATGTATTTCTACATTCAGATTCTCTTCTGGTTCAAACTTCGTCAGTTGCCGAAGATACGTTGGATTGTTCTGTTGTGGCTTGTTGTTAGCGTTGTGTTCGAGATATTCGACAGGACAGGAGCCCCTTTGTCATGGACGCTTACGCAGATATTGATGGTTCAACACATACCGTTCTTCGCGATGGGAATTCTGTTCTACCAGATTTATAAGGACCGGTCGCACGCGATGCCTGACCACTTTCTGATCGGATTGGCGATAATCACAATTTGGTATGTTCGCGGGCCGACGTTTGGATTGGTTGCTGCGTTTTGTGCGTGCGTTTTCTTCCTGTTCGTTTATGGCAGAGCCAAGTGGCTCAATCATCCGATCTTCGCGTTTCTCGGGTTCATATCATACTCACTGTATTTGCTTCACGAGTCGATCGGGTTCATTGTCATCTGGCATCTTGAACACGACCTCGGATTAGGTTCGTCGTGGGCGATTGCAATTGCCGCCTTTCTTAGTTTGGTACTTGCCACCCTGCTTGCCAAGTACGTCGAACGACCGGCCATGCGTTGGATTCGGAAGCAATGGTCGCCGCATCATGGCAGGCTTGCGGTGAAGAATGTTGCTGGGTGAGCAAGCCCCGGCATCGGTCATGGCGGGGATCTACGAGTGCATCGTATGCTGAATTTGGCGAGATGGCACTCGATCGCAGTTCTTGGTGCCCGCAGTTGGAGTTCGTGGCGAGGTGATGAATAGGTTGAAACCGAGAACCGTCTATCCGCCGTCTGCGGCTCTGATCCCCATTCGAGCTTTGCTTGAAGGGGGGCTCGCCCTCATCGGGTACGGCAATACGGTGCGCAAGCGCACAAAGGAATTGCGAGAGTACTTTGGAGTCAAGCATGTGTTTCTCGTGAGTTCGGGTAAGGCGGCGCTTATGCTTATCCTCCAGGCTTTGCACGGTTTGAAGCCTGATCGACATGAAGTTCTGCTGGCGGCTTACACCTGTTACTCCGTTCCTTCTGCAGTCCTCAAGGCTGGGCTGGAACCGAAACTTGTCGATGTCAGTCAGGATTCGTTCGGATTCGATGAGCTTGGCCTCGACTGTGCCGTGAGTTCCGCGACTGTTTGCGTGGTTGCGAGTCACCTGCTCGGTGTTTCAGAGAACATGGATGCCGTTAGTCGCGTCGCCCGAAGGAATGGGGCGTTCGTCGTTGAGGATGCTGCTCAGGCCATGGGAGTTCGTCGAGGAGGGGCGTTCCTTGGGTGCATCGGTGACGTCGGATTCTTTAGCCTTGGACGCGGAAAGAATCTGACATGTGGTGCAGGTGGGGTCATCCTGACCGACGACGACACGATAGCCGAATGTGTCGCTACCAGATTTAGCGGACTGAGAGATCTGACTTGGCGCGAGAACGCTTTGGAGTTTGCCAAAGCAGTGTTGCTCTCCGTCTTTGTTCATCCGTTCTTGTATTGGATTCCGTCGTCAGTTCCGCAACTTCGACTTGGCGAGACTCACTTCGAACCAGATTTCCGCGTGGCACGTTTGTCGAAGGTCCAATGTGGGTTGCTTTGCGGCTGGCAAAGGAGACTTGAGTTATCGAATTCCTCAAGGAAGCGAAATGGTGACGCTATTGCGGCCCAACTTAAGGAGAGAAAGTTGCCCGGTGATGCGGTCCCTCTGCGATATCCGTGGTTGCTCAGGAGTCGCGAAGAGAAAGAGCGTGTCCTGAAGATGTCAAAAGAACAAGGATTGGGTTTAAGCGGAATGTACCCGTTAGCGCTGAACATACTTCCGGAACTCGAAGGTCGCTTTGAAGGTCAGGACTTCCCAAATGCAGGCAGACTCAGCCAGCGCCTCGTAACTGCGCCTACTCATGAGCTTGTCCTGCCAGCCTATTTCGCCGCGTTTAGAAGGTTGATCGAGGCAATCAAGTGGCCAGTCGACTAGATTCACAGGGTCACGGACCGATCGGGTGATGAAGAGAGTCCTACATGTAATTGACACCGGCGGACCGGGAGGGGCAGAAACGGTCTTCGTCGAATTGGCAGACCGGCTTCGCCAGCACGGGTTCGACTCTTTGACCGTCGCGGGAAATGGAGGCTGGGTCGAGCAGGAACTTGCGCGTCGAGGTTTGGTTCTTCGACCGATCGATTCGAAAGGATCGCTGAACTGGCGGTTGCTCGCTGGTCTCGTCGAGTTGGTTCGGAAGCAGAACGTGGACTTGATCCAGTCCCATCTCCTCGGAGCAAACGTGTACTGTGGATTGGCTGGCGCGATTACCCGCAAGCCTGTGGTTGCAACGTTTCATGGGGCGGTAGATGTTTCTCCGAATGAACGGCTTCGATGGCTGAAACTGATGGCGATGCGAGCTGGGGTCAAGAGGTTTGTTGCTGTATCAAACAGCCTGCTTGCCCAGATCCATCGCCAAGGACTGCTCGACGAGGCGCGCTCACAGGTAATCTATAACGGCATCGAGACTTCTCGGTATTGTCGTAGTCGCTTGACCGACCTGCGAGTCGAACTTGGCTTGCCAACCGAGGTTTTTCTGATTGGTTGCCTCGGAAACGTCAGGCCGGCAAAGGGGTATGGGGTTCTCGTTGAGGCTGCAGCGGCGCTGCGGAACCGGCGCGAAAACGCGCACATAGTGGTTGCAGGGGACACGCATTCCGGACTCATGCCGGAGTTGCGTGAGCAACTCACGGCATTCGGCCTGAGCGATCGGGTTCATTTCATCGGATTCGTAAAGGACAGTGCTCGTTTTCTGGGCCAGATAGACTTGTTCGTACTATCCTCGTTGTCAGAGGGCTTCTCGATTGCGACCGTTGAGGCGATGGCGACGGGATTGCCGGTCGTAGTAACGCAATGTGGTGGGCCCGAGGAGATTGTGACCGACGGCATCAACGGAATCGTCGTGCCTACCAGGGACCCGCAAGCACTTTCAGCAGCAATTGACCGTTTGATTGATGACGTGGCGCTTAGGCATCAATTGGGTCGCGAAGCAGCGGAATGCACTCGACGGCGATTCGATATTGCCCGTACCGTCGCGGATTACGAAGCCGTCTACAATCAGGTTCTGGCTGAAGAGCTCAGTCGGTAAATAGTGCTCGAACATATTCCCGAAGCTCATGCACTGCAGGTCGAAGGTCTCCCAATCGGTTTACCTCATGCTTGGTCGACAAGGGATGCGGAGTCACGAACTGAATGATAGCCCGCGCCTTTTGAAGCAGTGAAACTGTTCCGTTGTTCCGGAGAGTAATGATCAGATTGTCTAGGTCGCCGAGCAGCCAACGAAGTCGTTGCCCCCGTTTGTACTCAACTTGACCTACGAGTTCGCCTCTGCAAATTCGTATCAGCAATGCAGGAAAGTCGACACCGGAATCAATAGCGAGTTGAAGAGATCCCCAGAACCGGGTGTTGACCTCCATTAGATACGCGTCGCCGGATTCGCTGACACGGAACTCGACCATTGCAACCCCGTGCCAGTGGACCTCGTCGAGCAGCCTTCGAGTCTGATCGAGTATTTGAGGGTTGAGCGAGGCGCTCTCGGAGACAACACTGACGCCTCCACTTGGAGGTTTTTCGCGGATTCTCTTATGCGAAAAGAACGTAGCTGGGCGGCCTCTGTCGTAAAGAGCGAAGATCCCGGCACCGTGGCCTCCGATGAACTCCTGAATGATGAACGGATGCTCACGAAAACACACGTCATCGGAGACGATCTGACCAAGTTCCGCATGGTTTCGAGCGATGCGGACCGAACTTCGCAACCATCCTCCCGCAACCGGGATCTGGGATAGATCAGGCTTCATTACAACCGGGAAAGGAAATGGCAAAAGGGTGGGGGCCTCACTTCCCTTCTGGACATGGATCGATCGAGGAAACGGTATCCCTATCCTCGATGCAACCTGCAGAAGGTTCCACTTATTTGCCACAGCCATGACAGTATTTTCGTCGGCGAATGGAACCTTGCACGGCATGATTTGGTCGCGCAAGGCAAGAACCGCCTGCGTACTTAGATCCGTCATCGGGATTACTACATCAATCTTGTTAGTCTTCACGAAGCCGATCAGCCAATCGGAGAATCCTTGCATTTCCGACGAGATCGGTGGGTGCCGTGCATAGGCAAAGCAGAACCGGGATCGTTCAGCGAGGGCTTTCTTCGAATCATCGGCAAGAAACACTCGCATCCCTTGCATTTGACCAAGGGATCGTGTTGCCGCTAACGCACTTCTTTGCCTCGCATCCAGTACGAGAATGTTCGAGACAGACGGAGCAAATCTTGGGCTATGCATTCGATTGCAGTGAGGCATTGGAGCCGTATGATCGGAGAAGCCTACTTAGCGCCAAGATTCGACGTCAGATAAGATTCAAGCAGCGGAAAGCATTCATGCGTTCCCAGTCGCCATGGACCTCGTTGCGACAGTTCGCAAGGCAACAACGAAAACCAAATGAATCCACATGAAGGGATAGTAGGCAACGGTAACGAACTGACCTGCGACCAAGAAGCCTACGAACCCGACATCGAGCCCCCGCGTCAAGCCAGGAGACAGAAAGCGATCCTCGCTTCCCGGTGGGAGGATCCTCCTCACCCTTGAGGTCGTTCGAAACGACTGGTAGATCAATGCTGCGTAGATCGCGAAAAGAACAATTCCCCCGTCGGTCCCGATCTGGATGAAGATGTTATGCGGCATCTGCGCTTGTCTCACAAGCAGGTCCCGAGTGTAATAGTCCTGAAAGTAGTGTTCAAAGTTAAAGTAACCTACGCCGAACCAAGGATATTCGCGGATCATCTCAAATCCACGAGTCCAATATACGAGCCTCTGCTGAGACGTTGTGTCCGTGCCGGCTCGTTCGAATCTGTCGCGTCCCTCTTCTGGGATTGCAAGATAACCAGCGTACAGGAGACACAAGACAATCGCGATCCTGGAGAGGCGTACTTTACCGATGACGAGCATAAAGACCAGTTGTACGGCCAACGCGAGTTGCCCACCTCTACTGCTCGATCCAATGACGGTCGTTATCGCGGTTAAAGGCATTGCCCACAGAAGCAGTTTCTTCCACCACGACAGATGTTTTCTCAATGATACAGCTAGGTAAAACGCGATTGGCCAGAAGACCAGCATTTGGATTGCCAATTCCCCAGAGTTCTCAAAGAAACCGGGGGGACCACTTAATCCCCAATCGGTGAACGTGAACCCCCTGGCAGCGAATACAGTTGCAAGTCCCGTAGAGATCTTTAAGCTGGCCAAAAGAAAGATGAAGAGAAAGATTAGGAATCGGCGCTGTGTGTTGACGATATTGATGCAGACAAAATAGATCACGAACCAGCCGAAGAAGTCCATGAAATGCTCGGACGCCTCGGCGGGATAATTCGCTACGGAAATCGAAACAATGATTCCCGCCAGAAAAAGCGATATAAGCACGTTGATTGGGTCTGACACCCATCTGACGGTCTTATCGAGAACCGCGCCCAGCATCGCCAGAGCCAAAAACAGCTTTCCCCAAGGAAGGACATCAATCTGGGGGAGAATTGATTGAGGCCTCACATATTCGACGAACAGGTAGCCACAGATCATCCAGAAGGCGAAATTCTCACGCCAGAACCCAGTCCAGATTTCGCGCATGTCAAGAGCACTCAAGTGCAGCGATAGTTGGTCTGGTTCTGAGGTTTGGGGTTCGACGACCATGGTATGCGAAGGAGGATTGTTCTAGGGTAAGCGGCAGGACCGCGATTCAATTGGCGCAACGGGGGCAGCGATGCTTTGGCCTGCATCCCGGGGTGCGTGGCAGATAAGGGCATCGTTGACTACTCGCCCGATCTCGCAGCTTGGAATTTTGCACTAAGTTGCCGCTTCGAGCATGAAGTACCGTCAAGGTTTAAGTCTTGGGCGTACCTCCAGCACCTTCGTCTTGTTACCCCGATTGGCAACCATGCTTTTGGCCGATGGTGCGGGAATGCGGCTTGACATATTCTCCGATCAATAGACCGTGGTCGTCAGGCGAGGCGAGATGCGAGAAATCGGGGAAAAGCGTGTCGAAATTCAAGGGCTGGACCGGCTGACTGTCTGTAGAGTGCCAAAGTTTGGACCAGTGAACGCAAGAAGTCCTTTTTTCACACGAAACGATCAGGAATACGTCGTTTGGGAACGCGTCGGTGGCTCGATATGATCACTAAGGGAGGCTGATTGAAGTCCTCGATTTTCATAAAGCGTGCGACATCTGCCCTCCTTGACAGGGTAGGTTTTTTTTCGCGGAAAATGGAAAGGTTGGCGGAGAACAAGCGTCTCATACTCATGTACCACAGAGTTGTTTCGAAGAGCAGCTTTCCCGGTTTGCAAGCCGGGATGTTCGTTGAACCTCATACGTTCGACATGCACCTTGGGGTTCTCGCGGAACGGTTCAACGTGATTCCGCTAGGTGAGTGGAGTAGCAATGATCGCGGCGTCGGCGATAAGCGAAAGCCAGAATGCGTTCTGACTTTCGACGATGGGTGGTCAGATTTTTACGACTTTGCGTTCCCGATTCTCAGGCATTGGTCAATGCCGGCGACGGTCTTTCTTCCCACCGCCTTTGTTGGCACGAGTCGGTCATTCTGGACGGACCGCCTAGCTGCAGCAATTCGAGGAAATGTTCGATTCACGGAAGGATCGCCCAAGCCCATGGATCCGATGACCGACTCGTATGTCAGAAAGATCTCGGCGCTGAATGGCTCGTATGAGGATCGCCTCGAGAATGCGATCACGCTCCTCAAGAAAGAGAGAGGGGAGGTGATCGAACGGGTTGTAGATTCACTGCAGTCGGAATCATCTGCCAGGTCGGTGCCTGCGGTACGGTCGTTCGTGGACTGGGACCAAGTTGATCGTATGCAGCGATCGGGGTTGATCTCGTTCGGATCACACACAGAGAACCACGCGATCTTGACGACACTCGATGAGAGCGAAGTACGGCGGGAGGTCAGGAGGTCGTTCGGCATGCTGGTCGAAAAGAGGGCCGCATCTCCAGACTTTCTATCATTCTGCTATCCGAACGGCAATCACAATGCCCGGATTGCCGAGATCGTCCGCGAAGAAGGTGGGCTCCTGGCAGTAACGACGGAAGAGGGGTGGGCGGAAAAAAGAGGGGACCCGTTATTGCTTAGTCGAGTCGGGCTACATCAAGATATCTCGTCGTCGCGAGCATTGTTTATTGGAAGAATTGGCGGCCTATTCTAGAGCGCGAATTGAAACGTATTTCGCGCTAGGACATCTCCATGGTGAGCGTCGATCACTGCACCCTTCACGAACAGAAGGCGTGGTCGACGGCGAAAAGCAAGCGAGTTGCAGAGTGAAGATTAAGGTATGCCACGTCGTTTCGGGAGATCTCTGGGCTGGTGCCGAATCGATGAGTTACAACCTCATCAAAGGGCTGGCACTCCGTGGCGATACTGAAGTAACGGTGATCGTCCTGAACCGAGGCGGGCTACTGGACCGCTTGTGCCAATGCGGTGTGCGGGTGCATCTAATCGAAGAATCGCGCAATACATTCCGCGAGATTGCCTTCAAGGCAGCCAAGGTGCTTGCAGAGTGCACGCCGGATGTCGTTCATGCGCACAGGTATAAGGAGAACCTCATCGCCTTCGTTGCGACACGATTTGGCGCAACAAAAGCGCGGCTCGTTACGACCCTTCATGGCCTTCCCGAGTGTGGCAAACGAGAAGTGTTAGTCGAGAGGGTGAAGTACGTCGCTGATGCCTTGGTCGTCGGAAGGTTCTTCGATATGGCAGTCGCCGTTTCCGAGGACATTCGTCGCGTTATGAGAGAGCGGCGCTCGATCTCGGCGGTTCGCTTGGAGGTGATCCACAATGGTATCGATCTCGATGAACATCTACATGCAAGGACCTCCCGCCAGACGGTGCTGATAAGCTCGGCGGGACGGCTCTTTCCAGTGAAGGATTATGCGCTCATGGTCGAGGTCGCCAGGAGAGTTGCGGCGCAGGAATCTCGCGCACGGTTCGCTCTCGCTGGAGATGGTCCGCTTATCGACGAGCTTCGATCGCTCGTCGCGAGATATGAGCTAGATTCGGTCTTTGAGTTCCGAGGCTTTGTCGCGGATCTTACTCAGTTCTATTCCGAGTCAGACGTCTACCTGAACACTTCCAAGCACGAAGGAATTCCGATGAGCGTTCTGGAAGCAATGTCCGCTGGTCTTCCAATAGTCGCCCCGGCCGTTGGCGGGCTACCCGAGGTTGTGCAAGATGGCACTGAAGGATTTCTGGTGCGCGACCGGAGTGTGGATGCGTTCTCGGCTTATTGTGTTCGGTTGGTTCGGGATTCGAGACTGCGTGATCAGATGGGCGCGGCGGCGTTGAATCGAGTTCGCAAGAAGTTCTCGACCAAAGTGATGGTGCAGAATTACTTCGATCTGTATTCGCGAACAGTAAGCAGAGAAGGGGTGCAATCTGTCTTTCAACAGATCGTTCGCGGGGCTAAGCGTCTGGTACGTCGGGTTACGTGGCACATTGCCGGTTTGGGGGTCGAGAATCCATGCGTTCCCAATAGAACGACAAAGATTACCTTCGTATGTAAAGGCAACATTTGTAGAAGTGTGTTTTCGCATTACCTTGCTCGTCAGTGGGCACTCGTTCAGGGCTGGACCGGGATTGAGTTCGACTCCGGCGGGCTTGAGGTGACGGGGTCGCTTGCGCCGCCTGAGAATGCGCGGGTGGCTGCGAGGAGGTTTGGCATCTCAATAGACGATTCAAGGTCGAAGCCTATTGCAGTTGAGCACGCCAAAGTTGGCGAGATCTTCATCGCCATGGAGCCAACTCAGCTAAAAAGACTCCGAAAAGCGTATCCAGAAATGCGCGATCAGTTTTTCTTGCTTCCCCGCTTTCTTGGGAAGGACGGTTATCGCTATGCAGCGGGAAGCAGGTCTTGCGTATTTGACCCTTATGGCAGGGACCTGGAGACTTTTTACGAATGTTACGAGCATATCGAAGCCTGTCTTGAGGGCATGTTCGATGAACTGGGTTTTCGTCGCTCGAACGGAGGTTGAGAACCGATGTGGGAAACTACGTTCATCCTGAGCTTGTTTGGAGTGTTCTTCGCGTACTTTGGTTATCCACTAACACTGTTGTTGATCTCGTACGTGCGACCGCGAGGCACCGGATACAGTGCCGATCCGGAAAGTGTCACGCTGATCATTACCGTGCATAACGAGGAGAGGCGAATTCGGGAGAAACTGCAGAACTCTATGTTGCTTGAAAGGCCATGGAAAGTATTTCAGATCATTGTTGCGTCTGACGGCTCATCAGATCGCACTAACGAAATCGTAATGGAGTATGCCGACCGCGGAGTCGAACTACTCGAGATCGGAGATCGTGGGGGAAAAGAGAACGCGCAATGCCAAGCCGTTCGAAAGGCAAGAGGCGATGTCTTGGTGTTTAGTGACGTCGCAACGGGGATAGAGCCCAGCGGGCTTCGTCAACTTGTATCTGGGTTTCGAGATCCCTCCGTTGGTTGCGTAAGTAGTGAGGACCGATTGATCTCCAACACGGGGCAACCAAGTGGGGAAGGGGCATACGTTCGATACGAGATGTGGCTTCGCCGTTTGGAGTCACGGGCCGGATCACTCGTCGGATTGAGTGGCTCGTTATTCGCTGCGCGCAGGGAGGTATGCCAGGATTTCTCTTCGGAAATGCAAAGTGATTTTCGCACTGTGTTGAACAGCGTAAGGCTTGGATTGCGTGGGGTTAGTGACCCAAAGGCCATCGGCGTCTACCTCGACATTGGTGACCCGACCAAGGAGTGGGATAGAAAGATTAGGACGGTCGTTCGAGGTCTCACTGTTTTCTTTCGGCATGCCGAACTCTTGAACCCGTTACAGTACGGATTGTTCGCGTATCAGCTCTTTTGTCACAAGCTTCTCCGTTGGTTGGTGCCGGTGTTACTGGGGACTGCACTCGCATCGAACGGTATTTTGGCGATTGACTCGGTCGGTTGGCAGGTGTTGCTTGTGCTTCAGCTTCTTTTCTACGCGATTGGGGTGATTGGTTGGGTCATCGGCGGCAACCTTTTAAGCTCTAACGTGGTCAAGATTCCTACCTATTTCTTGAAAGTCAATTGTTCGATCGTCGTTGCATGGTGGCGATACCTGCGCGGTGACCGAATTGTCACCTGGACACCTACGGTGCGATAGCGAGGAGTCGGGCAAGTCGAGACGAGTTCACGACGCGTGCAGGGAGTGGATGATGCTTTGTGGGAGGGTTCGTCAGTTTGTTCGATTGTTATCGAACAAGACCGTAACCAAATGGTTGGTTCGTGACTGGCTGGTTCAGGTAGCGGGCAGAAGTTCATGGATTCTTGGTCCAGTACGTTTTGCATTGGCGGTGGTGGGTAGAAAGGATGCTGCTGTTCAAGTCTTGATGCTAGAACACCGAATCTCGAACGACATGAGTCTGGTTCCAGCCATTAAACGGGCATTGGACAGAGTTGCGGTAGCGCCAGAGAGGTTCGTTCCGCGGCCTGAGAAGGACTTCGAGGTTAACGAATCAGCGTTTAGAGCAATTGTCTTGCTGCCGCCGGCATTCGCTGGAAGCCGGGTTCAACGTGGGGTGCTGTTGATCAAGTTCACGGAGACCTTCCGCGTGTTCCATCATTCGATGGACATCGAGCGGTTGATGAAGTTCTTTGTCGTTGTCTTGGAGCCGAGCTGGAGTGGCTACTGCCTGCCGGAGATTCTTTGTTGGTCGCGATATCAGCAGAAAGTCATCGTGCAGGCCAGCGAATCAAAGGATCGGGAATTCCTGCAGCGACTTGGATCGAACCTTGTCCCGATTGATGTCGGAGCCAGCGACTGGGTTGACTATCGGGTGTTCTTTCCGCGCCCCCTCCCGAAGAAGTACATGGCAATCTATGTGGCAAATCTGTCTACAATAAAGCGCGTCCATGTCTTCTTGCGGGCGATCAGTGAGATTGTTCGAAAGACAGAGGGCGCGCGATTCGCCGTTGTACTCTCGAGTTGGGGAGGGGCGAAGGGCGAGTTTGAGCGGTTGCTGGAGTATTACGACGTTGGCGCCTCGTTGGATGTCTATTCAGATCGAAACCAATCAGAATTGAATGAACTTCTGAACGCATCGTCAGTTGCATTGCTTCTGTCTCTCAAGGAAGGGAGTAACAAGACGCTGTTTGAAGCGATGTTTGCCGGTGTGCCAGTGATCCTGCTTGAGGAGAACATCGGCGTAAACAAGAGCTACATCAATTCTGCAACGGGAAAGCTGATTCGGGAGACCGATTTGGCGGACGCGATTGCCGATCTCGCAAAGCGCAGAAGCGAGTTCTCCCCGCGAGAGTGGGCAATGGACCATATTGCCCCTGAGCGGTCTACCGAAAAGATTACCGCGCTTGTCAGTCACCTGTATGCATCTGAAGAACTGGCTCGCGATGATCTGCTCGTCAAGGTCAATTCTCCTGAGGCAACTTACTTCAATCCGGAAGCCACTGTATCGATGCCTCATATTCGCCACGTGCTGGGACTATTCTTGAAGCAAGGTCAGGGGGCTGGCTGGTCCGATATGGAAATCGCCGAACACTTATGTGCGGCATACCGTTCGGAGAATGTGACAGTTCGAAAGCCGCAAAGCGGCTCTTAATCGATGGACGGCGTGTTCGAAGGTGGCAACGTGGGCCCGACTGAGCTATCCCGGAATTCACGGACAGTGCAATCAAGCACCGCTATGCCAAGCCATCTCGACCTGCTCGGGTGTTCGATAGCCGAGCGATTGATGAATGCGCCTGCGGTTGTAGAAGACCTCGATGAACTCAAAGATGGCTGAGCGCGCCTCGCCACGGGTCGTGAAGTCGC
>WBZU01000497.1_pt1 | contig 33340 bp, 29 predicted proteins | sample 5204311 | NCBI WGS metagenome assembly WBZU01 (sample SAMN12344359, study PRJNA552823) | activated sludge metagenome | biome: Activated sludge suspended growth; feature: Nitrification reactor; material: Wastewater; isolation source: activated sludge from nitrification reactor of wastewater...
CCACGAACATCTTCATGCGGCGAGCCCCCATGCTCCGTTACTCGGCGTGCCGCCACGGCTGACTTTGGTTTGTCTGCTCCCCGTCATTCGTTCCATTCCTCTGTTCTCCAGACCAAGCCATCCCGCCAGTCCGTGCGGACCGGGAATGGAATCTCTTTCGGGGAAAGAATCGCCCACGTGGTCGCGAGTCTGATGAATGCCGGCAGGATATTCGGCCAGTCATGCCAAGTCAATATGACATGAGTAGTAGATAGAAAAGGTCTGTCCCGCACTGCCTAGCAGCACGTTGTCGCCCTGGCCGCCGTCGACCCGGTCATCGCCCGCACCGGCAAGCACCCAATCGATGCCACCACCGGCATAGATGGTGTCGTTGCCGTCGGCGCCGGAGATGTCGTCCTTGCCGTCCTGGCCGTCGATGAGGTCGCCAGCGCTCGTACCGGAAAGGGCGTTGCCTTCCTTCGTACCCATGATGGTATTGGTGGGATTGATGGAGGTCGGGGCATTCTGCCGGCGGATGCCGTAGTCGCCGTCGGTGAAGGTCTCGCCCAGGTTGAGACCGCCGCCGCTCAGTTGCAGTTGCCAGGTGTCGCCTTGAGCAAGCGTGATTTTGCCGTCGGGGTTCTTCCAGAGCTTGGGGTTGTCCTTATCCTGGATGAAGGTGGTGGCGTTGTACGTGGTGTTGCCATCCGCCGAGCTGGCGAGAATGCGGGCGCTGGCGGCGTCGGGGTCGATCAGGGTGTCGTGGCCGTCGCCGACTTTGTAGAAATAGAGATCGTTGCCGACGCCGCCCAGCAGCAGGTCGTTACCGCCGTTGCCGGACAGTCGGTCGTTGCCGGCCATGCTGGCCAGCACGTCGGCCTGGCCGCCGCCGCCGAGGATATCCGCTCGGCCGGCACCGATCATCAGAGCAGCCTGGTCCGTGGCGGTGGCGTCTAGGCTGCGTCCAGCCAGATACCAGTCGAGGAGGTTGTCGAGTTTAGGCTGGATGGCGTTCCAGGTGGTGGTATCGAGGTTGGCCAGCCAGTTCTGGAAGTCGGCATAGCCCTTCATGTCTTCCAGGCTGCCAGCCACGTCGCTCCTCAGGAAATGCAGGCCGCCGCCTTCGGCCGTGAAAAGTTGCTTGGCCGAATCGGCAGCGTTGGGGCCCTCGTAGTAGGCCTGCATGGCGAAGGCGATCAATGCCTTGGCAAGATCGCTGCTGCCGCCCAGGCCCGGTGTGTTCGCCAACACCAGGAGGTCGGCAGTGAAGCGGTCAAGCATGGCGTCGGCGGGCAGCGTGACGGCATTGCTCACCGGATCGCGTACACCCACTTGGTGGCGAAGAAGGTTTTCGAGAAAGTTGGGGGCTGACTTGTTGGTATCCCGCGCAAAAAGACTTTTGTCGAACACCATCGCCAACAGATTGGTCAGCTTGAAGGTGGCTTGGCGAAAACCGTCGTTGAGCTGAAAGGCGGACAGCAACGCCTGCGCGTGCAGGTCTCCTGGCGCGGGATAGCTACCGTGGGCGAGCGATGTTTGCACGCCGATGCGGCCGAGCAGATGTTCGACTATCTTGAGGCTCAGGATTTCGCCCGCGATGGCGAAGCCGCTGACGTTACCTGCCCGTTGGCCAAGACCGGTGAAGGTCGCCAGGCCGGGCGCCAAGGCGTTGAGCTGGGGGCTGGCGTAGCCGCGCGTAGTAAGGTAGGCCACCAGGTCGTCGCGCACCGTCGTGGTGGCGGCATTGGCGAACGGCGCCTGGTCGAAGGTGACAGCCCCTTTGTCGAAGAAGACGCTCATGAGCGCGGCGAGGCCACCCCCCAGGCTGTGGCCGGTGAAGGTGATCCATGCATTTGGATTGCTGTTAGCGACGGTGGTCAGCACGGTCAGGTAGTAGGCCGCCGCTTCCTTCAGCTGCTGCGCGTTGAAGCCTGTCGCCAAACTGAAGTTCGTTGCCCAGTCAGCCGGGTCGTTGGTGCCGGCAAAGGAGATGACGATCTCGCCGGTCGTGTTGTTTTTGAATGTGACGGCTTCGAAACCAGAGGGGAGTTGCCCTGTCACCGTTCCTGGTGCGATGGCCCATCCATCAGGAATCGGGAATTTGTTGTTCGGGCTACGACTCGATTCGTAGGCAACTCCGGCCATCAAAGCGTATTGCGAGGTGCTGGTCATTTCGCGTTCTCCCTGACTTATTTCGAAATCGTGTCCATGAAGTGGCGTCCAAACTCACCGGGCTCGACCCAGCCGCCTTTGTAATAGATCATCTCCCGGCACCCGATTTCTTCTGGCGACATCGGTTCGCGAATGATCGAGCGGTAGTGGGAATCGAGCCCTTTGTTGTCCTTCTTGATGGCGGCAACGGTTATCGTTCCAGATCGGTTTTTTGGATCGGGGCGCCCGACAATTACGTTGGCATACTTGAGTTGCGCCGGAAACTCCGTCGATGGGATTTGCTGCCATTGCATTCCGTCATAGCGGAAGAATACGTAGGGTGGATTCGGTCGCTTCCAGTTGTTATAGGCAATACACCCAGCCGGTGTTGTCGCGAGATAAGGCACGCTTTCGACGAAACCGATCAACAAGAGCATGAGGCCATCGCCTTCCGGAGGTCTCCTGAAGTTGTTGTGCCACACCACTTTGCCCTCGCCATCGGGCGCCGGGAATGTCCATTCCTCATCGAGCACGGCTCGCTCGCGGCTGTCGAGCGTCGGTTTGCCCCCGTAGGTCTGCTTGCGCTCGGCAATGAGGGTTCTGCCGTCCTCTAGAAGTACTTCTTCCTTCCAGCTACTACCGCCCAGCCCTAGCACACCGGAAGCGCATCCCGCCAGCAGAACAGTGGCCAGTGCCGTCAGCCGCTTCTTCGCAAGTCCCGTCATACCGCCAGCCTCCATCTGCTGCAGCTCGGCGTGCCGCCACGGCTGACTTTGGTTTGTTCGCAGCTTGCTGTCCAATTCATCATGCAAATCTGAAGGGCGAATGTCATCTCCGGCAATGGGATGCCGGAGTCCAACTCTCTTTCAGGGAAAGAATCGCCCACGTGGTCGCGGGTCTGATGAATGCCGGCAGGACATTCAGTCGGTCATGCCAGGTCAATATGACAAAGGTAATAGGCGGGAGAAGCCCGTCCCGTGCCGTACATTTTGTCGTTGCCGTCGGCGCCGGAGATGATGTCCTTACCGTCCTGGCCGTCGATGAGGTCGCCAGCGCTCGTACCGGAAAGGGCGTTGCCTTCCTTCGTACCCATGATGGTATTGGCGGGATTGATGGAGGTCGGGGCATTCTGCCGGCGGATGCCGTAGTCGCCGTCGGCGAAATCGTCGCCCAGCAGTATTTCACCACCATCCGATGTGACGATCTTCCACGGCGAGTTGTGGGTGAGAGTCAGTGATTCGTCAGCGTTTTTCCAGATTGTGGGATTGGTTCGGTCCTGAAAGAAGTCGCTGGTATCAAGAAGAATCTTTTCATTGTTGCCAACGACCAATATTCGGCCTTGCTTGTCAGAGTCGATGATCCTGTCGTTGCCGTCGCCTACCCAATTCGGGCCGGGATTGCCGCCATTCCGTTCGTAGCATTCGCGGCTAAGGATTGCATATTCGAGATCGGTTGCCATGGTCAGTGTCCTCTCGGAGATCAGTTCGGTTTGTTCGGGCTGCCTTGCTGTTCGCGCAGCCGCCGCTCTTGCGCTTGCTTGGCACGCACGCGCTCAATACCTCTTTGGATGTTGGCTTTGCCAATCACTAGGTTGTAGGCCTCGGCGCGAGCGGCCATCGGTGCCGCCTTGGCGATGAAGCCGCGAGGCAGGGTGAAACGATGGAACTCTTCTGGCGGACGCAAGCGAAACCGGTCGTCAGGCGTGCCGCCCTTCTTGAGCCACAGAACGATGTCGCCGGGCTGTCTCCGGAACCAGTCCCCAAAGGAACAAGACTCGACGCGCAAGTAGTCGATGCCGAGCACGAGGTCGCGCGCGTACTCCTCGAGAATGTTGCTCTCCCGGGCACCACGGCGATCGGGAACATAGTCGCCCGTCGAGAACTGGATGCGGCGAGCATACGGGACGGAGCGCTCGTTCCTCGCGCGATTGTCTTCGGGGCCGCCTGCGTCCATCAGTCGATGATGCCCAAAGACTGGGGCGTACCCCGCTCGGTCTGGTTCGGGGAAATCGAACGAGACCTCCCTGTCAAGATATATCCGCCAGTCGCACCGATAGGGACCCAACCTATCGCCTGTTCTTAAGTCGAATATCTCGCTATATCGAATACGAAAGTCGATGGCGGCGATTCCGCCGGTCGGAATCATGTCTTCCGCCGGATCAGGAAGATTGAACCGTTTGGCAAACTCAGGCGTATAGGCCGTTACGCGCATTCCCCAGGTCGAGAGCGGTTCCAGCTTCTTCTCCGCCTCGAAGGCGGCAGTGGAGTCGGGATGTTCGGGGACCGTAAAGCCACTTGCCGGAAGCCCCACCAGCAAGCCCAGTAACGCCACGAACATCTTCATGCGGCGAGCCCCCATGCTCCGTTACTCGGCGTGCCGCCACGGCTGACTTTGGTTTGTTCGCAGCTTGCTGTCCAATTCATCATGCAAATCTCAAGGGCGAATGCCATCTCCGGCAATGGGATGCCGGAGTCCAAGTCTCTTTCGGGGAAAGAATCGCCCACGTGACCGCGAGTCTGATGAATGCCGGCAGGATATTCGGCCGGTCATGCCAGGTCAATATGACATGAGTAATAGGCGAAAAAGACCTGCCTCGCGCCGCCCAGCAGCACGTGCTACGCGAACGTCAGATCACGCCCGCGGCGCGCAGCGCGGCGATGGCCGCGTCGTCGTGGCCGAGTTCGCGCAGCACGGCCTCGGTGTCCTGGCCCAGCAGCGGGGGCGCGTTGCGGTATTCGACCGGCGTTGCCGACAGCCGCAGCGGGTTGGCCACTTGCGGCGCGCTGCCGGCCAGCGGGTGCGGCAGGTCGATGCGCATGCCGCGATGCCGCACTTGTGGGTCGGCGAACACGCCGGCCAGGTCGTTGATCGGCCCGCAGGGCACGGCAGCGGCTTCCAGCGCCTCGATCCAGGCGGCCGTGGTTTTCATGACCGTCGCCTGGCGCAGCAGCGGGATCAGTTCGGCTCTATGGTTGACGCGCGCGGCGTTGGTGGCGAAGCGCGCGTCGACGGCCCATTCGGGATGGCCGGCGATGGCGCAGAAACGGGCGAACTGCGCGTCGTTGCCGACGGCGAGAATCATGTCGCCATCGGCGGTCGGAAAATCCTGGTAGGGCACGATGTTGGGATGGGCGTTGCCCATGCGCCGCGGCGGCGTGCCCGACGTCAGGTAGTTGAGCGCCTGGTTGGCGAGGCAGGCGACCTGCACGTCGAGCAGGGCGACGTCGATGTGCTGGCCTTCGCCGGTGCGCTCGCGGTGGGCGAGCGCGGCGAGGATGCCGACGGCGGCGTGCAAGCCGGTCAGGATGTCGGTGAGGGCGACGCCGACTTTCTGCGGCCCGGCGCCGGACTCGCCGTCGGCGCGGCCGGTGACGCTCATCAGCCCGCCCATGCCCTGGATCAGGAAGTCGTAGCCGGCGCGCGCGGCGTAGGGCCCGTCCTGGCCGAAGCCGGTGATCGAGCAGTAGATCAGGCGGGGATTGAGCGCGCTCAGGCTCGCATAGTCGAGTCCGTAGGACGCCAGGCCGCCGACCTTGAAGTTCTCGATGACGATATCGGCCCCGGCGGCCAGCCGGCGGACGATGGTCTGGCCTTCGGCGCGCGTGAAATCGACGGTGACGGAGCGCTTGTTGCGGTTGGCGCACAGGTAGTAGGCGGCTTCGCTGGTTTCCCGGCCCTGGTCGTCCTTCAGCCAGGGCGGTCCCCAGTGGCGGGTGTCGTCGCCGCCCTTGCCATCCTTGCCGGGCCGTTCGATCTTGATCACTTCGGCGCCGAGGTCGGCCAGCATCTGGCTGGCCCAGGGACCGGCCAGCACGCGCGAGAGATCGAGGACTGTCAGGTGCGATAACGCCGCCATGAAGGTGCTTCGCCGAAAATGAGGATATTGAGGATAGGCGAGCTTGGCCGCCGGCCTGGCCGGACACGGTGCGCGCCGGGCCGCACTATAAGGCATGCCCGGCGATAAGCCGGGGCAAGACCTCGATTAGGCCATTGATTTTGGCTTGGCGAAAAGCGCGGTATCCTCTCCGCGTGGAAGCCCGGAAAGCCGAGGAGGGGCGATGGCGCAATTGCTGAGCTTGTCGCGGGCGGCGCAATTGATCGGCGTCACGCGCGGCGACTTGCAGAAAAAAATCCGCGACGGCGAACTGGCGGCCTACGACGGCCTGGTCGACGGCGCCGATCTGCAGCGCGTCTATCCGGCGCTGCGCCTCGAGGAAAGCGGTGCGTTCGAGCGCGTCGCCCAGATCAAGGAGCAGGCGTTCAGCCGGCGCATGCGCGAGCGCCTGCTGCCCTCGCAGGAAGTGCTGGCGCAGCGCCTGTTCGCCCAGGGGCAGGAGCTCGACAGTCTGCGCCGCCACTTGGCGCGCTACCACGACTTGGTGGTGGCCTTGCGCGAAAAGATCGATGGCCGGGCGCGCGCCGCGCCGGCCGGGCTGGCCGCGCCGCTGCGCGAACTCGGCGGCATGCTCGATGACGGCCTGGCCGCGGTGCTGGGCAGCCAGGAAACTTTGGACACGGTGGCGGTGATGGATGACATGTTGCGCGTGATGACGGCCCAGGTGACCCTCCGGCCTTCGGGCCACGAGTTCTTCGTCGAAGGTTCCGAGACCATTCTCGAAGCGGCCCTGCATGCCGGCCTGGCGCCCGCCTATGGCTGCGGCAACGGCAATTGCGGCTTGTGCAAGGCGCGCGTGGTCGCCGGCGAGACGCGCCAGATCCGCAATACCGACTATCCGCTGTCCGAGGCCGAGCGGGCGCAGAACTACCGCCTGCTCTGCGCGCACACGGCGGTGAGCGATCTGGTGATCGAGATGGTCGAGGCGCAGTCGCCCGCCGACATTCCGGAGCAGCAGATCGTCGCGCGGGTTCGCAGTGCCGCGGCGCTCGATGCCGAGACCATGTTGCTGCATTTGCAGACGCCGCGCTCCAACCGGCTGCGCTTCCTCGCCGGCCAGAACATCACGCTCGGCTACGCCGGCGGCGGCATCGATTTTCGCGGCGACTATCCGGTCGCTTCCTGTCCTTGCGACGATCGCAACCTGCTGTTTCATATCACCCGCGCCGATGCCGAGAGCGGCGACGGCTTTGCCGCCCGCCTGTTCGCCGGTGCCGTTCACCCCGGCGATCCGGTCAATGTCTGGGGGCCGTTCGGCGATTTCGTGCTGCGCCCCGAGCGCGGCTTGCCGCTGGCTTTCCTCTGCTGCGATGCGGGCTTCGCGCCGGTACGAAGCCTGGTCGAGCATGCCTTGTCGCTCGACGGCTTTCCCGAGATCGCGGTTTACTGGGCGGCAACGCGGCCGGGCGGCCAGTATCTCGCCAACCAGTGCCGGGCATGGGCCGAAGCGCTCGACCACTTCAGCTATCGCGCGCTCGATGCCACCGATGGCGCCGATGCCGGCAGGCAGGCGGCCGCGGCCTTGATGGCCGCCGGACAGGCCACGGCCGACGCCGGCATCTATATTGCGGGCGGCCATGCCTTCGCCGAGGCGGCGCAGCGCATGCTGCTGGCGGCCGGCGTGCCATCCGACCGCGTGGTCGCGGCCGTCCTGTGATGCCACCCCGGCGAGAAAAAAGTGGGGGGGCTGCGGCGATCCGGTCGTATCGTCGGGCACAGTTCCCGACACGCCGGTCCGAGGCAGCCCCCCGAGTCAATCTGTATTACGGAAGTAATAGTACGAAAGCTAGATGCCGGAGTCAAGCGGCATACGATGGAAATCAAACTTTCTTGTCTTGAATCAAGAATGGAAAACTGCCTCAATTCGTCGGTTTCACGGCTGCGGCCCGGGCGACAAGGGTGGCCGCCATGACGTCGAAGCCTGTCATTCCCATCGTCCCGGCCGCAACGGCCGCCGACGCGTGCGAGGGCGCGGAGGCTTTCGCGCTGATGGTGCTCGGCGACAGCATGGCACCGGAGTTCCGCGAGGGCGAGATCATCATCATTGAGCCGGCGGGGCTCGCCACCGACGGCGCCTACGTGCTGGCGTGGCTCGGCGACGAATGGATTTTTCGCCAGCTGGCCAGGGCGGGCGACCGCTGGGAATTGCGGCCCCTCAATCCGGCCTATCCCGCTGCCGTGATCGGCGACCTCGGCTGCGTGCGGGGCGTGGTCATCCAGAAGAGCCGGCCCGGCCGCCGCAAGGAAACCAAACGCTACGTCGATTGAAGTTCTTCGAGTGGAGACAGCATGCCTTACTACCTTTATCGCGTCACCCAGGCCGGACCGGTCAAGCAACTGGAAAAAATCACCGAATTCGGCTTTTTCAAGCATGCCTCCGCCGAGGCCAAGCGCCTGCGCCAGGCGCCCGACCTGGCGGCCGGCACGCTGGTGAAGGTGATCTTCGCCGAAAACGAGCTGCAAGCCGAGAATCTGCTCAACCAGGTGCGCGAAGGCGAGCCGCTGACCGGCGACGACTGGTAGCCGATGGACGAAGCCGCCTATCGCTCCGCCCGCGGCGAGATCAATCGCCTGCCGTGCGTTTTTGAGAAGGCGCTGCTGGCGCGTTGCGCCGTCTGCCAACTGGCCAGCCACCGCGCGCTGGCCGAGCGCGAGACCATTGCCTGCACGTCGCCGGTGGCGCGCGCCGAATGCGGCCAGCTGGCCGGCCTGCTGCGCGAAAAGTCAGCCTTCGCGCTGCGCCTCGCCAGCACCCGGCGCGTCCTGCCGCATGCCATGGTGATGAAGATCCAGTGCGGCGGCCTGTCGGGCCTGCGGCAGGTGCTCGATGCCGACGCGCCGGCGCCCGACGTACACCGGCTGGTGCTGCTGGCACGCGAACGCCATGGCGGCCTCGAGGCGCTGCCCTACTCGGACATCATCCAGGGGGTCGCCGCCTTCGAACCGCGGCGGCGTCGGCCGTGATCGCCGGCATGGCGCCGCTGCTCGAGGCCGTGCAGCGCAATTGCCACATCGCCGATGCCCGCCACGCGCGCGACATGACGCTGTGCGCCTATCTGCTGGAGATGCGCGAGTTCTACCGCTGGGAGCACGACTTGCCGCCCGGGGCGTCCCTGCCGCGCGAGGCGGTGGGCCGCTGGATCGCCGAGCGCGAGGCGCTTTGGGAGTCGCTGGCCGGGGACCAGTTCCAGCCGTTGCCGCTGGCCGGTGCGCTGCACGAGCCGTTCGCCGCCGGCGCGATCAACGAACGCCTGCTGCCGGCCGGCCTGATCTATGGCGCCGGCATCGGCCGTTTCGGCAAGCCGCATTTCTTCCTCGCCCGGCTGGAGCGCGCGGCGCGCGAGGACGACCTGACCGTGCTGGTCTGCGGCTGCGAGTACGCGCGCGACCTGACGGCGATTCCCGCCGCCTTGCAGGGCGGCACGGTCGTCGTGCGCCGCGAGGCGTTGCGCCAATGGCTGTGGGAAAAAATCGACGCCTGGAACGTCAAGCGTCCGCCGGGCGCCTTGGCGCGCGCCCTGGCCGCCTACGGCCACGATCGCGATCCCGCCGGCGCGCTGGCGCGCATGACCGAGCGCGAAACCGGGACCGTCATCCTGCACGAGCGCGGCGAGCACGCGGCGGGGCGCCTGCTGGGGCCCGCCTGGGAGCGGATGATCGCCGGTTTTGCGACCAAGCGCGCCGAACTGGTGGCGCGCGCCGTGCGCGACAATCTCGCCGATTGCCTGACGACCTTGCCGGCGCTGCTGGCGCAAGCGGACGACGCTTCGCTGCATTTCTGGTTCGCCAACTTCGATGGCCTGCGTCGGGAATTGTTTCCGCGCCTGGCGGTGGCCTACGCAGACGTCGGCGCAGGCGAGGCGCCGTTGCGCGCCGCCGTCGCGGCCGGCGCCGAGCACTGGCTGGCCGCCGCGCGGCGGCTGATGTCGCTCGACGAGGACGCGGTGGCCGGGCTGGCTGGCGATCCCGCCCCGGTCGCCTTGTAGAATCCCGCCATGAACGCCACATCGCATCGCCGGCACGGCGCCGAGCGCGACCAGGATTTCGGCGACGTCGATCGCCCAGGGCTGCTGGCCGCGCTGGCCGCCGTCGTGCCGCCGGCCAACCTGCTCGTCGACGGCGAGGACCTGAAGCCCTACGAATGCGACGGCCTGTCGGCCTTCCGCCAAGTGCCGCTGGCGGTAGTGCTCGCCGAAAACGAAGGCCAGGTGGCGGCGGTGCTCGGAATCTGCCACCGGCTGGGCGCGCCCGTGGTCGCGCGCGGCGCGGGCACCGGCCTGTCGGGCGGCGCGCTGCCGCACGGCCAGGGCATCGTGCTCAGCCTGGCGAAGATGAAGCGCATCCTGCACCTCGATCCCGTCGCGCGCGTCGCCGTGGTCGAGCCCGGGGTGCGCAATCTCGCCATCTCCGAGGCGGCGGCGCCGCACGGCCTCTACTACGCGCCCGACCCGAGTTCGCAGATCGCCTGCAGCATCGGCGGCAACGTCGCCGAGAACGCCGGCGGCGTGCACTGCCTCAAGTACGGCCTGACGGTGCACAACGTGCTGCGCGTGCGCGGCGTGACCGTCGAAGGCGAGATCGTCGAACTGGGTTCGCAGGCGCTCGATGTGCCCGGCTACGACCTGCTGGCGCTGATGATCGGCTCCGAGGGCCTGCTGGCGGTGGTCACCGAAGTGACGGTGAAGCTGGTGCCCAAGCCCGAGACGGCACGGGTCGTCATGGCCTCGTTCGACGACGTGACCAAGGCCGGCGACGCGGTCGCTGCGATCATCGCCGCCGGCATCATTCCCGCCGGGCTGGAAATGATGGACAAGCCGGCGACGGCGGCGGTCGAGCCTTTCGTCAATGCCGGCTACGATCTGGATGCCGAAGCGATCCTGCTGTGCGAATCCGACGGCACGCCCGAGGAGGTCGAGGAGGAAATCGGCCGCATGCGCGCCGTGCTGGAAGGCTGCGGCGCCACCGGCATCCGCGTGTCGGCGGACGAGGCGGAGCGACTCAAGTTCTGGGCCGGGCGCAAGGCGGCCTTCCCTGCCGCCGGGCGCATTTCGGCCGACTACTACTGTATGGACGGCACGATTCCGAGGAAGCGGCTGGGCGACATGCTGCGCGCCATCGCCGGCATGGAAAAGAAGTACGGCCTGCGCTGCATCAACGTCTTCCACGCCGGCGACGGCAACCTGCATCCGCTCATCCTCTACGACGCCAACGTGCCGGGCGAACTCGAACGCACCGAGGCCTTTGGCGCCGACATTCTCGCGCTGTCGGTCAAGCTCGGCGGCACGGTCACCGGCGAGCACGGCGTGGGTGCCGAGAAGCTCGGCGGCATGTGCGTGCAATTCGACGGCGAGGAACTCTCGACCTTCCATCGCGTCAAGGCCGCTTTCGACCCGGCCGGCCTGCTCAATCCAGGCAAGGCGGTGCCCAGCCTGCATCGCTGCGCCGAGTTCGGCCGCATGCACGTGCATGCCGGCGAACTCAAGTTTCCCGACATCGAGCGCTTCTGATGGATGCCGCCGCGCAATTCGCCGAACGCATCCGCGCCGCCGACGGTGGCGAACGAGCGCTGCGCCTCCGCGGCGGCGGCAGCAAGGATTTCTACGGCGGGGCCCTGGTCGGCGAAGTGCTCGATACCCGCGAGCATCGCGGCATCGTCGCCTACGAGCCGACCGAACTGGTGATCACCGCGCGCTGCGGCACGCCGCTCGCCGAGATCGAGGCGGCGCTCGCCGCCCAGGGGCAGTGTCTGCCGTTCGAACCGCCGCATTTTGGCGCTGCGGCCTCATCGGCCACCGTGGGCGGCGTCGTTGCCGCCGGTTTGTCCGGCCCGCGCCGCGCCGCGGTCGGCGCCGTGCGCGATTTCGTGCTCGGCGTACAGCTGCTCGACGGCGTGGCGCGGCGGCTGACTTTCGGCGGCCAGGTGATGAAAAACGTCGCCGGCTACGATGTCTCGCGCCTGATGGCCGGCAGCCTCGGCACGCTCGGTCTCATCCTCGAAGTCTCGCTGAAAGTGCTGCCGCGACCCGTGGCCGAGGCGACCCTGCGCTTCGACCTGCCGCAGGCGCAGGCCATCGAGGCGATGAACGCCTGGGCCGGCCAGCCCTTGCCGATCTCCGCGACTTGCTGGCAGGACGGCGTGTTGACCGTGCGCCTGTCGGGCGCGCGCGCGGCGGTGGCGGCAGCCTGCCGCAAGCTCGGCGGCGACCTTGTCGATGAGGGTGCCGCGTTCTGGGAGGCGCTGCGCCAGCAGCGGCTGGATTTTTTCGCCAGCGGCGAAATCTTGCAACGTCTTGCGCTACCGTCGGTGGCGCCGCCGCTGGACCTGCCGGGCGCCCAGCTCATCGAATGGGGCGGCAGCCAGCGCTGGTGGCGCGGTGATGCCGCCGCCGCGCGGCAGGCCGCAAGCCGCGCCGGCGGCCATGCGACATCGTTTCGCGGCGGCGACAAATCCGCCGGCGTTTTTCAGCCGCTGCCGGCGCCGCTCATGCAAATCCACCGGCGGCTCAAGGCCGCTTTCGATCCACGGGGCGTGTTCAATCCCGGCCGCCTTTACCCTGACCTCTCAACATGAAAGGAAATCCCATGCCCGCCATGACGACCGACAGCGGCCTGATCATCGAAGACCTGAACGTAGGCGCCGGCGACGAGGCGCGCGCCGGCCAGACCGTGTCCGTCCATTACACCGGCTGGCTGACCGATGGCCGCAAGTTCGATTCGAGCAAGGACCGCAACGAGCCGTTCGAGTTTCCGCTGGCCGCGCGCCACGTGATTGCCGGCTGGGACGAAGGCGTGCAGGGCATGAAGATCGGCGGCGTGCGCAAGCTGACCATTCCGCCGCAACTGGGCTATGGCGCGCGCGGCGCCGGCGGCGTCATTCCGCCGAATGCGACGCTGGTGTTCGAGGTGGAACTGCTGGGGATCCGCTAGCCGGCGCGGCGGCCCGGCGGTCCAACCGCCCGCCGCCTCGTTTGCGGCGCGAGGTATCCGCTAGGACGCTGCGGGCATGCTGTGCCACCAGATGTCGCAACGCTTGCAGGCCTTGCCGTCGAATTCGGCCTTGAGCATGCCGTCGAGGATCATGCGCGGCAAAGGATCGCCCGGCTGGCGGGCCGGCAGCCCCGTGCCGGTCGACTTGGCCCAGATCTGGAACAGCTCTTCCGAGGCGACCTGGTAGGTGGTGCGCCAGTGAGCGATGCCGCCGGTTGCGGACGAGGACAGCACTTGGTATTCGACGCGCACGTCTTCCTGCAGCTTGACGCGCCGCCAGTATTCGGCGAGCTGCGCCGGGCCGCGCTGTACCGCGAACGGCGTGTTGTGGTATTCGCCGTCGGCCGCGAACAAGGCGACGAACATCGCCTCGTCCCGGCATTGCCATGCCGCCTGATAGCCTTGCATGAACCGTTCGATATCCATGAGTTTCCTTTCAGATTCGGCCTGGCTGCTGGGATACCATTACGCTTTCCGATCCGATCTCGCGCCCATCGTGTCCCCCCATCCACATGGCATTCCCGTCGACATCATAGTAGTCGGCATCATGCGCGGTGTCCATGGCGCCGCGCCGGGCTGCGCGCGGCGTCCCGCCACGACTGACTTTCGGAGCAGCTGACATGTGCGGCATTTGCGGCGAATTGCGCTTCGACGGCGGGCATCCCGATCTCGGCGGCCTGCAGCGCATGATGACGCGCCTGGCCCGGCGCGGGCCGGACCACGAGGGCGTCTACACCGACGGCCCGCTCGCCTTCGGCCATCGCCGCCTGGCCATCATCGACCTCTCGGCGCATTCCGACCAGCCGATGGTGGACAAGGCGCTCGGTCTGTCGCTGGTCTTCAACGGCACCCTCTACAACTACCGCGAACTGCGCCGCGAGCTGGCGGCGCTCGGCTACCGCTTCTTCTCCGAAGGCGATTCGGAAGTCATCCTCAAGGCCTATCACGCCTGGGGCGAGGACTGCGTCGCGCGCTTCAACGGCATGTTCGCCTTCGCGGTCTGGAGCGAGGCCGACCGCACGCTGTTCCTCGGCCGCGACCGCGCCGGCATCAAGCCGCTGTATTTCGCGCAGGACGCCGGCCGCTTCCGCTTTGCCTCGACGCTGCCGGCGCTGCTGGCGGCGGGTGGTGTCGACAAATCGCTCGATCCGGTGGCGCTGCATCATCACCTGACGCTGCACGCCGTGGTGCCGGCGCCGCGCACGATCCTCAAGGGCGTGCGGAAGCTCGCGCCCGGCTGCGTGATGACCGTCGACGCCGACGGCGAGGTGGCAACCCGGCCCTACTGGCGCCTGAAGGCGCAGCGTCCGGCGCTGCCGCTCGGCGAGTCGGCGTGGATCGCGCGCGTGCGCGCCGCGCTGCTGGCGGCGGTGGAGCGGCAGCAGACGGCGGCCGACGTGCCGGTCGGCGTGCTGCTTTCCGGCGGTCTCGATTCCAGCCTGCTGGTCGGCTTGCTGTACGAGCTCGGCCACCGCGACGTGCAGACCTTCTCGATCGGCTTCGGCGACAAAGGCGATGAATCCGGTAACGAGTTCATCTACTCGGACGCGGTGGCGAACCACTTCCGCACGCGGCACCGCAAATACATGATCCCCGACGCCGAAGTGCTGGCGGCGCTGCCCGAAGTGGTCGACCAGATGTCCGAGCCGATGGTCAGCCAGGACGTCGCCGCCTTCTACCTGCTCGCGCAGCGCGTCGCGCGCTCGGTGAAAGTGGTGATGAGCGGGCAGGGCGCCGACGAGGTGTTCGGCGGCTACTTCTGGTATCCGAAGATGGACGCGGAGCCGGGCACGCCGCTGGAGAAGTTCGCCCGCCACTACTTCGACCGCGACCACGCCGAATACCTGGCGACGGTGGACGATGCCTACGCGGTCGACGACGTCACTTCCGAACTCGTCGCCGCGCGGCTCGCGGAAGCCGATGCCGACAGCTTCCTCGACCAGGTGCTGCGCTTCGACGCGACCACGCTGATCGTGGACGATCCGGTCAAGCGCGTGGACAACATGACCATGGCCTGGGGCCTGGAGGCGCGCGTGCCCTTCCTCGACCACGAACTGGTCGAACTGGCGATGAGCATGCCGCCGGAACTGAAGCTCAGGGAAGGCGGCAAGTGGCCGCTCAAGGCCATCGCCCGCGGCCTGATTCCCGACAGCGTCATCGACCGGCCCAAGGGCTACTTTCCGGTGCCGGCCTTCAAGTATCCGCAGGGCGAGTTCCTCGACTTCATGCGCGGCGTGCTCGACAGCGAGGCGTGCCGCCACCGCCGACTTTTCCGGCGCGGCATGGTCGAGACCTTGCTCGCCGCGCCGATGGACCACGCCACCCGGCTGCAGGGCGCCAAGGTCTGGCACCTGGCGCTGCTGGAGTATTGGCTGCAACGGCATGTCGATGGAGCCGGGTCATGACGCCCCATGTGCCTTCGCGTTTGCCGGACGTCGGCACCACCATCTTCACCGTCATGTCGCGCCTGGCCAACGATCATGGCGCCATCAATCTTTCCCAGGGGTTCCCGGATTTCTCGCCGCCACCGCTGCTCACCGAGCGACTGAACCATCACATGGCGGCCGGGGCCAACCAGTACGCGCCGATGGCCGGCGCGCCGGCGCTGCGCGAGGCCATCGCCGCCAAGGTCGAGCGCCTGTACGGCGCGCGCTACGACGTCGAGCAGGAGGTGACCGTGACCGCGGGCGCCACGCAGGCCCTGTTCACGGCTATCGCCGCTTGCGTGCGGCCCGGCGACGAGGTGATCGTCTTCGCGCCGGTGTACGATTCCTACGGACCTTCGGTGGTGCTGGCCGGCGGCCGCGTGCGCGAGGCGCGGCTGCGCCATCCGGACTACCGCCCCGACTGGGACGAGGTGCGCGCGCTGATCGGCCCGCGTACGCGCATGATCATCATCAACACGCCGCACAATCCCACCGCGACGGTCTGGTCGGCGCACGATTTGACGGAACTGGCGGCGGTCACGCGCGGCACCGATATCGTCGTCGTCGCCGACGAGGTCTATGAGCACATGGTGTTCGACGGCGGCCGTCACGAGAGCGTCATCCGCCATGCCGAACTGCGCGAGCGCAGCTTCGTCGTCTCCAGCTTCGGCAAGACCTACCATTGCACCGGCTGGAAAATCGCCTATTGCCTGGCGCCGCGCGAACTCATGGCCGAGTTCCGCAAGGCGCACCAGTTCGTGGTGTTCACGGTGCATCATCCGAGCCAACTGGCCATCGCCGATTTCATGACGGCGCAACCGGCATTCGCCACCGAGCTTGCGGACTTCTATCGGCGCAAGCGCGATTTCTTCCGCGCGCAACTGGCCGGCTCGCGCTTGCGGCCGCTGCCCAGCGCCGGCACCTACTTCCAACTGGCGATGTACGACCGGATCAACGACATGGCCGATACCGAATTCTGCCGCTGGCTGACCATCGCGCATGGCGTTGCGGCGATTCCGGTCTCGGTGTTCAGCGCCGACCGCCGCGACGATCGCGTCGTGCGTTTCTGCTTCGCCAAGAACGAAGAGACGCTGGCGGCGGCAGGCGAGCGCCTGCGCCGGGTGTAGCTGCGATGGAAACCCATCTCGCCGATTTCGTCCGCGACACCGCCGCCGGTCGGGAAGCCGAGGCCATCCTGCGCAAATGCGTGCATTGCGGCTTCTGCACGGCCACCTGCCCGACCTACCAGTTGCTCGGCGACGAACTGGACGGGCCGCGCGGCCGCATCTACTTGATCAAGCAGATGCTCGAGGGGGCCGAGGCCACCGAACGGACCCGCCTGCATCTCGATCGCTGCCTGACCTGCCGCTCCTGCGAAACGACCTGTCCGTCGGGCGTGCAATACGGCCGCCTGCTCGACATCGGCCGCGAGATGCTGGAAGCGCGGCTGCCGCGCCGCGGCCTCGACGGCGCGCTGCGCGCGGCCCTGAAGCAACTGCTGCCGAGGCCTGCGCTGTTCGGCCCGGCCATGCGGCTCGGCCAGGCATTCAGGCCGCTGCTGCCGGCGCCGCTCAAGGCCAAGGTCCCGCCGGCCACCCGCGCGGGGGTCTGGCCGCGCGCCGGCCATGCCCGGCGCATGCTGGTGCTGGCCGGCTGCGCCCAGCCTTCGATGCTGCCGGGCATCAACGCGGCGACGGCGCGCGTACTCGATCGGCTGGGCATCAGCCTGGTCGAGGCACGCCACGGCAGCCATGCGGCCGGCTGCTGTGGCGCGGTGCGTTTTCACCTGGGGGATGCGGCGGGTGCGCGCGACGACGCCCGCCGCAACATCGACGCCTGGTGGCCCGAGATCGAAGCCGGTTGCGAGGCGATCGTCATGACCGCCTCCGGCTGCGGCGTGCAGGTCAAGGACTATGGCCACCTGCTGGGCGAGGATGCGCGCTACGCGGACAAGGCGGCGCGCGTCGCGGCGCTGACCCGCGATGTCTCGGAAGTGGTGGCGGCCGAGCGCGAGCCGCTGACGGCGCTGCTCGGCGCCTTGCCACGGCTGACTTTGGCGCGGCGGGTGGCTTGCCATTCGCCCTGCACGCTGCAGCATGGCCAGAAGATTCGCGGCGTCGTCGAGGGCTTGCTGCAAGCGGCCGGCCTGGTGCCGGTCCCGGTGGCCGACGGCCATCTGTGCTGCGGCTCGGCGGGCACCTACTCGATTCTGCAGCCGGCGATCGCCGGCCGGCTCAGGGAGAACAAGCAGAAGGCGCTGACGGCGGGTGCGCCCGACGTCATCGCCAGCGCCAACATCGGCTGCATCCTCCACTTGCGGGAAGGCAGCGCCACGCCGGTGCGCCACTGGGTCGAGCTGCTCGACGAGCGTCTCGGCGCGCAGCCCGGGCCGTGACGGTCAGCCGTTGTTCTTCACCAGCAGCTTGCAGTCGGCATCGGCCACCTTGGCGCCGTCCTGATTGACGCAAACGCCTGAGAACGACACCATGCCGCCGTTGTGCTTGGGCTTGTCCTCGCGGAGGGTGACCGTCCAGGTGGTGGTGAGCGTGTCGCCAGCCTTGACCGGCGCCGTGAAGCGGATGGCGTGCTCGACGTAGGCGATGGCGGTGCCGTGCAGGATCATGCCCATCTGCGCGGCCATGACGTTGCTGGTCAGGTAGCCGTGGCCGATGCGCCCGCCGAACTTGCCCTGCTTCGACCAGGTTTCGTTGACGTGTAGAGGGTTGAAGTCGCCGAACAGGCCGGCGCCCAGCACGATATGGGTTTCTGTCATGGTCATCGACGATTCGAATTTGTCGCCGACTTTCAGTTCGTTGTAACCGCGACCTGGAAACATGGCTCCTCCTGTGATGAAACGACGACGATGCGGATGCGATGGAAGTATAGCCGTCCGCTTCGCCTTTTTCGGACCTGTGAAACGCCTGCTACCCTAGCCACTTGCGGCGCCAGAAGATGATGCCGAGCGTCGTGGCGACGCCGAGCATGAGGCCGATGACGACAACGAAGCCGCTGGGGTTGTCGATCAGCGGCATGCTCTTGAAGTTCATGCCGAAGATGCCGGCCAGCAGCGTCGAGGGCAGGAAGATCAGCGCGATGACGGTCAGGACGCGCACCTCCTGATTGACGCGATTGCTGACGGTCGACAGATAGATGTCGAGCAGTCCGGCGATCAGGTCGCGGATCGCTTCCAGCGATTCGATGACGTGCACCGTGTGGTCGTAGATGTCCCGCAGGTAGGGCTGCGTTTCCGGCTTGAAGAAGACATGTTCGCGCGTCAGGGCATTGATGACTTCGCGCAGCGGCCACACGGCCCGGCGCAAGGCCAAGGCTTCGCGCTTGAGATGGTGCAGGTTTTCCAGGACATGGCGGCCGGCCTTGTCGAGCAGCAGTTCCTCGAGTTCCTCGGCGCGCTCGCCGATCGCCTCGAGCACCGCGAAGTAGCGGTCGACGATGGTGTCGAGCAAACAATAGGCGAGATAGTCGGCGCCCTGCCGGCGCATTTGCGCGCGATCCTGGCGTATCCGCTCGCGAATGGGATTGAAGTTGCCGGTGGGGCGCTCCTGGAAAGTCAGCACGAAGTTGCTGCCGATCACCATGCTGACCTGATCGGACGACAACGTCATGGTGGCCGCGTCGTAGCTGAAGAAATGGGCGACGAGGAACAGATAGTCGCCGTAGTCCTCGACCTTCGGCCGCTGATCGGTATTGAGGATGTCTTCCAGCACCAGCGGGTGCAGCTTGAATCGGCGACCGATCTCCGCGAGCAGTTCGGGTTCGTGCAGGCCGTGCACGTTGAGCCAGGTGACCGGCGGCGGAGCGGTGCCGCGATCCGCGGCAAGCGTATCGAGCCGGGCCTCGCGGACGTTGTCCGGACCATACTCGATCAGTTCGATGCGCGGATGGTCAAGCCGCTGTTCACCCATGTGCACAAGTGCGCCCGGCGGCAGCCCGATCTTGCTTGAACGACGCTTTTTTTGACCCATGCGCTCTTCGAAAATCAAGGAAATCTAAGTATTATCCAGCCTGCCGTCGCGAGGTGGGCGGCATTCTTCGAATGGTCCGTCGTCACCGTCGCGCACCAATACCATAACGATACTCCTCCCGAGGTTCTCATGCCGCTGACCATAGGTGTTCCACGCGAAGTATTTCCCGACGAGAAGCGTGTCGCAACGATTCCCGACGTCGTCGAGAAACTCATCAAGCTCGGTTTCGCCGTCGCCATCGAAAGCGGCGCTGGCGATGCCGCCAACTTCAGCGACGACACTTACCGTGCCGCCGGCGCTACCGTGGTGGGCGATGCCGCATCGTTGTGGGCGCAGTCCGACATCGTGTTCAAGGTGCGCGCGCCCAGCGCCGCCGAAGTCGAGCTGATGAAGGCCGGCAGCACGCTGATCAGTTTCATCTGGCCGGCGCAGAACGCGGAATTGATGCAGCAGCTCGCCGCGAAGAAAGTGACCGTGCTGGCCATCGATTCGCTGCCGCGCACATTGAGCCGCGCGCAGAAAATGGATGCGCTGACTTCCATGGCCGGCGTCAGCGGTTATCGTGCCGTCATCGAAGCCGCCAACGCCTTCGGCCGCTTCTTCAACGGCCAGGTGACCGCGGCGGGCAAGATCCCGCCGGCCAAGGTGTTTATCGCCGGCGCTGGCGTGGCGGGGCTGGCCGCGATCGGCGCCGCCGCCAATCTGGGCGCCATCGTCCGCGCCAACGACACGCGTGCCGAAGTCGCCGATCAGGTCGTCTCGCTGGGCGGCGAGTTCGTCAAGGTCGACTATGAGGAAGAAGGCTCGGGCGGCGGCGGCTATGCCAAAGTGATGAGCGAAGGCTTCCAGCAAGCCCAGCGCGAGATGTATGCCAAGCAGGCCCGGGAGGTGGACATCATCATCACCACCGCCCTGATCCCCGGCAAGCCCGCCCCCAGGCTGATCACCGCCGACATGGTGAAGAGCATGAAGCCGGGCAGCGTCATCGTCGACATGGCGGGCGAGCAGGGCGGCAACTGCGAACTGACCGAGCCCGGCAAGGCGGTCGTGAAGCACGGCGTCACCATCATCGGCTACACCGACCTGCCCAGCCGCCTGGCCAAGCAGTCATCCACGCTTTATGCCAACAACCTGCTGCGTCTGGCCGAGGAACTGTGCAAGACCAAGGACGGCATCATCAACGTCAACATGGAAGACGAGGCGATCCGTGGCCTGACCGTCATCAAGGACGGCGAGGTCACCTGGCCGCCCCCGCCGCTGAAAGCGGCCGCCGCGCCTCAGGCGGCCAAGCCGGCCGCCCCCGTCGCGGAAAAGAAATCGGGTCACGGCCACGGTGCCGGCGAACCGATGGCCGCCGGTACCCTGGCGATCATGTTCGGCGTGGGCGCGGCACTGTTCTGGCTGATCGGCGCCTTCGCCCCCGTTTCCTTCCTGTCGCACTTCACCGTGTTCGTGCTGGCCTGCTTCGTCGGCTACATGGTGGTGTGGAACGTCACGCCGTCGCTGCATACGCCGTTGATGAGCGTGACCAACGCCATTTCCAGCATCATCGCCATCGGCGCGCTGATTCAGGTGGCGCCGCCGCTGGAGGGCATCGCCGAGGGGCGGCCGTCGAGTTGGATTCTCGGTCTGGCGGTGGTCGCGCTGGCGCTGACCGCCATCAACATGTTCGGCGGCTTCGCCGTCACCCGCCGCATGCTGGCGATGTTCCGCAAGTAAGAGGTTAGAACCATGTCCCCAAGTCTCGCCACCGTCTCGTATATCGGCGCCACCATTCTGTTCATTCTCAGCCTGGGCGGTCTTTCCAATCCGGAGACTTCGCGCCGCGGCAACCTCTACGGCATCATCGGCATGACCATCGCCGTGCTCGCCACCGTGCTCGGGCCGCGCGTCACCATGGCCGGCATTCCCTGGATCGTCGGCGCCATGGTAGTCGGCGGCGCCATCGGTCTGTATGCCGCGCGCACGGTGCAGATGACGCAAATGCCCGAGCTGGTCGCGCTGATGCACAGCCTGGTCGGCCTGGCCGCCTGCCTGGTCGGATTCGCCAGCTACATCGATACCTCGACCGTGTTCCAGACCGCCGCCGAGAAGTCGATCCACGAAGTCGAAATCTACATCGGCATCCTGATCGGCGCCGTCACCTTCTCCGGCTCGATCATCGCCTTCGGCAAGCTGTCGGGCAAGATCGGCGGCAAGCCCATGCTGCTGCCCGGGCGCCACTGGCTCAACCTGCTCGGGCTGCTGGTGGTGATCTGGTTCGGCCGCGAGTTCCTCAACGCCCACAGCATCGGCGACGGCATGACGCCGTTGTTCGTGATGACCGCGATCGCGCTGCTGTTCGGCATCCACATGGTGATGGCCATCGGCGGCGCCGACATGCCGGTGGTGGTGTCGATGCTGAACTCGTATTCGGGCTGGGCGGCGGCGGCCACCGGCTTCATGCTCTCCAACGACCTGCTGATCGTCGTGGGCGCGCTGGTCGGCTCCTCCGGCGCCATCCTCTCGTACATCATGTGCCGGGCGATGAACCGCAACTTCATCAGCGTCATCGCCGGCGGCTTCGGCACCGGCGGCGGTGCGCCGGCGGCAGCGGCCGGCGGCAGCCAGCCGGCCGGCGAGGTGGTGGCGGTGAGCGCCGTCGAGACCGCCGAACTGCTGCGCGAGGCCAAGAACGTCATCATCGTGCCGGGCTACGGCATGGCGGTGGCGCAGGCGCAGCATACCGTGTTCGAGATCACCAAGCTCCTGCGCGAGAAGGGCGTCAATGTCCGCTTCGGTATCCACCCGGTGGCGGGCCGCATGCCCGGCCACATGAACGTGCTGCTGGCGGAGGCCAAGGTGCCCTACGACATCGTGCTGGAAATGGACGAGATCAACGAGGACTTCCCGGATACCGACGTTTCCATGGTCATCGGCGCCAACGACATCGTCAATCCTTCGGCGGAGGACGATCCGGCCAGCCTGATCGCCGGCATGCCGGTGCTGCAAGTCTGGAAGGCGAAGACCTCGATCGTCATGAAGCGTTCGATGGCCTCCGGCTACGCCGGCGTCGACAACCCGCTGTTCTACAAGGAGAACAACCGGATGCTGTTCGGCGACGCCAAGAAGATGCTCGACGAGGTGCTCGCCGCGCTGCGCGCCTGATCAGGCGGCGCGTTCGACGTGAGCGCGCCGCGCCTCGACAGGCCGGTCAGCCCCACCGAGATCGTCGCCTTCCTGCGGCGGCTGTTCGCGGCCGGGATTGCCTCGGCCCAGCCGGAAACCTGCCTGCCGCCGCACTTGGCGGCCGTCCTGCCGTTTGCGCCGAAAGGCCGGCTGATCGTCATCGGCGCCGGCAAGGCCTCGGCGGCCATGGCGCGCGCAGTCGAAGACCACTGGCAAGGGTCGCTGAGCGGCTTGGTCATCACCCGCTATGGCCATGCCGTGCCCTGCCGGCGTATCGAGATCGTCGAGGCAGCTCATCCCGTTCCCGATGCCGCCGGCCTGGCGGCGACCCGGCGCCTGCTGGCGCAGGTGACGGGGCTGGGTCCGGACGATTGCGTGCTCTGCCTCGTTTCCGGCGGCGGGTCGTCGCTGCTGACTTTGCCCTTGCCGGGCATTGCGCTCGAAGACAAGCGGGCGGTGCATCGCGACCTGCTGGCCAGCGGCGCCTCGATCGCCGAAATGAACTGCGTTCGCCGCCACCTGTCCGCCGTCAAGGGAGGCCGGCTGGCGGCGCTGTGCCATCCCGCGCGCGTGCTGACGCTGGCGATTTCGGACGTGCCCGGCGACCATCCGGTGGATATCGCTTCCGGACCGACCGTGGCCGACCCGACCACTTGCGCCGATGCGCTGGCGATACTGGACCGCTATCGCATCGTCCCGCCGGCGGCCGTGCGCGAACGGTTGGCGTCGGGGGCGGGCGAAAGCCCGAAGCCGGGCGATCCCCGGCTGGCGGGCAGTGAACTGCGCCTCGTCGCGACGCCGCGCAGGGCGCTGGCGGCGGCGGCCGACATCGCTCGTCAGGCCGGCATCCCCGCCTACATTCTCGGCGATGCCATCGAGGGCGAAGCGCGCGAAGTCGGCAAGGCCATGGCCGGCATCGTCCGGCACGTGGCGTGCCATGGCCAGCCTTTCGCCAAGCCCTGCCTGCTGCTGTCAGGCGGCGAAACCACCGTCACCGTGCGCGGCACCGGGCGCGGCGGGCGCAACGTCGAATTCCTGCTGGCGCTGGCCTTGGCGCTCGATGGCGAGCCGGGCGTTTACGCATTGGCCGGCGATACCGACGGCATCGACGGGCTCGAGGAAACTGCCGGCGCCATCATCACCCCGGACACGCTGGCGCGGGCGGCGGCGCTGGGCATCGCTGCGCCGGCCAGTCTGGCGAACAACGACGGCCACGGCTTCTTCGCGGCCTTGGGCGATGCCGTCGTCACCGGCCCGACGCGCACCAACGTCAACGATTTCCGGGCGATCCTGATCGGCTGAAGCGAATTGCAAGCAGGCCTGGATTACGCAATACGCCGGGCGCCGAATGTTGAAAAATTTGGGGCAGAAGAAGCTTAATGCTGGCGTCGTCGAACGGCGGCCATGGCACCGGCGAGGAGCAGGGCCAGCAATGCGGTTCCCAGCGGAGACAGGGTGGGGATGCTCGTTGCCTGGCTAGGCGTGATCGGTACACCGCCGGTTCCCAGGGTGTACCAACGACAATCGTTGTTGTTGAGCTCAGAAAGGGATCCAAAATGGAATGCTACTTCACCGGTGTTAACTGCACTGAGTCCGTCCCCGAATCCAGCGCTAGCGCCTGACCCGTCAGTAACGGCGCCGTAGCAGAAGCCGATTTGTCCCTGTCCGGGGGGGATGACGAACTGACTCGATCGGACGACGATCTGAAACGTGCTGCGTACCCCATAGTTGGTATGGTAGTGCCCCATATTGGCCCAAGTGGCGACCAGCTGCCCGGGGGTGCCGGTGTTGACATACACCTCGGACAAGGCGTCAGCGCGCGAATCCAGGTCGGTGAACGCTGCGGCGATCATTGGCGCCAAGCTCTGGTGATTGAGCGGTATGGGGGAGTACGAGGTCTGCGCGCTACCAAAAGTGACGTATCCATTCGAGCCGATGTACAGGCTGGAGTAAGTGTTGCCGAAGAAGGCAATGGTCTGCCCGCTACCGAATGCGATGGGTCCGCTGAAGCAGTCGTCGCAATCGCTGGGGCTCGTCTGCAGCGTACCGAAGTTCGCTGGATTGGGTTCGTACAGCGCAGCCGAAGCTGGCCCGGTGAGCAACACCAATATCGAGCACACTCCCGCGATACGCACAATGGATGAAAAATACATAAAAATGGCCCCCCAAGATCAGAAAAAGGAGTGAATCAATCCAAGCCTTGCGTGGCGGTTCCTCGTGGTCGTGTGGTTGTCTTTCGCGCAATGGGAAGCGCGCTTCCTGAACCCCACAATTCGCCAAGATTAGGCGTGGATATCGGTAGTGGCGCTAAAGACCAAGGTCTCCGCCCGTGTTTCCGCTATGGCGTTCTGCGCACTAAGGTGGAGCGCGACTACCGAAAGCCCTGCAAGTCTCGTTGTTCATTTGTGCGCCTTGTTTAGAGTGGCAGGCGGTAGGCATGCTTCATGTCAATGCAGTACTTTATGGGCATAATAAATCATGCCATATGGAAATGCAATGTGCATCGGCTCATGCTATGCGAGTCGGCTGGTCCTGCCCGCCGTCGCGCACATACTGAACTGGGTCAGGTGACACCGGCGGGACACCGGGCCGCGTGATGACATGACACAGCGGAAGCCGCCCCGCATCCAAACACCGGAGCGCGAAAGCCGCGAACTGAAGAGGGGCAACGGGATTTCGCGGCTGGAAGGAGTCTTTTTGTCCAGGCGGAGCTCGACCGCCGCTGCAAACCGCGGGGGGGGGCATCGACGAACGTCGGAAAGGTTTTGGGGACCGAGTCTTATCCGCGCGCCAGTCGGATCGGCATACGCCGGTCCATCACAGCGATCGCGATGCCCAGTGCGTCTCGACTCGCTATGCCGGTCGCCTGAGTGAAGTCGATATGTGAAGTACTAGGCCGCCAATGAGCGTGCGCCGCTACTTCTTGCCCATGCCGCCGAGCAGGGCGGCGACCGGCCGCAGCGGGCGCCTGGGCGGCGGCCCGTCGACCGGCCGGGCCGGCGTGTCGCCGGCGCTGACGTTCGCCCCGGTCTTGGGCTCGTAAGGCTTGCCGAAATCGAAGCCGTCGGCGGCCACCATCGAGGGCCGGGGCAGATGGCTCGCGGAACGCGGCAGTTGCACCGAGGTCTTGGGGCCGTGGCGTTCGCGCTCGCGATGCGGGTGGCCGTGGCCGCCGCCGCGGCTGCGGCGATCGCTTTCGACGAGGGCGCTGGTGGAAAACTCGGGCAGGGGCAGCTGCTCGATCTTGAGTTTGATGAGACGCTCGATGTCGTTGAGGCGCGGCTTTTCTTCCGGCGCGACCAGCGAGGTGGCATCGCCCAGCTTGCCGGCGCGGCCGGTGCGGCCGATGCGGTGCACGTAGTCTTCGGCGACGTGCGGCAGCTCGTAGTTGATGACGTGCGGCAGGTCGTCGATGTCGAGTCCGCGCGCGGCGACGTCGGTGGCGACCATGACGCGCGCCGTGCCGGATTTGAACGCTTCCAGCGCCTCGGTGCGCTGCTGCTGGCTCTTGTCGCCGTGGATGGCGACGGCGTTGACGCCCTGTCGCTCCAGCCAGGTGGCCAAGCGGGCGGTGCCGAACTTGGTGCCGACGAAGACCAGCGCCTGCATGTCCGGCTTGTCGTTGAGCATGTGCAGCAAGAGATGGCGCTTGCGGTCGGCATCGACCGCGTACATGCGGTGGGTGATGGTTTCGGAAACGGTGTTGCGGCGCGCCACCTCGATCAGCTGGGGGCTCTTCAGCATGGTGTCGGCGAGCTTCTTGATCTCGTCGGAGAATGTCGCCGAGAACAACAGGCTTTGCCGTTCCTTCGGCAGCATGGCCAGGATGCGTCGGATGTCGGGGATGAAGCCCATGTCGAGCATGCGATCGGCTTCGTCGAGGATGACGAATTCGACCTGGTTGAAGGTGACGCTCTTCTGTTGCACGTGGTCGAGCAGCCGGCCCGGCGTGGCGACGACGATCTCGCGGCCTTCGCGCAGCTCGGCCGTTTGCGGCTTGATGTCCACGCCGCCATAGACGCACACCGAGCGCAGCGGCAGGTGCTTGCCGTAGGTGACGACGCTTTCGTGCACCTGCATGGCCAGTTCGCGCGTCGGCGTCAGGATCAGGCAGCGTACCGGATGGCGCGCTGGCGACGGACTGGTGTTGGCGTGGCGGGCGATCCGGTGCAGCATGGGCAGCGTGAAGCCGGCGGTCTTGCCGGTGCCGGTCTGGGCGCCGCCCATGACATCGCGTCCCGCCAGCACGACCGGGATGGCCTGCTGCTGGATGGGCGTGGGTTCCGTGTAGCCGGCGTCTTCGACGGCCTTGAGAATTTCGGGCAGGAGCCCGAGGTCAGTGAACTTCATTGAATCTCCCGAAGCGGCCTGCCCGCCATCAATGATGGTTCGGGTACCGGTTCAGGCGATTGGTGTGGGGATGGGAACAGAAACTGCCTGGATGACGCGCCAACCGGCAGGGCGCGTGCCGAATTCTACCGGAACCGGCCCCGGCCGGGAAATCAGCCGGCGCGGCGCGGTGCCGCCGCGGCTTTCTTGTCGCTGGCGGGCGCTTCCGGAACCGGCTCGGGCGCCTTGGCGCCGGCCGGTGCGTCGACCAGATCCGGCACCACGGCCTGGATGTTGTTGTCCCGCATGTAGGCGTCCATGTCGCGCCAGCCGGCGTAGATCGCCGCCTTCAGCGCCTTGGGATTCATGACGTAACAATCCTCGAGCGCTCGCCCGGAATGACGGCAGGCGCCGCCGACGGCCTTGCCCTCCGCTTCCTTGATGGCGGCGATCTTCGCCGGGTCTTCCATGCCGAGCAACTCACAGCCTCCGAGCGGAAGCGCGAGCAAGGCGACGATGACACAGTGAGAGACGCGGCGGTTCATGGATTCGGCATTCCCTGTCGCGAGCATTGGGCCGGATGCCGTCGATTCTACGGCAATTGTGGTGTCGTCTTGGCGACAACTACGCGTGGCAATCGCGGCCGGTTACACTAACCGGTCATCGAATGGTTGCAGAGGTGGCGCATGCGTCGGTTGCTTGGTGTGGTTTGGCGGGTATCGATTTCCTTGGCGGTCGCAACGGCGACGACGGCTTTCGGTCAGGAGGTGGCGTTGCGTCATGCCCAAGGCGGCGCCGCGCTCGATGCCCTGGCGACGCTGGTGCTGCGCTTCAACGATGAGCAGAAAGGCAAGGCCCGGGTAGTGCTCGAGGATGTCTCCGGCATCGCCGACAACCACCGCCTGCCGCACATCGCGCTGCTCGACGACGAGGATGCGCGGTTGTTCTTCGGCTCGCGGCCGCGTTTCCTCCCGCTCGCCGACGTCATGAAGACGGGCGGCCAATCCTTCGACAGCGGCCGCCTGCTGCCGCAGATCGCCGCCGCCGTCGACGACTTCCGCGGCAGGCCGCAGGCCCTGCCGCTGGCGATGGTGCTGCCGGTGCTGTTCTACAACAAGGAGGCTTTCGCCAAAGCCGGGCTCGATCCCGAGTCGCCGCCGAAGACCTGGTGGGAGACCCAGCAGGTGGCCGGCAAGCTGTTCGACGCCGGCTACAAATGCCCCCTGACGACGTCGCGTTTCTCTTGGGTGCACCTGGAGAATCTGTCTTCCCAGCATGGCGAGCCGGTGATCGCCAAGGGCAGCCATGGCGATCGCTTCGCGCTCAACAATCTGGTGCATGTGAAACATCTCGCCTTGCTTACCAGTTGGCACAAGAGCTCCTACTTTCACTATTTCGGCCCCGGCCGCGAGGGCGACGCCAAGTTCGTCTCCGGTGAATGCGCGATGCTGACGGGCGAATCGGGGCTATATGGCGAGTTGCGGCGCAGCCGGACGTTTCCGGTCGGTGTCGCCGAGCTGCCTTACTACGAGGACGTGTTCGGCGTTCGTCCCGCCAACCTGCTGCCCGACGGCGCCGCATTATGGATTTTGCCGGGCAAGAAGAAGGACGAGTACGCCGTGGTGGCACGGTTCATCGCCTTCCTGATGCGGCCGGACGTGCAGCGTCAATGGGTGCGCGCCACCGGCTTCCTGCCGATGACGGCGGCGGCGCTCGACGAGATGGCGGCGGCGGGCGTGTCGCCGGCCATCGTCGCTGCCGCCCGGCGGCGGTTGACCATGCCCAAGCAGGACAAGTCGCGCCTGTCTCCCGGCGACAGCCGCGGCCGGCTGCACGCGATTCTCGGCGAGGAAGTCGATTTCGTCTGGAAGAACGTCAAGCCGGCCAAGGAGGCGCTCGACACCGCCATGCAGCGGGCCAATACGCCGCCGTGAGCTATCCGCGCGTCATCGCGCATCGCTGTGGCGGGACGCTGGCGGCCGAAAACAGCCTGGCCGGCCTTGCCGCCGCGGCGCGCCTCGGCTGCCGGGGCGTCGAGTTCGACACCATGCTGTCGGCAGACGGCGTGCCGGTGCTGATGCACGACGACACGGTCGACCGCAGCACCGACGGTCACGGCGAAGTATCGCGACTGACTTTGGCCCAGTTGCGCCGCTGCCGGCTCGGCGACGAACCGGTGCCGACGCTGGCCGAAGCGCTGGCATGTTGTGCGCGATTCGGTCTGTGGGCCAACATCGAATTGAAAGCCGTGGCCGGCGGCGACGATGCCGAGCTTGGCGCGGTGGTTGGCGGCATGCTGGCGCGGGCGTGGCACGGCCGCGGCGTGATCTCGTCGTTCTCACTGGACGCCTTGCTCGCCGCGCAAAGTCAGGCGTCGCGGCACGCCTATGCGCTGTTGTTCGAAGCGCTGCCCGGCGACTGGCGCGAACGCGTCGCGGCGACGGCCGCCGTGGCCGTGCATCTCGACGCCGGGCGGCTCGATGCCCGCGGCCTGGCGGCGTTGCGCGCGGCGGGCCTGACCGTCGCCTGTTACACGGTGAATGAACGGGACAGGGCGCAGGCGCTCTACGCGGCCGGTGTCGCGGCCGTGTTCACGGATCGTCCCGATCTGTTCGCGGCCGACGAGATGTAAGCGCTGCAATAATTGCTTGCAAATTGGCCATTGCGTCCTTACAAGTGCCTGCCTTAATGACGTCCATGGGATATCCCATGCCAAACACAGGAGAGGAAAACATGAAGACCAAGATGCTCGCAGCCTTGCTTGCCGCCGCCATTACCGTTCCCGCCTTCGCCCAGACCGGCACGCCGGTCATCGATCAGCGCCAGGTCAACCAGGAACGCCGCATCGAACAGGGCGTTGCCTCCGGCGAACTGACGCCGCGCGAAACGCGCCGTCTCGAGGCGGGCCAGCAGCACGTGCAGAACATGGAAACGCGCGCCAAGGCCGACGGCGTCGTCACCCGGCAAGAGCGCGCCCGTATCCATCAAGCGCAGGACGTCCAGAGCAAGCGCATCTACCGCCAGAAGCACGACCGCCAAGTCGCCCGCTGAAGCCGGCTGCTGAGGTCGGCTGTTTAGGGCGGCTGTTTAGGGCGGCCGTTCAGGTCGATCAATTCGGCCCCCCGACCCCCGAAAGACCCGCGCAGCGGGCCTTTTTTCATGGGCCTTCGCGTAAAATCAGCGCATTACGCAGATTCCCGCACTTGCCATGAAAAGCTCCGAGATTCGCCAGGCCTTCCTCGACTTCTTCGCCGCCAAAGGCCACCAGATCGTCGCCTCCAGCTCGCTGGTGCCGCACGACGATCCGACGCTGCTGTTCACCAATGCCGGCATGAACCAGTTCAAGGACGTCTTCCTCGGTTTCGACAAGCGCCCCTACCAGCGCGCGACGACTTCCCAAAAATGCGTGCGCGCCGGCGGCAAGCACAATGATCTCGAGAACGTCGGCTACACGGCGCGCCACCACACTTTCTTCGAAATGCTGGGCAACTTCAGCTTCGGCGATTACTTCAAGCGCGACGCCATCCACTACGCCTGGGAACTGCTGACCGTCGTCTTCAAGCTGCCGGCCGACAAGTTGTGGACCACGGTTTATGCCGAGGACGACGAGGCCTACGACATCTGGACCAAGGAGATCGGCGTGCCGGCCGAGCGCTGCATTCGCATCGGCGACAACAAGGGCGCGCGCTACGCTTCGGACAACTTCTGGATGATGGGCGACACCGGCCCCTGCGGCCCCTGCTCGGAGATCTTCTACGACCACGGCCCCGAGATTCCCGGCGGTCCGCCCGGCTCGAAGGACGAGGACGGCGACCGCTACATCGAGATCTGGAACAACGTGTTCATGCAGTTCAATCGGGACGAGGCGGGCGTGATGCATCCGCTGCCCAAGCCCTCGGTCGACACCGGCATGGGTCTGGAGCGCGTCTCGGCGGTGCTGCAGCACGTGCACAGCAATTACGAGATCGACCTGTTCCAGAACCTGATCCGGGCCGCAGCGCGCGAAACCTCGAGCGCCGACATGGCTTCGCCCTCGCTCAAGGTGCTCGCCGACCACATCCGCGCCTGTGCCTTCCTGCTCGCCGACGGCGTCATTCCCGGCAACGAAGGACGCGGCTACGTGCTCCGGCGCATCATCCGCCGCGCCATCCGCCACGGCTGGAAGCTCGGCGCCCGCGCCGCCTTCTTCCACCGCATGGTGCCCGATCTGGTCGCCGAAATGGGCGCCGCCTATCCGGAACTCGCCGCCAGCGAGAAGCGGGTCATGGACATCCTCAAGCAGGAGGAAGACCGCTTCTTCGCCACCATCGAGCACGGCATGGCCATCCTCGAAGCCGAGCTGGCGGAAATGGCCAAGACCGGTGCAAAGGTGTTCAACGGCGAGACTGCCTTCAAGCTGCACGACACCTTCGGCTTCCCGCTCGACCTCACTGCCGACATCTGCCGGGAGCGCGGCGTTACAGTCGATGTCGCCGCCTTCGATGCCGCCATGGCACGCCAGAAGGAACAGGCGCGCGCGGCCGGCAAGTTCAAGATGGCGGCGGCGCTCGAGTATGCCGGCCCGGCGACGACCTTCCACGGCTACGACACGCTCGAGTTCAAGGGCAAGGTGCTGGCGCTCTACAAGGATGGCGTGCCAGTGCCGCAGCTCAACGAGGGCGACCTCGGCGTCGTCGTCCTCGACGATACGCCGTTCTACGCCGAGTCCGGCGGCCAGGTCGGCGACCGCGGCGAGCTGCGCGGCGCGGGGGGCATCTTCGCCGTCGAGGACACGCAGAAGATTCAGGCGGCCGTGTTCGGCCATCACGGCGTGCTCAAGACCGGCACCCTGAAAGTCGGCGATGGCGTGACGGCGAAAGTCGATATGCCCGCGCGTGCGCGCACCATGCGCAACCACTCGGCGACGCACCTGATGCACAAGGCCTTGCGCGAGGTGCTGGGCGGCCACGTGCAGCAAAAGGGCTCGCAAGTCGATCCGGACAAGATGCGCTTCGATTTCGCGCACACCCAGCCGATGACGGCCGAGGAAATCCGCCGCGTCGAAGCCCTGGTGAACCAGGAAATCGTCGTCAATGCGGCCACCGAGGCGCGCGTCATGCCGATCGAGGCGGCGCAGAAGAGCGGCGCCATGATGCTGTTCGGCGAGAAGTACGGCGACGAAGTGCGCGTGCTGACCATCGGTTCGTCGAAGGAGCTCTGCGGCGGCACGCACGTCGCGCGCACTGGCGACATCGGCTTCTTCAAGATCACCGCCGAAGCGGGCGTCGCGGCCGGTGTGCGCCGCGTCGAGGCCGTCACCGGCGACAATGCGCTGAATTATGTGCAGGCGCTGGAAACCGAGATGGACGAAGTGGCGTTCGAGCTCGGCTTCCAGTCGGCGTCGGGCGACCTGATGGTCCAGAAAGTGCGCCAGTTGCAGGAACAGCTGCGTGCCGAGCGCAAGGACAAGGCGCAACTCATGGCGAAGTTCGCCGCCACGCAGGGCGACGACCTGGCCGCTCAGGCGGTCGACGTCCAGGGGATCAAGGTGCTTGCCGCCCAGATCGAGGGCGCCGATGCGAAAGCGCTGCGCGAAACGCTGGACAAGCTCAAGGACAAGCTGTCATCCGCCGCCATCGTGCTGGCCAGCGTCGCCGACGATGGCACGCAAAAGCGGGTCAGCCTGATCGCCGGCGTGACGTCGGGGCTGACTTCCAGGGTCAAGGCCGGCGAGCTGGTGAACATGGTCGCGCAACAGGTCGGCGGCAAGGGCGGCGGCCGGCCCGACATGGCGCAGGCCGGCGGCACGCAGCCCGAGAATCTGGCCGCCGCCTTGGCGTCGGTCCGCGACTGGGTGGCGCACAAGCTGTAAGGGGTTTGCTGAACCTCGGCGGCGGCCGCGGTCGCCGCCTTCGGGCGCCGCCTTAGCGACAAGCGGCTGGATCCGCTGCCCGCCGCCTCATGGGCGTGCTGACGGCGGATCGTGCTTCAATGACCGGCGTCGAAGCTGAAAGTCAGTCCCGGCCAGACGCCGAGCAAGGCCGTCTTGAAAGCTTCCTGGATGCGTTCCAGCGCCGCCTGGCTGTCGGCCTCGAAACGCAGCACGACGACGGGCGTGGTGTTGGACGCGCGCGCCAGGCCGAAGCCGTCGGCGTACTCGGCGCGCACGCCGTCGATGGTGATCAGTTCGCGGGCGCCGGGAAACTGGCCTTCCTTCTGCAGTTTGGCGATCAGGGCGTGCGGCTCGCCTTCCCGCATCTTGATGTTGAGCTCGGGCGTCGAGATGGCGTTGGGCAGGTGCTTGAGCGGCCAGTTGGCATCCGGCCAGCGCGAGATGATTTCCAGCAGGCGGGCGCCGGCATACATGCCGTCGTCGAAGCCGTACCAGCGCTCCTTGAAGAAGACGTGACCGCTCATCTCGCCGGCCAGCGGCGCGCAGGTTT